>Ga0224558_1000037_pt1 | contig 155896 bp, 144 predicted proteins | sample 714S32024metaG_FD_180682 | JGI IMG/M metagenome (GOLD analysis project Ga0224558, IMG submission 180682) | Peat soil microbial communities from Stordalen Mire, Sweden - 717 S3 20-24 | ecosystem: Environmental > Terrestrial > Soil > Wetlands > Peat | place: Sweden: Norrbotten County, Stordalen... | reverse complement strand
ACCAACCGCACCGCCTCCTGCTTGAACTCCAACGTGTAACGACCACGCGTTCCCTTCCGCATCTTCGTCTCCCTTTCGCTATTACAACAGCTCGCTAAGGGATACGTTTTGCGCGGGCAGGGTCAAACTGCCCGCAGCTCTGGTTATTGATCATTCATCGATTGTGCGCCTTTGGAGGGTAATTATCTGCAAACCACCTGCGGTGGGGCTAACTGCCTTCGGCAATCACCCGCATTAACGTTTCATTTCACTTCAAGGTTAGTGTTGCCGTTGCTGTATCTGTCTTATAAGTAAGACCTTGGCCCGTCTCGAAACCCTTGAATCCCGGAGGGGCTTTGATCACCCAGAGCTTTTTGTTTAGCAATCCATCAGTCGAGACTCCGCGGATTAAGTAGACGTAAATCTCGTCTCCAACCCAGGCGGCGAGGTAGTTTTGTGTGGAGTCTTCACCTAGATGGCCCGCTGCAATTTGCTTTACCCGCGAAAATTCAAATGATTGGCAATCATGATTCTTGGTAGGCAATTTGACGCCACGCATATCAACGAACGAGGGAGAACTGCTGCGGAAGTCCATGTGATAGAAGGAATCGTAAGCGACGAGTCCATAAGCGCTATCCTTTGTTGCGTTTTGCAGAATTCTCTCCGGCTTGGCATTTTCGCCTGGAATCTCGAAGTCGGCCGCCATCCCCAAAGTGTGAGAATCTAGGTAATCGCCGGAGAGCTTTTGAAGTGGGCCGGGTGCAAGCCCTTCCGTCACCCTTGTCACCTGCAGGTCTGAACTGATCTTGTAGATCACTATAGGAGCCGATTGCCGGTAGTGTGGAAAATACAGAATGACCACTTCCCTCGATCCGTCGTTATCTACGTCTACATCGAGAACACCTTCAATGCGAGTTTTATAGTTATCTTTTCCGAAAACCTCCGGGTAATCCTTTTCAAGAATATATTTTTTGACCGCTTCCAGACGCGGATCACTCTGCTGCCCAAATGCACATCCGAAAAGTGAACTAGATATGAACAAGAAGAGCGCTAATGCACGTTTCATAACATCAACCTTTCCTCATCACGGGAATGATTGTCCAGAATACCTATCGATCCGGTAATGAGCAAGAAGTTTCGATGTAGCGCTCGGCCTCATGCGCAAAAGTTTAGCGGCCAGTCATCTTCAACATAGCTTCAGGGAGACGAGCTCCTTCGAGTTTCAGCCTGGAAGCAGCTTCATCGATCTGCCTGAGGTCGTCCTCGGTTAGTTCGACGTTCACCGCGCCGAGGTTTTCCTCAAGCCGATGCAGTTTTGTGGTTCCCGGGATCGGCACAATCCAAGGCTTCTGCGTCAACAGCCAGGCGAGTGCGATTTGTGCCGGGGTCGCGCCTTTGCGTTCTGCGACGGCCTTGACCAGATCGACCAGAACCATATTGGCTTTGCGCGCTTCGGGTGAGAAGCGGGGCACAACGTTTCGGAAGTCGGTGGGATCGAAGTTCGTATTCTCGTCTATCTTGCCGGTGAGGAACCCTGCGCCGAGCGGGCTGAACGGCACAAAGCCGATGCCAAGTTTCTCCAATGCCGGCAGAAGCTCGGCCTCCGGACCACGCCAGAAGAGCGAGTATTCGCTCTGTACCGCGGTCACCGGTTGAACCGCGTGCGCCCGGCGAATCGTCTGAACCGCGGCCTCCGACAAGCCGAAGTGTTTCACCTTGCCTTCGGCAATCAACTCCTTGACCGCTCCGGCCACATCTTCGATAGGAACGCCGGGATCGACGCGGTGCTGATAGAAGATATCAATGGAATCGGTCCGCATACGCTTGAGAGAAGCATCGGCCACTCTCCTGATATGCTCGGGCTTGCTATTGGTTCCGCCAGTGCGCTTGCCCGTTTCAAGATCTATGTCGAAGCCAAACTTGGTGGCGATCACTACTTGATCGCGGATCGGCTGGAGCGCCTCGCCCACCAACTCTTCATTCGCGAACGGCCCATAGGCTTCGGCGGTATCGAAATGGGTCACGCCAAGGTCATAAGCGCTACGGATCAGCTTGATCATCTCGCTCTTGCCGGCTGCCGGGCCATAAGCCGAGCTCATTCCCATGCAGCCAAGACCGATGGCCGATACTTCCAGATTGCTATTTCCCAATTTACGTTTCTGCATAGATACTCCTATTCGTTGGCCAGATCCGATGCTTCTCTTAATTTAGTAACCGGAAGTATCGCTTCGCCCGCTCCACGTCTTTGAAGATTTGCGTCTTCAGCGCCTCGGGCGAGGGCCACGGTTGTTCGCCGCGCAGGCGGAGCAGGAACTCGACGACGATGGGCGTCTGGTCGGTTAACTCGATTGGCTCGAAGTCGAGGATGTGCGACTCGACGGCGAAGGACGCTGCGCCAAAGGTGGGTCGGTTGCCTATATTGGTGACAGCCTGGAACGTGCGACCGGCAACCGTGAGTCGCGTGACGTAAACACCAAAGGCGGGGAGCTGGCCGTCGTAGGGCGCGAGGTTGACCGTGGGCACAAGCAGCCGTGTGCCGATGCCGCGCCCTCGGGCCGGCGTGGAGCGAATCTCAAAGGGGCGGCCCAGCATCCAGCGGGCACGGGTCATGTCTCCCGTCGCCACAAGTTCCCGGATGGCGGAGCTGGAAACTTCCAAGCCGCGTGTATGCACAGGCGAATGGACGTGGACGGCAAAGCCAAACTCCGCGCCAAAGGCCTGGAGCTCGGCCACTCCAGCCTCGGCGTTATGGCCAAAGCGGAAGTTGCCGCCCTCATGGAGGCTGCGCACGGTGAGTGCGTCCACCAGAATGCGGCGCACAAACTCGCGCGCGGAGAGCGAGGCAAGCGCCGCATCGAAGGGCAGCAACACCACCGCGTCAATGCCGGTGAGAGCCAGCAGGCGCAGACGCTCGTCGACGGGCGTGAGCAGCCGCAGCGCGGATGAGGGGCGCAGAAACTGCTCCGGATGAGGGTCGAAGGTGATGGCCACGGCTCGCGCGGCCTGTTCACGAGCTTCGCGCACCACCGCCGAAAGATTCTCCTGATGGCCCAGATGCACGCCGTCGAAGTTGCCGATGGCGGCCACGCTGGGGCCAAAGCCGGCGGGTATCTCCGCGACCGAACGATAAACAGAGATCACCTTGCCCTCGGTCATCAATTCGCGGTCTCCAGGTTCACCGGCAGGCTGAGGCCGTCATAGGCCAGGCGGATGCCATCGGGCAGCGAGCGGTTGGTTTCTTCGTGGCCTAGTTCGTGGGCGATGTGCGTGAGCCAGGTGTGGCGAGCGCCGATGCGCCGTGCCCACTGAACGGCCTGCTCCACGGTGGCGTGGCTGGGATGCGGCTTGTGGCGCAGAGCGGAGACAACCAGATGGTCCAACCCTTCGAGCAGCGCAAAGCTCGATTCGGGGATGGCGCTCACGTCGGTTAAATAGGCTGCGTGGCCAAAGCGAAAGCCGGCAATCTCCATCTCCCCATGCAGCACAGGCACGCGCAGGAACTCAACGCCGTGAACGGCAATCCGCTCAGCCAGCGGCCGCAGTTCAACCCGCGCGCGCGTGGGATACGTGGCATGCGGCGAAAAAGTGTATTCGTAGATGCGCTCCAGCGCCTCAGCCGTCTCCGGCGAGGCATAGAGCGGAATCGGCCCGCCCTCGCGGTAGACCGTGAAGCTGAGCGGACGCAGGTCGTCCAAGCCCAGAATGTGGTCGGCGTGGGCGTGGGTGTAAAAAACCGCGTCCACGCGCGTGAGGCCGTTGCGCAGCGCCTGCTCACGGAAGTCCGGGCCGGTGTCGATTACCACCACGCGCTCACGCCCGCCGTCGCCGGGCTCGCGCCAGCGCAACAGCACCGAGGGACGGAGCCTGCGGTCGCGCGGGTCGTCCGAGGCGCATACCGCGCAATCGCATCCCAGCGTCGGAACCCCCATCGAGGTTCCTGTCCCGAGAAATGTGAGTAAACCGTCCATGCGAGGCCAGCCCGTTAACCCTTCTTCGGCGGAGGAGGATGCGGCGGCGGCATACTCTGCAAGGTGATCATGCTGGTCAGTTCCAGGAAGGCCATGCGCACCTCAAAGAGAACCGTCTGCAGCGTCTTATCCTCGGCCTCGGTCAGGTTGCCGCGGGTCTTCTCCGCCAACACTCCCAGCAAATCAATGGTTGTCCGCGCACCCAGGATGTCCACCTTCGGGCGCTGTCCCTCCTGCGCTCCCGCCCCCATCTGAATCATTGCGGAAACGTAAAACTGCTGCACCAGGTGTTCGAAGCTGATCTGCGGCTGCGCCCCCACGGCGGGATTCTGCGCCCGCACCATGTCTTCAAGCCGCTGCGCTGAGGCGTCGTAAGCCGCCTTTTGCTCGCGGCTCTCCTGGGCTGTGGGCAGGGGAGGCATTTCAGCTTCTGCTCCTGGCGCTGCCTCGGGAGTTGCAGCGGGCACTGGCTCCCGACGAGCCTCGGACTTCGATTCGTTGACGACCAGGCGCGGACCGCCGCCTGGCGCCGGCTCGGCTTCCGCTGGAGTCGCCGGTTGCTGCTGGCCTTCTTGCTCTTCTTCCGCTTTCATCTTGCGGCGATCAATGACTTCAAACTTCGGTTTATCGCTCATGGTTTTCACTTTCCTATTTCGCTGTTCTGACTCGCTAACCTGCTTGCAACACGGACGGCACGGCGAGAATGTTGGCCGTACCCGTCGCTGTTCCGGCAGTGTAGGTGAAGGGTTGTTTGTGTAACTCTGCCTCGCCGCGCATCATGCCCAGGGCAAAGGCGCGCATTCCACTCGGTAGCGGCAACTCTGCAGCGCTGGTGATCACGCCGGCAATCGCTCCGCCGTCCATTGTCAGTTCGATCCCCGCAGCCGGAACGGATCCTGTCAACTTCAACTGCCGCAGATGCCGGTGAACACTGCCGCGGGAGCGGATGCGCTCCACGATCTCCTGGCCCAGGTAACAGCCCTTGTTAAAACTCAATGCCCTTGTCTGAGAGGTCTCCTGGGGCAGGTCGCGCTCGGCAATATCGATGCCATAAACGGGAATGCCTTCCGCGATGCGAAAAGCATCAAGCGTGGCCGCTCCCACCGGGGTAGCGCCGGCCTCGATCAGCGCTCGCCATAGTGCGGGAATCAACGCTGTCCGCACCCAAAGCTCGTAATGCGGCACGAGAGCGCCGTAGACGCGAATAACTCGCACTTGCTCACTGTTCCAGGCTGCGCGCGCGCTGGTCATAAGCTCGGTCAGGACGGGAAGGCCAAGCCGCGCCAGCACACTGCCGGCAAGCGGGCCAGAGAGTCCCAGCGCTGAATCCTCGTTCAGCGGCGCCAACTCCACATCGTCCATGATGATGAAGTGCTCCAAATGGGCGAGCAGCCGGTCATATTGATCGGCGGCTATCTCCAGTTCGAGTTTGTCTCCCTCACGCCAGACGTGGAGGTCGCCCTGGATGCGCCCCTGCGCGTTGAGCACCAGGTTCCAGACGCCGGCGTTCGTCCCCAGGTCGCTCACCGTGTTGGTGACCATGCCGCTGAGCCAGCGAAAGCGGTCTTCACCGCGCACTGCTACGCGCCGCATCCAGCCCAGGTCGTGCACCGCGGCTGCGGAGACGAGCACTGCTGTTTCCCTCTCTGCCGCGTCCAACTCCCGTGGGGTCAGCACTCCGCGATAGGCCACAAGCTCCAGCCCCGCGGCGGTTTGAGCCAGCGAGATCGCAAGGGTTGAAGCCAGAGAGAGGTCCGTTTCCGTCATAGGGGAACTTTTTGCCGGTTCAGGCACAATTTTTCAGAGGAATTCGCGCACCAGACCGCATCCTGATTATAGCCTTGGAAGAGGATAGGGAGTACCGATGAGCAAGCAGCATGGAAGGTTTTGCGGATGGGTCTTGGCCGCGGCGTGGTGTTTTGGATCAACTTTAGCGCCGGCCCAGCAGCCGCCCGCCGCAGTCGCGCCACAGTCGCAGGTAGCCGCGCCGCAGACTCAAACCCCGCCAGCAGGCAAGATCACACCCGAGCAGACACGCCAGCTTTTCTCGTTGGTCGATGAGCTGATCAAGTTTTCCTCCGATGATACCGGACTGCCCATCAAGAGCACAGTCAAGCGCCAGATCACCTCCCGTGCCGCGGTTGAAAGCTATCTGAAAGAGAAGTTCGAGGAAGACGAAAGCGCCAAGCGCCTCCAGCGCAGCGAGATTGTGCTCGAGAAGTTTGGTCTGCTGGACCGCGACTTCGCCCTCAAGCCTTTTCTGCTGGCGCTGCTCAAGGAGCAGATCGAGGCCTACTACGACGCTAAAACCAAGACCGTTTACATGCTGGATTGGGTGGACATCGAAGAGCAAAAGCCGGTGCTGGCCCACGAACTGACCCACGCCCTGCAGGATCAGCACTCCGACCTGGAAAAGTGGAACGACCAGACCCCCGACGATGTCTCGCTCAACTCCACCGACGACATCGACCACCTGGCCAAAGACGAGATGGACACGGCGCGCGAGGCCGTCGCCGAGGGCCAAGCCACGGCCGTCATGATGGATTACATCCTCAAGCCGATGCACAAGAGCCTGGTCAAAGATCCGGAGGTGATGGAATTCGTCAGGCAGCATATGGCCGCCTCGGAAGATTCCCCCGTGCTGGCTCGCGCGCCGCTGCTGCTCTCCGAATCGCTGATGTTTCCCTATCGCGAAGGCCTCAGCTTTGAGCAGGATGTGTGGATGGATCAGGGCAAGGCTGCGGCCTTTGCAGGAACCCTGGACCGTCCGCCTACCTCGAGTTGGGAGATCATCAACCCGCGCGAGTACGAAAAGCGGCACGTGCCTGCCGTGCCACTACTGCCCAACATTCACCCGCTGATGGACAAGCTCTATAAGCCTTATGACATCGGCCAGGTCGGCCAGCTGGACGTGCACATTCTCACCGAACTTTTCGGCGGCGAGCAGGCCGCCGGCAACCTGACCCCAGCCTGGGACGGCGGTCTCTATTGGGCCGGTCAGCGGCTCAGCGCCAAAACCCCGGAAGAACAGGCCAGCACAAACTCCATCGCCCTCTTTTATCTTTCTGTCTGGAAGAACGCCGCCTCCGCCGAGGTCTTCGCCCGCATCTACGCCGATGAACTGGGCCGCAAATATTCAGGCGTCAAACTCGACACGAGCGCCGTGGCCGCCACCCCGGCGGAGTTACCCGCGGGATCCCAGGAGCAGGTCTACTCCACCAGCGAAGGCCCGGTGGTGATCACCACCCGCGGCAAAATGGTCTTCGTCGCCGAGAGCTTTCCGCTCGACCTGGCGCGCAAACTCACCGCTCTCATCCTCGACGCGCAAGGGACTGGCGAACTCAAGATGGCGGCAACAACATCGCCGGGGGTTCCAGCTCACGATTCCGCAACCTGGCAGCCGCTCACCGGAAACCTGGTCCATTTTATTTCCAGTTGCGGCGTGATGAAAGCTGCGGTGGATGCATCAGTCAGGGCTGCTGTCTCCGCAAGATAGACCTCAACTTCAAACTATTGTGAGGAGTTTGAAAAATGTGCTGTCCTCTCCGGCTAGTAGTATGGAACCTAAATTAACAATGAAAGGTGCTACTGGCTTGCAGATTGTGGGATTCCCGCGCTTTTGCCTTCAGATCTTGTTTTGCATGAGCAGGATCAAAACCGAATTCCTTGGCACTAGAACGCTGTTATCGGTACTGGTGATTCGGGCGCTGCATCCCTGCCCTCCGGCAACATCCAGCGTTAACTTGGGTAAGTCGACCACAATCCCCGGCCGCACGGTCTGTGCCTTGCCTCCGGGATTCAGAGTGTCATCTGAAAAACCCATCCCCGCGGCGGCGTCTCTAATATTCCGTTGCTTGCCACCCTTCATTTCAAGGGGTACTTCTTCATGTACTCTGGTCAATCGCTCTTCAGGCGCCACCAGGCCTATCAGCCACAGCGACATCTCTTTCTTTGGGTGGTCCACACAATCGACGTGATCGAAGGCCAGCGACAGCGCTGAGGAATTTGCATCCTTTCCCGGGCCAATAGCCTTGATGTGTCCGTAAAGGGCAGCTCCCTCAGTCAGAGTGCAACCAGGAAAAGCCATGTTGTTTGAGACGATCACCCAAATTTCCTTGCCTACCTTCAGATGCGCAGAGTCCAGCGTTCCCATCACTTTTGCCTGGATGGTTGCATTGAACGGAATATCCGAACCGGCGATGTACGGGCATAATGCCGGGTCGCTTTCACTCGCGGGCGCCGTCGAAGCGGACGCGAGAGTGGCAGGGGGAGCGGATGTGCGTGGGCCGGTCGCATTCTGAGCAAAGACAAAGACGGCCGCAAATACCGGAACAACTGCGATCCGGCCCATCCACGAGAGCCGGATGAACGAACGACGAGTGTCAAGCATTGATTCCTCTCCAAATGAAGGCTGAAAGTAGGAAAAGTATACTCTGCGGTAGTGGGGTGTGGGAACGCGGAACACGTGCGCGATAACGTGCACCGGAGAAGATCAGACAGCGTCCTTATGGACGAGATATTCGTCAAGAAGCACGGCAACCAGCACAGCCGTGGGGACTGAAACCATGGCACCCAGAATGCCTTCAAGCGCGGAGCCGATCACCAGGGCAATAAGGATGGCAAGGCCGGGCAGACCGACCCGGTTCCTCATAATGCGGGGAACGAGGTAGGAATTTTCAACCTGTAGATAGATCAGATAAAAGATAGCAATGCCCAGTACCCGGCCCCATGAGTCAATGGCTGCTACCAGCAGCGCAAGCACGATGCAGACAGCAGCGCCCAACACGGGGATGATGTTGAGCAGCCCCGTCATCACGCCGAGCCCATAAGCATAGCGAACGTTGAGCGCGCGATAGACGATGGTGCTGGTAACTCCCAGGATGAGCATCAGGCTCCCCTGGCCCAGCAGCCATTTGCCCATGCGGATTTTTGCCCGCTGGAGGGTCTTGTCGAGACGTTCACGGCGTTCGCGCGGGAAAAAAGAAAGAAACCACTCGTAGGCTCGGTCGCCTTCCAGTATGAAATAAATCGTAAGGATGAAGCCTATGATGAAATCGAATAGCTTGCCCGCCCAGTCGCTGAGAGAGAACAGGAGATAAGTGGCGGCCTGGCTCACGAAATTCTGAAGCCGGGTGCTGAGATCCGCGGTATCCAGGTGTTGAGCCAGGGGAATACTCTTGAGTTTCTCTATAAGTCCAGGCAAACGTGTCGGCATCTCCCGCGCGAATCCCTGAAGGTCGCTGATGACCGGCGGCAGAGCGAGAAACCCAAAGGCGGTCAGCGCTCCGGCCACGACCAGCAGGAGTAGAAAAATCGCTGATCCCCGGAATGGTTGCCAACTGCGAATGCGGAGTTGGGAAGTAAAACCCACCACCGGGGAGAGCACGACGGCAAAGAGCGCGCTGACATAGAGCAGCACGAGCACATCGCGGATCAGCCAGGCTAGATAGCAGGCCAGGGCAAGGGCGAAGGCGAAGACTATGTCGCGACGAAGAGTGCGCGGGCTATCGGAGATCTTCCTCATGCGCTGAATTCCTGTAAGCCGGAGTATACGACGCCGGCAAGGTGTTCGGCGAATTCGGTGTCAACCAGGCTTCCGGCCAGAAAGTGTTTTATCCGGTGCCGCCTACTTTTCTCCGCCCAGAATCGACCCCACAATCCCGCCAATCAGCGCACCACCTGCGGCCGGTCCCACCTGCCGATTCTCGGTCCGGGGCAGGTACTCGGCAATCTGGTGCGCCAGCCGCGAGATGGGCAGCGTCTGCAGCAAGACCGATCCCGGCCCTTGCAGCACAGCCAGAAAGATGCCATCCCCGCCGAAGACCATGTTCTTGATCCCCGGAACCGTGGTGATCTGGAAGCCCACCGACGCCTGGAAGGCGCCCACATGGCCCGGATGCACCCGCAGCACCTCGCCCGGAGCCAGTTTCTTCTCGATCAGCTCGCCGGATAGCTCCAGCCACGCCGTTCCCTGGCCGCCCACCTTCTGCAGCAGAAACCCGTTGCCGCCAAAGATGCCCGCCCCCAGCGACTGCTGGAAGCCCACCCCGATGGTCACCTGCGTCGTGGCGCAGAGAAACCCATGCCGGTGGATCATGTACTCATTGCCGGGCGAGACCTCGATGGGCACAATGTGGCCCGGCACCTTGGTGGCAAACGACACCACGCCGGCAGCCCCGGTGGCGCGGTACTCGGTCATGAACAGGCTTCCGCCACCAGCCACGCGCTTCAATGCTCCAAAGATTCCCCCGCCCCCGCCCATCTGCGTGTGGGTGGTCATCTGGATTGAAGCGGTCATCCAGGAAAGCTCTCCGCTCTCGCTGAACACGCTTTCGTTCGGTTCAAGCTGTACATCGAGTACGGGCATAGTCGTGCCCTGAATTCGGGTTTGCATAATGAAGCCTCCTGTATGCAAACAGTGTAAAGGGTGCGGCTCGAGCTTTGAACGACAAACTTTTGTTAACGCAGATGCCAAAAACCCGGCTATGATTTCTGTGCATGATTTTTGGTGGAGTGAGCCACCACAGGAGGACCCGTTATGAAATGGCTAATCGTAAACATTCTGGTTGCCGCGGCGATTCTTCCCCCGCTGGCATACGGCCAGCCGGCAAAGCCATCCGGCAAACTGGTGCGTTTTCATCTTGTCTCCGAGCCACGCGAAGGGGCCTTTACCATGCTTATCCCCGACGGCTGGAGCGTCCAGGGCGGCGTCTACCGCAAGGATCCTAGCCGCTCAGGAGGAACAGGCAACGCGGTTTCAGCCAAGGTGGATTTCATCGTCACCCGCGACGCCGCCGGGACCGCCATGATGCACCGGCTACCCGACACTTCGTACAAGGATATGCGGGGCTCGCCGGCGGCGGGCATGTTCCCGCCGGGCAGCAACTACGGCGGCATGGTCGTCTCCCCGCCCATGGACGCCCTCTCTTACCTCCTCAACGTAGTTCTGCGCCAGATCCGGCCACAGGCACGCAATCTTCAGGTGGTAGCCAAGGTTCCGTTGCCCAAGGTAGCCAGCGCCTACGATCAGTTTGACCGCTCCATCGGCCTGCCAGCCAATTTCCAGAAAAACAACACTGCTCTTGCCGTCGTCACCTACGACGAAGGGGGAAATCACTTTGAAGAAGTGCTCTACACCAACGTGCAGATTTCGGGCTTGGGCACCGGCGTATGGGGCGTCAAAGACACCTACACGGCTCGTGCGCCAGCCAGCGAGTTCGCTGCACTCCGTCCCGTCTTTCAGTTGATGAATGACTCGACGAAGCTGAACAAGCAGTGGATCGAGCGTGAGCTTGCGAGCCAGGACGCTCGCACAAAAGTCTTCTCCGACGTGCAACAACATAATCAGCAGGTCGACGCCGAGATTGTTCGCCATCGCCAGGCGACCAACGCCGAGATTAACAACCAGATGCAGTTGCTGCTCAGCGACAAAACCACCGAAGTCGATCCGCATACAGGGAAAAAGGTGATTGCGCCCATCTATGACGATCAGGGTCACCAGGGCCGCGTCTTCTACGGACGAGACGGGACGGCAGTCCTTTCCACTGACCCCTATTGGGACCCGGAAAAAGATCCCAACTTCGCCAATAAGGGCTACCGAAAAGCCCAGCAATGATTTTTGAGGGCAGATGGGGGGCCGCCCACTTCGCAGAAGGTGGCCTGATGCACTAATCTTTCCAGAGAACCTATGACCCTGTCGATTCGCAGCCTCCGCAAAGCAATCTGGCTGGCGCTTGAACACGACGTGCTCAACTCGGCCAAGGCCGTGGCATATTCGGGTATGCTGGCCCTGTTTCCGGCGTTGGTTGTCCTCACCGCGCTGCTGGCACAGGCGCCGGAGGGAACATCTCTGGTGGGCGAGGTGCGCGGCGCCTTTGAGCAGTTTCTGCCCGACGATTCCATGTCCTTGCTGCGTTCCGCGATGGAGGCCCGCAAGTTCCACTCCGTTCAGTTGATCTTCTCCGCCGCCGGTCTCTCGGTCTTTGCCGGCCTGGGCCTGATGCTCTCGCTGATGGAAGGCTTTCGCCGCGCTTACGAGCTCCCGCTCGACGATTGGGGCTTTTGGCGGCGGCGGCGCAGGGCCCTGGCGCTGGTGCTCATCGTGCTGGTTCCGCTGTCGCTGGCCACTCTGGTGCTGGTCTTCGGCCGCCAGTTCGAGTTGTGGATGATCGACAACGCCGGACACGAGATGCGGCACATCGTGCTGTTTTTCTGGCGCATGGTGCGCTGGTCGGTCGCGCTGGTCACAAGCGTGACTGTCCTGGGCGCCCTATATCACTTTGGCACCAAACGTAAGGAGCATTGGGCCTGGGTGGGCTATGGAGCCATGGCCGCCACGATCGTCTGGTTCCCGTCCACGCTGGCCTTCGGCTGGTACGTTACGCGGATTGCCGATTACTCCATGTTCTACGGCCCCTTTGGCGCCGGCATAGCCACCCTGGTCTGGCTCTACATCACCTCGTTCAGCGCCTTGCTGGGCGCGGAGCTGAACGGCGTCCTTTTTCGTGAACGACAGGAACAGGCTTCCGCTGGCTCTGATAAGGATTGCTCCGGCCTGTAACCATTTTCACCGGCCATTTACCATATATCCCGCATAATAGTATCAGCGGTATTGCGGCCCACCGTTGGTGTTTTAGCCAGTCGGCCGCGCACTAATTCGGCCTCTTGGCCCCATGAACCTTCCCTGGAGAAGCCCCATGTCGCTCGCAGCTCCCAGCCATACCGATTCAGTCTCCCAACGCCGCGCCAAGATTGTTGCCACACTCGGCCCGTCCTCCAACACCGAACCCGTGATCCGGAACCTGGTGCGCGCCGGCGTCGATGTGATCCGCCTGAATTTTTCCCACGGCAGCCACGAGGGCAAGCAGGCGATCATCCAGATTATCCGTAAAATCAGCCGCGAGGAAAACAAGCCCCTCTGCATCTTGGGCGACCTGCAAGGACCCAAGATTCGCACCTCCACTTTGCAAGACCACCAGCCCGTGCTGCTCACGGCCGGCCAGCAGTTTACCATCACGCCGCGAGACGTTCCGGGCACAGCATCGCTGGTGGGCACCACCCTAAAGACCCTGGCCGACAACGTTGAGCAAGGCTCGCGCATTTTGCTCTCCGACGGCCTGATCGAGCTGCGCGTCCGTGAAGTCGCGGGCGGCGATGTCCTCTGCGAGATCGTCAACGGCGGCATGTTGGGCGAGCACAAAGGCATTAACCTGCCCGGCATTCCTGTGCGCGTCCCCTCGATGACGGAAAAGGACGCCGACGATCTTGAATTTGCTCTCAAGAATGGCGTGGACGCTATCGCCGTTTCCTTCGTGCGCACCGCGGAAGACGTTCGCATCGTGCGCAATCGCGTTTCAGCCTACGGCGGCGAGACGTGGATAATCGCCAAGCTGGAAAAACCCCAGGCCATCGAGCACCTGGACGCCATCCTCACCGCCGCCGACGCCATTATGGTGGCCCGCGGCGACCTGGGCGTTGAACTGCCGCCGGAGCAGGTGCCGGCCATTCAGAAGCACATCATCCGCCGCGCCGCCGAGTTTCGCAAGCCGGTCATCACGGCTACCCAAATGCTGGAGTCGATGATTGAGAACCCGCGCCCCACCCGTGCCGAGGTCTCTGACGTGGCCAACGCGGTCTACGACGGGACTGACGCCGTAATGTTGAGCGGCGAATCCGCCGTGGGCAAATACCCAGTCGACGCTGTCTCCATGATGGCCCGCATCGTCGTCGATGCCGAGCGCCACATCAAGGATGCGGAGTACACTGACCGCCGCAAGCAGCGCAGAGCTCACCTCTCCATAGCCGAAACCATCTGCGAAGCCACGGCGCACGCCTCTGAAGATCTGGACCTGCGCGCCATTGCGCTCTTCACCGAGTCCGGTTCCACTGCCCTCCATCTCTCGAAGTACCATCCCTCGGCGCCCATCTTCGCCCTCAGCCCCGTTGAGGTCACCATCAACCGCCTCAACCTTCTCTGGGGAACCACCCCCGTCCGCTGCACCAAGGTCAACTCCACCGAGGCTTTGGTCGAGTGCGCCGAGGAGTTGCTCGTCCATGGCGGCTACGTGAAGCCTCGCGAGGTCATCGCCATCGTCGCAGGTACGCGCACCCGCTCCGGCTCCACCAACTTTCTGCGCCTGCATGTGATAGGCGAGAATCAGGAAGGTGTGCGCTTCTTTGCTCCCAGCGAGAAGCCGTCGGCAAAGCAAAAGTAGCTGCCCGCATGGGCCCAGCAAGAAACGCCACTCCCAGTCGGGAGTGGCGTTTGGAACATTCACACTACTAACTTTCTATCTTCCGATCTCAGGAACCGACAGTCCACGGCAAATCTTCCGCGCAAGCAGGTCGGCAACCTCAGTATGGCGTGGAATCGCTTCCGTCTGCCCTGTTTCAGGATTACACCACAAGGAATGCGAGCCACCTTCGCGCTTGAGATAGCACCCGTGCACACGCAGATGTCGAAGCAGGGATTCGCGCTTCACTGGACGGTAACCGTCTCACGAAGAGCGTCGGCGGGAGCTCCGCGAAGTCCATCCTCGCGACGATCCTCTAGAATCAGTTGGATGGCTGCACTCAGGCTCTCACGGCACTCTTCCACGCTGCGCCCTTGCCCGTTGGCGCCGGGAATCTCTGGAGACCAGGCGACAAACCATTCGCCGTCGCGCACAATGACTGCTGTGAATTCATTCCGCATTGAATAAGTATAGCCCAACAGCTACTTTGCGTGAATGCCATCTCCGAGGAGTTCTCCACCACCTCCTCTAGGATCGTTCCACCGAAGACGACTTTACTTTTCCGCCAACTGCCGCAGAACATACTGCAAAATCCCGCCGTGCTCGAAGTACTCGATCTCCTGAGGTGTATCGATGCGTACTTTGGCCGTGAACTCTTTCACTTTGCCATCGGCGGCCGTCGCCTTCACTGCGAGCGTGCGGCCTTTTTCCATTCGGTGTGCGAGCAGCGCCGTCAACCCTGGAAAGTCGTAGACTTCTTCGCCCGTCAGCCCCAGCGACGCCGTATTCTGCCCCTCGGCAAACTGCAACGGCAGAATCCCCATCCCCACCAGGTTCGACCGGTGAATCCGCTCGAAGCTTTCGGCAATCACCGCGCGCACGCCCAGCAGCTTCGGCCCTTTGGCCGCCCAGTCGCGCGAAGAACCGGAGCCGTACTCCTTGCCCGCCAGAATCACCAGCGGCACGCCGCGCTCGGCGTACTTCACGCTGGCGTCGAAGATGGACATTGGCTCGCCCTCGGGCAGCAGGCGCGTCACTCCGCCCTCTGTCCCCGGCGCAAGTTTGTTCCGCAGCCGCACATTGGCAAAGGTTCCGCGAACCATGACTTCATGATTCCCACGCCGCGAACCGTAGCTGTTGAAGTCGGAAGCCTTCACGCCGTGCGTCGCAAGATACTTTCCCGCCGGCCCGTTTGCCTTGATGTTTCCCGCCGGGGAAATGTGGTCGGTGGTGACTGAGTCGCCCAGTACTGCCAGCACACGCGCGCCTAAAATGTCTGTAACTGGCTCGGGAGTCTTCGTTATGCCGTCAAAGAAAGGCGCTTTGCGAATATAAGTCGAGTTCGTTTCCCACTGGTAGACTGCGCCGGTGGGAAACTTCAATCCCTGCCAGTTAGCATCGCCCAAACTTACCGTCGCATATTCCTTGCGGAAGATCTCGCTGGACAATCCCTTTTCAATTGCCTCGGCCACCTCCGCCTGCGTAGGCCAGATGTCTCTGAGATAGACCGGCTTCCCTGCCCCATCCATGCCCAGCGCATCCTTCTCAAAGTTATGACCGATCTTGCCGGCCAGAGCGTAGGCCACCACCAGCGGCGGGCTCATCAGGTAATTGGCCCGCACGTCCACATTCACGCGGCCCTCGAAGTTTCGATTGCCGCTCAACACGCTGACTGCAACCAGCCCATGCTCGTCGATGCTTTTAGTTACATCGGCAGGCAGCGGCCCGGAGTTGCCAATACAAGTTGTACAGCCGTAGCCCACAACGTTGAAGCGCAGCTTTTCCAGATACGGCAGCAAGCCCGCCTTGGCGTAGTAATCCGTCACCACCCGCGAACCCGGCGCCAGCGAAGTCTTCACCCACGGCGGGACGGTCAGTCCCTTCTCCACCGCCTTCTTCGCCAGAATTCCCGCCGCCACCATCACCGAAGGATTCGAGGTGTTGGTGCAACTGGTAATCGCCGCAATCACCACCGACCCATGATCGAGATAGGTGTCCGGATCAACTCCAAACCGGCCCTGCACTGTATTCGCCACGCCAGTAGCCGCCAGCTCCGCATCCTTCACAGCTCCACGCTCCCACTCAGCCGCCCTGCGCGTTCCCAACGGCTTGGCAGTAGGCGAGAGCAGGTTGGGAAGTTCCTCCGCAAACAAGTCAGCCACATCCCGTAACAGCACGCGATCCTGCGGGCGCTTGGGCCCGGCAACACAAGGTTCAACGTCCGCCAGGTCCAGATCCAGAGTTTGCGTGTACACGGCCTCCTGTGTCTCCGCGGTGTGGAACATCTCCTGAGCTTTGTAGTAGTCCTCGACCAGCGCAATCTGCTCCTCGCTGCGCCCCGTCAATCTCAGATAACGCAACGTCTCCTCGTCCACCGGAAAGATGCCGCAAGTCGCTCCGTACTCCGGAGCCATGTTGCTGATCGTCGCCCTGTCGGCCAGCGGCAACGCGGCCACGCCTGGCCCAAAAAACTCCACAAACTTACCCACCACGCCCAGCTTGCGCAGCGCCTGAGTTACGGTCAAAACCAGGTCCGTCGCCGTAGCTCCCTCGCGCAGTTTACCGACGAGCCGGTAGCCCACCACCTGCGGCACCAGCATTGATACAGCCTGACCCAGCATCGCTGCCTCGGCCTCGATGCCGCCCACGCCCCAGCCCAGCACTCCCAAGCCGTTGATCATCGTGGTGTGCGAGTCGGTGCCCACCAGCGTGTCGGGATAAGCCACTAACTTTCCGTCGATCTCCGTCGTGAATACCACCCTGGCCAGGTACTCCAGATTCACCTGGTGGCAGATGCCCATCCCCGGCGGAACAGCCGAAAAATTGCGAAACGCCGTCTGCCCCCACTTCAAAAACGCATAGCGCTCGCGGTTGCGCTGAAACTCCAGCAGCGTGTTGGCGTCAAAGGCCGCCGGCGTGCCGTACTCGTCCACCTGCACCGAGTGATCGATGACAAGCTCGGCCGGCGCCAGCGGATTCACCCGCTCCGGGTCGCCGCCCAGCGTCCGGATGGCGTCGCGCATCGCGGCCAGATCCACCACAGCGGGTACGCCGGTAAAGTCCTGCATCAGCACCCGCGCCGGCATGTAGGCGATCTCCCGGCTGGGTTCGGCCTTGGCATCCCATTTGGCCAAAAACTCGATGTCGGCGGCCGTCACGTTCACGCCATCCTCGCGGCGCAAAAGGTTTTCGAGCAGTATCTTCAAACTGAAGGGCAGCCGGTTCAGGTTGAAGCCGCGCGCCTTGAGCGCCGGCAAACTATAAATCGTATAGGTGCGGTTGCCGGAGGTGAGTTTGGCCCGGCTGGAAAAACTGTTCATCTTGGGAAGCCTTTCTCCCGCGTTCCGGCTGTGCGGACGCGCATGGGATGCATCGATTTTATCTCGGCGCAACGGCCCATGGGAACGGCCCGCTTGACACTGCCTCCTAAAAAAAGCGAATGTTGGGTTGTGCGCAAATCGCTCGCCCCAGGAGTGCTCAAATGTCCCATCGCATCACCCGCTTTTTGATCCCGGCCACCCTTCTGTTCAGCCTCGCCGCCTTCAGCCAAACCATGTCCATGCCTCCCGCAACCCCGCATGCCGCACCACAGTCGCCCGCCATCACGTGGCCCACCGTTGACGGAACCGCCATTCTCCCCAACTTCCGCTTTGGCACCGGCGAAACTCTGCCTGAGCTCAAGCTGCATTACCTTACTCTGGGAACAATTCATCGCAACGCTGCAGGACACGTCGATAACGCCGTCCTCCTACTGCACGGCACCGGCGGCAGTGCCCACTCCCTGCTGAACCCGCTCTTCTCCAATGTGCTCTTCGGCCCTGGCGCGCCGCTCGACATCACGAAATATTTCCTCATCTTGCCCGACGACATCGGCCACGGCCAAAGCTCCAAGCCATCGGACGGCCTACATGCGCACTTCCCAGCCTATGACTACGACGACATGGTGCGCAGCCAGCGCATGATGCTCGACGAAATGAAGATCGACCATCTCCGCCTCATCCTCGGAACCTCCATGGGTTGCATGCAGAGCTTCGTCTGGGGCGAAACCTATCCTGACTTCATGGATGCCCTGGCGCCCTTTGCCTGCCTGCCGGTGCAGATTGCGGGCCGCAACCGCATGATGCGCTATATGGCGATTCAGGCCGTCAAGCAGGACCCCGCGTGGATGAATGGCGAGTACCAGACCGAGCCGGTCCAAGGCTTGCGCACCGCCAACGAAATCGGCTTCATCATGAGTTCCAGCCCGCTGCAAATGCAGAAGCTGGCGCCCACGCGCGACGACTCGGAGAAATATGTGGACGCTTACCTGAAGCGCGTCATGGCCACAACCGACGCCAATGATTTGATCTTTTATTGGAACGCCAGCCGCAACTACGACCCAAGCCCGAAACTTGAGACGATCACCGCGCCGGTGCTGTGGATCAACTCCGCCGACGACTACATCAACCCGCCCGAGTTGGGCATTGCGGAAAAAATGGTCAAGCGTATGCCCCATGCGCGCTTTATTCTTCTGCCCATCTCCGACGCCACGCGCGGCCACGGAACCCATACGACTGCCGCGGTGTGGAAAGACTACCTGGCGGAGTTTATGCGCTCGACGGAGCCGAAACCCTAACCATGCGCCTCTTTGTCGGAATCCCGCTGGCCGCTGCCGTGCTTGACGAACTCCGCGCGGCCTCGTCGCGGCTACGTTCCACCGCGGATGGCCTCCGCTGGACGCCACCCGAATCCTGGCACGTCACCCTGCAATTTCTGGGCAACACCAGCCCTGAGCAATACACATGCGTGGTCGCGCGCCTGCGTGCGCTGCAATTGCCGCTGGTTCCTGTCTGCCTGGAGGAGTTGGACTGCTTCGAGCGCGCCGGAGTTCTCATCGCCCGCGTCCGCCTCACGCCCGAGCTGCTCTCGCTTCAAGAACGTGTCACCGCGGCCACCCAGCCCTGCGGATTCATCCCGGAGGCTCGTCCCTTCCAGCCGCATATCACGCTCGCGCGCAGCAAAGGCCGTCATCATCTCGACCAACTCAAAGCCAAAATCCGCCGTCTGTCCAACTTCACCCGCTTTCAAGCCCGCGAGTTTCTCCTCTACGAAAGCTTCCTTGGTCCCACCGGCTCTCGCTACGAAGTTCGCGAACGCTTCTCCTTCGCCGCGGGCCAGGCATTTTGATGTGCCGAAATTTGTTCCATCTCCAGCCAATTACGGCCTCAATCTGCTAGTTTAATAAGTTGCGTATTTTCGTATCACAATTGCCGGCGCCGCCGCGCCCCGAGGATCATCGCCCTCATGTCTGAACCGCTTCGTCATCTATCCGCCTCCGATATTGAAACACCTGTATCAATGGGATTCTTCCATCCATCGAAACGCCCTTACCGCTTCACCATCCTGATGTTCATCAGCTTGATTGTCCTGGGCAGCTATTTCGCTTATGACAGCATCGGCGCCCTTGCGCCCACACTCATCGATGCGTTGCATCTGGACCGCAGTACGATCGGGAATCTCTACACCGCATATTCCGTCGCCGCCATCATCATCGTGTTTTTCGGTGGCATGCTTTACGACAAACTGGGCCCACGCCGGGCCAGCATGCTCTTCTGCAGCCTCGTTCTACTGGGCGCCATCATTGTGGCCTTCGCCCACTCCACGTGGCAGCTCTTCGCCGGACGGTTGATCTTCGGCGCTGGTTCCGAATCCCTGATCGTGGTGCAGAGCGCCATCGTCAGCCGCTGGTTCAAGGGCAAGGAGATGGCCCTGGCCTTCGGCATCGCCCTAACCATCAGCCGGGTAGGGACTCTGTTCAGCTTCAATACCGAGGAACTCATCGCCCACTATTACGGCAGCTATCGCACGGCTCTCTGGGCCGCGGCGGGATTCTGCCTCTTCTCCGTGCTGTGCAACCTGGTCTACATTGCCATGGACAGCCATGGGGAGAAGGTGCTCGCGCTTCCGAAGCCTGACGGCGGCGACAAGATCGTTTTCTCGGATATCAAGAAGTTCAACTCCTCCTTCTGGTTCGTAGTCCTTCTCTGCGTGACCTTCTACAGCGCCATCTTCCCCTTCACGGCCCTCGCCACAGACATGTTCCACGACAAATGGGGCATCCCCCTCGTGAGCGCGAGCACGGGTGGATTCCTGTCCCAGATCTTCGACAACTTCATTCACATGTTCTCAACGGCGCCGGGAATCACCAGCATCGTGATCTTCGCATCCATGGTCTTTGCGCCCTTCGCCGGCGACCTGGTGGACCGCATCGGCAAGCGCGCCACGCTCATGGTGGTGGGCTCCCTCATTCTGATTCCCGCTCACCTGATCATGGGCATCACCCACTGGAATCCCATCCCCAGCATGGTCCTGCTCGGCGCAGCTTTTGTACTGGTGCCTGCGGCGATGTGGCCTTCAGTCCCACTCGTGGTGGAGGAGAAACGCGTGGGCACGGCCTTCGGTCTGATGACGGCCATCCAGAATTTGGGCCTCGGGCTCTTCCCCTTCCTGAATGGCAAGCTCCGCGACGTCACTGGAACTTATACCGCGACCCAGATCATGTTCGCGAGTCTCGGCGTGGTGGGGCTCATCTTCGCCGTGCTATTGCTGCGGTCGGATAAGCGGCACGGCAATGTACTGGAGCAAGGGAAAAAACAGGAGAAGAACCTGCCCCGAATCGAAGAGGGCATGGAACAACGCTAATTCATGATTTCGGCAAATCTGGGCGCTCGATTTGCAGTGAACGAATGAAGTCAAAATTTGCGGGCAGTAATCTACTGGCATCACGCCACGAATGTGGCAGAAAGTCGCACGCCTAGCGCGTGCATCACTCTGAGCGCCGTCCCTAGTTCGGGATTTCCTGTATCGCTCAGCGCGCGATACAAGGCTTCTCGGGCGATTCCGGTCTCTCGCGCCAATTGCACCATTCCGCCCCGCGCCCGCGCCACAGCGCCCAACGCCTTGGCGATATACCGCGGATCATCGCTTTCCAAAGCCTCGGTCAAATAAGCCGAAATCGTCTCTTCATCGGTAAGGAACTCAGCCGCATCGTAGGGCATCGTTTCGAGCGCCATAATCCCACTCCACTTCTTACAGCATGTCGGCCAGAGCCTTTGCTCGCCTAATATCGTTGTCCTGCGTGCTCTTGTCTCCGCCGCACAGCAAAACGATCACCACGTCGCCGCGCTGAATAAAATAGACGCGGTAGCCCGGCCCAAAATCGATCTTCATTTCGACCACACCCATGCCGACGCTTCGCGTCTTGCCGGGATTTCCTTCTTCCAACCGGTCAATTCGAGCCAGAATCTTTGCGCGCCCTTGCCGGTCTCTTAGGCCGCTTAACCACTGGGAAAATTCGTTGGTGCGACGGATTTGCACGTTGGCCAATCGCACCCAATCTCAATTAAGTGTAACCCATAAGTTACAAACTTGCAAGTATTATGACATGGGCAAAAACGAAATTCATCCTATACCGGTGTGAACCCTTCATACTCATGCTAGACTTTTCTTCAGGAGTAATTCGCCATGCCTATCACCCTCTGCGAAAAGCGAACGGTGAGCCTACCCAGAGAGCAGGGCCGCTATATTGACCATTTAGTGGATTCCGGCGCCTACGCCTCGGCAAGTGAGGTGGTTCGTGCCGGCCTGCGCGCGCTGGAAGAACGAGATGCCGCCGTTGAGCGCTGGCTACGGACGGAGGTAGTGCAGGCTTACGACGAACTGGATGCGGACCCCGGCAGCGCAGTTCCGGCTGAAGAGGTCTTCACGGAGCTTCGGAAGCACGTTGCCAACAGAATCGCCAGCCGGCAATGACGTACCGCGTCGCATTTACGCGCCGCGCTCAAGCCGATCTGCACGGACTCTTCGACTATCTCGCGGACCGCTTCGGCTTTACCAATGCCCAGCGTTATGTGGAACAGATCGAGAAGACCTGTCTAAGTCTGGGCACTATGCCTAACCGGGGAACGGAGCGTTCGGATTTGAGACCGGGGTTGCGGATAATGGGATTCCGGCGCAAGGTCACGATTGCCTTCCGCGTGAAGGGGGACTCGGTGAGCATCCTTCGCATTCTTTATGGGGGTCGAAGCGTCGATATCGCCTTTCCGCAACTCGAAGACTAATAGCTTTGTCATTTCCTACCGCCGCGGCGGCTCCATGTTATAGAGGAACCACGCCCGCAGTTCCAGGTAAGGCCCGTGAAAATCCCTGGGCAGCGGCGGATAATTCGATCCGGTCAAAGCGCCCCAGGCCGCGCGGTCCAGCGCCACGTCGCCCGAGCGGCCTTCCAAAATCAGGCTGCCGTCCATCAGCCGCCCGTTGGGCAGCACCTTGAAGCGAATCGCCACCATCCCCGACTTGTAAATCGGCGCATTCACCTCATCGGGAATCAGCGGGTCCCAGGTGTGTTCCGTCTCCCAATGCCAGCGCGCCAGCCAACTGGTGAAGTCCACGCCCTGCGTGTCGGAGAGCACCTCGATACCTCCGGTGCCCGCGCCCGGATGCCGCGCCAGCCCGCCGTGGCCGGGCAGATTGTCTTCGCCCGTGCCGCGGTTTCGCGCTCCCTTCATGGCCTCGCGCAATTGGTCGGCAGGGTTTTGCGATCCCAGGGCAAAGTTGGGCCGGGCAGGCACGGCTGCCGGACGAGGCGCCTCCAGCTGTGACTGATCGCTGGGCGGTGGTGGCGGCGGTACGGCCGGTGCGGCAGGTTTCGGCGCGGCCTCCGGAGCCGGCGGATTCGCCCGCTTCATCTCATCCATCGTCTCCTTGTCGATCAGCGGATGCTGCGGGAGCGGCTTGATAATCGGCTTGGGCGGCAACGTGTACGGCGTATCCAGATACGTAAAATCCTTGTGCGTCTGGAGCTTATTCCGGTCAACTACCGGTGGAATCTTGAAAACGTATTTGGGAATCCAGGTCACTGCCGAAAGTAGCGCCAGGTGGATGAGAATGGCCAGCCAGAAGCCCTCGCGCAGACGCGCCCAGCGCCGCTCGTCCTCCAGATCGCTGATCATCTGCAGCAGTTCGTGGGTATCGTAGTCTATCCAGCGCGAACCGCGAATCACCGGGGACACAGGCGCTAGAGGACGCTCCGCCCCGCCCTGCTCCGGCGTCTCCGGATCAAGGTTGGCCGTTGCAGGCTCGTTGGGCTCGTTCACATCGCTTGGCTCTATGTCGGTGGGCATTCGTTCCTGAGGAGCATCCCTGGGCACACGCGCGCCCGCCGCTCCATTGCGAGTCCTTTCTTTCTATTCTCTCATCCTGGGCAAACTCCTGCCCAATGCCCCGGCCCGTACAATGGTGACTGACAGTATGACGGATGAACGGGCGGAAGGGGACCCTGTTTGAAGCAGTTTATTGTTCGATTGATGGCCAAGTGGAAGCTCGTAGCCCTTTTATTGGCTAATTTTTTGGCTAAGTTCGGTGTTTTGGGCGTGGGCGCGGCCGCGCTGCTCGACTCATCCACCATTCCCATTCCCATGGACGCCATTCTGGCCGGCTACGTTTGGTACGACAAAAGTCATTTCTGGCTCTATTGCCTGCTGGCCGCGGTCGGCTCAGCCATCGGCGGCCTGCTGCCTTACGGACTGGGCCGCGCCGGCGGCGAACTTTTCCTGCTCAAGCATGTCAACCGCAAACATTACGAGAAGATCCGCGCACGCTTCGAGCGCCAGGAATTTCTGGCCATGATGATTCCCTCCATGCTGCCCCCGCCTGCGCCCTGGAAGGCCTGCGTCTTTGCCGCCGGCGTCTTTGAGATGCGCATGGCGCCGTTCATGCTTTCGGTCTTTTGCGGAAGAATGGTTCGCTGGCTGGTGCTCTCCGTGCTGGTGATCAAGCTCGGCCCGGGTGTGGTCACTGTGGTGCAGCATCACGGACTCGTTCTGCTGGCCATCGTAGGTGGCCTGGCTATCGCAGGCTTTGCCTGGTGGTGGATGCGGCGGAAGCGTGCCGGCAAGCTCGAGGACTGATGGCTGATACAAGCTGAGTCTTTGAATCTGACTATCCCATCCTTTCGATTAAAAGAATCCGCAAGTATGGGGCACGGAACAACTTTTATTGATCAAGAGGGTTGTACCGTACAGTCGGATGCAGGCCAATCCTGGCCATATCGGAAAACGATGCTAAGGCGCGAACAACCTCAACATTACCCAAATTCCTTTTGGAGAAAGCAATGAAAAAAGTTCTGATTGCCATTTTGCTCTTGGTGCCCGCGGTGGCCTGCGCGGAAAAGAAGCCTGTGCAGAATATCAGTGATTACACAATTGCCATTCATGTGTATTCATCGGAAGCGCTCCTTGGGTCGGGGATGCAACAACTCAGCGTAATCATCGCCGAAAAGCACTATGAACTGGAAGCGAATACCAACACCAAAGTACTGCCAGTAGGCGACTACATGGCGCGGATATCTTACGACAAGATCGACCCAAACCAGGAGTATGTGCGTGTCTATGAGCTTTTGTTTGCGGATGGAACTACGCGCAGATACACCGTAGTGGGCGAATCGGAATAATGCATTTCCCGAAAGCATGCAGGGTCTGTAAACACTGGGCGCTCCAGATCTCAATTCTGGGACTTGGGATTGCCGGGTGCATCAGGTCTCGACTTTGAGACTTGAGAAGGAGAAGCCCGCTCAATCCAGCAGCTTTTCGATCTCCGCAAGGTCGAAGCGGCAGATGCTGCCCGGAAGGTCGAACGGCTCCGTTGCCAGCGGTTCCAGCCGTCCTCCGCTATAGCGATAATTTTTCCCGTTCGGATCGAGAACCAGGATCGTTTGAATGCCCATCCGCTCATATTCGCCTAGCTTGGTCATCATGCGTGAAAGCGTATCCTCCGGCGAGAGAATCTCGAAGACTGCAATGGGCGGATGGGTAATCACCTGTTCGACGGGTAGATTGCGATCAAGAATCGTCACATCGGGGACGCGAAAGTTGCCCGCGGAGACCTGAATCCTCAATTCTGCGGCAGCCCTTACATTCCACTCGTGACGGCGGCTCCTGAAGAATTCAAGAATTGCTGCTTGCCAGTCTGCATGGTTCCATTCGCCCATGGGTCTCTCCTCGATCACGCCGTCCACATACTCCGCGTCCGGCTCGTAGGAGCTGTTCAGGTAGACCTCGACGGGCACGCGCATAGCCTCTGCCGTAGCTGCCATGGTTCCTCCTCCCGCTGGAACTCGGTGTGAAGCAAGTTGAAAAACTACTTCCCCGCCAGTGCCACCTGTGTCCGCGCCGCGCTCATCCGCCGCACCAGCACCGGAAGCCCGAAGGCCAGCCCGGCCACGATGGCCGTCGAAGCCAAATCGTTGCGATAGAACGGCACACCCGCCGCCAGGCACGCGCCCAGCCCGCTCAGCGTGTGCGGATACGGATACGCGAAGCCGCTCACCCAAGTCGCATAGTTCGACACGATGAAAAACGAGGTCGGCCCCAGCAGCGTTGCCGCAGCCACCCGCACAAAGGTCGTCCGCGCCCGCAACAGGATCAGTCCCAGCACCATGGCCATCCCATACCAGGCCCAGGTCGCCGCGTAAAGCTGCCAGGCAAACGCGTAGTGGTAGCTGAAAACGGTGAGCAGGTAGTCAGTAGCCATGAGCGCAGCCAGCGGCGCCAACATCTCCCGCCACGGCCGCCGCGCGCCAAAGTACAGCAGAGCGCCGCCCACCGCGGTAAAGTTCATCCACCCGGCATGGGGCAGCAAACGGCTCAACACGGCAACCAGCAACAGAAGATAAGCGGGCATGGACACCTCAGGGTTCAGGATTCCGTCGTCGCCCCAAGGTAAGATACTCCGGGCAGCAGATCGGCACTCATTTCATTCTGCGGGTCGCGCCTCGCCGGGTCAATTGATAAGTTTTCACCGGATGAATAATTTTTTCATACTTAGGCAAATTACCGTAGTAAACGGGGATCCACCGAGCGAAAAATAATTCTTGTTCTAGGTGTACTATGTGTTATAGTACACACATGGTTCCCTTCCGCATTACCTTTCGCGCCGGCGTCTCGCTCTTCGAGCAGGTCGTCTACGCGTCGAAAAAGGCCATGGTCTCCGGTCAACTCCACCCCGGCGACCCCTTCCCCTCGGTGCGTGCCTTGAGCAAGGAACTCAAGATCAACCCCAACACCGCCCACAAGATCGTCGCCCACCTGGTCAATGAAGGGTTGCTCGAAACTCGTCCTGGCATCGGCACGGTCGTCGCCGTCCTGCCCGACTCCACCAGCAAGGAGCGCACTCAACTGCTGGGCCACGAGATAGAGGAGTTGGTAGTGGAAGCCAAGCGTCTCGGCATCGGCCGGGAAGAGATGCTCTCCTCGATCTCCGCTCATTGGCAACGTCTCACCAGCGACGATTCAAATCGCGATGAGATCACGACTCAGAAGCCTGCCGCAAAGCACGCCCCCAAACCTCAGGATGGAGGGAAGAAGGAATAATGAACCCCACGATTCGCACCGAGAGCCTCAGCAAACGATTTGGCCGCACCATCGCCGTCGACGGCCTCGATCTCACCGTGCCTGAAGGAGCCATTTACGCATTGGTCGGCCCCAATGGCGCGGGCAAAACCACCATCATCAAGCTACTGATGAATATCTTCTGTCCCTCCGCCGGCCGCGCCGACGTGCTGGGCATCGACTCCCGCCAGCTCGCGGGCAAGGCCTTCAACCGCATCGGCTATGTCTCTGAAAATCAGGAGATGCTGGAAGGAATGACCGTCGGCGCAATGCTCGACTACTTCCATCCCTTCTATCCCACCTGGGATCGCGCGCTGGAAGAGCAGCTCATCCGCCAGTTCGACTTGCCGCTCAAGCGCAAGCTCAAGCACCTCTCGCGCGGCATGAAGATGAAGGCAGCCTTCGTCAGTTCGCTTGCTTATCGCCCGTCGCTCATCGTCCTCGATGAGCCGTTTACCGGCCTTGATCCGCTGGTGCGCGATGAACTCATCGAGGGACTCATCGAACGCGCCCCGGAAACCACCATCTTTCTCTCCTCACACGATCTGGCTGAGATTGAAAGTTTTTCCAGCCATGTTGGCTATCTCGAACAGGGCCGCCTGCTTTTTTCAGAAGAAATGTCTGTGCTTTCCGACCGTTTCCGCGAAGTTATCGTCACGCTCAGCAGCCCATCGCCGCTGCCGGCAAACCTTCCGGCCTCATGGCTGCAACCTCAGACCGTGGATTGCGTGGTCCGCTTCGTCCACAGCAGTTACAAAGATCAGGCCACGGCGCAGGAAGTTAGCGCAATCTTCCCATCGGCGCGCGATGTCTCTTTCGATCCCATGACCCTGCGCTCCATCTTTCTGGCCATCGCCAAATCCAATCGCGGCGCCACCTTTTCCACCTCTCATCAGACTGCCGCCCGGGAGAAAATTGCATGAAGCAAATCCTGCATATCTTCGCCAAAGACGTCCGCCGCTTCTGGCCTGAGATTCTTATCTCGCTGGCTATCACCGCCGCTTTCGCTTGGCTCTATCCAACCCAATGGTTGACGATGCATCTTTCCGCTTCACCCCCGCGTATAACGAATCAGTTAATCCATCTCTTGCTTCTCCTTGTTCCCGTCAGTTGGTGGCTGCTGATCTCCCGCCTCATCCATGCCGAAAGGCTGGTCGGCGACACGCAGTTCTGGCTCACACGCCCCTATGAATGGAAGAAGCTGCTCACTGCCAAGCTGCTCTTCCTTGTGCTCTTCCTCTATCTGCCCATCTTCATCGCGCAATGCCTTTTGTTGGCAGTGGCGGGCTTTCACCCGCTCTCCTATCTCCCAGGGCTGCTCTATAATCTGCTCATCATCACCGGTATTATCGTTCTGCCGCTCGTCGCATTGGCGACCGTCACTTCCAGTTTTGCCCGCATGACGCTCACCGTCCTCGGTATTCTCTGCGGCATAGCCGGCATTCTTGTTCTGTCATCCTATGTCAATATGGAACACTTCACCGTTCCCAACGAGCCCAACTACGCACTCGCTCTCGTACTGTCTGTGTGCGGCGCGGCTGTTGTCGTGCAGTATGCCTTTCGCAAGGTCTGGCTCGCCCGTCTGTTGCTGATTGCTCCTCCGGTCCTGTTCATTTGTATCAGCGAATTCATCCCCAGTTCGTCTCTGTCTTTGATCGACCGGGCCTATCCACGTCCGGCCTCGACTGCCGACGCGCCGATTCAGCTATCCTATGGCCCGGATGCGTTTCATCAGCCGAGGGCCTATCAGGCTCGCCGCGCAAACGAAGTAGAGATCGACATTCCTCTCAAGCTGTCCGGCATTGGGGAGGGATTCGCAGTGGTCTCCGATGGTGTCCGGGTTTCTATCGAGTCTCCAAGCGGATTTCGCTGGATCTCGCCCTGGGTGCCCGTCTATATGACGGATTACCTTCCAGAAGACAAAGACTCCTACGTGAAATTCACCATGCCCCGTGACATCTACGACAAGCTCAAATCCACGCCGCTCAGCGTGCGCCTCACCATCGCGCTTACTCAGGTGCAAGCGACGAATATCACTAATATTTCTCTTCCCTCGCGCGAGTTTTCCGTTCCGGATTTCGGAAACTGCTCCCCCTCACAATGGATGCCTTCGCTCACCGTTATTATTTGCCACTCTCCCGTTCGTCAGCCGCCATTAGCATCTGTGCGCGTTTCCTGGTCTGACTCATCCTGCTCTGCATCGCAGACCGAGCATGGAACGGGCGTACCTGGCGTCGGATGGGCAGGGAAGCTGGACCCGGACGCTGTGCCATTCGGCATCGATCCCGTCTGGGAGTTTGGTGTCTTTCCCTCAAACAGCAATCTGTATGAGCACAGGGAACATCCTAGGTACTTATGCCCGGGATCTTCCGTCATTTTTACCCGGTACAAGCTGGCCCGGCGTGCGCAAATCAGCCTCGCCATCCAGGACTTTCACCTGCCGGCGCAACAATGAGAGAACCAGCGGGAGTGGCGTCCTATCGCTGCTCCCGCCCGTTCAGCACCTCGCCCGCCTCGTCGCGCCCGTCTACGATATAAACCCAGCCGCTCAGGGGTTTCCGGCCTATGCTTCTGCCGTCCCCAAAAAACGGATAGTCGAAGCGCAGATCGTAAAACTCGACCGTGGTCCACGTTTGGTTCAGCGGCAACTGCGGCGGCTTCAGGCCCGGCACCGTACCAGGAATGGGTTCTGGGCCCACGTCGCGCACCACCGCCCACGTTCCCCAGTCCAGATAGACCTGCCCTAGCAAAGTGCGTTTGGCGGCCTCTGTCGCTGCGGTCGGCGGCGGCTTGTAAATCACATCCTGGCGCGGGTCGCTCACAATATCCCCGCTCAGTGTATTAATTTCGGCGGTCTGGTAATACTCAGCCGTCTCCAAAATCGCGTGCCAGTGAAATACATTCATGGGGTATGGTTCCAGTGCCATGCGATTCACCGGAGCCGTCGTGATTTGTGTGTTTTCAACCAGCGCCCGCGCCCGTCCCTGCTCTGCCCAGCGCCAGCCCCACAGCAGCACCATCCCCGTCAGCGCAAAGATCGCCCATCCCCGCCCGCGAAACCGCACTCGGCGAGCGCCAATCTCCCCGCCTATCAGCCCAAGCAGCCACGGAATCACCATTGCCGCCACGAGCAGAGCCCACAGCACCGGCTCGGCAATAAAAACAAAGCTCCCTGCATACCAGCGCGGATTGAAAGGGAAAAATGGCCGCAGGCCGTAGTTGTTTGTCCAGTCCAGCATCAGGTGGCTCAGCGCCGCAATCAGCGCAGTCAAATAAAGCCATCCCCAATGAATCGTCTGCCGTGCCGATGAATCCCGCGCATGGTCTCCCAAAAACTCCCCGTGCCCCATCCATTCGCCTTGCCGGGGTCCCCACGGACAGGTCTTCGTCCGTGGGGTGGTCGGGCGAATGGGTGGGAAACCACGAATCTCAACTGGCGTCTTTTCATCCGAACCCGCCGCCAGCCTTCGCCTCCTCCGCCTCTTCCACCAGCGGTCCAGCAACCAAACCATCCCCACCACCGCCGCCGCCACCACCGGCACGGCAATCAACGTATGCGTGATGCCGCGGTGGTGCTTCAGCCCCTCGACCGGCCCCGCCAGCCCCCACAGCGTGTCAATGTCGGCAGCCTCGGCGGCCAGCACGGCCGCCAGCGTGGCGTAAGCTGTTTTGCGGTTCAACCCCGCCCGCCCGATGCATGCCCCGGTCAGAAAATGAGTAATGGGTTCCATAACTGTCTGCAAACATACTACCCTGCTCCGCTCTCTCATATAATTCTCCCCATGGGCGAACGAACCTCCCCACACTCATCTCCGGCCAAGCGCGCCGCCGAACTCAGCGCCGAACTGCGCCGCCACGAGCATCTCTACTACGTTCTAGACTCGCCTGAGATCACCGACGCCCACTACGACGCGCTAATGAACGAGCTCAAGCAGCTCGAAGCCGCGCACCCCGAGCTTGTCACTCCCGACTCACCCACCCAGCGTGTCGGCGGCAAACCCGCTGAAGGCTTCCGTAAGGTTGCGCATTCCCGCCCCATGCTCTCGCTGGACAACGCCTACTCCGCCGAGGAGTTGGCCGCTTGGAACACCCGCTGCCACGAACTTGCCGGCCCGTTGCCGGTAGAGTATGTAGCCGAGTACAAACTTGACGGCCTGAGCGTGGCGCTGCGCTATGAGCCGACAACCGACGGCGGAGCGCGCCTGAAAACCGGCATCACCCGCGGTGACGGCCAAACCGGCGAAGATGTCACCTCCAACATCCGCACTATTCGCAGCGTGCCGCTCAGCATCTCTTCCGAAAAATTGAAGAAGCTCAACCTCCCGCAGACATTCGAAGTGCGCGGCGAAGTGGTGATGCCCGAGGCCGCATTTCTGCGCATGAACGAAGAGAAGGAGCAGCAGGGCCTCGCGCCAGCCGTCAATCCGCGCAATGCCGCCGCCGGAACCTTGCGCACCCTCGAGCCCTCCATCGTCGCCAATCGCCGCCTGGAGTGCTACGCCTATTTCCTGCTCATCGACGGCAACTACTGGCCGCAGGGTCAGCGCGCCACTCTGGATGCACTTGCCGCCCTCGGCTTCCGTGTCAATCCCAATCACAAACTCGTTGCCTCAGTCGAACAGATGACCCACTTCATCGACAAAGCCGAAGCCGCGCGCTCCACTCTTGGCTACGAGATCGATGGTGTGGTTCTCAAGGTGGACTCCCATGCCACGCAGCAGCGTCTTGGCTACACAGGCCGCGCCCCGCGCTGGGCCATCGCTTACAAATTCACCGCCCGCTCCGGCATCACTCAGGTCAACGCCATCACCGTGCAAGTGGGCCGCACCGGCAAGCTGACCCCCGTAGCCGAGCTGGCCCCGGTCTTCATCGGCGGCACAACAGTGAGTAGAGCCACGCTCCACAATGCCGACTTTATCGAGCGCCTCGGCCTCAAGATCGGCGACTGGGTGCGCGTCGAGCGCGGCGGCGACGTCATTCCCAAGGTCGTCGAAGTGATCGAAGACGCCGACCATCCTCGCGGAAAACAACCGTTTGTTTTTCCTTCGAAATGTCCGGAGTGCCATTCCCACGTTGTCCGCGCTGAAGGCGAGGTGGACTTCCGCTGTGTCAACGCCGATTGTCCCGCCAAGTTGCGCGAAAGCCTGCTCCACTTTGCCTCCCGCGGGGTCATGAACATCGAGGGCCTGGGCGAAGCCGTAGTGCAACAGTTGCTCGATCGCAAGCTGGTCGCGAGTGTTGCCGACCTCTACTCCCTCACCATGGAGCAGTTGACCGCCCTCGACCGCTTTGCGGAAAAATCCGCCCGCGCCCTCATCGAAGAAATTGATCGTTCCAAAGCAGCCGGACTCGCACGCGTCCTGATGGGCCTGGGAATTCGCTTTGTCGGCGAGCGCACCGCCGAATTATTGTCAGAAGAATTCGGCTCCATCGAGACGCTGCGTGCGGCTACCGCCGAAGAACTGGAGCGCGTCGAAGAAGTCGGCCCGCGCATCTCGCAGGCAATTCTGGAATTCTTCGCGCAGCCGGCCAACAATGCACTCATTAAGAGCCTGGAAAAAGCCGGCGCGGTGATGACGGCAGAGAAGAAAAAGCGCTCTACCCAACTGGCGGGGCTCACCTTTGTTCTCACCGGCACGCTGCCCACACTCACCCGCGACGAAGCCAAGGCGAGAATCGAGGCCGCGGGCGGCAAGACCGCCGCAGCCGTCAGCAAGAAAACCAGCTATGTAGTGGCCGGCGAGGAAGCCGGCTCCAAGCTAGACAATGCGCGCAAACTCAATATCCCTGTTCTGGATGAGGCTGGTCTGCTGGCGCTGCTTCAGGCCGCGCCCGCCAAGAAGTGAAGTTCGCTTTATCCCCGCATGAATACAGGGTTCCGGACTCCCGGACAAGAAACCTGGTAGTGCGCATCAATGGAGAGATGGCCACAAGAATCAGCAACATGTCAAACCACACGGCAGCCTCACATTCTTATCTCATTTGCTTGTGATCTTTAGCGGCGAGCCGACAGCCCTGGATGCCGCTCGACGGCGCGTAATTCTCGCTCCCGCTCGCGCTCCCGTTCCCAGGCTGCGGCGCGCCAGTTGCGCGAGGCATAACGGGGCGGCTCGTTGACTGCGACCGCTACATCTTCGGCTTGCGACCTTGCCGGCAAGGTAACCAGTTCCATCTGCATTTTCAGGGGAGGCCGCGCAGGCAATACCGGTTCGGGCGTGGGAGTAAGCCGCGAGGAGCTCTCGACTTCCTTACTGGCCGGGATTGAGGTCAGGCTGGTGTCGGTCTTCACCACCGGCCTTACCAACTCGTCATCCTCATCGCTTTGCCCCGCACGACGCATGCGCGACGACAGGCTCCTGGCCAGAAAATCGTCGACCAGTTTGTGCAGGCAGGTTTGACCGCAAAGATGCTTCGAACCTGGGCGCAGACGGTTGCGCGAGTTCCACCCGCTCACCCGCAGTTCCTCTCCCTGGTCATAGGCCACAAACCAGTGGTTCGTCTGCTTCTTCTCCGTCCCGCAGATATCGCACGATATCGCCTGTCGGATCACCCGGTCTCCCCTTGTCGCTCAGTCCTCTCGCGGCCTGGACGATTCCCGTCAGTCCCTTGAACCCATGCGGCAAACAACCTCGGAGAGCCGTAAGCCGTACAGACGAACCCCAAGGTAAACCTCTGGAGCTGTCCACCTCTATTTCATCGCTAATCCTGAGCAATCAGTGAGAAGAGAACAGAAAGAAACAAGGATGATGGCAAATGAGAACAGCAGATACGGAATTGTCCTGAATCGGAACGCGCCGGCGAACTTCGATTGAAATTAAGGGTGGAAAGAATGAACAACTAAGGTATAAGCCGGTTGCGGGATAGGCCGGGGCCTTCCATCCCGCAGAAGCGTTTACGACGTTGATAGCCGGTCGTGAACCGCTCCGGCGCGAACCAGCAGGTTAGCCATATGGGCCCGAGGAGAAACGTGAGCCTCATAGTAGTTCCAGGACTGCAAACGATGGAATTCTGCCAATGACGCGTCGCTCAATAGACGGTCGCAAGCCTCCAGGCATTCGCTTTCGGAGCGATAGACAGAGATGTGATCCAGCGGCGCAGGAAGCTGGTTATCAATAGGTTCGCTGACAATGCACTTCGAGGCGGCTAGATATTCCGCCATTTTGAATGCGATGGATCCGTACAAACCCCTAAAATAGATGCCGATGAGCGGCCTCTTCGAACTGCGAATGTATTGGCGCTGGCGGCACGGAAGATTGGTGACGAGGTCTGGATAGGCCTTGCGAGCAAACGGCGTTGGCACAACCCCGCCAACGACACGGCTGCCAAATTCGCGTTTGAGCGCGCGCAACAAGCCGACTCTTTGCTCGTTGATGGCCTCATCGCCGGGAGCGTCATGCGGTTCCCATATCCGGGCTTGGAACAGAATGGTGTTGTCCACCGGTTGTTCCGGCCGATATTCATCGAACTTCCAATGGGGAGTCGTCAGAATGCAGTAAATCTCCTTCAGCTTTGCCTTCGAAACTCTCGGCGAAGCACCGGTAATAGCGGCCAGAGCGGCAACCACGCCGCGCCGCGAGTGGCATGCATAGTTCAAACCAAAGGGAATGATTTTGTGTTGCAGGGCGGTGGTGTGCCGCGGATTCATATTCCGCTTTGCATATACGTCGCACCACTCCAGCAGGGAAAGCTCCCAGTAATCGGCGTGGTCGCTGATTTCGATTCCGATCCGAAGGCCATCCACATCCAACGCCGCACAACACGAACTCTTGATCCAATCTACGCGCCGCAGTTTCGCAGCCACATGCGATTGCTCATACAGCCCCGCAAGGATATGTCCAAAATAGTAGAGTTCAGCCGTTTCGCCGATGAAACAAGTAATCAATCGGTCACATCCATCTCCGAGGCATGTTCACACTATCCCAGTGGATAGCATTGTTGGCGGCGATGCTTCACAGAGTCATGACTCTCCGCTGCAGTTAGCGGCTTGGCGGTTTCGGCGCAAAGTAGCCCATGCGTGTGCGCACCATATAGCTCCGGTCATGGCAGTAAAGATAAATGGGACGAAATGCGCCATCCTCCTTGAAGTCAGCTGGAGTGTAAATCAACGCATACTGGCTGCGCAGCGCTTCTTCGATGTTGTGAAAGCTGTTGGACATCTCTTCCACAGAAGGCGGAAAGAACACTTGTCCGCCGGTTTCCTCGGCCATCTGGGTTAACACCTTGTCGCCCTTGCCGCGGCTGGGCGTCCAGTTGGTGCTGATGGCGTAGATGATGGTCTCCGCCCGCTGGCACATCTTGATAGCCTCATCCTGGTGCGCACGGCTCTGGTTGTCTTCGCCGTCAGAGATCAGCACCATCGCCTTGCGTACCGGCTCCGGGCCGCGCTCGGTGAGCAACTTGTCACGGCATGCGGTGTAGACGGCATCGTACAGATCCGTGCCGCCGCCCGGACTTATCCGGTTCACGCCCGTTTCCAGGGCGTCGATGTTGTTGGTCCAGTCCTGGTCAACACTGGGGGTCTCAGCAAAGTCCATCACGAAGGCGCGGTCGCTGCGGGCTTTGAGAATCTCCAGCAGAAACTCGATGGCTGACTGTTGCTCGAACTGAAAGCGCTGGCGAATCGAGGTGCTGGAGTCGATGACGATGCCCACCCGCAGCGGAAGATTAATCTGCTGGTGAAAGCTCTTCACGTGAGCCGGGGCCTTGCGGTCGTCAAGCAAGGCAAAGTCACTTTGCCGCAGGTTCGAAATATATTGCCCATGCTTGTCCGTCACGGTGAAAATCAGATTCACCTCATTGACGTTCACCCGAAGAACCGTGGGCGCTGCTTCTTGTCCGGCTTGTCCAGTTTGTCCAGTTTGTCCAGTTTGGCCGGCTGGTTGCGCGGCTGGCGGCTGGGTGGCCGGGGCAGGCGTGGGCTTCTGTACGGCCTGTGTGGGAGCAGGTTGGCCCGCCTGCGGGGTTGCCGGCGGGGCTGCGGGTTGCTGCGCATACAGGCCGGCGGCTACAAATGCCGCAGCATACAAAAATACTGAAAGCTTTCTGGTCATAACTCTTTCATTTTATCAAGAGCGCCCTGTCTCTGCGCCAGTCCTGCGAACTCATTCTCCTGCGCTGGTTTGCCCCTCATCCAGCCGGCTTAAAAACTCCACCAGCTCGGCGGGCAGCGGCGCCTCCAGTTGCAATAACTTCCCCGTATGGGGGTGCGGAAACTCGAGCAGCGCCGCGTGCAGAAAATTTCGCCCCAGTCTGATCCTCTCCGGCTCAGCCTTGCGCCGTGCCGCCTTGGAAGTCGCGGCCTGCGAGGCCACCTGATCGGTCAACTGCCCCGAACCTCCGTAGAGCGTGTCGCCCACCACCGGATGACCGATTGACGCCATGTGCACCCGAATCTGATGCGTCCGGCCCGTCTCAATACGCACCCGCACCAGCGTGAATTTGCCAAAGCGATTCGTGAGCCGCCGCACCACCTCGTAGTGCGTGACGGCCGCGCGCGCGTCGCCCAGCGGTTTCGCCGTCATCCGCGTGCGCCTCTGCGGGTCCCGGCCTACACTGGCGTTGATGGTGCCCTTGGCCCGCTCCACTGTTCCCTGCACCAGCGCTATATATGTCTTCTTAATCTGGCGGCTCGCGAACATCTCTGCCAGCGCCGAATGGGCGCGGTCGTTCTTGGCCACCATAATCAGGCCACTGGTGTCCTTATCCAGCCGATGAACGATGCCCGGGCGCAGGTCGCCACCGGTCGCGGAAAGCTTCTTGAACCGGAAAAGCAGCGCGTTCACCAGCGTACCGCGGCTGCGCGCGTCTTCATTCTGCCCCGACCCCGCATGAACCATCATCCCGGCCGGCTTATTCACCACCGCCAGATCCTCGTCCTCGTAGATCACGTCCAGCGCAATCTCTTCGGCCACGGCCTTGAGCGGCGCTGGTCGTGGCTCGCCGGTAATGTCAATCCGCTCGCCTCCGCGCAACTTCAGCGAGGCCTTCTCGCGCTTGCCGTTCACCAGCACGTCGCCCTGTTCCATCAGCAACTGCACCCGCGAACGGCTCACGCCTTCCAATGCGGCAGCAAGAAATTGATCAAGCCTCTGCCCCTTCGCCTCCGCCGTCACTTCGATGGTGCGCAGTTCCGTCATTCACAGCCTCGTCCTTCGCTCCCGGTCCCTCAACAGCCCCGTGCCCCATCCATTCGCGTCTTTTGCGAATGGGTGGGAAACCTCAACTCTCAACCGGAACTTATTCTAATTGGGCTTATAGCTGTAATACGTGCCGAGTCCCACAAAATCCTCGTTCCCTGAGATTTCATCGATTATCTCGTTTACTTCGTCACCATAGTCTCGACCCGGGTCTACTGACGCCGTTGCTTCCACAGAAAGTAACTCCCATTTGTATTTCTCCAGATAACCGCGAACCTTGGCCAGGAACTCAGCTTCCGAGGATGCCCACATAGTTATTCTCATGAATCCAAGAACGTCGCCGGAGGGCATGTCCCCCGGCTGGACTCTGACTTCGGCTGTCGTGATCCAGATTGTCTTCATGTCCCCTTGCGCTCCAACAAAACCCATCCTCCAGCCAGAACCAGAAAAAAAGCCGCAATCTGCGGCCCATCCAGCGCGCCGCCCAGCAGCGAACCCCGTCCCTCGGTATCGCGCCAGAACTCGGTGACAAAAACCACCACGCCAGCCCCCAGCAACAACAACCCGGCAGCATCGCCCGACTGCCGTCGACAAGGCAACCAGAACAGCAAAATAATTGAGAGCGCAAGAAATCCCAGCGCCGCATAAGCCTGCACTGGATGCAGCGCAACCTCCAGCGGAGCACCGCTCCACAGCGCGGCCAGCGTATGTGTATACGTGACGGCCCATCGCGCCGCAATCCCCGTTCCGGCTTCAACGCCATAGCCCGAACCGGCCAGCAGCGCGCCCACCTGCTCGAAGGCCAGCCCCAAAGCCACGGGCGCGGCCAATGCATCGGCCGTGCTCCACAGCGGCAGCCGCTGCCGGCGTCCAAACAAAACAGCGGCCACGCCCGCAGTCAGCGCTCCGAAGCAAGCCAGCAGCGGATGATGAATCATGGCCAGTCCCAGCAGCCACATCGGGTGCTGGCGCAGCTCACTCCAGTTGAGAGCCACCAGCAGCAGCCGCGATCCCGCCAGCGCCGCAAACAGCGCCACCACGCACAAATTCCATACCTTACGGCCGTCGAGTGCCGCAACCCGCGCCGTGTGCTGCGCCATCAATAACGCCAGCAACACGCCCAGCGCCGTCATGGCGCCATAGGCTGGAATCAGAATCGAACCGATATGGAAGAGAACTGGATACACCAATGTCAGAATACGGCATTAGAACCAGCGGCGCTGTTCTTGCCGCATGCGCGAGGAAGGTAGAATCCGGCCCACGGGGCCGTGAGTTTCAAGCTGGTGAACCCTTCCTGGGAAGGTGGAGCTCTCCGCGGCTCATTAGGCGTTCCGGACTGGCGGACTGCACACCGAACCGATTGTCGAGTTGAGCCCCTGTTCACGAATGTTGGTTCAACCAGCGTTGATCGCCCACCTGCTTTGCAGGCCGGTTTCTAATGCGAATAGTATGTGTCCGTGAAAAATAATGCAAGTCTTGTGTAAGATATGCGCGATGTGCTAATGTTTTGCCCGCCGCTTTCGGGAATCAATTTCCCAAAACGGAGAAAGCCCGCCTACGACCCGGTCTTCCGCTCGTCCTCAAGCACTTCGTCCAGCATCCCGCGCAGGCTGGCGGCCCGTGCGTGAACCTGCCGCGCATCGCCGCCGCCTTGCTCTGCCCGCGACAACTCATCGGCAATATTCAGCGCCGCCAGCACAGCCAGGCGCAGCGAATCCGCCGTGCGCCCCTGTGCGGCCACAGCCCGCATCCGCGCGTCCACCAGCTCGGCCAGGCCGCGAATATACTCCGCGTCCTCGCCGGAGAGGTGATAGATCTGATCGTAAATTTCTACAGTGACGCAGCCGGCCGGTTTGCCGGATTGCTCTTGAGCCACGGCTGGCCTCACAATTCCAGCGCGTCCAGTTGCGCCAGCAGCCGCTCCACGCGTTGCCGCACATGGCCGCGCTCCGTGCGTAGCATCTGAATCTCCGCCTGCAATCGATCCACCATCGGCGTATGCTTGCTGATCTGAGCTTCGGCCGCGTTGGCGCGCTCCTCTGCCGCGGCGCGAGCCTGCCGCTCCTGCTTCACCAGGCTCACCGTACGCAGGATTCGTTCCTCCAGCGCGGAAAATTCGTCCACGCTTAACGTCAGTGAGCTTGATTCCGCGCGCGACTCGGCGGGCGTTTCAGCAACATTATCCGCGGTCCGCTCCGCCGCCTGCTCTTCCGGCTGCGCTTCTTCCGCAACTTCAGACTTCCACAACGACTCCGACATCGAAAACCTCCACGCAAATGCAGCTTACCCGAGCGAGTATAGCGCAGATTGAGGCGCTTTCCCGGCTAACTCCGCAGCCGCGCCCCAACTTTGCCAACAGCCTCCACCACCCGCGCCTGAAACTCCTGCAACTCCTCCTCGCGCAGCGTGCGATCGACGGCCTGGAAGGTCACGCCCAGCAGCAGCGCGTATTCGCCCGCGCCCAGCTTTGCATCGCAGAAGACCTCGCGCGCCCGCCACTCCACCAGCTCCGGAATCCGCAAACCGGCCACCGCCTGGTCGATCTTTTCCCACGCAATGCTCTCGTCCAAAACCAGCGAAAAATCGCGGCGAACCGGCTGGAAGCGCGAAATCTCTCGCGCCACCGGCTCTCGCAATGGCAGCTTGTACAGCCGGTCCAAATAAATCTCACCCACGAGCACCGCCTCCTTTAGCTTGTGCTCGGCAGCCACGCGCGGATGCAGTTGTCCAAACCAGCCCACTGTCACGCCGTCCGCCACCACGCGCGCCGCGCGATACGGATGCAGCCACTCCGGCGTCAATCCGGCCTCAGCCTCGAAGCGGTCGAAGTCCACGGCCCGCGTCTGGAACCGCGCCAATACCTGCTCCACCACGCCTTTCAGATCCTGGAATTCTATAGCCCGCGTGGCATGCAGCGCGGATTGCTCCGGCAAATTGCCCACCGCGCCAAATGAAAGCGACGGCCGCTCGTCGACTTTCTCTGTACTCCCGCTGAAGACCGTGCCCAGCTCAAACAGCCGCACGTCGTTCACATCGCGGTTCAGGTTGCCGCCAACCATTGCCAGCATCCCCGGCACCAGCGACGGCCGCAGCACACCTGCTTCCTCGCTGAGCGGATTGCCCAGCGGAACCGAGACTCCCGGCTGCGGCTCCGTCATCGCGGCCTCAGCCGCCGAGCAGAAGGTACTACCAATCGCCTCATGGAATCCCGCCGCCAGCAGCGTCCGCCGCACCGCAGCCTCCTTCTCCGCCCACGGCAGCGCGCGCACCCCTTCCCCAAACGCCGGCAGCGTATTCGCAAAGCGGTTGTACCCGTAGACCCGCGCCACCTCTTCAATCAGGTCAATCTCCCGCTCCAAATCCAGCCGCCAACTAGGCAGCGTCACCAGCCAAGCCGCATCGACGAGATTCTGGGTGCCCCATATCTGCGGGCGTTCTTTGCCCGGAGATGTGGGAGACAATTTTGCCAATCCACACCCCAGCGCCGTCAGCACGCCCTCCACCGTCGCCGCGGTAATTCCTTCCGCGTCCTCCGTCGCGCCCAGAATCCGGCCCACCTCGCTCAGCGCCAGCTCCACCGGCTTGCGTCTGGCCGTCCGCGCCTCTTGAGCCAGCACACGCACGTCCACCAGTTCGCCCTCCAGCCAGCCTCCATTCGCCAATAAAATTTTGCTCACCAGAGCCGACGCCACCGGTGCTGCCTCGAAGTCCGCTCCGCGCTCAAAGCGATGGCTAGCGTCGGTGTGCAGCCCGTGACGCCGCGCCGTTCGCCGCACCGCCATGGGGTCAAACCACGCCGCCTCCACCAGCACATTCTTCGTCGCAGCCGTAATCATCGTCTCCCAGCCGCCCATCACCCCGGCCAACCCCACCGCCTTCTTGTGATCGGCCACCACCAGGTCCTCGGCATCCAGCACGCGCTCCACGCCATCCAGCGTCTTCAGCCGCTCGCCTTTTTTCGCGCGCCGCACCACAATCCCGCCTTCAAGTTTGTCCAGATCGAAGACGTGTGTAGGCTGACCCATCGCAATCCACGCATAATTCGTCGCATCCACGGCGTTCAAAATCTGCTTCTGCTCCAGTAGCCCAAAATACGTGCTCACCTCCGCGCCCGCGAACCAATCCCGCGACTCGCCCATCTTCACATCCCGCAGCACCCGCGCCGTAAACCGCCCGCAAGCATCCTCGGCCTCAATCTTCACCGGATACGGAGCCGCGGCCTCCCGCGCTTTGGGCAATTCACACGAAAGCTCCGGCAGCTTCAATCCGTAAATCGCCGCCGCCTCCCGCGCAACGCCGTAGTGGTTCATTGCGTCTACGCGGTTGGTGGTAATGTCCATCTCGTAGAGCGAGCCATTGCCCGCACCAAGATCGTAGATGCCCTCAACGGCAATCCCGCGCAGCGTTAAATCTTCGGCAAGCCGCGCATCGTCCTCCGGCAATCCCGGCAAGTAGCTTCGCAACCATTTGGTAAGAATTTTCATGTTTCTTTTAGCCGCTTTCCAGAGAAGATACCATCCAGCCATCTGGCCACTTTTTCTTCATTACCGGCCGTTTTGAAGACGAATTCCTGCCCTGGGTGATTGGCAGCTCGCCCCAAAATACTCGCGCCGTTCTCTTTCCATTTCCCCTGTTGGAGACTAGGAATATGAGACACGTCAATATCCCTGAAGAATGTAGGAAGTCTCCAGTTACTTCGTAACCGCTTGGGATTTGTCTTAGGCTCCAGATCGGTCAGGCATAATTCATCCTTGTACTCAGAAAATACTCCAGCGCCCTCAGTTTCTGGGAGGAAGTTGAGAGCTTTACCTGCAACATAGAGGCAATTTTTCTTTCTTTTACTAGGATGCGAAACATGCGGATGATGTGGAGCTATTTTCTGAGCCCTTGCCAGATTATCCAGATTATTCGGTAAATCTAACTCTAGCCGTTCTTCAACTTGGAGCCACCCCCATATCGCAAAAATATCTGGACTAGTCCGGCAGAATTCATACTGCATCGCTCTCTTAGTTGCACCTCTGAACCAGCCGAAAAATAAAAATAAGTCTCCCCTCGTAATATCCCTTAATTCGGTCTGAGAGGGACCGCTTTGCCCAAACGTAAATGGCAGATGTGCGTGTTGCTCATCGCGCAATTCGACACGAAGATCAGGGTCAAGATGCACTAAATGACTACCTTCAATTGTTTCCTTTTTTTTCTTTGTGAGTTGATTAACGAGGTCTGCGATTTGTTCACCCTGCTTTTTAGGCAACTCCTCATAACGCAATTGGCCATTTTCGGCATGAATTTCTGGAATAGGTAAGCTAATCAGCTTCCCATCAAGAATGGGGCTAGCACATCCACCAGTCGCGGAGTCAAATCCCTTTCGGCTTAATACAATGCGTTTCGGAATTTTCGTTGCAGAAATCATACGAATTGCCCCAAGAACCGCATATCCCCAGCAAAGAATTGCCCAATCTCGCTGATCCCATACTTCATCATGGCAATCCGCTCCACGCCCATCCCAAACGCAAACCCGGAAATCTTTTTCGCGTCGTATCCAGGCTGCTTCTCCGCCGCAAACGCAAACACCGCCGGGTCCACCATCCCGCAGCCCAGCAGCTCAATCCAGCCCGACTGCTTGCACTTCCTGCAACCCTTCCCGCCGCAGAAGATGCAACTAATCTGCACATCCGCGCTCGGCTCCGTGAACGGAAAAAACGACGGAAAAAACCGCGTCTTCACCGCCGAGCCGAACAGCGCCTTCATCGCGTGGTCCAGCGTCCCCTTCAAATCGCTGAAGGTAATATTCGTATCCACGCACAACCCCTCCACCTGGTGAAAAATCGGCGAGTGTGTCGCGTCCGCCGCGTCGTTCCTGTGCACCTTGCCGGGAATCACAATCCGCACCGGAGGCGGCTGCTGTTCCATCGTACGCATCTGCACCGGCGACGTATGTGTCCGCATCAGCAGCCGGTCTCGTTGCTGACGGCGCTCCTGCCCCGCCACCACCAGCGTGTCCTGAGTGTCCCGCGCCGGATGGTCCGGCGGAAAATTCATGCACTCGAAGTTGTAGTAATCGGTCTCCACCTCCGGCCCCACGCCCACCGAGTAGCCCAGCGCCGCAAATACGCCCACAATCTCGTTCAGCGTGCTCGTAATCGGATGCTCCGCCCCCGTCAGCCGCTGCGTGCCCGGCAGCGTAATGTCGATAGCCTCAGCATTCAGCGCCGCATCTGTTGGACCCGCTCCCAGCGCCTCGTCCAGCAACCCCTCCACCACCGCCTTCAGCGCGTTGAAGCGCACTCCCAGCAGCTTCTTGGCCTCTGCCGGAGCAGCCTTCAGCCACCGCCCGGAGACCTCGTTCAGCCGCCCCTGCTTGCGCCCCAACCACTCCAGACGAAAGGCCTCCACCGCCGCATCATTGTCCAGCGCCGCCGCCGCCGCCCGCGCCTGCCGCTCCAATTGAGCAAAGGCCCGGTCGAGCGCAGGCTCATCAAATGCATCTAAAATCGGAATCTCTTCATTCATAGGCTTATTCAGCAGGATAAACCATTGCATGGAGCAGCCGCTTCGCATTCCGAATCTTGAAGAAATCTTCGTTGGTTTTTTTAACTGACCGAGTGTTTCGCATAAGCGCTTTGTATCAGGGCACGACTTTAAAGCTTACGAAAGAATGCAAAAGGAGTAGCAAGAAGCGTCAGGGCACGACTTTAGTCGTGCCGAAAATACATCAAAAAAGATGAGGGCTTTAGCCCCTGAGGGGCTGTTGGATTTCCTCATAAAACTTGTTCATAGCTCTCTAAAGAAACCTTTCACCGTCCCTCCCCGCCACTCCTCCACCCATCCCCGCACCGTTGCATGGTGCTCACTCCACGCCGCCCACACACTCTCCGCCCACGCCTGCACCCGCGCCTCATGCTCCGCCGGAGTCGCAGCCTCCAACACATCCCGCACCGTCCGCTCTCCCATAAACTCCGGCGGCGTCAGCCACGGATAGCTTCTCTTCTTTGCGGAAATCTCCACCATCGCCGCGTTGGCCTGCTCCATCGGCCAGCCCATCTCCAGCAGCAGGCACAGCCGCGATAGATGCACCCCCACCGAGTTCCGCGCCTGCGCATTGTCCACCCCCGGATGCTGCACCGCATAGGCGTCCATGCTCAACCGGTGCAGCCGGTAGTACGCCTGGTCCTGATACTCCCTCGCCAGCACCTGCCCATAAGCCGCCCAGCATCCCGGCGACGACAGCATGTACCGGTGCACCGGCCCCTCTTCATCCCCAAACTCCGCCCCGCATCCACAACACCGCATCATCCCTCCCTCAAGCACATTTTGAAATTGTGTTTTGCAGAATCGCACCTTGCGCAAATCGATGCAACTCTCTTTTCGTAAGCTGAAATGCAAATAAATGCTGCCCCACCTTACGCTGAAGTATCACACAACACAAAAAACCCCGGATCGCTCCAAGGCGGGGTGTCCCATTTTTCACGCGGTCTTATCGCCGGAAGGACGGGAAATTTCGTACCTTCACCGGCAAGTCCATCCACGCCGAAGGCAGTTGGCCCCACCGCAGGTGGTTGCAGATAATTTCCCCCACCCGGCGCACAATCAAATCATGAACAAGGAGCAAATGCGCAGGCCAATCTGTCAGACATCCCCCCGATCCGTACCACCCCTGAGGGGTACCCCCTCCCCCCTATACCCCCCGGGGGTATAAATATTCTCTGAAACCTTGCATATTATTTTTAACTCGTTTGAAATCAATGCCTGTGGAAAAACTTCTGACCCAAATTCTCCCACATGGTGAGATTTGGCCTCCGAAAAACACCGGAAAAATCCGGTTTTTACCCAAAAACAGCCCCGAAGCATCGCTCCAGGGCCTTTTCGCTGACTCGCTAACCCGCTAACAGAAACGGCCCCGCAACGCGGAGCCGTTTCGCTAACTTGCTAATGTGTGCGCAGCGCACGCCAACTTGCTGTCTTGCTTTACTTGCTTTCCTTCTCCGCCGCCAAAGCCAACTTGGCCTGTTCCACCAATTCGGTGAAGCCCTTAGGGTCCTTCACGGCGATCTCCGCCAGAATCTTGCGGTCCAGTTCCACGCCGGCCTTTTTCAGCCCGTTGATGAGCTGCGAATAGCTGAAGTGGTTCAGCTTGGCCGCCGCCGCGATGCGCACAATCCATAGCGAGCGGAACTGGCGCTTCTTCTGTTTGCGGCCGGTATAGGCAAACTTCAGGCCGCGCTCCACGGCCTCCTGGGCTGCCTGATAGAGCTTGGATTTCGTAAGGAAGTAACCGCTGGCTCGGTTGAGAATCTTCTTGCGGCGGTCACTCCGCTTGGTACTGCGTTTTACGCGGGGCATATCGATTTCTCCATTTTGCGTTCGGTTGTGCGGCTGGAGGCAGGAGGCCTTCGCCCTTTGCGGGCAGGCTGGTTACCTCTTCACTCGCTTTAATCAAGCCTGAATCTCTCGCTGGTGCGAACGCGTTTCGCATCCGACGGGGGCCATGTTTTGTACTGGCCCATCAAAAGCAGCAGCACGAACCCAATCCAAAGGTCCGCCCCACCGCAGGTGGTCAGGCGTAAGGAATCATGCGCGCTACCTTCTTGTAGTCGCCATCGGAAACCAGCAGGATCCGGCCCAGCTTGCGTTTCGTCTTTGGCGCCTTTGAAGTAAGGATGTGCCGCGTCTTCGCCTGGCCCCGCTTGATTTTGCCGGTGCCAGTCTTGCTGAAGCGCTTGGCCGCGCCCGTATGGGTCTTCAACTTGGGCATTCTTTTTCTCGTTTCGGAAGGGTGGGTTCACCCATTAACAAACGCAAAGCAGGGATTTCCTTGCCCTCTTGCGTCCTTAACCAGTATATCGCAAACCGGGCTTGAAAGGTACGAGCCTCAAAGCAGCGAAACTCTATTCTGAGCCAGGAAGTGTCAGGGTACGACTTTGCCCGGGTCCCCATCGACAGGTCTTCGTTGATGGGGTGGCTTTACAGCTTGCGGAAAAATGCAAATAGTGGAGCAATAAGTGTCAGGGCACGACTTCACAGCTTGCGGAAAAACTCGTTCTGAGTCTCACGAAGCGTCAGGGCACGACTTCAGTCGTGCCATAAACGCAACAAAATGAATGTAGGGCTTTAGCCCCTGAGGGAATCAGCTCCAGCGGCTTACTTTGCCTTTGCCTTGGGCGCAGCGTCTGGAGCTGGCGGAGCGGCAGCAGGCTTCGCCTTGGGCGCTTCCTGCTTCTTGGCCGCTGCCAGAATGGCGTGCAGAATGGTGCCTTCCATGCGCGGCATGAACTCCACAATCGCCGCGTCGCCCACGTCCTGAATCAGCTTGTTGATGATGTTGTAGCCCAGCTCGCGGTGGGCCATCTGCCGTCCTCGGAAGCGCAAACTGGCCTTCACCTTGTCGCCGTCGGCAAGAAATTGCAGCACCTTGTTCTTCTTCGTCTGGTAGTCGTGTACGTCTACGGTCACGGAGAACTTGACCTCCTTGACCGTAATCACCTTCTGCTTTTTCTTGGCGGCCCGTTCGCTCTTTTCCTTCTCGTAGAGGAAGCGGCCATAGTCCTGGATGCGGCAGACCGGTGGAACCGCATTGGCCGAAACCTCCACCAGGTCCAGACCCCGTTCACGGGCAAGCTTCAGCGCCTCAAAGGGCGCCAGAATCCCCAGTTGCTCGCCGTTTTCGTCGATTACGCGGATTTCGCGCGCGCGTATCTTTTCGTTGATGCGAATAAAGGACTTTGCAGAACGTTTGTCGAGTGCGATGGGCTCCTCCAAAAGTCGTTCCGGCCCGCCTCCGGCTGCTACCGTAATCGCCGCGGGCACATGAGCGCAAACTGAGTATAGCATTGGCTCGGCTTATCTGAACAAAGGGTTTATGACAGTTTGTCGCAGAATCCGCGCCTAAATTTGAGCCCGCTTGAGACCAGGCTGGTCCATTTCAGGAATTCGGGTTGGAGACCATCAAGCCCCGAAGAGATAATTACCCATTAGAAAAACAACTTCGATCTCGTGTTATTGTCTATATAGGTAGACAAATAGGAGGCTAGGTACCATGCCCATTAGCATCAAAGCCCCCGAGGCCGACAGGCTGGCTCATAAGCTGGCTGCCCTTACTGGTGAAACCATGACGGTCGCGGTCATCGTCTCCATGCGCGAGCGTCTGGAGCGCGAAGAGCGAAAGCGGGAAGAAAAACAGGCGCTCATTGCCGATTTGATGGCCATTGCACACCATTGCGCCTCTCTACCGGTCCTCGACACGCGCACTGAAGATGAAATCATGGGTTGGGACGAGAACGGACTTCCCTCATGATTGTCGATTCGTCAGCCCTTGTCGCCATCTTACTGGAAGAACCAGAAGCGCTACGGCTTACGACTGCGATTGCGAAGAGTTCCATTTGCCGGCTCCCGTCGCCCTGCTTTCTCGAAGCATCAGTGATTATCCTCGGTCGACGCAACGAGGACGGCTTGCGCGATCTTGACTCCTATGTGGCCCGCAGCCGGATGGAGATCGTTCCCTTCACCGAGACCCATGCCCGTCTGGCGCGCGAGGCCTTCAAACGCTATGGCAAGGGCCACCATCCCGCCCAACTCAACTTCGGCGACTGTATGGCCTATGCGCTGGCAAAATATTCCGGCGAGGAACTGCTCTTTAAAGGAACCGATTTTGCTCTGACGGATATTGCAGCGGCGGTGTACTGATCCTGTGTGGCCTCAGCCAAAGCCGCCTCCAGCGCTCCCTCGGCGTTCAGCCCGGTCACCCGCACCCTCACCAGCCGGTTAGCCTCCAGCCGGCCCTCCAGCTCCACAGGCAAAAAGTTCTCCGTCAGCGCCGCGCTTCGGCCACGCGCCTCCGTCTCCCCCGGAGTGTGCAGCGTGATAGCCTCCAGCTCCCGCCCCACAAAGCACATGCGGTGCGCTTCATTTTTTTGAGCTGCCAATGCTCGTAAAACAGCCATCCGCTCAGCGACTGCCATAGCTGGAACCGGCCTCGCGGCATGCAGCTCCCAGCCAGGCGTAGCCGGTCGCGGCGAAAATGGAAACAGGTGCAGGTAGCCAAAGGGCAGCGCACGCACCAGCGCCACGGCCTCCTCGAACTCGGCGTCAGTCTCGCCCGGGAAGCCCACCATCACGTCGGCGCCCAGGGTCAGCTCCGGCCCGCAAGCGCGCCTCAACGCTTCCACCTTTTCCACGTAATGCCACGGACGATACCGCCGGTGCATCCGCCGCAGCACTGCGTCCGACCCCGACTGCAAGGGCAAGTGCGCATGACGCGCCAGTCTTGTCTTCCCATTTCCGGAACCGCCGAACTCCGCCATCAGCCCGATCAGTTCAACGTCCCAATCCATCGGCTCAATCGAGCTGAGACGCAGCCGGTTCAGCGCCGTCTGCTCGAAGATCTCCCGCACCAGCCTAGCCAGTGTTTGTCTGCCAATGCCTTCGAGGTCTCTGCCCCATCGCCCTAAATTTATTCCGGAGAGCACCAGTTCGTTCCCGCCAGCGGCCACAAATCCCTCCACCTGGCGGAGAACGCTTGCGGCGGGCAGACTCTGGGAAGGGCCGCGCGTCTGGGGGATGACGCAAAAGGTGCAGCGGTTCCCGCACCCTTCCTGGATCTTGAGATTAGGCCGAGTCTGCGCGCCGGGCACGATTTGTGCCTCTTCAAGAAAAGAGTGTGCAAACCGGTCGTCCGCCCAGACCACCTGCGCCACCTGCGATGGGGCCAACTGCTCGCTCATCGCTCGCTCAAGGTTGGTTGCAGCTTGTAGCTGTATCAACCCGTTGCCTTCGTGGAATGCCGCGTGCCCCAACAGCCCCAGAATAATATCCGGCGCCAGCGCCTTATGGCTGTTGCCCACCACGGCGGTTACACCCATCTGGCCCGCCAACTCCTCCGGGGCGCGTTGCGCATAGCAGCCGGTTACCACAATCCGCGCCGCAGGGTTCAGCCGGTGCGTCCGGCGGATGAAGGCGCGCGCCGCCCGGTCGGCCTCCGCCGTCACGCTGCACGTGTTCACCACCACCACATCAGCCGTGGACAGCTCGCCCTCGCAGAGCCCCGCGACGCGCAGCCGGTCGCTCACCGCCTCGCCATCCGCGCGTGCCGACCGGCAACCGAAATTTTCGACGGAATAACTCTGCACATTCCTAGTTTAGAGTGCGTGGAGTCCAACGGCAGGTTTATGATGGCATGAAAAGAGGAATGGAGAGTTATGCATCGACTCGCGAAATGGATTTGCACTCTGGCGCACCCAAACCTGACTGCGGGAATTGCGCAACTTTTGCTGCTGGGAGTGGTTGCAGGAACGCTGGCCGCCGCGCAAGCTCAGCCGCGGGTACTTGTATACACCCGCAACTACACCAGCGACGGCAAGGGGTATGTGCACGCCAACATTGCGGATAGCGTGGCAGCCATCAAGAAAATGGGCGCGGAAAAAGGGTTTGCGGTAGATGTCTCGGACGACCCGGCAACGTTCACTGAGGCCAATCTGAAGCAGTACGCCGCCCTGATCTTTTCAAACAGCAACAATGAGGCGTTTTCAAACGATGCACAGCGCAGCGCCTTCAAGCACTACATCCAAGCCGGCGGGGGTTTTGTCGGAATCCATTCTTCCTCTGGTTCAGAGCGCGATTGGCCCTACTTCCAGTCGGTGCTGGGCGGCTTGTTTGAGGCCCACCCCAAAATGCAGCAGTTTACCGTGCAGGTGGCCGACCCGGCCTTTCCAGCGGCCAAAGGTCTTCCGGCGCAATTTGCATGGACGGACGAATGCTATTTCATCGATCACCTGAACCCAGATATCCATCCGGTTCTGGTAACCGATCGCACCAAGCTGACCGGGCTTGACGCAATCAAGATCGACGTTTCGGCCTTCCCCAATCCTCTGCCGCTGGCGTGGTATCACCAGTTTGACGGCGGGCGGGAGTTCTACCTGGCGCTGGGGCACAACAAGGAGGACTATGTAAATCCAATTCTCTACGGGATCATAGAGAACGGCATCCTGTGGGCCATGGGGGCGATAAAATGATTCGTTATACTAGGTAAAGACCCTGTCCCTCCCAGGCTGCAACTTAAACCATGGAAATATCTACAACTTCCATCGATTCAGATTCACCATCGGTTGCCGCCAAAGGCTCGACTCGCCACATCCTCGGCTTCGTCTACTTCACCTTTGTGGTCTATCTTTCTATCGGGCTGCCGCTGGCCGTCCTGCCGCCGTATGTGCATCTGCGCATGGGCTATAGCGCGGCGCTGGCAGGCCTGGTCATCAGCATCCAGTACATCGCCACGCTCGCCAGCCGCCCCTGGGCCGGACGCATCAGCGACCGCGCCGGCGCCAAGGTCTCTGTGCTCTGGGGCATGGGCGCCTGCTCGCTGAGCGGAGCGGTGCTGATCGCTGCCGCTGCCCTCCACTCCATTCCCTTGCTCAGCCTTTCCGTTCTGTTACTCAGCCGCCTGGTGCTGGGCGTCGGCGAGAGCCTCGGCTCCACCGGCTCAACATTGTGGGGCATTACCAGCGCGGGCCAGGACAGCACTGCCAAAGTCATCTCCTTCAACGGCATCAGCACCTATGGCGCCATGGCGCTCGGCGCTCCGCTGGGCGTGGTTCTTGACTCGATCTGGGGAAATCCGCAAATGGGCCTGGCCTCCATCGGTCTGCTCACCTTGCTTATCTGCGCCTTCAGCTTCGCCCTGGCCAGCCGCAAGAGTCCTGTCCCGGTGCACCCCGGCGAGCACCTTCCCTTCCACCATGTAGTGGGCCGAGTAGCTCCGCATGGCATGGGCCTGGCGCTGGGCGGCGTAGGCTATAGTGTGCTGGCCACCTTCGTCACCCTCTTCTACGCCAGCCGCCACTGGAACGGAGCCGCCCTCTGCCTCACGGCTTTTGGATTGGCGTTTATCGCGGCGCGCCTCCTCTTTATTCAGACCATCAATCGCTTTGGCGGATACCCGGTGGCCATCACCTGCCTCTCGGTTGAATCCCTGGGGATGCTTCTGCTGTGGCGCTCCTCCTCGCCGTGGATGGCCTTCGGCGCTGCCGCGCTCACCGGAGCCGGTTTTTCGTTGGTCTTTCCCTCCCTCGGCATGGAAGCGGTCAAGCGCGTCGCCATCAACAATCGCGGCGCGGCCCTCGGCGTTTACACCGCCTTTGCCGATGTCTCCTTCTTCCTGACCGGCCCCCTGGCCGGCGCAGTCATCGGCCTATACGGCTACTCCAGCGTCTTCTTCTTCGGACTGGTGTGTTTACTCACCGGGCTGGGAATCGCCATCGTCCTGCGGCAAGTACAGGGTGAATAGAACAGGGAATAGGGACCAGGGACTTGACACGCTTGCGAGCAAAGATTGCTTCCTTCACCCCAACGCGCACAAATCGCTCGTTAGGGAAAACGGCGGTGCTGATGAATAAGGGGTTAGGACGCCCAAAATGTTCCACGTGGAACATATTCATTCTTTTGAGTTTAACTCGATGATTACTCTTTAGTTATCAGCAGGATTTTGAAAATAAATATTGGTTGGGCAGGGGGGTGGATCAGGGTGCAGAGAATAGGGAAGACAGGCTGACATTCGTGATTTCCAAGATCCGAAAATCCGGACATGGGAACCAGACTCTCGGAATCGTCTTCGTCCTCCAGAAGTTACAACGCGAATGACTCACAGCTTAGCTGCGCATTCTGCTTGACTTTTAATCTGGCGGGTAACAGAATCGATGCCATCGGAGATATTTTTTCTGTGAGGCGTTTATGGTATTTCATTCTCTGCGCATACTTTTGGTTCTGATTACAGTTTTTATATTCCATGCTCTCGCAATCGGGCAATCTGCCCAGGTCCAGTCCTCACCCCTCGCCGCTCAACCACAAAAAGTGGCTCAGCAGACCCCACAAACCACTAGCAGCATCGCCGGCGAAGAGAAGGCTATGCGCAGGTATTTAACCCGCACACGGTATCGCTTTTTTGTTGAGTTTGTGGACAGGGAGAATTACCTGGACCAAGCCGCTGAAAGAATTGATTACAAATCGGCGATCGGCATCAGTGATACGGAGGAACGGGTTATGTCCTCCATCATCCTTGATGCCAGTTCCAAGGTGATCGACGATTGGGATCGGAGCGATGCGGTTACCAGGAAGTTCCTGGAGGCACACGCGGCCGGCGAAAAACTATCCGACAATACAGAATTCAAAACCATCAGCGAGGATCTCGGGGCCACTGTCGACGAATTGAGGGACCATCTGAAGGTTGAGCTCGGCGATGAGTTCATCAAGAAGCTTGACGCCTTTGTCAATCGGGAATTCATTAATAGGCTAGGGCCCCTTTCTCACAGCTTGAATCATTCGAAGCTGAAGGTGAATGCGTCTATGCATGCGCAACCGGAAGCACCCGCAATGGCCGGCAAAAGAGCATTCGAGATGTTCTTTGAGCTTACCGGCGCAGCGGTCGAGCGCAATCAGGAGGCGGCTGCATTGGGGACGGCGCCGCAGACGATCACCCTTCCACGAAGCACCCCGGAGGATCGGAACCAGGAAGTCTTCACCATTGTTCTCGGCGCCCACCGCCGGATCTATGAGAATTTACTACAAGAACATGCGGCCATTGGTGATTACCACCTGGTGCATGGCCCCCAGCCCATTCCCTTCCCTTTTCCAAATGAGTTTGTTGATCTAACGAAGAAACATTGGGCAATCGTCGATGAAAATATTGCAAAATTGAAACAGTTATATGGGGAAGAGGGGTTCAGAAAATTGGACGAATACGTCAATCAAGTATTTGGAAAAGGATTGTCTTCCGCTGCAAAAGATCCGGTCACCCCGCATGATCCTCGCTAACGAACGGATAAGCCTGCTCCGTTGCGGACCACGGCAACGCATCCATTCCTGACTAGAAATTATTTTGCCCCAAACGCACAACGGCCACCCGCCTGCTTACGGGGTGGCCGTTGTGCATCTTGCGTGAAGGAAAAGCACCTTACCGTTGGATCTTGTTCAGGCCATCAGCTTGCGCTTGATGACGCCCACTAATCCAGCCAGTCCGCTGCCCAAAAGCAGAAAGCTGGACGGCTCCGGCACAGGGGATGATGAGCCGTAGAGGGCAAAGGTCTCTGATCCAATGTCAAAGCCTATATAATTCCCGTTCAGGTCCAACTGAGCACTCGATGGACCGTTACTAAAGTCCCAAAGGGCGTTGCCAGTAGTCACAGCGTTCCCAATTTGCAGGTAGTAGGTGCCTGCTGCGAGCGTTTGTCCGGGGATGGAGAACACGTCCGAATACATATCGTAATCGCCATCGATCGTACCCTCGAAGAATTCGCTGCTGAAGCTTGATGCCGTACCTGATCCCAGAGTGGTACCGGAGAAGTCGCCAGTGGTAATCGCCCAATCCACACTGTTCAAGGTATCGCCATAGTCAACCCAGCTGCCGAACATGATTTGAGAGATCGTGGCACTCGACGACAGCGTGAAGGAATCGGCTACGGCAAACCCGCCTTTGATATTGACTGCAGTCATCGTGTAGGACATAGCTGTGGAATTGTCGTAGAGCGTGTCGGCAGATGCGGGAACCGCCGCAAGCGCGCAGACGAGACTCAGAAAGCAGACTGCTGGGAAATTACTTCTTAACTTCATGCTTGACCTCCAAAATTCACAGGTTGAGCCACAGAACGCTTCACTGTGGGGAAGCTAGAATCTTGGGCACGCCTTTGAATGCGCCCCACTGTTTGAGATGACAAACCAAGTAAGGCACATGTTGCGTATCACAGATTCTTCCCGAATCTGTTTTTAAGGCTTGAGATTTAGATTATGCCCATACTGTTGGAAGAGGTGTCAAGAAAAATTCTAAAGTTATTTTTGATTCTCGCAGAGCAGTTTCCACTTACTTTTGCATCAACCTCGAACTTTACTGCGCGGGATGCAACGGCAAAGATCGAAATGTCGTTTGTTTATCCGGCATTTCGTCGGAGGTTAGGATGTCTGCTGAAAAATTCTGGTTTCAGGTCAAATCGGCGAATTGCATCCCTCCGCGGCTAAAGCCGCTGTGATTTCATGGGCCTTATGCGGGGGTTAAAACCACGCCTCCCTCCGGTTTGAGTCTTTCCGCAAACTGCTTATCCGCTAAAACTACATAAACGCACAACGGCCACCGCGAAGGGTGGCCGTTGCTGTCTTGCGTGAGAAAAAGCGCCTTATTGCTCGCTCTTATCGTTCTTCTCGCTCTTCCGCAGGTTGATGAGGTCTCCAAGGGTAGTGGTGGAGCTGGAGACGGGAGCTTTGTGACTCTCCTTCTTGTAGCTCTCCACCTGGGCGCGGCTGGCCTCGTGGCCCGCTGCGCGCAGGCTCAGGCCCACCTTCTTCTCTTCCACGTTGATCTTGATGATCCTGAACTCGTGCTCCAGGCCTGTTTCCAGCTTGGTGGCAGCGTCTTCACCGGCCTCGGAGATGTGGCACAATCCCTCCACGCCCTCCGCGATCTCGACAAACGCACCAAACTGCGCCGTCCTGAGTACCTTGCCGTGAACCTGGTCGCCGACGCGATGGGTAGCAAAGAAGCTCTCCCAGACGTCGGGCTGCAGCTGCTTGATGCCGAGACTCAAACGTCGATTCTGCGGCTCGACGCCCAGCACGACGGCCTTCACCTTTTCGCCCTTCTTCACGATTTCAGATGGATGCTTGACGCGCTTGGTCCAGCTCAGGTTGCTAACGTGCACCAGCCCGTCGATGCCGTCTTCAATCTCGATGAAGGCGCCGAAGTCGGTCAGGTTGCGCACCCGGCCCTCGACGATTGTGCCGGCGGGATACTTCTCCGTCAGGTTCTCCCAGGGGTTTTCCATCAACTGCTTCATGCCCAGCGAGATGCGGCGATCCGCCGGATTCACGCTCAGCACAACTGTGTCGACTTCATCGGCCGGCTTGACCAGCTTCGACGGATGCTTGAGGCGCTTGGACCAAGTCATCTCCGAGAGGTGAACCAGGCCTTCGATTCCCTGCTCCAGCTCGACAAACGCGCCGTAGTCGGTGACCGAAAGCACGCGCCCATGAACGCGCGCGCCCACCGGGTAGCGCTCGGTTGCGTCCAGCCAGGGGTCGGGCGTCAACTGCTTGAAGCCCAGTGAGACCCTCTGCTTGTCCTTATCGAACTTGAGCACCTTGACCTGAATCTCGTCGCCCACATTCACCAGGTCGCGGGGATGCGTGAGGCGACCCCAGCTCATGTCGGTGATGTGCAGCAACCCGTCGATTCCGCCCAGATCAACAAACGCGCCGTAGTCGGTGAGGTTCTTCACCGTGCCGGTCAGCACTGCGCCTTCGCCCAACTGCTCCAGGGTAGTGGAGCGCTTGGCGTTCTGCTCTTCTTCCAGAATTTCCTTGCGGCTCACAACCACATTGCCGCGCTTCTTGTTCAGCTTGATGACCCGGACTTCAATCTGCTGACCGAGATAGCCGTCCAGATTGCGGACGGGACGAATCTCAAGCTGCGAGCCGGGCAAAAACGCCTTCAGCCCGATGTCCACAGTCACTCCGCCCTTGACGCGGCTGACCACCGTGCCCATGATCGGCGTCTTGTCGGCGGCGGCCTTCTCGATCGTGTCCCAGATGCGCAAGCGTTGCGCCCGCTCGTAGCTGGCCAGGTAGCCGCCCTCCGGCTCCTCGCGCTCAATCACCACGTCAATCACGTCGCCGGGCTGGAACTTCACTGCTCCGGCATGATCCAGAACCTGTTCGAGCGGCACCAGCCCCTCGGACTTCAGGCCCACATCAATGACCAGATGCTTGTCCGTCTGCTTGACTACCGTGCCGGAGACAATCTTGTCGCCATAGGCTTCAACGGCGGCGGCCTCCGCGGCCTGCTCGCGTTCAAAGGCCTCCAGGGCGGCGGAAAAGTCGTCCATGGACTCGAGGCCATGCTCTGGCGGGTGCGCAGCGGCCTTCGCGGGCGCGGGCGGCGCGGCAACCGGCTCGGCGGCAACAGCCACTTCCGGTTGAGGCGCGACCACAGCCGGCTCAGCATCGGTAAGAGGAGCCCCATCAGCGACGGGAACTGTTTCGACATCGGCTGCGGCTTCAATCACCGGCTCGGCCTGGGCTACAATCTCGGGCTGCGCGGGAACTTCCGTTGCAACTTCTGCTGCGGGCGCGGCTTCCACGGTGGCTTCCGCCACGGGAGTCACCTCGGCTACAGGAGCTACAGGGGTTACAGGAGTCACAGGTTCGGATGGGGCATCGGCGTCCAGCGCTGAAATTTCAACTGCTTTGGGGGGTTCGGGGTTGGACGTGGATTCAGGCAACGGCTGCTTTTGCTCCGTCGCAGGTTCAAGGGTTGGGCTTTCCAATTCAGTGTTCAGGGTTATGCTCTCGGGTTCGGGATTGACGACGTTTGCCATTACTGCCAGCTCCGCGATTCCTTACTCCCGCGATTCAACATACTTGCCGCTGGGAGGTGGTCCCTCTGCAGCTAATGCTTTGAGGGATGCCGGAGGCCATCTCCACGCGCACAACCACGTGCCTGTGTCCGCAGTGCTTTCACAAGGATCAGTCCTTCCCGCCGGTCAGGCTGGCGTTGAAAACGACTGGTCTCCTAGGGAAACACCCGGCAGGCGGCGGCTGTCTGGAGGCGGCCGCAACTCGCTGCTGGAATCCGCGCAGGAAGCTACGCTCACCAGTGTAGCAACCGCCGCATTCCCCCGTCAATGCAGCAGATTGTCAGAAACCGCATGGCAACTATGTTTTTTCACGTGTGCGCTGCAAAAACAAAAGACTTGCGGCTGCAAGCGCCCCGCGTAACTAGCAACTATACTGATGCAGACAGGACCCAACCCATGGACATTCTCTGGACTCCCTGGCGTTTTGCATACATCACCGCGGCTGACAGCGCTGCCCGCCCCGGCGTTCCTCCGAGCCTCGCCGCCTGGCCTGGCGACCACCGCTGCGTCTTCTGCAACCTGATCGCCTCCATCGATTACGCCATCGCTCACGGCATGAGCGTGGAAGAGGCCGAAGCGGCCTGCGGGCTTGTCTATCGCGGCGAGCATTGCTTTATCTGCCTGAATGCCTTCCCGTACACCTCAGGCCACGTGATGGTGATGCCCTACGCGCATCTGGACCGGCTAGCCGCCCTGCCGGCCGCGACCGCCCATGAACTGATCGACCTGGCGCAACGCGCCGAGCAGGCGCTGGAGAAGCTCTACCGCCCGCAGGGTCTCAACTTTGGCATCAATCTGGGCCAGGCCGCCGGCGCAGGCGTCGCCGGACACATGCATCTGCACGCCCTGCCCCGCTGGTCCGGCGACACAAACTTCATGACGACGGTTGCTGAGACGCGCATCCTGCCCGAAGATTTGGAGACAACCTGGAAGCGGATGCGGGCAGCGTTTGCGGAGTTATCCAGTTATAAGTTCAAGTAGGAACTCCACAATCTCGCTTCTGGAGTTTATGATTCGGGCGCTCCAGAAAATGACCGTAGGGAACGGATAAAAACACTGCTCTGTATCTGCGCCACAGATGACGCTCAAGCGGACTCAATAGAGCGTCTGGACGGAATTCTGTAAACCGGCACCTGCGGCCTCAGACCGAGAACCTGAGTCCGCTCCGACCGTCCTGCGCCATCCTGAATTGCGAAATGCCAAATTGGCACAAGCTTCCCTGAGTGAAACTGAGTTACTCAATTCACATCTTGCGGTGAAGCATTGCTGGGGTGCTTGCGGTTAGATGAACTGAGACAGTCCTATACGGGAGACTTGAGGATGTCCCAACTCATCATCACCGCTGTTCCCCATTCCGCGCTCGTTGAAGCTGGACATATGAATGCAGCCAGAGTTCTATCATTCCCAGACCGTCGCCAGGCCCAGGAAAGCCTTTTGAATCCCTGTCGAGGGATCGTCTGGGGTGGGCTGATTTCCATCGTCCTCTGGGCCGCGATTATTTTTACCGCCCGCGAACTGTGGCTATTCCTGCGTTAGCTGCCATCAACGAAGCAACTCTATCTCCCAACCTCTCCGATGCTCATTCTGTGTTTTTCTATTGCGCATGGTCCGGGCTGGGTGCGGAGTCCCCACCTTCGGCGCAAATTTGTTCTTGCGACTATGGGGGACAGTAATATTTAGGGCCCCTTATTTAATGTCCTCACCATTCTCGTCGGCTCCGGCTGCCAGGGCGAGGCCGGGCTGCGACCACTCCGGCGACTCCATCTCGCGCACATCGGGTTGCAGCTTCACGATCTCGGCTAACTCGCCGTCGGTGTGAGCCAACTCGCCTAACTGCCTGCCGTAAGAGAAGACTCCGCCCTTCCCTTCGATGGTGCCGAGAAACTTGTTGTAGTAATCGACGCTGCTCGAAAGCGCATTGCCGAGCTTAGTGACGTGCCCCTGCGCGACCACCAGCTTTTCGTAGATTCTCCGGCCCATTTCGTGGATAGCTTTTGCGTTCTTGGTGATCTCCGATTGCTGCCATCCGAACTCGACGGCCCGCAGTAGGGCAATCAACGTGGTCGGCGTCGCCATCACCACATGGTTCTGCGCGCTGAATTCAATGAGTGATGGATCGGCTTCCAGCGCCGCGCTGAAGAGCGCTTCACTGGGCAGGAAGCAGACCACAAAATCAGGAGCCTTCTCGAATTGCTTCCAATAAGCCTTGCCCGATAGCTCCTTCAGGTGCGCCTTGACACGCGCCGCATGGGCCGCGAAGCGCAGCATCTGCGCGGCGGGGTCGGCCGCGCCGCTGGCGTCCAGAAAAGCATCCAGGGGCGTTTTGGCGTCGACGACGATCTCGCGGCCATTGGGCAGTTGAATGGTCATATCCGGGCGCAGCATCTTGTCGTCCTCGTCGCGAGCGGTCACCTGCTCTGAAAACGAACAGTACTGCACCATTCCGGCGTATTCCACGCAGCGTTTCAGTTGCAGTTCGCCCCAGTTGCCGCGCGTCTTGGGAGCACGCAATGCCGTGATCAATTGCGCGGTTTCGCTCTTCAGCGCATCGATCGAAGCGGGAATCGACTTCTGCATATTCTCGACCAGAGCTTTCACTTCGGAATACGCTCCTGTGCGGGTGTTCTCCATTGCATGAGCCTGCGCGTCGAGGGCAATGAGCGCGTCACTGAGCGGCTTCAACAGGTTTTGTATCGCTAGTTCTTTGGCTTCCAACGTCAACTTCGCTTCGTTGGTTTGCCCGCCTAGCTCATTTTTGGCAAGGGTCAGGAAACTGACGTTGTTATCCCGCAGTGCTTTTGAGGCAAGGTCCGCAAAGGCCTTGTCCAAGTCGGCCCTCATCTGCGTGTATTTATCTTCTTGAGCCTTCTCGCGAACTTCAGCCAGCTTTCGTTCGTTGGCCAGCGCTTGTTCGACTTGTTCACGAGCGCCGGCACGGCCTTGCCGGAATCCCAGCCAGAGCCCCAGGAGGAAGACAGCAACAGCGACTAGTGCAAAAACAATGGCAGAGTTTCCCACGGTAAAAAACCTCTTCGCCTAATGTACGCCTTTTCTATCTGATTTTCCCGTCAAAATTCGGCCTGTTTTCTGTTCCCGATTCCATATTCCCTATTCCCTGCTTCCCCCAAGCCTTTACACCCCCACATCCGCCCGGTAGACTTGAATTTCGGGGCCATGCGCGATTTTTCGGGCGTAGTGGTTGTGCTCCCCTGCCGCAACCCGGTAGGCTGGGCAGGCGGAGCCTGAGCAGGCAAGCCCCGGAGAGATTCCCAAGATCTGAAAATCACGAGGAGAAACACGCATGGCAGTTGAAGAGAAAGTGAAACAAATCATCGTCGAGCAGTTGCAGGTCGACGAGGCCGAAGTCACCCCCGGCGCCAGCTTTCAGGAAGACCTGGGCGCGGATTCGCTGGACGTTGTCGAGCTGGTAATGCAGTTCGAAGAGGCCTTCGACATCGAAATTCCCGACGAGGCCGCCGAAAAGATCAAGACCGTCAAGGACGCGATCGAATATATCGAGAAGAACGCGAAAGGCGGCAAGTAGCCAGTGACCCGCCGAGTCGTAATCACCGGCCTGGGGCTGGTCTGCGGCCTGGGCAACACCGCGCCCGAGGTTTGGCGGCAGCTGATGGCCGGCGCCAGCGGCATGGGGCCCATTCAGGGCTTCGATACCACTGGCTTCACCACCACTTTTGCCGCCGAGGTCAAGAACTTTGACCCGCTCAATTTCGTGGATAAGAAAGAAGCGCGCAAGATGGGGCGCTTCATCCACTTTGCTCTTGCCGCCACCCAAGAGGCTATCGCCCAGTCGGGTCTCCAGATCACTCCGGAGATCGCCGACCGGGTTGGCGTTTTTATCGGCTCCGGCATCGGCGGCTTTGAAATTATCGAGCGCGAACACACCAACCTGATGCAGGGCGGCCCGCGCAAGATTTCCCCCTTCTTCATTCCCGCGGCCATCGTCAACATGGCGGCCGGCCAGGTGAGCATCCGTTACGGAGCCACGGGGCCGATTTCGGCCACTGCCACTGCCTGCGCCACCTCAGCCAACGCCATCGGCGACTCGGTGCGCATGATTTTGCACGGCGACGCTGATGTGATGATCGCCGGAGGCGCCGAGGCTGCGGTCACGCCGCTTTCAGTGGGCGGATTCGCCGCCATGCGCGCGCTCTCCCAGCGCAACGATGAACCTACCCGCGCCAGCCGCCCCTTTGACAAGGACCGCGACGGCTTCGTCATCGGCGAGGGCTCCGGCATCGTCATTCTTGAGGAGCTGGAGTTCGCTAAAAAGCGCGGTGCAAAGATTCTGGCCGAGGTTATCGGCTACGGCATGAGCTCAGATGCCCATCACATCACCAGCATCGCCCCCGAGGGTCAGGGCGCGCAGCGAAGCATGAGAGCCGCCCTCAAGGACGCCGGCATACGGCCGGAAGAGGTGGGCTACATCAACGCCCACGCCACCGCGACCCCCGCAGGCGACGGCAATGAATCGCAGGCCATCGAGGCGGTCTTCGGCGAGCACGCTTTGAGCCATAAGCTCAAGGTCTCGGGCACCAAGTCCATGCATGGCCACTTGCTGGGTGGCGCCGGCGGACTGGAAGCCGGCATCTCTGTGCTGGCGCTCCAGCACCAGATGCTGCCGCCCACCATCAACCTGGAAAACGTCGACCCCGAGTGTCGCCTGGACTATGTGCCCAATAAGGCCATCGCCCATAGCTTTGATATCGCCCTGTCGAATTCCTTTGGCTTCGGCGGCATCAACGCATCGCTGATTCTGCGCCGCTGGACAGAATAAGACAGCCTCCAGCTTGCAGCAATCAGTTTTTTCAACGTGCAAAAGCAAACAGCGCGAATCCCATCCAGATTCGCGCTGTTTGCTTATTCACACTCAAACCGGACATCAGCTGGTGGCTGCGGCAAAGCCCACGCTGATCAGCAAAAAGATCGCCCACCACCCAAAGACCGCTATGTAGCCGGAGTTGCGCTTCACCTTCGCCACGATCGCCGTCCCAATCCCCAGCAGCACGAGCGACCAGATGGTGGTTAAATCCAGCCAGCTGGCCAATACGTAGAGTGCCTTGCCGGTCTCCTGCTGGTTCAGAAACGCTCCCACGCTGGTGGGCGCAAAGTTTTGAAGGTTGAAGGACTCAGGCGCGCCTCCGGCAAAGATCACAATGGTTCCCAGTAGCGATTTGATGATCTTCGGCAAATCCGCGTAGAACCATACAGCAAATATGCTCCCATACGTGGCCTTGCCGCCGAAGACAAAATTGATTGTGCCCCATAGCCCCAGCGAGCCAAGAGCAACAACGGCCAATACCAAAACTGGCACGGCTGCAAAACTACCCTCGATGCTGTATTGGGTATATTTCAAGGCCGTTTCACGCGCTTCGGCGGGCGCATTCGCCAGCCTCTCTTGCGTCTTTGCATCGGCGCGTAATGTATTATCCGCCACCTGTTTCCAGCCGATATTGAATGTTATCCCTGCAAACAAGATGTAACCAGCCACTGCCGTAATGATCAGCGGCAGCCACCAGCTCCGGTTGCCTCGCTTGATGTCCTCAAAGGTCTTCGACGGCGCTGTAAAGGTATTCGCAACACGCTGCCACTGGGAAAGGCCTGTTGCCTGGGCTCCGGACTCAACTGCTGTCTCGCTCATATTCCCCCTCGCACAGCCACATTTGGCTATGGCCGCGATTGTAACCTTGAAGGGGTTGCGCGGCAAAATCAAAAATTGTTAAATTCCAGGATTAAAATCCTGATCTGTCCGTCCGGCCCTGCCCTGTCGTTGCCAGTGACGCTTTTTTGCGTGCCGGCCTGACCGTCACGTAGCTCTTGTAGACGGTGATATGGAAGCAGGCCTGGTGGAACTCCTCCTCCACGTCGATTTTGCCGGCCTGTTCCAGCGGCAGCAGCCAGGCGCGCATCCAGCCGATCTCCTGCCGGCTCAGGCCCTGCTTGGCGATGTCGATGGTGGCGCCGGTTAGATGCGGGCTGGCGATGTCGCCCTCGGCCGCCGTTGCGTTGCCGTTGCTCCTCATCAGTTGCTTCTGGTAGGCCACGGTCCTCACCGCCGAGTTGACTTCCAGCGGCCCATGAAATGCGGCCGCATGGGCGCGCGCCAGGTCGGTGAGAAACGTAGCCGTCCAGGGACGGCAATAGCGCCGATTCTGCGGCAGGTCGCTGTTCGCCGTTAGCACCGACGAGACCGGAACCGGCACCAGCATCTTGCGGGCAATGCGATCAGCCAAATCGTCGTCGTCCTCAATCCGTTCGAGGTTGTCGGCCTCGGACTTTTCGTTTTGCCGAACCAGAGATTCATGTGACCCGCGCAGCGGCGGTGGCATTGCAGTCCGCTCGTTGCGCAGAGAAACGGATTCGATAACAGCGGGAGGCTTCGCAGCGTCCGTCTCCGTGCCTTCATGGGACTTCGGAGCCGGATGGAAGTTCGCGGGTGAATGGGACTTATTGGCCTGACAAGAGCGGGAAGTCTGCCTCACCGGCGCTGGATGCGCTGCCCTGCGCCTCACCACATGGTTTGCCGGATGCCGTGCTTTCTTGTGGGAGGCGCTCGTTGACTTGTGAGAGACGCTTGCGGATGTAGTGCTCTTCCGCGACTTTGCCGTAGGATTCGGCGAGCCGTTTGCCGCGCTCGCCCAGAGCACAGCGAGTACGAGATAGATAAGTAAGGTCCGCCGCATCAAGGAGTGGGCGGAGAATCCAGAGCAACTCCAGTGTAAGCGGTTTTGGCCTGGTTTCCGAGTACCTGTCAGGGTTCGGCTTTGTCCGATAATTGGCACTTCCAAGGCCGTTCAGCCCGGCCCTTGACGCGCGCTGCCACGAATGTTCGACTGGTTCAGGTAGAGAACCGGGTGAAGTTATGGACGTGCCTCAATTTACACTCGACGATTACGAAAGCGTTTTTACCGATCGCCATCTTTTGCACGGAGTGGTGGCGAAGTGGGCCAAGGTCCACCCGGATGCTTCCGCCATTCTCAGCTCCGAAGGCGATCGCACCGTCTCTTGGAGCGAATTTGACTGCCTCACCACGGCGATGGCAAAAGAATTGTTGTGCCTTGGCTTTGCCAAGGGTGATTTTCTGGTCACCCTGCTACCGCTCACCGTGGATCACGTTTTGCTGGAATATAGCTGCTTCAAAATCGGCGTAATTGTCGCCCCGCTGGATCTGCGTTTATCCGCCGCTGAGGTGATTCGAGCGCTGGAAATCCTCCGGCCGCGCGGGTTTGTCAGCCTGGGAGTGAAAGCGCCGCTCGATCTTCGACCACTGTGGAGCGCCATCCAGGCGCATTGCAAATGGATCCAGCATTACATCACGGTGGATTCGAACGAAGAGATTCCGGGCACGCGTTCCTATACGTCGATTGTCGAGGCAGCGGGCCGCGCCGCGATCGATGAAAACTCTGCTGCCTTGGGCGGAATCACCGTAAAGGAGGACGATGGAGCGCTGGTCATCTTTACCACCGGCTCGACCGGTTCGCCCAAGCCGGCCCTGCTCTCGCATCGCAACATCACGGTGCAGAATATGTGCATCTGCGGCGCGTTTTTCGGCGGAGACCGCGGCACTCGCACGTTGGTCAATTTGCCTGCGTCGCACGTAGGCGGGCAGACCGAGGCGATGATGAGCACCTTCTTCGGCGGAGGCACGGCGGTTCTCGTGGAGATTTTCGACGCTGGCCGTTCGTTGCGCGCCATTGCGCGGCATCGCGTGGAGATTCTGGCCCAGATTCCGGCCATGTACAACCTGGAATGGATGCTGAAGGACTATGCTGGCCACGATCTCACTAGTTTGAAATGCGCCGCCTATGGCGGACATTCGGTTTCGCGGCCGTTCCTGGACCAGTTGGCCGCTATGGCGCCTGTGATCGGCACCGGACTTGGGCTCACCGAAGCCGCCGGTTTCTGTACCTATATTCAGGCGAATGCGGACGACCGGGAAACGATCCTCACCGAACTGGGCGTGGACATGCCAATCTACCCGTGCACCATTCGCCAACCCATACGCGCCGACGGCAACGCCGGCGAGGAACTGCCCTCCGGAGAAATCGGCCATCTCTGCTTTCGCGGGCCGCAGACATTTCTTGGCTATGTCAACGATCCCGCGGCCACTGCTCAGGCGATCTCGCGCGACGGCTTTTTATATACCGGCGATCTTGGGTTCAGAGACGCCGCGGGCCTGCATCTGACTGGGCGTGAAAAATGTGTGATCAAGTCATTCGGCTACCAGATTTTTCCCGGCGATGTGGAACGGCATATCTGTACGCTGGCGGAAAAAGTGGCCAACTGCGTCGTGGTCGGCGTGGCGCATGCCGTAGTTTCTGAAGCCGTCGTAGCCGTGGTGGAGAAGAGACCCGGAGCTGAACTGAGCCGACAGGAGTTGGATCGGCATGCGCGTTCACTGGCATCGTATATGCGGCCGCGGCATTGGATCATTCTTGAAGCTGGACAGATGCCGCTGAACCGCGTGGGAAAACCGGACTACGTGCGCGCCCAGGAGATGGCTCAACAGGAGATCGCAGCGTTGCGAGAGCGCGGCGAATGGGACAGCGGGTATAACAAGGGCTGCGTGAAATCGAATGGATAGCGAATTGTCTTCAGTGGTATCCTACACATATGCAGATTACCGTCGAATTGCCCGATGAGATGGCCCGGCAGATGATTCCCGCCGGCCTTGATCCCGCGCGCGCTGCTTTGGAAGACATGGCGGTGGAAGCTTATCGCGCGCATCGGCTGACGGAACACCAACTTGCCACTTTGCTGGGCATGGAGCGGTATGAGTTGGACGGCTTCCTGAAGCGGCGCGAAGTGTGGCTTGAGTCCACGACGGACGATCTGCGGCAGGAAATCGAAGTCGGGGAACGGCTGTGGAAGAAGCGCCAACAAGAACTCGCAGCCTCCGGTAAGTAGCGTAGCCGATGATCGTCATTGCCGATTCCGGTCCGCTTCGCTACCTAGTGCTTGTCCAGCAAGTGCATCTCTTGCCCGCTCTTTTTGGCTCCATCATCATCCCTCCTGGTGTAGCGAGTGAGTTGACGCAGAAAAACACTCCAACTCCTGTGCGAATCTGGATGGAGCATCTCCCTGAGTGGGTGACTGTACAATCTCCGCGCATCCCGCTGCCGATTTTCTCATCCGTTCTCGATCTTGGAGAACGGGAGGCGATTGCGCTGGCCGAAGAGCTTGCAGCCGATCTTCTGCTGGCCGATGACGGAGCAGCCCGACGGGAGGCCGCGCGGCGGAAGATTCCCGTACAGGGCACGCTGGGAATTCTCGATCTGGCCGCCGAGCATGGACTTGTTGACTTCCCAGAGGCCGTCCGGAGACTGTCGCAAACTAACTTCCGGGCCAGTGGAAAGTTGATTCAGTTTTTCATGGATCGAGATGCTGCGCGCAAGAAACGCGCAGGAAAAGGACTAGAATCGTGTTAGAGGCTTGGCCCATGGACGAGAGTAATTTTGACTACAATTATGTGCCGGAGCACCTGAAGGAAAGAGTCAAGAACTGGAGAAGTCTTTCGGTTGGGGAGCGGCTTGAGCTGACGCATGAACTGAGCGTAGCGGCGTGGGCGAAGATCGGTGTTGTCTACGATCCGACGAGGCCGAGGGATACGACGATTCGGAAGTTTCGCCGCAAGGAGAATGGAGAACTAGAACCCTGTTGACCGATGCTGACGCTTAACCGCGGACCTCCCAGGTTTCAGGAGGGAGACTTGGAGTACCCGTTACGTTTTCTCGAGGGGTTTACCGGCCTTTTCAGGCTGCTTCATTCTCGCTTCGATCTCTGCATACGTCTCACCCGGTTCGCCGATAATGACTCTTTCACCTATCCTGATAGCAGGACGCAAGCCTACCTGTTTCGGCTCTTTGCTGACGGGTCCTTCTCCCGCTCCCTTAATCTCTCTTAGCTCCCTAATTTTACTTACTAGATTCTCAATCTTGATGTTCATAAATACACATACTAAGCCCAGGTAGAGGATCGCCGCTACTAAGAACGACCGGGGCATCACCAGGTGCGCCATTGACGGGTGAGTAAGCAATAAAACGAAGTCCCTACCGAAGGCGGAAGCGGGAACAAGTATCACCATCAGAAGAGCCATCACACCGAAAGCTCGTTTATATGGGTTGTCCTCTGGTGCGCGACTGATCCGAATGCCGATGCCTGTGCAGAAAACTAGCCAAGCTGGCAGGGTGAGCTCCCACGGGGGCCTGCTAAGGTTTGCGGCAATGACGAGCAGTGTTAGGCCTATCCAGGTGGCGATTGCCGCGACGTTCTCTTCGGTAACTTTCATTCGTCCCCCGGATACGATCAGGCTACTTCACCTTTGTCACGCCAACGGTATGGCGCGCCCGATCGAGGTTACGTGCGGCTAAGTTCCTCGATACGGTACATCAGATTTTTTTACTGAGACTCCTTTGTATCCTCTTTTGGATAGGAGGATTTTGCAGGCTTCGATTGCCTCCTCTTGATATGCCATTGGCCCTACGATAACTTCTGTAATTGGCAACTGTTCTCGCTGCGCGGTTGCTTCCTCTTTCAATTTCCTCTCCTTCATCTGCATTTCAGTTTCTTTGTTTCCTTGCAGGTGATTGTTGCTTTTGAGCCCGATGAAGAATTTGACGTAGGGTATAAAGCCGTAAAAACGGTGAGGCCTGAAATGGATGGGAAGATCATCTTCATACATTCCGGGACTGTTCGCGTAACCCCAATTGCGTTGGGATGAAGCGATGAGTCTTATTTCTTCCTCAGATTGAAAATGCCTGTTTTTGTACTTCATAGAAGCGACATACAGGAGATTGTAAGCAGCTTTCGTCCGATCCTCGTCAGGGAGGCTGGTCCACTCGGGTATTGTCTGCTTTTCCAATATCCATTTCCGGATATCATTTTGGGTATAAAGGCATTTGTATAAGAATATGTGCCTCCTTAGTCCGAGCTTTAGCTTTTTTGCGTCAAATCCTATACAGAAATTTCCATATGCGCGCCATTGTTCAAGCGAATCCTTTTTTCTGCTGAACGAAGCCATATAGTAATCGAATTGTCGATCCTTATTGAAACGATCCCTATCAAACGTTTTACTCCACTCTTCCCTGACGGCGTCATACTTGAAGTCTTTATCCTCTAGTAAATCTGTGGCTTTTCCAAGTTCCGTCAGTTCTGTGGGATCATTCAAAAAGGCGGTATTCGACATCCAGATCTCATGTTTGCCAATAATGCCGGAAATACCTTCAGCCGAGGTATAGTGGTATATTGCGCCCCGGTAAGACTCCGCGAAGGCTTGTATCAGCCTCTTCAGGTGTTCGTAATTGTCCGCTCTCGACATAAAGCTGAATTATTGTACCCGTATTTGCTACGTTCATGGCTGCCGAGTGCCCCCAGATCTCGCCGATGAGGCTTGGAAACCACAAACCGTCGCCGACGTTTGAGCACTGACCACTGCCCTCTATTGCAACAGAGTCGGCTCGTCGTGGTTGTTACCGTTCAGCTCATCGGGCGGAATGATGACGGCGGCGGCTACTTTGTCGTCGGCCTCCAGGTTGAGCAGGCGGACGCCTTGCGTGGCGCGGCCGGCGGAGCGGATGGTATTGGTGTCAATGCGGATAATTTTGCCGAACTGGCTGATGACCATCAACTCTGAGGTGTCGTCCACCAGCTGAATGCTGCTGACGCGGCCGACGCGCGGGGTGACGGCCACGTTCTTGACGCCCTTGCCGCCGCGCGACTGCAAGCGGTACTGCTCTACGTTGGTGCGTTTGCCGAAGCCGTTTTCGGTGACGGAGAGAATCAGGTACTCGCCCGGCTTGTGCTTCTTGGGCGTGACTGCGACGCCGACGACATAGTCGTTCTTGGCGAGATCGACGCCGCGCACGCCGTAGGCAGGACGGCCCATGGAACGGACATCGTTTTCGTCGAAGCGAATGGCCATGCCGAGATGCGTGGCCAGGAAGATGATCTGGTTGCCGTCGGTGATGCGAGCCTTGACCAGCTCGTCGCCGTCATCGATACCGATGGCAATAATACCGCGAGACATGACGTTGCTGAAATCCTTGAGCGGAGTTTTTTTGACGGTGCCTTTTTGCGTGGCGAAGAAGATGAATTTGCCCTCTTCCTCGAGGTCGCGCACGGGCAGAATGGCGCGGACATTTTCGCCGGGCTGCAGATCGAGCAGGCTCTGGATGGATTTGCCCTTGCCCGCCGCGCCCACGTCTGGAATCTCGTAGACCTTGAGCCAGTAGACGCGGCCGGAGTTGGTGAAGCAGAGGAGAAACGCGTGGGTCGAATCGATAATCAACTGCGCGACAAAATCCTCTTCGCGCGTCTTCATGCCCATGCGCCCGGTGCCGCCGCGCCGCTGCTGGCGATAGATGCTGATGGGCGTGCGCTTGAGGTAGCCCTGGTGACTGACGGTAACCGCGACCTGCTCGTCGGCGATAAGGTCTTCGAGCTGCAACTCGGCGGACTCATCGATGATCTGCGTGCGCCGCGCGTCGCCGTACTTGTCGCGAACCTCTTCGAGTTCCTTGACGATCACGGCGCGCAGCTTTTTCTCGCTGGCCAGGATTGATTCGTACTCGGCAATTTTCTTGCGTATCTCGCTCAACTCGGTGAGCAGCTCGTCGATGGAGAGTTGCGTCAGCCGGTAGAGTTGCAGTTCGAGGATGGCGTCGATCTGGCGCAGCGTCAGGCCTTTTTCCTCGTTCGCAAGCCGCTCGCGGCCCAGGTTGATGACAATCGCCGTGCCCTTGCCCCAGGCATAGAGATTCTCGCGCGCCTCAACGCGCGAACCCGAGGCGCGGATAATCTTGATGACGGTGTCGAGATTGTCGAGCGCAATCTTGAGGCCTTCTAAAATGTGCTCGCGCTCGCGCGCCTTGCGCAGCAGAAAGACCGTGCGCCGCTGCACCACATCGATGCGGTGATCGATGAAGCAGCGAATCGCAGCATCGAGCGGCAGCTCCCGCGGTTGCCCGTTGAGCACCGCGAGGAAGATCATGGAGAAGCTCTCCTGCATCTGGGTGTGTTTGTAGAGCTGGTTGAGCACAATCTCCGGCTGCGCGCCGCGCTTGAGCTCGATGACAATCCTCATGCCGTCGCGATCGCTCTCGTCGCGCACGTCGTAGATGTCGTCGATGATCTTTTCGTTAGCCAGTTCTGCGATGCGCTCGATGAGCTTGGATTTGTTTACCTGGTAGGGAATTTCGGTGACGATGATCGCCTGTTTTTCTTTGGTCAGGCTTTCGAGCGCGGTGCGGGCGCGCATGAGGAAGCGGCCGCGGCCGGTTTTGTAGGCGTTGGGGATGCCGGATTTGCCGTAGAGGAATCCGCCTGTGGGGAAGTCCGGCCCCTGTACGTGCTTCAACACTTCAGCGAGGCCCGCGTTGGGATTCTTGACCAGCTCGATGGCCGCGTTGACGACCTCGGTGAGGTTGTGCGGCGGAATGTTGGTGGCCATTCCGACTGCGATTCCGCTGGAGCCGTTGACGATGAGATTGGGAATGCGCGTGGGCAACACCGTGGGCTCGAAGGTGGACTCGTCGTAGTTGGGCACGAAGTCGACGGTCTCCATTTCGATATCGGCCAGCATCTCACCGGCAATGCGCTCCATGCGGCACTCGGTGTAACGCATGGCCGCCGGCGGATCGCCGTCCACGGAGCCGAAATTTCCCTGCCCATCCACCAGCGGATAGCGTAGCGAGAAGGGCTGCGCCATGCGGACCAGTGTGTCGTAAATAGCCGAGTCGCCATGTGGGTGGTAGACGCCCATCGCCTGGCCGACGACCTTGGCGCACTTGGTGTATTTTTTGTTGTGCTGCAGGCCCATCTCACTGAGCGTGTAGAGCACGCGGCGATGCACGGGCTTGAGGCCGTCGCGAGCATCCGGCAACGCGCGCCCGATGATGACGCTCATCGAGTAGTCGAGATAGGAGCGGCGCATCTCCTCTTCGATATTGATGGGGATGAGGTTGGTGCCGCTGTGTGGCGGGGTGCCGCCTTCGAGAGGGAGAAGGGGATTCTTATCGTCTGGCATAGAGGTCTTTTCAGGCCCGCCGGAAGGCGGCGAAAAGGATCCGGAAAAAGCGGGGCCGGGCTCCGCGGGCTATGCTTTATTTTACCTCTTCAAAGAGAGTTTCAGCAAGGCAAAAACCAGCAAATAAGTCCTTATTTTGCTTGATTTTATGGCAAACTTGGTGGGCTTCTCCGAGGGCATGGTTTTCCTCATGCCGCGCGGCTCATTGTAGACTTTGATTTGGCCGTTATTTTGGCCTTCTTTTTCGCCTTTTTGCTTTCATCGTTTTCGCCGAATCCAGCCAGAATTACCGGCGGATGGTCGGGAAACTTGACTATCAGCGTCAATTCGCCCCCCACGCCCTCTAAGTAGCTGCGTAGCGTGGAGAGATAGAGGTCCGAACGCTTCTCGATACGCGAGACACCCTCTTGGCCAATCTTGAGCTTCTTCGACAGGCGCGCCTGGGTCAACTTGCGCAGACGTCGAACTTGACGCAGGTTCAACTCCTCGGCGATCAATTCCGCCGCTCGCTGTTCAATGCGCTCTCGCCGGCCGGTTGGTAACTCCGCCAACATTTCTTCCAGAGAAACTGTCATTCCTTTTTCCGTTCTTTGGCGATAGTTGCAAGATGGCGCCCAAACCGTTCATCGGCCACATGAATCAAAGTCTTGTAAAATCGCCTTTTGGAGATACCTGATTTACTGCCGCCAGTCAGCAAGATGGCCTTGCGCTTGGGGTCAAAAGCGAAAGCAACTCGCCACTCCTCATCGGCAGCCTTGAAGCGAAGCTCCTTCATGTTTGAATACCGCGAACCCTTCAACGTGTCCACATCATCACGGCCAAGCTGAGGTCCGAACCGCCTCAACTTGATCAAGAGCGCGAATATTACGTCTTGGACCACTTTCGAAAATCCGCGAAACTCGGGCGCGAATTCTCCATCGAATTCCACCACCCATTGCATTTCAATTCCGGACGTAGAGCTCCTTGCTCCAAGATTTTGCTGCAAAATAGGTGCAGGCATGAGATACTCCGTGGTCAGTGGTTAGTGATCAGTGATCAAAGCCATAATCAGCCAATCACCATTCCCTGACGACTGCACTCTTCCGCGCTTCTGACCCAATAATCCGCGGAAGTGTTTGGCGCTGCTTTCCTGCTCGCAGTGTGGGGCAGCCTGCCTGCGAATCTCCCCACCCGCCGCCTACATACCTATTCCCTGATCACTGTCCACTGATCGCTGTACACTTACTCCCTGTATCATGGGCCTGCTCCCAATCAGGCGGTTCTAACAAGAACGATATTTAATTATGTCTTTGAACGCCTAATGTTGTCAAGAGCATTTTTCTTAATCCTCAAATGCATCAATCCCGCAAGAAAACCTACAGCAGTCCCGGCAGGCTCAGCACGCAGAAGACCGCCTGCAACAGCACAATAGCCCCGGCAGCGCCCAGAGCTAAACGGCCCCTTGGTCCTTCGTAGGCGTCGGCAAAGACCCCGCCAATGAACGTAATCATAAACGGCAGCGCCCACAGCCAAGGGCTCCCAGGAGCGCCTGTCATGACGAGCAGGAATAAAACCAGGGCGCACAGCAGCGGAGCCGTATTGCCGAAGTAGCGCGACCTGCGCAGCCCCAGGAACAACGCCAGGGCAGCGCCTGCGGCCACCGTGATTCCTGCGTTCGCCAGCGTGGAGAAGAACCGCCGCGCTGGGTCCAGCGAAACCCACAGGAGCCCGGCAGCAGAGCGGAAGAGGTAGCTGAAGGCATCCGGAGAGAAGCCGTAGCAGGCAAAGACAAAGATAAGCGCCCCGGCTGTAGCCAGTAGCACAATCGGCAGAGTCTGGCTTCTACGCCCTTCGGCTACCCACAGCATGGCCACCAGGCCCAGCAGCGCGACCACCGGCAGTGCGGCAATGTGCGAGGCCGCCGCCAGGCCGAAGGCCGCCATCAGCAACACGATGCGCGGACGCCATTTCCGCCGCGGTCCCTGCATGGCATGGGCTACGCCGATGCAGGTGTACACGCCGCCATAGACCCCCAGCGCGGCCAGCACCTCCGGATTGGGCGTGATGCAGGCTCGCAGCACCGCGGGAGAAAAACAGTAGAGCCCGAGCGCCGTGTAGCCGCCCAGATTGCCGTAGAGCCGCCGCGTCACCCACCACAGGCCCGCTCCCAGCAGGCACCCCGCCGCAAGAAACGGCAGGCGAAGCAGCAGCAACGTGTACCGGAGCTGGTGGCGCATCTCCCAGCTTGAAAGTGCGCCACCGGTTTGCACCACCTTGTCCTCAGGCTTGCGAAAGTGGTCCAGTCCGCGCTCAGCCAGCAGGTTCAGCGTGAGCGGTAACCCTGCCAACCGGTAGGCTAGAATCCCGTCGTGAATGTTGCCGCAACTGGTAAAGTAGCCGGCCAATTGCGATGGCCGCTCCCACATCTCGCGCCCGCAGCGCGCATATTGATAATCGCGATCGGTGAGAGCCTGGTGGCCGGTGAGCCACAGGCCTTGCGCCAAAAACAAAAGCAGCAGACCCGCGGCAATGCGCTGCGGCAGATTGAATTGAAAGCGGCGAATTCGTGCAAAGCGGCGGGTCATCGTGCTCCGTGCACCGTTACCAGTCTAAACGGCGAGTCGCGGTTATTACATTACTCTTTAGTCTTCCCTTTTCCACGCCCCATTATTTATCTCCTGATGCGGGCATTTCGCCGATGATACCCTTTCTTCTTGAAGGAATGCCTCGAAACCGAAAGGCTCATCCTGCGGCAGTGGCGAGAGTCGGATCGCCAGCCATTTCGTGAACTGAATGCTAATCCGCACGTGATGGAATTCATGCCTGGGTTGCTGGCCCCGAAAGCTTCAGACGAAATGATGGATCGCATCCAACGGCACTTTGATCTCCACGGCTTTGGCCTCTTCGCAGCGGAGCTTCGCGCGGATCAATCTTTCATCGGTTACATCGGCCTTTCCGTCCCCAGATTCGATGCACCTTTTATGCCTGCCGTCGAAATAGGCTGGAGGATCGCGGCTCGGCATTGGGGAAGCGGATTGGCAACCGAAGGCGCGCGCGAGGTGCTTCGCTTTGGCTTTGAGTTCGCCGGACTCGACAGTGTCGTCTCATTCACGGTTTCTGGAAACATCCGCTCGCTCCGTGTCATGCAAAAACTCGGCATGTCGCACAATACTGCAGATGATTTCGACCACCCCAGCTTGCAGGAGGGCCATGCCTTGCGGCGCCATCTTCTTTACCGCCTTGATCGTAGAGAGTGGGACCAGCACCGTCTGCTGATCAGTTGACCATTACGCTGCATCAACCCTTTGTTCTTGATGGCCGCGTTGACCTCTTGTTTCTGAGCTCGCCCGGGTTAAACCTCTGTACTCCAGCATCCCTTCGACGCTAAACTGGCTCTGCCATGCTGACTCGCCGCCGCTTCGTTCTGAATACTGCCGCCTGCGCCGCACTCGCTCACACCTGCAAATCCCGTTTCGCCCTGGCGCAAACCACGAACGTCTACCGCAACCCCATTCTGGGCGGCGACCATCCCGACGCCAGCCCCATTCGAGTCGGCGACGACTTCTACCTGACCCACTCCAGCTTCGATTACGCGCCCGGACTGCTCATCTGGCACTCGCGCGACCTGATCAACTGGCGTCCCGTTGCCGCCGCGCTCCACCGCTACTACGGCACGGTTTGGGCGCCTTACCTGTGCGAATACCAGGAGCACTTTTACATCTACTTCCCCGCTGCCGGAAGCCTGCGCGTGGTCCATGCCGATCACCCCACAGGTCCATGGAGCGAGCCCATCGATCTCGGCATCAAGGCCATTGACCCCGCCCACATCGCCGAGAATGGACGCCGTTTTCTGCACATGGCCGGAGGACGTATGGCCGAGCTGACTGCGGACGGTCTGGCCGTGAAAACGCCACCGCGCAAGGTCTTCGACGCCTGGCCCATGCCCGCCTCGATTCGCATGGAGTGTACCTGTCTGGAGGGCCCCAAACTGCTGGAGCGCAACGGCTATTTTTATCTCAACGTGGCCGAAGGCGGCACCGCGGGTCCGGGCACCAGCCACGGCGTTGTCTCCGCGCGCAGCCGCCACGCCGACGGCCCCTGGGAGTACTCGCCCTACAATCCCGTTGTTCACACCGCTTCCCGCGACGACCGCTGGCTCAGCGTGGGCCACGGACGCCTTGTCGATACACCGGACGGCAAGTGGTACATGACTGTCCATTCGTATGAGAATGGCTACCGCACGCTGGGCCGCCAACTTCTGCTGCTGCCTATCGAGTGGACCGCTGACGGCTGGTTCCGCGTTCCCGCGGGAGTCACGGCGGATGCGGCGATTCCCATGCCAATCCCCGGCACAAGCCAGTATCCGTTTGCCGATCCGTCCGACGATTTCACCTCACATGAACTTGGCCTGCAGTGGGGCTTCTGGCGGGAGTTCGACCCGACGCGCTTCACCACCGGCAACGGCGCACTCACATTGCAGGCGCGCGGCAGTTCCCTGGCCGACTCCAGCGCCCTCACCACCGCTGTCGGCGGACACTCCTATACAGTCGAAATCGACATCGAAGTCTCGCCCGGTTGCGAGGCCGGCCTGATGCTCTTCTACGATCCGGGCCACGTCGCCGGCATTCTCATCACGCCGGGTGGAATCGAGATTATGATTCCCAACGGCTCGGTGAAGAACCGCACAGAAAAGGGCGCCACCCGCGCCACCTTCCGCGTGGTCAACGACCGCCAGGAGGTGGATTTCTACTACCGCCTTCCCGGCAAGCCCTGGCAAAAGACCGAGTCCTCGGCAGAAGTCTCCGGCCTGCACCACAACGTGCTGGGCGGCTTCCTGGATCTTCGCCCAGCCGTTTACTCCTGCGGCCAGGGCCAGGCTACATTACGCAACTTCCGCTACTGGCCGGAGGTCAACGCGCCGACCCTGTGAACCGGCGAAGCGCCCTGGCCTGTTGTATCGTGGGTATAACTCCACGTAGAGGCTTTGCTTTGTGACTGCCCCTGACATCATCGATCTGCTCAAGCGAGTTCACTGGGATCCCATGCATCTGTGGAGTTCGCTGCATAGTTTTATCGCACCTCTGATGGCGGCGCTCGGTACGTTTTTCCATTCGTGGATCAAACGCCGCAACGCGCGGCTGGCGCAACACTGGCCCGTTGCGGACGGGCAGGTTCAATCCATCGACGTAGGCGCAGGAACCAAATTCTATGGTGGCCAGCGAAGATTCAACGCAACGTTCAAGTACTCCTATACCGTCCAGAATGGCAGCGAGGTCAGCCATTATTCCGGAAACTATTTCCGTCCCTTTCAAGATAAAGAGCGGGCATGGGAGTGGCTTGAATTACTGAAGAACAAGCAAATCCGTGTCCACTATAAGCCCGGCCACCCTGAAGTCTCCACAGTTCTGGACACCGATCTGGATGTCCATTTTGCCCTTCCGGTGCGAACTCCTGCCGACCTGCTCTACTACTCGCCGGGAATCGACCCGCAGTAGCGCGGTAGTTGCCTAGCTTGCGCGCAGGATCAATTGTCGCCAAACGCAACAAAGCCGCCCCGAAGAGCGACTTTGCCGGCAAGCAATTCCGATTAGTTGAAGATGGCGCCCACGGTCTCGTTAACGGTTGTAGGTGTCAACGTACAAGTGTTTGGCCCGGTCGCGGTTGGAGGGTTCGGGTTCGGGACGCAGTTCGAGGACCATCCGCCGAAGGCTCCCGCTCCAGCCGGCGCAGTCAAGATGAACGGGGTGCCGATGGGGTAGGTCGCTACGCAGACGGAGCCGCCTGTGCCGGTCCAACCGGGGCCGCAGTGGATCACGTCCGGCGTACCCGTGGCGGAAGGAGCCGTTACCTCCCAATTGGTGGTGTTCAAGCCTTCGTTATAGACGGTCACGGTGGACAGAAGCGCGGGAGCCTCCGAGGTAGGGTAGCATGAACCTGCGGTTGGACCACTGGTGCCGCAGGTCGTGATAGCAGGGTCGCAACCCTGTGCGACGGTGCAGGGGCAGGGCAGAACCAAGGGGCAACTGAAGGTTGCCGTGGCGGTCTGTATCGAGCCGCCTGAAGTTGCTTCAGCAATGATGACAGTGCCTCCAGTCCCATATGCAGTGACAATTCCGGCAGAAGCGCCCGTGTTCCCCCCTGTATTGGTGTTAACGGGGAAAGAATTGGGAAAGGTAGAAATCCAGGTGACTGAGTTGGTCAGATCCCTGACGTATGGAGCGGTCGAGAATGTTCCGATCGCTAAAAATTGTCCGGACCCTTGCAAATTGTCAACTGTAAGCGCGCTCGGAAGAATAGTCAGCGATACCAGAGGCTCCGGCGGGGGAGTATTTGTAACCGAGACGGTTGCCTGAGGGGAGGTCACCACGCTGTTATCGGTGTTCGTCCATTGGGCCGTGATATAGGATGTGCCCACGTTTACACCAGCTGCAAGCCCGGCGGGGGAAGCCGGATATGTCGTGACCGAGGCTATCGAAGGACTGCTGGATATCCATTTGAGCTGCGACGAATTGGTTACATCCGTCTGCAGGCCAGTGGATCCATTAGTGCCCAGCGCGATAAACTGGCCTGTTTGACCCGATGCTGAAAGTGATTGCGTGCTGGGAACAATCGACAGCGTGGTGATCTGCTCCGTGGTTCCGCCCACCACCGTGGCGGTCGCCGTGCCTGTCACAACGGTTTGGGTGGCGGTGTTCGTGTATATAGCGGTAATCGTCACCGTTCCCTGGCTTACCGCCGTGGCGAGCCCGGGAACTGTGCCGACCTTTTCAGGACTGCCCACCGATGCAATCTGTACGCTGCTCGAGCTCCAGGTGGACGTGCCGGTCAGGTTGACAGTGGCTCCCGACGAGTTCGTTCCAATGGCGATGAATTGGCTGGTATCTCCCGGCGCTGCAACCGATTGAGAAGCGGGTATGATGGCCAGCGATACGATTCCCGATGAACCGGTACCGGTACCGGTTCCGGTCACTGTTACGGTTGCGCTGGCGGAGAGCGGGCCGTTGAATCCCGGTGCGGAAGCCGTAATGGCCGCTGTTCCCGCGCTCACGGCTGTAACAACTCCTGAAGAATTGACGGTTGCCACGCCGGCGATGGATGAGGCCCAGGTTACCTGGCTGGTAATATTCTGCGTGGTCGGATGGGCCGCATTGCCGAAGGTCCCTGTAGCCGTCAATTGCAATGTGGCGCCGCCTACCACCAAAGACGAAGTCGCGGGCGTCACCTGAATGGAATCCAGACCTGTAGTGGCATTGCAACCGGTAATGGTCAATGAAAGGCAAGCAAGCAACAGCGCTCCGAAGCAGAAGCGATTGAACATTTGGGTCTCCTGGCGTTTTCAACAGCTTCGGCTCCGCCATCCCTAAGCGAAACCGGAGATTATCTGCCACCTTCGACTATAGGCCTTCTAATAACTGTGCGCCAATTCCATAAAAGCGTCCCTATACATACGGAATCAAAACAGTTAATAAGCGATATTTCGGCTATTCGCGCGCTTCACAAATCTTGCGCTTAGGGAGCAGGAAACTTGCAGATGGGCAAGCCTGACGGCCAAATGCACTTTGCCCGGTGCACCCTGTACCGGCTACACTTCTCCTCAGCATGGCCATCGCCCACGACAACAATCCCGAACGTCTGGTCAGCGCCGCGCGCGCCGACGAAGAGCAGGGCTTTGAACTCAAACTGCGCCCACGCTGGCTGGGTGAGTTCATCGGCCAGTCCAAAGCTAAAGAGCAGCTTACCATCGCACTGGAAGCCGCCAAATCCCGTGGCGAAGCGCTGGACCACGTGCTTCTCTCCGGCCCTCCCGGCTTGGGCAAAACCACCCTGGCCACCATCATCGCCAATGAATTGGATGTAGGCTTCCAGCAAACCTCCGGCCCGGCGCTGCAAATCCAGGGCGACCTGACCGCCATTCTCACCAACCTGCGCGAGCGCCAGGTGCTCTTCCTCGACGAGATTCACCGCATGCAGCCGGTGCTGGAAGAAAAGCTCTACACCGCCCTGGAGGACTACAAACTCGACATCATCATCGGCCAAGGGCCGGCGGCGCGCACCCACGTAATGGAGATTCGCCCCTTCACCTTCATTGGCGCCACCACCAGGCCCGGCCTGCTGAGTTCACCCCTCCGCTCGCGCTTCGGCATTCTGCTGCGCCTGGAATTTTATACAGAAGAAGAGCTTCGCGTCATCGTCACGCGCTCCGCCGAGGTGTTGCAGATTCCCATCGATCAGGACGGCGCCGCCGAAATCGCCCTGCGTTCCCGCGGGACTCCGAGAATCGCCAACCGCCTGCTGCGCCGCGTGCGCGATTACGCCCAGGTGCGCGGGACAGGCGTGATAGACCACCCCACCGCCAAGGCCGCCCTCACCATGCTGGAAGTGGACGCTCACGGCTTCGATGAGATTGATCGACGCCTGCTGCTCACCATCATACAGAAATACGACGGCGGCCCGGTAGGCCTGGGCACGCTGGCCGCAACCCTGGCCGAGGAAGAAGACGCCCTCGAAGAGGTCTACGAACCCTTCCTCATCCAGATCGGATTCCTCGACCGTACGCCGCGCGGCCGCGTCGCCACACGCCTGGCCTATGAGCACTTCGGCTTGACCATGCCCGGCAGGCAGACACCGCTGTTTTAGGAATCTGGCAGCTTCAAGGAGTTATCAGGAGAAAAATCATGGCACTTACCGAATCAACCATGCTTGAACTGGGCACCACGGCCCCCGACTTTGCACTCACAGACGTAGTTACCGGCAAGACCGTCCGCCGCGACGACTATAGCGGCTCGAAGGCGCTGCTGGTCATGTTCATCTGCGCGCACTGCCCTTATGTGAAGCACATCGAGAAGGGCCTGGGGGCACTGGGCAAGGACTACGCGGGCAAGCCTCTCGGCCTCGTCGCCATCAGCAGTAACGATGCCGTTACCCATCCCGCCGACAATCCCGCCGGGCTCAAGCAGCAGGCTGAAACCTTTGGGTTCGTTTTTCCCTACCTGTACGACGAGACGCAAGCCGTGGCGCGCGCCTACAAGGCCGCCTGCACGCCTGACTTCTTTCTCTTCGACGTCAGTCACCGCCTGGTCTATCGCGGCCAGTTCGACCCCAGCCGCCCGGGCAACAGCATCGCCGTCACCGGAAAAGACCTGCGCGCCGCCATCGATCTGGTGCTCGCCGGCAAGCCGGTGCCCACAGATCAGCAACCCTCCATCGGCTGCAACATCAAGTGGAAGGCGTAAAAGAGCGAGTCAGCAAATTGACATGCCGACTCGCTCCTGGAGCGCAAGCCCCCTGACTCCTGATCCCTGTTTACACGCGGGTGCCCCAGGTCTCGATTCTGAGACCCGGGAATCCATAACTCACAGCGCCGGCGAATCATCCCCCAGCAGCGCCTCCCGCACAATCTTGATTGGCGGAAACCCCTGCCGCAAAAAGTCGTTGTGAAATTGCTCCAGCGAAAACGCCGCGCCCTGCTTCTTCTTCACGTCCTCGCGCAGCTTCATGATCTCCAGCTTGCCAAGCGTGTAGTAAAGATAAGTCGGATCTCCGGCGCCACGCTTGGTCTCCACCGTAGCCGCCTCCTTCGACTGATAGCCTTCCTTCTGAAAGAACGCAATCGCATCATCGAAACTCATCTTGCCGGTATGCATCTCGATGCCCGCAATAAAGCGTGCGTTGCGCAGTAGCGCGTCCTGCAACTGGCCTAAGCGAAGAAATTTCGATTCGCGCTCGTCCTTTGCTCCGGCGCCGGGCTGACCATAGCCTTCATCCATCATCATCTGCTCACAGTAGTGCGCCCAGCCCTCCACATCGGTGCTCGCGCCCAGCAGCTTGCGCACCCGGCTCGGCGCCTGCGGCAACCACAAGAACTGGATGTAATGGCCGGGATAAGCCTCATGAATCGCCGTTGAAATCACCGTGCCCACGTTAAATGAATGCATGTAGCCCTCAACCTGCGCCGGCGTCATCGACGGGTCAGGCAGGGTCACGTTGAAATATGCCTCCGTCGCATGCGTCTCAAACGGCCCCGGCGTGCCCATCGAGGCAATGGTCGTAGCGCGCATGAACGGCGGCGTCTCTTCCACAATGGGTCGCACATCCGAGGGGATGGTCACAATGTGATGGGCGCGGATAAAACTCACCAGCCCATCGAATGTAGCGCGGAAGCTATTCAATAACTGATCCGGCGCGGGATGATTCGCGTCTAACTCCTCCAGAACTTCGTGCGGCTCCTTGTCCGGCTCCAGCTCTTTGGCAATCTGACTGAAGTGCGCCTGGTTCTTGCGCAAATCGGCCCAGCCAATCTCGAGTAACTTATCCAGCGGCAAGTCAACCATCTCGTCATACTGAAGCTTCTTCGAAAAGGTCTCCGCGCCAATGCGAAAGTCGCCATTCGACTTAGTCAGCAAATCTGTCTTCAGCCAGTCGAGATAACTGTTCAACGCCGAGATAACTGCCGCATTGGTCTGCGCAAACTCTGCCTTCAGCGCCTCATCTTTGGCGTCTGCAAAGGCCAGCGGAACATCGTGCTCAAAGAAACTCACAATGTCCGGCAACTGCTCGATGGCAATCTCCGTAAAAACGCGCGGCGGATTCTTCAGGTTCACGCGCGCCTCGGCCAATACTGCCGGCATCTGCTTCTCCCGCGCCACCAACGACCGCAGCCGCTCGTCTGGCGAAGCATACTTGCGCTCCATTAACACAAACGCCCCATTCGCGCATGTGCTCGAATACTCATCTGCATCCTTCTCCCAAGGGCGAATGGTTTCCATCGTTAGCAGTTGCGAATGGATGTTGGACTCAACAATCTCTAAATCCGCTTCGGCCGGATCATAATTGTTCGGAGTATCTTGTACGCGCATTGTCACAACCGTCTTTATAGGAACACCATATGAAAGAGCTGGACGAAGCTTATAGGACAACACAATATGTTCTAGCTTATTTATTATATCGGGAGGTATATTCGAATCTTTCCAGACAATTCCTAAAATACTCGGTTTTCCTTCTTCTGAAACAGCAATCTTAAAATCCACAGTCCACGGTCCGTGCTCAACATCTTTCTTCTCCTTCAGCATCCGTTCACGGACCTCATTCAGCTTCACTAGCGTCCGCGTTAAATCCGCAATCTCCGCATCAATACTCTTTCGCGAATAATCCTCCAACTGCGCGTCGTATTGGTGGTAGCCAACCTGCGTTCCGCTCGACGGGGCATAGTGAAAGTAAACCTGGTCGAAGTACCCGTCCGAAACCTTCTCAAACTGCTGCTTCCAGTTATCATTCGCGGCATGAACATTGACTGTCGAAGACATAAAAACTCCAATCGTGAACAATACTGCTACTTTTTTCATGTTTCCTCTCATTATTAAACTTAGTTTCCTATGCATTCGCCGGGGCCGAAGCAAGATTGGCAATCAGCTCATGAATCTCCAGCAGAACTTCGTCGGACCGCGTGGCAACCAAAGGATACTTCAGCAGACCCTGCGGCGTGAACTGCGCGCCGCGGTTGGCATTGCGCGCGACTAATCTCATTAACTGTTGCGGATCGATGTCCGCATTTTCCATGAAGCGAATGTGCAGCTCGGCGCGCTTGCGATCCACCTGCGCAATGCCGATTTGTTCGCATTCCAGCCTTATCAGCGCCGCCTCCAGCAGGTACACCGTCGCGTCCGGCAGCGAGCCATAGCGGTCTTCCATCTCGGCGCGCACCTCGCTAACAGCCGCTTCGCTCCTCGAACCTGCGATTTTCTTGTAGAGCCGCAGCCGCTGGTTTTCCTCCGGCACATAACTCTCGTCGATGCGGAGCGCAATCCCCAGGTTCAACTGCGTAGCCGGCTGCTCCTCGCTTGATTCGCCCTTCATCTCCTTGACCGCGGCCTCCAGCATCGAGGTATATAACTCGAATCCTACCGCCTCAATGTGCCCGCTCTGTTCGCCGCCCAGCATGTTGCCCGCGCCGCGCAGTTCCAGGTCCAGCGCCGCAATCTTGAAGCCCGCGCCCAGGTCGCTGAACTCCTTCAGGGCAGCGAGCCTCCTGCGCGCAATCGGAGTCAACTCCTGTTCTGGCGGAATCAGCAAGTACGCGTAAGCGCGCCGGTTCGAGCGACCCACGCGCCCGCGCAACTGGTATAACTCGGCCAACCCGTGCCGGTCAGCGCGGTTAATCAGCATGGTATTTGCCAGCGGAATGTCAAGCCCGTTCTCGATGATCGTCGTTGCCACCAGCACGTCGTATTCATGCCGCATGAATGCCAGCATTACGCGCTCCAGTTCCGTCTCGCTCATCTGCCCGTGGCCCACGCAGACCCGCGCAGCCGGCACCAACTCCTGAATCCGCGATGCAACTTCGTAGATGGACTCCACGCGATTATGCACAAAGTACACCTGCCCGCCGCGCTCCAACTCCACTTCAATGGCCGAGCGAATAATCTTCTCGTCGAACTTGGCGACAACAGTTTGAATCGCCATGCGATCCTTGGGCGGCGTCTCAATCACGCTCATGTCGCGGAGACCCACCAGCGACATATGCAGCGTGCGCGGAATCGGCGTCGCGCTCATCGCCAGCACGTCGATCTCCTTGCGCATCTGCTTCAGCCGTTCCTTGTGGCGCACACCAAAGCGCTGCTCCTCATCCACCACCAGCAACCCCAGGTCCTGGAACTTGATATCTTTTGACAGCAGCCGGTGCGTGCCGATCAGGATGTCCACCTTCCCTGCCTCTACCCGTTCAATAATATGTTTTTGTTCTTTTGGTGTGCGGAAGCGCGAGATCATCTCCACGTTGATAGGAAACTGCGCAAACCGCGACTTGAATGTCTCGAAGTGCTGAAAGCTCAGAATCGTGGTCGGCGTCAGCACCGCAACTTGCTTTCCGTCCTGCACCGCTTTGAAGGCCGCCCGCATGGCCACCTCGGTCTTGCCATAGCCCACGTCGCCGCACAGCAGCCGATCCATCGGCGTGGTCGATTCCATGTCATACTTGATGGCCCGGATCGCCGAAATCTGGTCGTCGGTCTCGCTGTAGTCGAACGCGTCCTCAAACTCCTTCTGAAACTCATTGTCTTTCGTGAATGCGGTTCCCTGCGCCGTGGCTCGCTGGGCATATAACTTCAATAACTCCCCTGCCATCTCCTGCATGGCCTTGCGGACTCTTGCTTTTGTTTTTGTCCACTGCTGCGAACCCAGCCTGTTCAGCGCCGGCGCCGGCCCCGCGTCCGTCGAGCGGTACTTCTGGATCAAATCCAATCTTGTTAGCGGCACATATAACCTGGCTTGTTCAGCAAACTCCAGAATCATGAACTCCACCGGAAACTCGTCCTGCACGATTTCCTTGAGGCCCTGATATTGCGCAATGCCATGCTCCACGTGCACCACGTAATCGCCAATTGCAAGGTCGCGGAAATCCGAAACAAACGCCGCCGTTTTTGAACGCCTCGGCTCCGGCCGCGCCGCCACATCCACGTCGTCAGAAAGATCGTTGGCCCCGAACAAAATCAGATTCGAGTCCAGAAAGCTCACGCCCGCCGCCACCGGCGTGCGCACAATCACCGGCACGCGCAGATCGCCGGCCAGGTAACTCGACTCGTCCAGCATCGTTTCGCCGGGACGCGGATTGCGGCTGCCGAGGCGATAAGGAATCTGGTACTCGCGCAGCATCGTGGCCAGCCGCTCTACATCGCCCTGATGCGGTGCGGCCAGCACTATCCGCGTCTCCGCCGCCATCAGCGTCCGCAATTGCTCGGTCAACGCCGGAATCGACCCGTGAAACCTTAGCGTCGGCCGTGTGTTCAACTCGATCTCGCCCAGCGTCATGTCCGCATCCAGCACATCCACCACGCCCAGCTGATCCAGGTCCAGCCCCATGTGCGCATCTAACTGCGCCTGCAATATCTCCGGCCGCAGATAAATGTCCTCGGGCCGGATCAGCGAACCGATTCCCGACCGCTCATGCCGCTGCTCGACCTTGTTCCACCAGCGATCGATCTGGTTGCGCACCATCGCCGGCTCTTCGATAAACAGCGCGCACTTAGGCAGCAGAGTAAGCAGCGACTTATCCGCTCCAGCCACCGTGGAGAAAAACTCCCACCCCGGAAAGACGCTCACCCCGCCGGCAGAGGCCATCTCCGCGGCCATCTCCTCGTCTTCTTCCGCGCCTTCCAGCTTCACACGCTGCCTGCTCAGCCGCCCATGCACCGCGGCCAAGAGGCGCTCTGTCACCGGCGTCTCGGTCAATGGCAGCAGTAGCGCTTCGTCCAGCGCAGACTGCGAGCGCTGCGTCTCCGGGTCAAATTTTCGTATCGTCTCAATCTCGTCGCCGAAAAACTCAATGCGCACTGGCCGGTCCGACTCCGGCGAATACACGTCGAGAATTCCGCCCCGCCGCGTGAACTGTCCCGGCATCTCCACCAGATCCATCTGCGTGTAGCCCACCGAGGCCAGGTGCGTTTGCAGCACCTCCACGTCCACCTCTTCGCCGCGCTTCAGCGTCACCGCGAGGCCGGCGTAGTAGTCGCGATCAAAGAGCTTCAGCGCAGCAGCCTCCACCGGCGCAATCAGAATCGACACCGCGCCTGTGGCCAGCTTCCACAGCGCGGCCGCCCGCTGCTCCTGCACATCGGGATGAGGAGATAGATTTTCAAAGGGAAGCACGTCGTGAGCCGGCAGCCGCACCACTTGGGCCGGGTCTACCGCGCCGGTCAGCTCGCATCCGGCGCGTAATAGCGGCTCCAGCGCCTCGGCAGCCTTGTTGTCGGCCACCACCACAATCGCCGTCTGCCGCGCCGCCCGCGCGAAGAGAGGAATATAGACCGCCCGCGCCGTAGCCGTAAGCCCGGACACACGTCTCCGCCCCGCACCCAGACCCAAATGCCTGCGTACGCGCTCAAATCCCGACGAGTGCTCCAGCTCCGCAAAGATTTCGCGGACGAACGGGAGAATCATGTGATGCTAGTTTAACAGCGAGGGCGCTCGCCTAAAGACCTTGGTTTGCAGTCGGTAAAACACACTCCCGCCATAAAGCTGCAACGCCCCCTTGATTATCTAGCGGCCATTGATTCAGCTTGCGCCCAATTCGGAATCCAGGCAATCTATTGAATAGGCGGCAGCTTTTCACCTCCGAGAATGCACTTGAGCAAGCCCGGCGTGTAAAAGCCATCCTTAAAGGCCGCGAGCGGCAAGACCCGCATCGGATCGCCGTCACTCACCCAATGCAGCGCAGAATTGCCCTCGATCTTGTCGGTGTCGAAGCGGCCTTCGGGATCGACCACCGCCCAACTGCCGTCCTGGAATCCGTACAGGCTGGCGAGTTCCTTGCCGGTTTCCACGTCCCATAACTTCGTCGTGCCGTCCCCGCTGCCCAGCAGCACCCTGCGCCCATCCGGGGAGAGCGTCCCAAACGGCTCAGTGCCAAAGGGCGCCGCGAAGCGCCTCAGCTCCTTGCCGGTCTTCACATCCCAAACCGATCCGCCCAGCAGCACCCTGCTCCCATCCGCGGAAAACGATGGACTGGAAGCCGTCCCAAAATGTTGAAGCTCATTTCCCGTCTTCACATCGAGCAACGTGGCCGACTTGTCCGCATTCTCCGTAATCATCTTGCGCCCATCCGGAGAAAAACCGACGGCCAGAAGATTTAAAGTACGCGCCTTGATAACCCGCTGTTGCCCCCCTGTCTTCACATTCCACAGCCGGGTCGATCCCTCCCAGTCGGAGGTGAGCGCGCTGCGTCCATCCGGAGACAGGGCCAGCCGCGCTACTGTGTCACGATAATCTCCTTCGGGATAAAGAATGCGCGGACGCCATCCCGGCTTCACGGTGAAATGCTGAACTTCCTTCCCTGTCTCCACATCCCACAGCGAGGCTCCTGGCCCATCGTTGCTGGTCAACAGCCGGCCTCCATCGGGAGAAAAATCAGAGGCAAAGATAGATCCGGCGTCATGATTGTCGAAACGCTGAATCTGTTTGCCCGTCTCCACATCCCATACTCCCTGCTCGCCGTGAAAATATCCCATGAAGACCCGGCGGCCGTCCGCAGAAAGGGCCACGACGCTCACATACCGCCCATCGCCGATGGTTGCCGGCAGCGGATTGGCCGTGCCTGCGCTGGTGGAAGCAGCCGCGAGCGGCGTATTTACCTTCACAGTCGCCACGAACGATGGCAACGCTCTGCCACCCTCCGCATCCATTCTCCAGGCCATTCCGGTCCTGCTTACCATCAGAATCCCGCGCCCATCCGCGGCAAAAATCAGGGAAGCGACCGGATCGGCCACGCCCACCAGCCGGTGGAGTTCCTTGCCTGATTCAACATCCCAGAGCCGAGCTGTCAGGTCGTCGGCGGCGGTGAGCACCGTGCGCCCGTCGGGCGACAGAGCCGCGCAGTTCACCGCCATGTTGGTTTGATCGCCGGAAGCATGAATGAGCAGACGAACTTTGCCTGTCTCAACGTCCCACACCCGAGCTTTACGGTCATCGGTTGCGCTCAGCATGCTGCGCCCATCCGGAGAAATGACCACGGATTCTATCGTCCCGATGAAATCCATTACCCCAGTACTGTCAAAGTGCTGAATCTCCTTGCCGGTTTCCACGTCCCGCAGCCAGATGTTGCCGGGGATCGTGCCCCATGCCACTCTGCGCCCATCAGCGGAAAACGTGGCGGCACTCACGACCTCAGAGTTGTTAGCGAATTGCCGCAGCAACTTGCCTGTCTGCACGTCCCACAGCCGGGGCCCGTTGAAATCTCCCGTGAATAGCTTGCTGCCATCCGGAGACAGGACAGAATGCACCCCGGCAGCAGCCGCGCCGGGCACCAGGAAGTGCTTAAGTTCCTGGCCCGTCAGCAGATTCCAAAACTGGATTTTGGTTGCGCCCGGAGTCGGCAGCTTATTACCCTGTTCGCCGGTCGTCACCATGCTCATCGTGGCCACAGTGCTCCCATCGGGAGAAGCGAGCCCGAAGATCAGCTTGTCCGCCGACGGCGAGATCCGCCCCAGTTCCTTGCCGGTCGCCACATCCCACAACTGGACAGCGTACTTGTTATCGACGCTGCTGACGACGAGCACTCGCCGATGGTCCGCAGAAAAAGCCACATGCCTGATCCAAGCCTCGCCCTGGAAGGACTGAAGCTCCTCCCCGGTCGCCGCATCCCAAAGCCGCGCCATGCCTTCCCTGCCGCCGGTCATCACAGAGCGGCCATCCGGCGAATAGGCGCAGGCAATCACCTGGCCGGAAGCCACCTGCGCCATCAACCGTGGATGATCGTTTGTTTGCGCGCCCGCCGCAAATACGCCTAACCCTGCCAGCGCCAACACGCAGAGCCACACACAGCTTGCAGGAAATCGCATCGCGCACCCCGCTCAGAAATACCTCTTTTGGAAACTACACAAGAGTATACGTCCGGAGGTCGGATGGACCCTATCGTGAGTCGGCGTTCAGGAAACGGCTGCTGGCGCGCGATTCCTACTCCGCCGCACCCGTCCGATCGACAAACACCTTCTGCGGGGCCGTCACTTCAACTGCAGATCCCTCCACCTTAACCTTTAGAGTTTCGGTGGTAGGCTTGCCGTCAAGGCGTGCGGAAAAGCCAAGCTCGTACTGATTGTCCAGACGGCGGGTGAGCTCCTCAAAAAACGGCTGAAAGGAGACCGGGTTGCCGATCCCATTCCATAAGTTCTTGCCACCCGTCGCCTCTGTCACCTCAACCAACAGGCTCTGGCCGGTATTGTTCGCGTACATGGTGCTGTCGGCAAGGCCCTGATTTAGCCAGTAGATCGAGTAGACGACCAGGCCCGCGCGTACTGAGTCGTTGATTGCGGACTCAACATAAGGGTCCTCGGGGTCGAATCGCCTCTCGTAGTAATCTACGCCGTCGGTCACCATCACCACCGTGCGTCGCGCCCCGCGATCCCCTGAAGGCCAGTTCTTGGCCAGGTCGGAGAGGCAGAAGTAAGGGCTGGCGCTCGAGCCCGGCGAACCTCCCGGCAGGTGAAGCGCGTGCAGCACCGCGGCGTGATCCGCCGTCATTGGGCCAACAAATACAGCACGCCCATTCATCATGTACGCGATCGCAGCCTTGGTATTCGGAGGGAGGCCGTTGACGAAATGCTCGATGTCGCTGTATTGGCTTCCTACGCTGCCGCGGGCCGCACTGTCGATCAGAATCACCAGTTCCTGCCTGGCCTCCGGCCCGCGCAGCGGCGTCCAGCTGGTAACCGTGGAGTCTTTCCCGTTCACCTTGATGCTCACTTCTTTCTGGGAGATGCTTGCCGGCGACTCTCCATGATGTTTGGAGAGGATCGTCACTACGGCTCGTCCCTGCCCCAAGGGTTTATCTTTCTGCGAGATCGCCGGCACCGCCAACAGCAGCGCTCCAGCAGTCATCAAGATCGCCATTCTCCGGTTCATCATGCGAATTCCTCCTTCGAGGTACTCTCGCTGCCCACAGTCTATTACGGCATGCCTCTGTTGGGAGTCTAATACTGCACGCCTCTGCCGGGTTAGACGCTGTGGCATTAAGTTTGACTCCGGCAACTTCAGTCCGCGGCGAGATTCGTTCCGAAAAGCATTTCCCGCTCCGGCATCGCCTTGTCGACCGCCCGGTTCGATTCTTCAAACTACAATTGAGAAGAAATGGCAAACAAACTACGAGTCGGGATTTTGTTTGGCGGACGGAGCGGGGAGCACGAGGTTTCGCTGCTCTCGGCAGCTTCGATCTTGCAAGCGATTGATCGCAATCAATTTGACGTTGTGCCAATCGGCATCAACAAAGCCGGGCACTGGCTGACCTCGGGGGCGGCGCAGGGGCTGCTGGAGGGGGCCGGGACCGATGCCCCAAAACCAATAAAGGAGCCAACGAAACTCCGTGCGGGCGATCCGGCTGCTACGCCGGGAGCGCGGGTGCTGGCTGAGGGGCAGCCAACGTTGATGGCGCCGGAACCGGCCGCCGCGGCGCTGACTCGGGGCGGAGTCGCGGCTCTGGACAGCCATGCGGCCCTTAGCGGCCAATCCCTTGACGTGGTCTTTCCCGTGCTGCACGGAACCTTTGGCGAGGATGGAACGATTCAGGGGCTCTTCGAGCTGGCGGGGATCGCTTATGTCGGCTCGGGCGTGCTGGGCTCGGCGGCGGGCATGGACAAGGACGTGATGAAGCGGCTCTTTGCTCAGGCCAGGCTGCCCATCGTCAAGCACGTCACAGTGCTCCGAGCGGAGTGGGAACGGGCACCGCTGAAGGCCGTCGCTCAGGTTGAGGCGGCGCTCCGGTACCCGGTCTTTGTGAAGCCGGCGAACCTGGGCTCGTCGGTAGGCATCTCCAAGGCTCACAATCGCAAGGAGTTGGGGCCGGCATTGGCCTTGGCCGCCAAATACGACCGCAAGCTGATCGTGGAGCAGGGCGTGGGCGGCAAAAAAGCCAAGGCGCTGGAGTTCGAGGTCGCCGTGCTGGGCAACGACGACCCCCAGGCCAGCGTGGTCGGCGAAATCATCCCCTGCAAGGAGTTCTACGATTACGAGGCAAAATATCTCTCCGAAGGCTCGGCGGCGGTGATTCCCGCGCGGCTGAACAAGGCCGAGACAAAGCTGATCCGGGAACTCGCCGTCGCGGCTTTCAGGGCCTGTGATCTGGCAGGCTTGGCGCGTGTGGACTTCCTGATGGAGCCGGAGGGTAAACGGCGCATCTTTTTGAACGAAGTGAACACCATGCCCGGATTTACCAGCATCAGCATGTTCCCCAAGCTGTGGGAGGCCTCGGGCCTCAGTTACAAGGAGCTGATTACACGACTGATTGAGCTGGCCCTGGAGCGGCAGGCGGAGAAGAATCGGACGATTTACAGCAGAGACTAGGGACTAAGGAATAGGGGCTAGGGACTAGGGGAACAGACGACTCGCTGACGGTGTCTAACTAAATAGCGAAGAAACAAAGGCAGATTGGTCATGGGATCTTCGTGTTGACATAGGCCCAGAGGCTAGTCCCTAGTCCTTAGTCCCTAGTCCCTTTTTTGCCGTATCCTAATTCTTGAGGAACCTTTCATGACCCTGCTTAACGCTCCAGCGTATGACGAAGCCCGCGAAAAGCGCCGGCTTGTGATGCTTTACAGCGCGGCGGGGCTGCTGCTTGTGCTGTTTGTGGGTTGGTGGCTGGCGGCCGGCCGGCCTGTGGACTGGCCCTGGCAGTGGAACAACCATCTGATGGGAAGATTCACGGTAAACGCGTTCTTCAAAGATCTTGAGAAGAACGATCTGCCCGCGGCCTATGGCATCTGGATCCACGACAAAAACTGGCAGAAGCATCCAGACAAGCACGTCGGCTACACATTTGATCGCTTCGAGAAGGACTGGAGCGCGACCAGTCCGGATAACGATTACGGTCAAATTCACAGCCACAGAATTGCCGCCTCGCGCATGATTGGCAACGTGCTACAGACCGGGACCTTTATTAACGGGCGAAAGAGCAAGGCGATCAATCTGGACTACGATCCGAAAAACCATACCTTGGGATTTTCACCGGAAGACGTGCAGTTTTTGGAAGGGCCAGGGGGAATTTCGTAGGATTGCCTCCTCGCTTTCATGCAGGAGACAAGAAAAATATATGTTTTTGGAGTGCAGGCTTCATCTTTACCGCCGCGGGGCGATGAAGATGGAGCCTGCGCGCTTTCTGCCGTCACCTAAAAAACATTCCGGCGTCTTTGCCTGCGGTTTTGCATCGAACCGGCAAGGAGAACGTCATGTCCCAGAGCACACACGATCGAGCCGCAGAACTTCACAATCTGGCAGCCCACGCCCACGCCGTCGCCGCTGAAGCCCACGGCAAAGCAGATCATCCCACCGCTCATGAACTCAGCCGGCAGGCTCACGAATACTCGCAAAATGCTTATAAGTATTCCGAACAACTCACCGAGGAAGCGGAAAAGTCCACCAAAAAATAGGCAGAAATCTGGATTCTTTGTGCTTTATGCGCCGGAATACACGTCCATCAGCTCCGTCATCGTCTTCTCCAGGCTGACGGCATTTTCCACATTCAGGGACTTTTGTTCCGGGTCGATCTGCTTGAGCAGGCCGCAAAGCACTGTGCCGGGGGCGAGTTCGATGAAGACTTGAGTCCCCGCGCCAATCAGGGTCTTCATGCAGTCCACCCAGCGCACCGCGCCGGTTACCTGGCGGATGAGGCACTCGCGAACCTCGTTGGCGGTCGTGACCAGTCCGCCGGTGACATTGGCAGCCACGGGGATGCGGGGATCGGCCAACGTCAATTCGCCGAGTACGCGCGCCACTTCCTCTTGAGCAGGCTGCATCAGGGCACAGTGGAAGGGTGCGCTTACAGGCAGCATCACAGCACGCCTTGCGCCTCTGGCCTTGGCCAGCTCGGAGGCCTTCTCGACCGCCGCCAGGGCGCCGGAGATCACCGTCTGGCCGGGAGAGTTGAAGTTGGCGGCCGAGACAATCAGACCAGTTTCCCGTGCGGCTTCAGCGCAGATTTCGGCCACCTGTTCCGGGCTGAGAGAGAGGATGGCGGCCATGGCGCCCTGGCCAGCGGACACCGCCAGTTGCATGGCCCGCCCACGCGCCTTGACGGAGCGTACGGCGTCGGCAAAGGAGATGGTCCCGGCAGCTACGTGGGCGCTCCACTCTCCCAGCGAGTGACCGGCGGCCAGCGCCGGCTCAATCCCATGCAGGGCCAGCACGCGCAGTGTGGCAATGCTCGTCGTAAGAATGGCGGGCTGGGTGTTTTCTGTCAGCCTGAGGTCTGCCGCGGGCCCCTCGAAGATTAATTTCGAAATAGGGAAGCCCAGGGCCTCGTCGGCCTCGGCGAAGGTATCGCGGGCAACGGGAAACCGATCAGCAAACTCGCGACCCATGCCAACCGCCTGCGAGCCTTGCCCCGGAAAAAGAAACGCTATCTTGATGGCCATGCAAGGATGATTTTACCGGATAAAAGTGGCGGCGTGTTGATTCAGTTCCAGTGCTTTTTATCGTCAGGGTCGTCGTCGATTGGGCGGCCGTAGCCGTCGACATGGATGGTGCGCCCCTGGCGGCGCATATAGACCTCGAACTTGCGGGCGGCGCGGCGGCGCTTCCAGCGGTAATAACGGTTGCGCAGGGCATACCCTCTTTCGCTCAAACCGAGCGAGAAGCCCCGGCGCGGGGCCAGGCGGATGTAGAGCAGGCCGGCCAGGGCGCCGCCCAGCTGGGCAAAGGCGTACATGCGCTGCTCGCTGAAGAGCATGGCGACTGCGACCAGCGCGTAGACAGCCACCAGGTAGCGAGCCTTGATGCCGATGGGCAGGGGAAAAAGCATAAACTGCACGTCGCCGTAAAGCGCGCCGATGGCCACCAGCAAGCCGAAGATGCCGCCGAAACAGCCGTAAAGCGGAATCACGCCCGGTGAGTACCCCAGCGTGTGGCTGCACGCATTAATTGCAGTTGCGGCAGCGGCTGTTCCCAATACGGCAACTGTATAGAGGCTGGTGACCCAGCTTGCGCTGTGGGTGCTCTCAAGAAAGCCGGCAAGAAACCACAACGACAAAAGTTCGAAGAGCGTGCCCAGCAGCGTTGTGTGGACCAGGCTGTAGGTGAAGGGCTGCCAGAACCAGCCGTGCAGAAACACGCTGGGAATAAAGCCGAAGCGCACATTGTAGGGAACTTCCGGATGAAAGGCCAACCCCGCCAGCGCCAACACAAAGTAAGCGGCCAGGTTCCACAGAACCAGGCGGCGGGTTGCGCCGCGGAACTCGGGAAAGGCAAACGGAGTGGAATCAAGCCTGCGCATGGTGGTCAGTTTAAGAGTAAACCGAAAGGCGGGCGAATGTCCTGGAAAATGGCAGACGTCTTAGCGATTCCCGCAGTTTCGGCGCGGTTCTGACCGGAATTCTCCCCAGAGGGCAGGCGCGCTTCTATGTGTCTGACCCCATGGCGTATTCTTTCTCAGGGGAGCTTCGGTGACGGTTTGGCCTCGGCCTCTTGACCGGAGGCCGGTCTTTCTCAAAGAATAATGGTGTCGAACAACATACTTCCGTCATCTTGAAACACAGAATATCGTGAAAAGAGGAGGCTGCCATGCCCAGCTGCCCTGAATGCGAGAATGAACTAGACGTTGAATTGGACGAGGTGGAAGAAGGCGATGTGATCGCCTGCGAGGAATGTGGCACGGAATATGAAGTGGTTGGCGTTGAACCTCTGGAGTTGGCACGGGTGAGCGATAGCCTGGATGAGGACGAAGTGGATTTGCTCGACGAGGAAGAGGAGGAAGAGTGAGATTGAATCCCACGATTTTGGCGGCCGGGGCAGCGTTTGTCCTCTTGGCGGCAGGTTTGGTTCCACTGGGGTCAAGTGGTGGCCATCACGGATTTGGTATAGGACCGTTCAGGGCTGAGGCACAGAACCTGGGATTTCGCGTGGTCTTTGGCAACGTGGTGGACGCAAATTCCACCCCCGTGGTCGGCGCCACCGTTTTTCTCAAGGACATAAAGTCAAAGGCTATTCGCAGCTATTCAACTGTCGAACAGGGCAGGTTCCGCTTTGCCAGCGTGAATATGGCCGAGGAACATGAGCTTTGGGCGGAGAAGGACGGCAAGAAGACCGCCGTTAAGACCATCAGCTCCTGGGATGCGCGCAAGGAGTTCGAGGTCGAGCTGAAGCTGAAATAAACTGAAGGGCAGCGGCATTCACAGAATGTCGCCGTCTCACCCCTCCAGCTTTTTGGTCACCAGGTCGTTGAGCAGCGCCGGGTTGGCCTGGCCCTTGGAGGCCTTCATCACCTGGCCCACAAAGAATGCCGCCAATGTCTTTTTGCCGCCGCGATACTGCTCCACCTGCCTGGGATTGGCGGCAATAACCTCATCGATCAGAGTTTCTATCGCACCGGTGTCGGTAATCTGCTGCGGCTTCTCGCGTTCATAGACAGTCGCGAAGTCCTCGCTTTTTTCAAAGCACACATCGAAGAGCTGTTTGAGCTGCTTGGAGCTGATCTTGCCTTCATCCAGCAGATCGGCGGCCAGGACCACGCCCGCCATCGTGACCGGCGACTGTTCCTGCTCCAATCCCAGGGCCTTCAGGCGTCCCCCCAACTCACTCAGCAGCAGATTGGCCACGCGGCGCGGGTTGCGGGCGGTACGGGCCGCTGCTTCAAAGCGGTCGGCGAATGCACGCTCGGCCGTCAGCGTGAAGGCGTCCTGCTCTGCCAGCTCGTACTCGGCAATCATGCGGGCGCGGCGTGCTTCGGGCAGCTCGGGAAGTTTTTTCTTTGTCGCGGCTAAAAATTCGGCCGAAACAATCAGCGGCGGCAGGTCCGGTTCGGGAAAGTAGCGGTAGTCGTGGGCCTGCTCCTTCGACCTCATCGAATAGGTACGGCCCTCATCCGCGTTCCACAACCGGGTCTCCTGAACGTTACGCCCGCCGGACTCCAGAACCTCGATCTGGCGCTCGATCTCGTACTCCAGAGCGACGCGGACGAAGCGAAAGCTGTTGACGTTCTTGACCTCAACCTTATCGCCGAACTTTGGTGCGCCCTTGAGGCGAACGCTTACGTTGGCGTCGCAACGCAGCGAACCCTCTTCCATGTTGCAGTCGGAGACGCCGCAGTAGAGCAGGATTTCCTTCAAGCGGGTGAGGTACTCGAAGGCCTCTTCGGGCGAGCGGATGTCAGGCTCGGAGACAATCTCGGCCAGCGGAGTGCCGCAGCGGTTCAAATCAAGATAAGTCCGCGTGGCGGAGTCGGCAAAGCCATCGTGGAGACTCTTGCCGGCGTCTTCTTCCATGTGCAGACGTGTGATGCCGATGCGCTTTGTCTTGCCTTCCGCGTCTGGCACATCGATCCAGCCATGCTCAGCCAGGGGCTTTTCGAACTGCGAGATTTGATAGCCTTTGGGCAGGTCGGGATAGAAGTAGTTCTTGCGTGCGAAGATGGAGCGCTCTCTCACCTCGCAATTGAGGGCCACAGAGGCCAGCGTGGCGAAGGCGACAGCTTGGGAATTGAGCACCGGTAAAGCCCCCGGCAGCCCCAGGCACACGGGACAGATATTGGTGTTGGGCTCCGAGCCGAAGTGATTCTGACAACCGCAAAAGGCCTTGGTGCGGGTGAGCAGTTGCACGTGAACTTCGAGACCGATGACAGGCTCGTACTTGGCCAGAACTTGGGGTGACAGCGCGACGGCAGGCATAAGTGAATTTTAGCGTGAATCAACAGTGAGGCTCCGTGACTATTTGCCTATCACAGAATCTTCTTCCCAAATGCCGAGCAGGCCAGCTCCACCGCCAGGTCCGCCGTGCGGTTATGCTCGTCGATCACCGGATTCACCTCCACGATCTCAAAGCTCAGCAACCGCCCGTGGTCGGCAATGATCTCCATGGCCAGATGCGCCTCGCGATAGGTTGCGCCGCCGCGCACCGGCGTGCCCACCCCCGGCGCGTCCTCGGGGTCGATCCAATCCATATCCATCGAGATATGGTACCCGGCAGTCCCGTTTCCGGCGGCGCGCAGTGCCTCTTCCATCACCGCTCTCATGCCGCGCTCGTCAATGTCGCGCATGGTGTACGCGGTCACTCCGGCGCGTCGAATGGTCTCCCGCTCGGCGGCGTCGATCTCCCGCACTCCCACCAGCACCGTGTTCTCTGCCAATATTTTGGGTGCGTAGCCGAAGATCTTCGCCAGCGCATCCGGCTCCAGCCCCAGCAGCGCGGCCAGCGGCATGCCGTGCACGTTGCCCGAGGGCGAGGTCTCCGGCGTGTTAATGTCCGAATGGGCATCGATCCACACTACCCCGATCTTCTCCTTCTTGCGGCGATAGAACTCCGCCACTCCGGAGACCGATCCGGCGGCCAGCGAGTGGTCTCCGCCCAGCACCAGCGGCGTCATCCCTTCTTCCAGCGCTCTCACCACAGCCTCGGCGGTGCGCGTGCAGGTTTGGGCAATTTGCTTCAGATAGTGAGCGTTTTCCTTGCCCGCCGCCTGCGTTTCTGCAATTTCCACGCGAATGTTGCCCCCATCGGTCACCTCGTGGCCCAGCGCCTCAAGCCGCGCCTCCAGCCCGGCCACGCGCACCGCCGAGGGCCCCATGTCCACCCCGCGGCGGCTGGCGCCCATGTCAAGCGGAACGCCGATCACGCGGATACGCCGGGGAGGCTGCGCCTGAGCGCCGTAGTGCGGAATTGACGTAGCGGGGTTGGTAACTTCAGTGGAGTTCGACATGCAAATATCTCCTCGTAACATCAATCAGCCGGCAGGAATAGCGCACAAGAAGGCCCGGCATTAAGCCGGGCCGCTTGATAGATTGCACAACAGGCAATTCAACAACATTGCCTGGACGGCCTGACCTGAGATTGCCGAAGGCCGCTGGCCCCACCGCAGGTGGTTACTCTGCCGCCATCTCCTCGGCCTCACCTTCCTGGCGCATCAGCTCCAGCTCGCGTTCGGCGGCTTCGATCTCGGCCGAAACCTCCTGCTGCACGCGGGCCGCCGCTTCCTCCAACTCCGGCGAGAGCTGGACGTTGCGGTAGTACTCCAGGCCCGTGCCCGCCGGAATCAGCCGTCCCACAATCACGTTCTCCTTCAACCCGCGCAGGTTATCGATAGCCCCGTTGATGCTAGCCTCGGTCAGCACGCGTGTCGTCTCCTGGAAGCTGGCCGCGGAGATGAAGCTATCGGTCGATAGCGACGCCTTGGTGATGCCCAGCAGCAGCGGACGCCCGGTTGCCGGACGTCCTCCGTTGACCAGCACCCGCTCGTTCTCCTCGCGGAAACGGAAGCGGTCCACCTGTTGCTCCAATAGGAAGTTGCTGTCGCCCACATCGTCGATCCGCACCCAGCGCAGCATCTGCCGCACAATCACTTCAATGTGCTTGTCGCTGATGGCCACGCCCTGCAGCCGGTAGACCTCCTGGATTTCATTCACCAGGTAAGCCTGAAGCGCCTTTTCGCCCAGCACATCCAGAATGTCGTGCGGGTTCAGCGGGCCGTCCATCAGCGGATCTCCCGCGCCCAGACGCTCGCCTTCCTGCACGTTCACGTGGATGCCGCGCGGCACCAGGTATTCCTTCTCGTCGCCGTTGTCCGCCGTCACGTAGATCTTGCGCTGGCCCTTGGCAATTTCGCCAAAGCGCACCACGCCGTCGATCTCGCTGATGATAGCCGTCTCGCGCGGCTTGCGCGCTTCAAACAGCTCCACCACGCGCGGCAGGCCGCCGGTAATGTCCTTGGTGCGCGTGCTCTCCTTGGGAATCTTTGCCAGCACGTCGCCCGGCCCCACGTCTTCGCCGTCCTGAACCATCAAGTGAGCGCCGCGAGGCAACAGATACCGCTTGTGGCCCTTGGAGTTTTTCACCACGAAGGTCGGCTGCCGCTTCTCATCCGGGGAGTCGGCTACCACCCACCGAGAGAGGCCGGTCACTTCGTCCACCTCTTCATTCAGCGTGATGCCTTCCTGCAAGTCCTTGAACTGCACCGCGCCGCCGATCTCGGTCAGAATGGCGTAGGTGTACGGGTCCCACTCGGCCAGCAACTGGCCCAGCACCACATGCTCGCCATCCTTCACCTTGAGGCGCGCGCCGTAGACCACCTGGTAGCGCTCCTTCTCACGGCCGCGCTCGTCCTGAATGGCAATCGAGCCGGAGCGGTTCATGGCCACCAGCGTGCCGTCCCTGCTCTCCACATAGTTCAGGTTGATAAAGCGCACAATGCCGTTGTTCTTGGCGTCCAGGCGCGACTTGTCTTGTACTCTGCTGGCCGTGCCGCCCACGTGGAAGGTGCGCATCGTCAACTGCGTGCCCGGCTCGCCGATGGACTGTGCCGCAATCACGCCGCAGGTCTCGCCCAGTTCCACCATGCGTCCCGAGCCCAGGTTGCGTCCGTAGCACAGTGCGCAAACGCCGCGCCGCGACTCGCAAGTCAGCACCGAGCGGATCTTCACTTTCTCCACGCCCGCGCCCTGAATCGCCGACGCAATATCTTCGTCGATGCCCTGGTTCACATCCACCACGATGTTGCCGTCGTAATCCTTGATCCGCTCCAGCGACACGCGACCGATAATGCGGTCTCTCAACTCCTCGATGATCTCGCCCGACTCGACGATCGAGCCTACGTAAATTCCCTCGACCGTGCCGCAGTCGTGCTCCGTCACGATCACGTCCTGGGCAACATCCACCAGCCGCCGCGTCAGGTAGCCGGAATCGGCCGTCTTCAGCGCCGTGTCGGCCAATCCCTTGCGTGCCCCGTGTGTAGAAATGAAGTATTCCAGCACAGTAAGACCTTCGCGGAAGTTCGCCGTGATGGGCGTCTCAATCACCTCGCCTGAAGGCTTGGCCATCAATCCGCGCATGCCCGAAAGCTGACGAATCTGCTGCTTCGATCCGCGCGCGCCTGAGTCGGCCATGATGTAAATCGGGTTCATGGCTCCCTCTTCGTCCGCGTGCTTCATGTTGTCGAACATCTCGTCGGCCACCTTCTCGGTCACCGCCGACCACATTTGGATCACCTTGTTGGAGCGCTCGCCGTTGGTGATGGCCCCGTCCATGTACTGCTTCTGGACCTCGATAACCTTCAGATCGGCCTCGCGCACGACAGTGTACTTGCTGTCCGGAATCACCATGTCGTCCAGGCCCACGGAAAGCCCCGAGCGCGTGGCGTACTGAAAGCCCAGGTCCTTGATGCGGTCCAGCATCCCCACCGTTACTTCCAGGCCCAGATTCTGGTTGCAATAGTTCACCAGCTGCCCGATGCCCTTCTTCTTCAGCAGGCCGTTGATGTACGGCATCCCCTCCGGCAGCGCGTCGTTCAGAATCACGCGGCCCACCGTGGTCGAAATGTACTGCTTGTTGAAATCCACAGGCTCGATGTGCGTCAGGTCCTGGTCGTCATAGGCCGTGGTCAGGTCCAGCACCCTGCCCGTGTAGCGCAGCCGGATGGGCGACAGAGTCTCCACTTCCTTGGCTTCCAGTGCCATCAGAATCTCTTCTGTATTGGCGAAGACCCGGCCCTCGCCCTTGGCGTTCTTCTTGGCCTTGGTCAGATAGTAGAGCCCCAGCACCATGTCCTGCGAGGGCACGGTAATCGGCTGACCCGAGGCCGGCGAAAGAATATTGTGCGTGGCCAGCATCAAGACGCTTGCCTCAATCTGCGCCTCCGGCGACAGCGGAATATGCACCGCCATCTGATCGCCGTCGAAGTCTGCGTTGAACGCCGTGCAGACCAGTGGGTGAATCTTGATCGCTTTGCCCTCCACCAGCACCGGCTCAAAAGCCTGAATGCCAAGACGGTGCAGCGTCGGCGCGCGGTTCAGCAGCACTGGATGGTCCTTGATGACCTCTTCAAGAATGTCCCACACCACCGGCTCCTGCATTTCCACCATCTCCTTGGCCTGCTTGATGGTGGTGCAGTGGCCTGTCTGTTCCAGTCGGTGGTAGATAAATGGCTTGAACAGCTCCAGCGCCATCTTCTTCGGCAATCCGCACTGGTGCAATTTCAACTCCGGGCCCACCACGATTACCGAGCGGCCCGAATAATCCACGCGCTTGCCCAGCAAATTCTGTCTAAAGCGTCCCTGCTTGCCCTTCAACGTATCAGACAACGACTTCAGCGGGCGGTTGTTGGCGCCCCTCAGCACACGGCCGCGGCGGCCGTTGTCGAACAGCGCGTCCACCGCCTCCTGCAACATGCGCTTCTCGTTGCGCACAATCACTTCCGGCGCATGCAGGTCCATCAGCTTCTTCAGCCGGTTGTTGCGGTTGATCACGCGGCGATAAAGATCGTTCAAATCGGAGGTGGCAAAGCGGCCGCCATCCAGCGGCACCAGAGGGCGCAGCTCTGGAGGAATTACCGGCAGCACGTCCAGAATCATCCAGTGCGGCTTGTTGTCGCTCTTGCGGAAAGCTTCAACCACCTTCAGGCGCTTGGCGTACTTCAGCTTCTTCTGCGCGGACGTCTCCGTCTTCATTCTTTCGCGCAGTTCCATGCCCAGCTCGTCGATATTGACGCGCTTGAGCAATTCCTTGATCGCCTCCGCGCCCATCATCGCCTTGAAGCCCGAGGGGCGGAACTGCGCATCCAGCTCGCGGTACTTGACCTCGTCCTTGATGATCTCGCGTTCCTTCACCGGCGCATCGCCCGGATCGACCACCACATAGGACTCGAAGTAGAGAATCGCTTCCAAATCACGCAAGGATATGTCCAGCAGGTGCCCGATCCTCGAAGGCAGCCCCTTGAAGAACCACACGTGCGAGCATGGCGAAGCCAGTTCGATGTGGCCCATGCGCTCGCGGCGCACCTTGCTCACTGTCACTTCAACGCCGCACTTGTCGCAGATCACGCCACGGTGCTTCATGCGCTTGTATTTGCCGCACAGGCACTCCCAGTCCGTTACCGGCCCAAAGATGCGCGCGCAGAAAAGGCCGTCGCGCTCCGGCTTGAAGGTGCGGTAGTTGATCGTCTCCGGCTTGGTGACCTCGCCATGCGACCAGCTGCGGATCTTCTCCGGCGATGCAAGCATGATGCGGATTGCGTCAAAATCGGTAATCGGACTGGAAAGCTCAAACGGGTTCGAACGGAACAAGGCGACCCTCCTTGGCGGGCCTCATCGGCGCCTGCCGCGGCTTTTCCCGGGATTCTTTTATGGGCTCCTCCTTCCCGGGAAGCGGCGTTTACCGCTTTCAAGAAGAACCCCAATTTCATCGTCCGGCCCGAAGTTTTCTGGCCGGTCAAACTCTATCGACTGGGTGCCCCACGTCTCGATTCTGAGACCTGGGATACCACCAAACTCAATCGGCGACCGCCGCCATTTCCGGCGCGGGCAACTTCTTAATCAGGTCCGCGCGCTTGATCAACTCCACGTCCAGGCACAGCGACTGCAACTCGCGAATCAGCACATTGAACGACTCCGGCACGCCCGGCTCAATCGCCGCCTCGCCCTTCACGATGGCCTCATAAATCTTTGTCCGGCCATAGACGTCGTCCGACTTCGCCGTCAGCAGCTCCTGCAGGATGTAAGCCGCGCCATAAGCCTCCAGCGCCCACACTTCCATCTCGCCGAATCGCTGCCCGCCAAACTGCGCCTTGCCGCCCAGCGGCTGCTGCGTAATCAGCGAGTACGGCCCAATCGACCGCGCGTGAATCTTGTCGTCCACCAGGTGCGACAGCTTCAGCATGTAGATGTAGCCCACTGTCACCGGCTGCTCGAACTGCTCGCCTGTCATGCCGTCGAAAAGCATTGACTTGCCAGAGGAAGGCAGCCCGGCAGCGGCCAGCAGCGACTTGATCTCGCCCTCTCGCGCGCCGTCGAAAACCGCCGTACCAAACCAGATGCCGCGCTCCATGCCCCTTCCCACGCGCACCAGCATTTCGTCGTCCAACTCCAGCAACTGGCGCAGCGCCGCGGTTCCGGCGAACTCTTTCTTCATCAGTTCCCGCGTGTAAGTAGCGTCGTTGTTGGCGCGAATCAGATCGGCAATCTTCTTGCCCAGCGTATGCGCGGCCCAGCCCAGGTGCGTCTCCAGAATCTGGCCCACGTTCATGCGCGAAGGCACGCCCAGCGGGTTCAGCACAATCTCCACCGGCGTTCCATCGGGCAAATACGGCATGTCTTCCTCGGGAAGAATGCGCGCGATCACGCCCTTATTACCATGCCGCCCGGCCATCTTGTCGCCCACCGAGAGCTTGCGCTTCATGGCCACATAAACCTTCACCAGCTTGATTACGCCCGGTGGCAGCTCATCGCCCTTCTGCAGCTTGGCAACTTTTTCATTGGTAATCTTGCGCAGCACTTCAATCTGCCGCGAGGTCATCTCCTCGATCTCGTCGATTTGCTCGTTGACGCGAGGGTCCTTATCGGCGTAGCGGATGCGTTTCAAATTCTTAGTGGAAATGCGCTCGATCGATTCGCGATCCAGAATCGCCGCCTTGGTCAGCAAGCGCTTGTTGGTCCGCTCGTCGTGCAGGTCGGCCAGCACTTCCTTGCCGCCCAGAATGCCGTCCAGGCGCTTCAGCCGCTCATCGGTCAAAATGCGAATCTCGTCGCCCAGGTTCTTTTCCAGCTTGGAGATGTACTCGGTCTCAATCTGCCTCGCCCTCTCGTCCTTGTCCTGGCCCTTGCGGCTAAAGATGCGCACATCGACAATCGTGCCCTCGATGCCCGGAGGGCAAGTCAGCGAGGCGTCGCGCACATCGCCGGCCTTCTCGCCGAAGATGGCCCGCAACAGCTTCTCTTCCGGCGTAAGCTGTGTCTCGCCCTTGGGCGTCACTTTGCCCACTAGGATGTCGCCGTGCTTGATCTGCGCGCCGATGCGGATCACGCCGCTTTCGTCCAGGTCGCGCAGTGCGTGCTCACTCACATTCGGAATATCACGCGTAATCTCCTCAGGTCCCAGCTTGGTGTCGCGCGCCTCAATCTCGAACTCCTCAATGTGCACCGAGGTGTAGTAGTCCTCCCGCACCAGTTTTTCCGAGATCAGAATCGCGTCCTCGAAGTTGTAGCCGCGCCACGGCATGAAGCCCACCAGCACATTGCGTCCCAGCGCCAGCTCGCCGCGCTCCGTGCACGGCCCGTCGGCAATCACCTGCCCCTTGACCACGCGGTCGCCCTCGCGGACAACAGGCTTCTGGTTGATGCACGTGTTCTGGTTCGACCGCTTGAACTTGATCAGCGTGTAGATGTCCGAACCCACCTCGCGCGAAAGCTGCGTTGGATGATGCTCACCCTCCACGCGCACAATGATGCGTTGCGAGTCCACTGAATCCACGATGCCGTTGCGCTTGGCCAGAATCACAGCGCCGGAATCGCGCGCCGTCACGCCTTCCATCCCCGTGCCCACCAGCGGAGCCTCGGCCGCCAGCAAAGGAACAGACTGCCTCTGCATGTTGGCGCCCATCAGCGCGCGGTTGGCGTCGTCGTGCTCCAGAAATGGAACAAGGCTCGCGGCCACTGAAACCAGCTGCTTCGGCGAGACGTCGATGTAGTCCACCTCGGCCCGGTTCACCAGCACAAAGTTCCCCATGCGCCGCGCGTTCACCAGGTCCTCGGTGATCAGTCCCTCATCGTTGAACTCGATGTTGGCCTGCGCGATGGTGTGCTTGTCCTCTTCCCATGCCGAAAGATAGAAGCTGAACGGAATATGGTCGATCTGCCGCTTGCCCGCCTTCTTTAATCCAGCGTTCAAACGCGCCGCCTCGTCCTTCTCGATGTGGTCACCCACCCTCAGCCCGCTGTCGCCGGCGTTGGCAATCTCCACGAAGTCCAGAATCCTCGAATCCTTCACCTTGCGATAAGGCGACTCGATGAACCCGTACTCGTTGATGCGCGCAAAGCAGCTCAGCGAACTAATGAGACCAATATTCGGACCTTCCGGCGTTTCGATGGGGCAGATTCTGCCATAGTGCGTGGGATGCACGTCGCGCACTTCGAATCCTGCGCGCTCTCTCGAAAGACCGCCCGGTCCAAGTGCCGACAGGCGCCTCTTGTGCGTAATCTCACTGAGCGGATTGGTCTGATCCATAAATTGAGAAAGTTGCGAAGACCCGAAGAACTCGCGTATCGCCGCCATCACCGGCTTGGCGTTGATCAGGTCGTGCGGCATGGCCGTCGTGAGCTCCTGATAAACGCTCATCTTTTCCTTGATGGCCCGCTCCATGCGCACGAGGCCAATGCGGAACTGGTTTTCCATCAGCTCGCCCACCGCTCTCACGCGGCGGTTGCCCAGGTGGTCAATATCGTCCACCATGCCGATGTTCTTGCGCAGCTTGAGCAGATAGCGGATGGTCGCGTAGAAATCCTCGGGCGTCAGCGTGCGATGGTTCAGCTTGGTGGCGTCCTGGTTCTCGTACAGCTTGATGTTGAACTTCAACCGGCCCACACGCGAAAAATCATATTTGCGGGGATCGAAGAACATGCCTTCAAACAGCGCAGTAGCCGTATCCAGCGTGGGCGGATCGCCGGGGCGCAGCTTGCGGTAGATCTCGATCAGCGCTTCTTCTGGTTTCCTGATGGTGTCGCGCTTCAGCGTGTTGGCAATGATGTTGCCCGCATCGTCGCGCTCCGGAAAGAACACCTCGAAGACAGCCGCGCCGCTGGACAGAATTTTATGCAGCCGGTCCGCCGTCAACTCGACGTTGGCCTCCACCACCACTTCGCCTGTGTTCAGGTCCACCACGTCGGCCGCGGTATGCGCCCCGTCCAGCTCAGCCGCTTCCACCTCGATCCGGTTGATGGCCGCCGTGCGCAACGCCTTGAGCGTGTGCGGCGTGATCTTGCGCCCCGCAAACGCAACCTCCACGCCGTTATGCACCACGGCATGAGCCGGCTTCACCCCCACCAGGTGGGTAGCGCCGTGACCGTCCTCCGGAACTGACCAGTGCAGCTTGCCGTCGGCAGTGTGCACCCGGTCCACCGTATAAAAGGTCTTGAGTATCTCTTCATCCGAACGCAGCCCCAGTGCCCTCAGGAAGATCGTCCCCAGGAATTTGCGCTTGCGGTCGATGCGCACATAGAGCGTGTTCTTCTGGTCGTATTCAAACTCCACCCAGGAGCCGCGGTAGGGAATGATCTTGCCCAGGAAGTAGGTGCGGTTGTTGGCTGTCTCAAAAAACACACCAGGTGACCGATGCAACTGCGAGACAATCACCCGCTCGGTCCCGTTCACGATGAAGGTGCCGTTGGGCGTCATCAGTGGAATATCGCCGAAAAAGACTTCTTGCTCTTTAATGTCGCGGACTGTCTTGTTGCCCGTCTCAGGGTCTTTTTCGTAAATCGTCAACCGAACGGTTACCTTGAGGGGCGCAGAGAAGGTCATCCCCCGCTCCTCGCACTCCTGCTGGTCGTACTTCAACTGCAGGCTCACCGGGTCGCCGCACTTGTTGCAGAAGTCGGGCGTGTTCTTGTTGTACGTGCCGCACTTCTGGCAAAGCACATCCCCGGGATGAAACGGATCTGTAATCACCATCGATCCGCAATGCACGCAGGCCGTCCTCAGGTGATGCAGCCCTTTCAAGTGGCCGCACTTGCACTCCCAGTTGCCTATCGAAAAATCAACAAAATCCAATTGCGAGATGCCACGGAAGTCCGAAATTGGAAATACCGACACAAACACCGACTGCAAGCCGGAGTCGTCGCGCTCGTTGGGCAGTTTGTCCATCTGCAGAAAACGCTCATATGAGCGCCGCTGCACTTCAATCAGGTTGGGTATCTGCGTTGCTGTGGGAATCTTTGAAAAATCGAGTCGGCTGCGAATCGCGCGCTTCTCGTTCGGCATATTCACTCCTGAGCCTCGTCGCACCGGCGCCGAAGTTGGGCCGGGCCAGCGCCTGAGTCTCTTCGGCGCCCGCTAATTACGGTAAGAAAATCAATAAAAACGGACTGTTATGCTGCCTGTCTCCAGTCCCCGCCCCCGCAAGCCCCCCAGATACAACTTGCTACAACTTGCAGACGGGCCGCATACACACTGGGAATTCCCCAGGGACATGCATGCCCCATGAGAAGTCGATCAAAAACGCATCGTGGGCATTGCCGCACATCCGGCATGTGCGCTAAACTGCGCTCTATCGAGGAAGCCAACGCAACGATTGAACCTGTTTACAAACCTGGTACGCCATGGGCAGATATATCACTCTGCCACCGCCGGGACACACGAAAAGCCCGCAAGGCACAATGCCTCACGAGCGCGGCTCATCGCCTGTGCCCCCATCCGAATTCTCTTGCAATGTTCTCGCCGATCCCAAAGCTCGCTTCTGCCGCTCGCTCGCTAGCCACTCAACCCGTCAACGGTACTCCACCTGCCACTTAAGTAAACCGCTGACCCTAAGGCACTTAACTACATAGCGAAACTCGCCGCCAAGGGCTTGGCTCTGCCCCCGCCTGCGGACGCTTGCGTGCCCATCCACCACCACAAAACGCGCTAACCAAACCAGCCCGATTCCCTGAAAATAAACGGAATAAGCCGAAAAGACGCGCAATAATTATTGTAGCGCGTACCTGCCTGCCTGGCAAGCAGCCCAGCCGCGTGGCCGGGCTGCCTGACCGAGCCTACTTGATCTCAATCGTCGCGATGCCTTCAAACTTCTTCCGGATCGCCTCGGCCTCGTCCTTGGTCGCATTCTCCTTCAGCGCCTTGGGAGCGCCATCCACCAGGTCCTTGGCTTCCTTCAGACCGAGAGACGTAATCTCACGCACTGCCTTGATCGTGTTGATCTTGTTCGCGCCGAAGTCCTTTAGAATCACCTGGAACTCCGTCTGCTCTTCAGCTACCGGAGCCGCCGCGCCGCCACCGGCAGCCACCGCTGCAGGCGCTGCCGCCGCCGCCGAAACCCCAAGCCGCTCTTCCAGCTTCTTCACCAGAGCCGAGGCTTCCAACAGGCTCAACGACACAATTTGTTCTTCCAACTGCACCAGATCCGCCATTTTCTTCTCCATTCAAAATCGTTTGAAATTGTTATTCCCGGCCGCAAACCCAAACAGAAAGTTTCCGATGCGCCAGACCCGCGCACTTTCCGCCTGCTTCCGTGACCAAATCCCTACTGCAAAACTATGCGGGTGCCCCAGGTCCGGATTTTCGGAGCTGGGATACCACGAAACTCTACCGCCTAAGCAGCAGACGCAAACTTTTCCTTCTCCACACCCTGGCCCAGAACCACCGCCAGGTCGTGACCCACTGCGTTGATCACCGTCGCCAGCCGTTGCGCCGGCGAATTGATCAGGAACAGCAGCTTCGAGAACAGCTCATCCTTGCCCGGCATCGTCGCCAGAGCCTTGACCTCAGCCACCGTCAGCAACTTGCCTTCCACAATGCCCAGCTTGAACTGGAACTCCGCGTTCTCGCTCGCCCACTTGGCAAAAACCTTGGCAAGCGCCACCGGATCGCCACTCGTGAAAGCTACCGAGTTCACACCCTGCAGCCCCTGCAACGCAGCTTCCACCTTGGTGCCCTTTCCGGATACGGCCGCCAGCTTGTTCTTCACCACGCGATACTTGCCGCCAGCCTCACGGATCACCTTGCGCAGTTGAAAGTCCTTAGCCACCGTCAGCTTGGAAAAAGTGCCGATAATCGCCGTAGTTGAGCCTTCCAACTCCTTGGCCAGCAACTGAACCTTCTCTGTCTTCTTCGCCCTGGAAATCGCCATTGTCTTCGCTCCGCTTCGACAGTTATCAGTTATCAGTGATCAGTTCTCAGTACCGAAGAACCTGCCTGCCGCTGAATCCTGCCAGTAATTCCAAACTGTTCTGCCCGCATGGGGCTAGCTTTACTGTCCCGGCTCCCCAATCGCAACATAGAATGTTGGCAACCCGCCGCTGACAACTGAAAACTGAGAACTGACAACTGAGAACTGTTTAGTGCTTTCCCGCCGCGTCGGCAACCGCCGAATCCAGCGGCACTCCGGGGCCCATCGTCGAGCTCAGCGTAGTGCTCTTGATGTACTTGCCCTTGGCGGCTGAAGGCTTGGCGCGCACAATCGCGACAATCACCGTGGTCGCATTGTCCACCAGCTTCTGCGGCTCAAAGCTCAGCTTGCCCACCGGCACATGTACCAGACTGGTCTTGTCGGCCCTGAACTCCACCTTGCCGGCCTTGATCTCTTTCACTGCCGCCGCCACATCCATGGTCACTGTTCCGGTCTTGGGATTGGGCATTAGACCCTTCGGGCCCAGCACCTTGCCCAGCCGTCCCACAACCTTCATCATGTCCGGCGTGGCGATCAGCGCGTCGAAGGCGGTCCAGTTTTCTTTCTGGATCTTCTCCACCATCTCTTCGCCGCCCACAAAGTCCGCCCCGGCATCCTTGGCTTCCTTCTGGCGGTCGCCGGCCGCAATCACAGCCACCGTCTTGGTCTTGCCCAGCCCATGCGGCAACACCACCGTCCCGCGAACCATCTGGTCGGCATGCCGCGTGTCCACGCCCAGCCGCATCGTCAGATCGACGGTCTCGTCAAACTTGGCATACTTCACATGCTTCAGCAGGCCAACCGCCTCAGGCAGCGCATACAGCGGCTTAACGACAGCCGCGCGCGCCTTCGTAATATTTTTGCTGGATTTCGCCATTCATCCCTCGTCTCCCACCGCCTCTGCCAGCCCCGCTTTGCGGAGAACCCGGATGCTCGCCACATAGGCAACGTTTATTGCGCTCTGCAGCAACCCAATCGAACGGGTCCAGAAACCGTGGTGCTATTGACGGCCCAGGGATTTCCCCCGAACAGTTATTAGAATCATAACCAAACGGCCCAGGAATTGCAAATAGACCTCGGCCCTTACGCGAAACATCTGCAAAAGTTATTTAGAAAGCTGATTGGTTCAGCTCGCGCATTAAATCATCCGCTATTTTTACGCCAATCTTCGCGCCCTTATCATTTCCGGCGGCAAAAAGAAGTACGAACAGGAGTCCCCTCGAGTTGTATAGATATCCAGGCTTAGCGACTGCAGCAAATATAGTTTTAAGCCTATCTACGAAGAACTCTGTAATCTGAGTCTTATCAGCCGTCTTACGAACCTGCTCCGCATCTTGGCTCGGGTCCAGGATAGATTGCCAAAAAGTGGATGAATAAAACGCTTTCTCCCATTCGTCCGTTCCGAAAATTCGGGTCAGCCGATCCGACCATGCCTTCGGAGGCTTACGGTCATTTATCAGCATCCGATTTATCGCCGCATAAGGGAATAGAACCCATAAGTCAACGGCCCTTGTCTTCGCTATTGCTTTGATGGAATTCCACTCGACAGATGCTCCAAATGGATCCAAAAAAACAACAGCCCGTTCACCTTTTGTGTCGATTTCAGAGCACCATTGTTGCAACGCAACATTAGCGTCATCCTTGATGATGCGAATGTCCCTGCCTGAGAACCCGTTTGATAATCCCAAAAGTTCATCGCACTTTCCGGCGTCTTTTTCAATAAAAACATAATGGTCAAATGGCGGTTCAACCTCAAGCGCCCTCTTTACACTCCCCTTGCGAAATTCTTCCTCCGCTTCAGCAAGTTCGGGAAAGTCAGCGAACATTCCAGGAAGATCTCTTGGAATTACCCCTGTCCCTGCAAAAGCATCAACATAGATCGTCTTAAAAAACCTCGCCTTTGGGTTCTTCTCAAAGATCTTGCGATAGGCGCGGAGGTACTTGCTCAGAATCTGGAGCTTTTGCTGTGTCCACGAACCACCGAATGGATCCTGTTGGGTCATTGTCGATACTGTATCATCCGTCTAATATGATCGAGCGTTTGTGCGCAGTTACTTCGCAGGTGCATAGCGCAGAATTAAGGAGAACATAAGGCGAAACTGCGTTATACTCATCATAAGAGCTTTTGGGGCATCATCATGAGCGAACATTCCAAAATCGAATGGACCGACGCAACCTGGAATCCTGTGCGTGGCTGCTCAAAAATCAGCCCCGGATGCAAGTTTTGCTATGCCGAACGATTTGCTGAGCGCTTTCGTGGTGTGCATGGACACCCTTTTGAACAAGGGTTCGATGTCCGTTTAGTCCCGGAGAAGCTCCCAGAACCTCTCCGCTGGAAGACCCCCAGGAAGATATTCGTCAATTCGATGAGCGACCTTTTCCACGAATCGATTCCCGACAGCTATATTTTGCAAATCGCAGACGTTATGCGAAAGGCGAATTGGCATATCTTCCAGATTTTGACCAAACGCCATGAACGGATGTCAAAGCTCCTATCAGGGCCATTGAGTTCTCTTGCTGCCGAGCCGCACATCTGGTGGGGTGTCAGCGTTGAGGACAAAAAGCATGGGCTCCCGCGGTTGCGCAAACTGCAGAAGACTCCCATTGCCGTGCGCTTCTTGTCGATTGAACCGTTGTTAGAAGACCTTGGAGAGATTGATCTGAACGGAATCTCATGGGTAATTGTTGGAGGGGAAAGCGGACCTGGAGCACGTCCCATGCAACCAGCCTGGGTTCGGTCTATCCAAGATCAATGCAGCCGAGATGGAGTTCCGTTCTTTTTCAAGCAGTGGGGTGGGACGCGCAAGAAGGCCTCTGGACGAAACCTCGATGGAAGAACCTACAGTAATTTTCCGAAGTATAGCCCTGCAATTTCAAGGAATCCCACAGGAACAGCAATTCCACCTGTACCCTGGGCAGATTTAGTTCCAGTCGAAGCTCTTGCCAGCACATAGCCACGTTTTTGCATCGTTGAGCATTTGCCCAGTCATAATCGAAATGTCTTGCCCGCCGCCCTTGTGATAATCTGAAAAACCTACCACTTCGAGGCTCATTTCGCGATGTCTTCTTCCGCTGCCGCTCCGCCGCTCGCTCCCCTCCACATGATTGACCTGATTCGCAAAAAGCGCGACGGCGGCGCGCTGAACGCACGCGAGATCGGCTTCCTCGCCACCGGCGCGGCAGATGAGTCCATACCAAGCGACCAACTCGCCGCCTGGCTGATGGCCGCCTGGATTCGCGGTCTTTCTCTCGATGAGGCGCGCACGCTGACCCTCGCCATGCGCGATTCCGGTGAAAAGTTCTCGCCCGCCCGCCTGGGCAAAACAGCCGTCGACAAGCACTCCACCGGCGGCGTGGGGGACAAGACCAGCTTCCTCATCGCGCCCTTGGCCGCGGCCTGCGGCGTGGCCGTGCCCATGATCAGCGGCCGCGCACTGGGCCACACCGGCGGGACTCTCGACAAGCTGGAAGCCATCCCCGGCTATCGCACTGCCCTCTCGCTCAAGGAGTTCGAGGCCGTCCTGATGAAGTGCGGCGCCTCCATCATCAGTCAGACCAAGTCGTTGGTCCCTGCCGACCGCGTCCTCTATGCTCTGCGCGACCGCACCGGAACCGTCGAGAGCCCCGGCCTCATCTGCGCCTCGATTCTCAGCAAGAAGCTCGCCGCCGGCCTCGACGCACTTGTCCTCGACGTGAAAACCGGCTCTGGCGCATTCCTGCGCAAGAAGGAAGATTCCGAGTACCTCGCCGCCCTGATGGTGGCCACCGCCGAGGCCGCCGGAACCCGCACCGTCGCCCTCATGACAGACATGAGTCAGCCGCTGGGTCACATGGCCGGCAACTGGATTGAGCTGGTCGAGTCGGTCGAACTGTTGCGCGGTCAGCGCCCGCCCGAAAGCGAAGACCTGCGCGAGCTTTCGTTGATCCTCGCCGGCTGGATGATTCATCTCGGGGGCCAGGCTGTAACTCCTGAATCCGGCTACTCCCGCGCCGAAAAAGCACTCGCCAACGGCTCCGCACTGCGCGCCTTCTTCGCCATGATCGAGGCTCAGGGCGGCGACGTTTCGGTCTTCGGCAAGCCCGGCTTCCATAAGCCCGGCGCAACCAAGGTGGTCTCAGCCTGGGAGAGCGGCTTTATCTCCTCCATGGACACCACCGCCCTCGGTTGGGCCGTGCAGCGCACCGGCGCAGGCCGCGAAAAATCCGGTGAGCCGGTCGATCCCCACGCCGGCATCGACTTCCATGCCCGCCGCGGCGCGCGCCTTGAAAAAGGCCAGCCCCTGGCCACCCTCTACGCCACCAGCTCCGCGCTTCTGGCCGAGCCGGAGGAGATTCTTCATCAGGCGATTGTTTTCTCTCCGGTCCCACCGCAAGTGGTGCCCTTGGTCAGCCGCATCTTCACCCGCGAATCGGCTGAAGCTCACCTGCGCGATGTTGTAAGGTAGTTTTTAACAGAAAATAGGAATACGGGATTAGGGATTAGGTGATGCGCTGAGTTGGACAGGTTTTTTAGTCCCTGTTCCCTAGCCCCTAGTCCCTGCTTTTAAGGAGTTCGCCGTGGTTCGATACACCGGAGTGCTGGGAATTCTCGCCGTGCTGCTGACAGCCTATTTGTTCTCAACCGATCGCAAGCGCATTCGCTGGCGCACCGTCGCCTGGGGACTCGGCCTGCAACTTACATTCGCCTTTCTGGTGCTGCGCTTCGACTACGGACAGCGCGCCATGACATGGGCCGGCAGCGTGGTCAACTCCATGCTTGCATGCACCTTCGCCGGCACCAAAATGCTCTTTGGCGAGTTCGGCCTTCCTAACTCCGGATTGTTCGGCAATCTGATGTTGCCGCAGCATCCAAACGCCGGCGCCATCTTCGCCTTCCAGGTTCTCCCCACCATCATTTTCATCTCCGCTTTCTTCGCGTTGCTCTATCACGTCGGCGTAATGCAGATCATCATCCGCGGCTTTGCCTGGGTCATGCTCAAGACCATGCGCATCTCCGGTGCGGAGAGTCTGGACGTGGCCGCTTCAGTATTCATGGGCCAAACCGAGGCGCCGCTCACCATCCGCCCATTCCTCTCCAAGGCCACGCGCAGCGAGCTGATGACCATCATGACTAGCGGCATGGCTCACGTCTCCGGCGGCATCATGGCAGCTTACATCGCCTACGGCGTCGATGCCCGCCATCTGCTCGCCGCCGTCATCATGACCTCGCCCGGAACCATCTTGCTCTCCAAGATGCTGGTCCCGGAAACCGGAAAGCCCGCCACCGAAGGCAAGGTCATCATCCCCCAGGACGAGTTGCACAAGGATGAAAACTTCATCGGCTCCATCGCCCGCGGCACCATCGACGGAGGCAAGCTGGCCATGAACGTGGCCATCATGCTCATTAGCTTCCTGGCCCTCGTCGCCCTGCTCGACGCCCTGCTGCTCTGGACGCACGGACTTGCTTACATGCACTGGGTTCCCGGCTCGCTCGGCCAAATCTTCGGATTTTTCTTCGCTCCTGTTGCCTGGCTCATCGGCGTTCCCTGGCATGATTGCCCGGCTATCGGCAACCTGCTCGGCACGCGCATGGCGCTCAATGAGTTACTCGCCTACGTCAGTCTGGGTGCGCAAAAAGCCACCCTCGCCCCGCGCTCCTTCATCATCGCCACCTATGCCCTCTGCGGTTTCGCCAACCTCGGCTCCATCGGAATGCAGATCGGCGGCATCGGCGCGCTGGTTCCCGAACGCCGCAACGACTTAGCCAAGCTCGGCTTCCGCGCCATGTTCGCCGGAACCATGGCGAATCTGATCTCCGCCTCCATCGCCGGCATCTTTCTGGGATAGAGATGCGGAGAAACTCGGCGCGAATGGTACGGAGCTTAGGCCTTAAGGGATTCTCCGATGCCCCAGAGATCAATCGCCTGTTTCGAGCCGTTTTAGACAGATATTTGTTTATCGCAATATGAAAATCAGCTTTGAAACTCACAGGCGGTGGCTATGACACGTCTGAGGATGGCAAAGCTGATCATTTGCATGGCGCTCGGGATGTTAGCAGGTTGCGCCGGGCACACCACGCCCCCCACGCAGCCGGAGATGAAGCCAGCTCCACAAACGCCGATAGCGGAGAAAAAAGAGGCGCTTGGCAAGCCAACCTGGGATCCTGAGTGGGACCGTATCGTCGAGCAGGCGCTGCCGCCGGAGATGCTCTCCGCCAGGGTGGCGAGGGATGTCAGGCCGTTTTGTCCGCGCTTTAACGCACTCAGCGATGCCGATAAGCGCGCCTACTGGGCATACTTCTTCCAAGCTCTTGCCGGCGCGGAGGCTGGGTTGACGCCGACCGCGGATGCGCGGGCACGAGGGCCGGCAAAGAAAGACACTGTGACTCGTCGCATGGTGCGCAGCGAAGGCCTGCTGCAACTGGCCTATATGGACACCGATCGCTATGGCTGCAATTTCGATTGGGATAAGGACAAGCTGTTGCCGGAAAAAGATCCGGCCAGGACGATTCTGCAGCCAGCGAACAATCTGACCTGTGGAGTGAAGATCCTCTATCGTCAACTCATTGTGAAGCATCAGCCGCTCATGAGTCGTTCCAGCTATTGGTCCACTCTCAGACCCGGAAGAGCAGGCTACCGGGTCTTCGCCCGGCAGATGACGAATGTGCCGGCGGTATGTCGCCATGACCCATCTCTCGGTGACGCAAAGACGCCAGCCGTGCACAGGCCGCCTACCCACCATGCGGAACGTAAACCTGCGGCCAGTTTGAAATGAGCCGGGTGCCCCACCCTCGACGCGTTCTTGTTTTTGCGGCTAGGGTGGGATAGCTCCACCTATCTATAGTTCTTTACAGTTTTTACAGGTCTCTTCTTCATCCCGCCTTTGTTATCCTGTCTCTCGTGGAGTACGACCGCTACATCTACCCGCCCTATGATGCGCCCCTTGCAGACGCGTACGGCGGTCTCTACGAATCCGTCTTCATCATCCTTCACCCCTTTGTCAGCGTCCCCGACCATCTCGCCTGGAAAACGACCAAAAATTATCCAAACGACGAGCAGATTCTGAGTCTGGGAGCAAAATGCCCATGGGCCCGCGTCGCCGCTCAAACCGGACTGCCTACCTGCTGCAAACTGAACCATGCGCTGCTGACCGCAATCGGCTCCATCGCTCCCGAATTATCCGACTTCCCCGCCGCCACTGCGCTCCAGAGCTATCTCCAATCCGAATCCGTTTGGATGCCTGTACAGGGCCGGTTCGAACCCCTTCTGCAAATGGATTTCCTTGCTGCCTTCGCCGCTGCCGGCCAGGAAGAACTGATCTTCGTGCCCGAATTTCCCCATACCGATCCCATCCAGCTACTCAATCTATCCAAGCTCAGGAATCGCAAAGATGCATTGCCCTCCCGCGGAACTCTGCTCGCTCCGGACGAATCCTTTCTGCTCACAGTTGACTGGGATAGTTTTTTCACCCTCTTCTATGGCCCGCGCGCGTTCGTAACCGAAGTGGTCCGACAACAGAATCTCGAAGGCTTTTTCGCAACCCCCACCACCGAGCATGCCTGGTTCAACTATTCGCTGGGATGCTGTGTCGTCACGCTTGCGCCTGAAGTCTGACCAGCCTCCTCATAGCTCATTCCCACCGAAATTCTGTAGCGCCGGCCTCCCGGTCCACGCCGCGGGTGCCCCACCCTCAACCCATCGAAAATGATCGGGTGCCCCATCCATCCGCAGTTTTATCGCGGATGGGTGGGAAACGATGCATTGAAAGGGCACGGCTGGTAGGTCAGTGTTTTTACAGCTTGCGGAAAAATGCCCCTGGTGGAGCAAGAAGCGTCAGGGCATGACTTTAGTCGTGCCGCAAACGTAACAAAATAAATGTCGGGCTTTAGCCCCTGCGGGATGTATTTCGTCAATTTAGTTTCGATTTCAGTGTTTTTTCCGCAGCTTCTATAACCCTGACTGCCGAATTGCATCCACGAGTCTTTAGAAAATCAACCCACGCGACGAAGCCGCGCTCAATTCCGCTAACTCGCGAACTTGCTATTCCCGCGCAGCGGGAGCTAACTTGCTGCATTTGTCAGAATCCACCACTTCCCCAACCCACCCCCCATTGCACTCCCACTCTTCAAGTGGAACAATGGTTCCGCCACATAATTCAAAAGCGTGAACATATGAAAACCTGCCCGCAATGCTCCACCGGCTATCCCGACAGCCATACCACCTGCGCCACTAGCGGTGTGCTGCTCAACAAAATGCATAAGGGGAAAAGAACCGGTTGGTTGCTGGCCTTGCTTATCGGGGTAACAGTACTGCCTGCGCTGTCACAACAGGAAGAGGGACCGATTCTGCTGCCGAAACCGAAGCCCGTCGCCAAGCCGGTGGCGACGCTGCTGGTGATGTGCGATCTGGCCTGCAACTGGAAGCTGGACGGTAAGCCGCTCGGGCGCTTTGCTGCTGGCGATTCGGTAACCGCTCCGCTTTCGATGGGGCCGCACATAATAGACGCGACAACCCTGGACGGTCTTGACGAGGTGAAGAAAGAGATCGAGATCAAGACCAACGGACAGATGAACGTGCATATTGCGCTCCAGGCAGTCCAAGCTACAAGGCTCAAAGCAGACCAAGAGGCCAGAGACAAGGCTGCACGCGAGCTGGCAGCGGTAGCATGGATCGACCCTGCAACTGGATTGATGTGGACGAAGAAGGATAACGGTAGTAATGTGACATGGCAACAGGCGATGGATTACTGCCGAAATCTGCAACTGGCCGGTCATTCGGACTGGCGCTTGCCCACGATTGATGAGCTACAGGGCATCTATGACCCGAACGCCAATGTTGACGGCTGGCATGTGAAGGGCAATCTGCAACTGTCCGCGTGGCACTGGAGCAGCTCGCAGGGAACTGCTTCAGGGGAGGCGTGGGCCTTCGCCTTCAACGATGAGAAGCGGGCCTCAGGTCGACTCGGCAACAGCAGCTACTTACGTGCGCTGTGTGTGCGACGTTCCGGAGAATGAAGTAGAGGCCGCTGGCCCCACAGGTAGGTGGCCCGTTCATCAGCCCCGATGAATCATCCTAAACCTTGAAAAGCTGTGCCCCGTTCATCGCAGTCTTATCGCGGTGAGCGGGCGAGCGAATGCCCCATCTCCAGATTTTCGGATCTGGGAGACCACAAACCTCAACCAGCGTTTTTCCGACCATTGACCACTGTCCACTGAAAACAGCATCATTTGATGCTATAATTAGATGCATGGGGGAGATATGAGAACCACACTGGCGCTCGATGACGAACTGGTAAGCACAGCCCAGGAGTTGACGGGAGTGAAGGAAAAAACCGCCTTGGTCCGCGCCGGTCTTACGGCGCTGATTGAGCGCGAGAGCGCCCGCAGATTGGCGGCGCTCGGGGGCTCGGCCCCTGATTTCCCGCGGATACCGCGCCGGAGGAATAACAAAGATGATTCTAGCCGACACAACCATCTGGATTGACCATCTCAACCACGGCGATCCGGAGTTGCAGCGGCGGCTATACGGCGACGAGATTCTGATGCACCCATTCATAGCCGGTGAATTGGCGCTCGGGCCTTTGCCGGATCGCAAGAAAACGATTCTGTACCTGGATAGTTTGCCGCGCATGCGGGTAGCGCAGCAGAGCGAAGTACGGCACATGATTGAAGCGCACACTCTGCATAACCAGGGAATCGGCATGATCGATGCGCATCTGATTGCCGCTGTCTTGCTCAATTCGGGTACCCAATTGTGGACTCGAGACGGCAAGCTGCGCAAGATAGCCGCCCGTCTGAAGATTGTCGCCAATCTTCCATAGCAGCCCCGATGCAGCCCGCCTGGACAACCTGCCCCGAACGGAGTCGAAGGGGCCACTCCCCTCCCAAAATATTCAGTTTTTCAAACCACATTGTTCCTTTACCCAACCACTTTTTTTGCTTTTCAAACCCGCCTTTTTGCCGCCCAAAATCTCTTATAAAAAAAGTTCAAATAATTTGCTGTTAATTAAGTAGTAAACTCGCAACTAACTTCAACAGAATGAATATGTTCCACGTGGAACACTTTCGATGATCCCTACTCCCTATTCCCTACTCCCTGTTCCCTGTTTTTTGTCCCCAGTCCCCCAACTTGACCTAGGTCATGACTAGGTCAACTCCCCGAAATTTCCTGCATATAATTTGCCTTAACCTTTACATAAAAAACAGGATAGTACGTGTTAGGCGAAGACATAGAGAAAAACTGCCCACATACAGGTTTTCATGTCCTTATATGCGCAGGTGATTCACTCCAAAAGCACCATAATATGTGCACTCAAGGGCGGGTGCCGCAAGTCTGACCATCAATTCTTAGGTCGAGAACCCGTAGCGCCGGCCTCCCGGCCGGCTGTAGCGTGGACCTCCTGGTCCACGCCGCACTCTACACCATCTGTAAAAATGCTCGAAGGGTCCGGATTTTAGAGCCTGGGATTCTCAACCCTCAACCCGCCGCTCTCTCTGCCCTCATCCTCTTCAGTCTGTAAAAAATCGTCAGCGCAGTAACCGACCCGCACGTCATCAAACTCGCCACCATGCCCAAAATCAGCGAGAGATCCCGCTGATAAACTCCATGCACAATCCCCACCACCTGCAGCACGCTGAAGCCGCCAAAGGTCACCAGCGAAATCCCGGCATCGCTCTTCTTCCGCCACAGAGCCACCACCTGCGGCACAAACAGCAACGCATTGCATCCCAGCCCTAGTCCGAAAATCACCGCGACAATTTCTCTCATCCTCATCCCCCTCGCATCCAAATTGCCTTTCTATTCAGCCTTATTATTCACATCAGGCTCTCCTTGCCCCGCGCCTGTAGAATGTCTAAAGCGCATCGCCAGCACGAAAAAATGACTTACTACGACCAAGTCTCTGAAGCCGCGGCGTTCCTCAGCAGCAAGCTGGGCTCACTCCGCCCCCATATCGGAATCGTTCTGGGCTCCGGCCTTGGCGCCGTGGCCGACGTGGTCGCTGAGCCGGTCGCCGTTCCTTACGCGCAAATTCCGCATTTTCCACAATCCACCGTCGAGGGCCATTCGGGCCGTATCGTCGCCGGCTTGTTGAGCAATATTCCAGTCGTCGTCATGCAAGGCCGGGTCCACTATTACGAAGGCTACTCCCCGCAGCAGGTCACCTTCCCCGTGCGCGTGCTGGGCGCGCTCGGCCTTCAGGTGGTCGTCCTCACCAATGCGGCGGGCGGAATTCAGGAAGGCTACCGCGTGGGCCAGCTAGTGTTGCTCAACGACCACATCAATTTCATGGGATGGAACCCGCTCATTGGGCCAAATGAGCCACGTTTCGCCATGCGCCCCGGCGCTGGATTGCGTTTCTTCGACATGACCGAGACCTACTCCAAACCCCTCCGCGCCCTGGCGCACGAAGCCGCAAAAGAAGAGGATTTTGCGCTCGCCGAGGGCGTCTATCTGGCCGTCAGCGGACCCAGCTACGAGACCCCTGCCGAGATCCGCGCCTTCCGCGCGCTGGGCGCTACCCTGGTCGGCATGTCCACCGTGCCGGAAACCATCGTCGCCCGCCACATGGGAATCGAGGTGCTGGGCATCTCCTGCGTCACCAACCTGGCCGCCGGCCTGGGCGCAAAGCCCCTCGATCATCAGGAGGTCTCCAAAATCGGCCACCAGGTCGAGCACCGCCTCGCCCGGCTTCTTCAGCGGCTTGTGCCCAAAATCCACGCCCGAATTACTGTGCCTCAGACAGGAGTAAAACAGCCGTGAACCAAGAAGCCGGGCGCAGCGCGCGTCTCCCCTTTCCTCCTGTTGTGCTGGGAATTGCCGGCTGTTCCGGCTCGGGAAAAACCACACTCACTGCTGAGTTGGCCCGCACACTCGGCGGCGTCCACTTCCATATCGACACGTACTATCGCGATCTGGCCCACCTGCCGTTGGAAGAGCGCGCCCGCCAGAACTTCGACCACCCCTCGCTGATCGAGAGCCCCCTGCTCGTAGCACACCTTGCCGCTCTGGCCAGATGTGAAGCCATCGAGCGCCCGCTCTACGATTTCGCCTCTTATACCCGTGTCCTCGGCCCCAACGGAATCGCCCTAACGGAGACCGTCCGCCCCAGTGCCTATCTGCTGGTCGAGGGCATCTTCGCCCTCCATTTTACTGAACTGCTGCCCTTCTACAATTTACGCGTCTATGTGGACACACCCGACGAAGTCTGCTTCCAACGCCGGCTCCAACGCGACATCGCAGAGCGTGGCCGCACTCCCGAGCTGGTCCGCAAGCAATATGAGGCCACCGTCCGGCCCTCAAGCCTGGCCTTTGTGCGCCCCTCTGCCGCCAACGCCGACCTCTCCGTCGACGGAACAGGCGCGCTCGACTGGAAGGTCGAGCAGATTCTCGCCCAGATGAGCCGCCGCGACCTGTTGCGCTTCCCGAATTGAAAAACGCTAATATTTTCATGCGATTTCGGTTTTCTTACCAAAGTTTTATTGGGAAACTATCATATTTCGCCCCACCTACCGATAAGCTCTCCATCATGATGAGAAAATCCTTGGAAATGCTGAGGCGCCGTGTGGCCACCTGGCTGCGGTTGGGCGTTTCACCCCAAAGACTGGCTCTCACGCTGGCCCTCGGGTTCGCCATCGGATGCATCCCGGTGCTGGGTGTGACCACCACCTTGTGCATTGTCGTCGCGCTCTCTTTGCGGCTCAACTTTCCCGTCATTCAAGCGGCAAACTGGGCCGCCGCGCCCCTGCAGATGGCGCTGATTGTGCCCTTTGTGCGTCTCGGAGGACGGATCTTTGCCATTGGCTCACATCGCGCTATCGAGATTGGCTCTCTACTCCACACTTCGCCACTGGTGCTGATATCGCAGATGGGCAGCATCTTCGGCCAGGCGCTCCTGGCCTGGCTGCTGATCGCCGTCCCGGCCGTAGCCTTGATGACCGCCCTGCTGACCAAGCTGCTAGGCCTGGTCCCGCCAGTCACCCAGGCAGAATCCGGCAATTGAGACAGGGGCAGAGATCGGCCAGTCATGCCCCATCCTTTTCACGTTTACTAACTGACGTTCTGTCACACTGGTCTGCTGCGACGGAGTTTCAGCGGCGCCATAGCTGCGCTGTCTGCCGCTACAGTGCCTTACCCATTTCATAGGCTTGCTTCATGGCAGGGCGTGTCAGAATATCGCCTATCTCCCATGCGCCCGTGCCATACACAATGCCTTTTTCTTTTGCCCCGGGCAGACAGGAAGTGAATCCCCGGAAACCCTCGATGGTTCGCTCTAAAGCAGCCTTGCTGGTAACTGCCGCAGTCGCGATGAAATAGAAATCTTTATTGGTGATTTCCGTGTACCGTGCAACGGTCCGGTCAATCACGGTCTTCATTTGGGCGCACATCGAGTAGAAGTACACGGGCGTTGCCAGGACGATCACGTCAGCCGCCACCATGCTGTCGAGAATCTGCGCCATATCATCTTTCTGTGCGCATCGCCCATTCTTTTTGCAGTCATAACAACCCGTGCAATAGTTGATTTTCTTTTCCGCCAACACCACTTTTTCAACCTGATGTTTGGCTTCGATTGCGCCTTCCATGAACCGGTCGCATAAGGTATTCGAGTTCCCGTGTTTTCTGGGACTCGAGGAAAGAATCAGCACTCGTTTGTTCATCTAGCCTCCGACAATAGTGCCAATGAAAAAGCCTGAAAGTCTTTGGTGGATTTATTTTCTGGCATCCGGCGCGCCAGTTTTACGTCCACGCCGGGTTTCATTTTCTCAGAGCGTAATCAATTCATACTGATCACTGCCCATATTCAATGTCTTCATGTATTCGAGCTGGTGCAGTCCGCTTCGTGACTCGATGCGTTCCACCATATCGTGCCGTTGTGCTTCCGGAAGTGCGTAGACCATATCGACTGAAGCCTTGTCGATGGCCAGAATATCCTGTGAACCGAGAATGCCGATATCGTCGCAAGTAGGTTTTACTCCATGCGCATCGCAATCGCAGTCCACGGAGATATTCTTCAGGACGTTGATATAAGTGATGTGCGAACCGAAATGCCCGATGGTCCCTTTACCCGACTCGACCATACGCTCCAGAAAGAGCTTGCCTGTAGGCCACCCCTCGCCGTGAATCTGCCGCTTGCCCACCCGTCCGGACGCACAACCGATGCCGATGTTCTTGAGCGATCCGCCGAAGCCGCCCATCGTGTGGCCCTTGAAGTGTGTGTAGACGAAGAGGGAGTCGTAGTTCAATAGGTTTTTGCCCACGGCGATCTCCGTGATATGCACTCCCGGAGTGAAGGGGTGCTCCGTCAACGCGGGTGATAACCACTTATCAAGAAACTCACGCATGCCCGGAATCGGAAGCATCACATCGCCATCGGCGTCCATGATGTCGACTGGACAGAAACTGAATCCGTTGGTTTTTAACGTCTCCCGATGCGTTGCCGTGTTTTGCCTCGGGCCTGGATAGAGGACATTGCATTCCACGATGGTGCTGTTCAGAATATGCGGCTGCAAGCTTTGAATAAGCTCTATAGGCAGCAGGTTCGGCCCATGCGGTTCGCCGCTGTGCAACTTGATGCCGATCTTGCCGGTCATCCCGCCATTGATTTTGGAATAGATTTTCAGCAATCCGTTGACGCTGATATCCCTTGTAAAAAACACTTGCGACTTGCTCTGTGTGGTGACTGTGCTCGCTACACTGCCTATGTTGCCACTTGGAATATGCATCTCCATGTTTGTTTCCTTTCAGTAAGAGACGAGTTTGAAAACACAGAGGTCGCTTAGCGGCCGGTCATCTGCTCCAACTTCTCGGGGTAGCGTGTGCCCTTTACCTTGATCTCCGCAGCGGCGCTTTCGATCTCGCGCAGGTCTTCCGCCGTGAGCTTGATCGCGGTGGCTCCGATGTTCTCTTCCAGGCGATGCAGCTTCGTCGTCCCTGGGATGGGAACGATCCACGGCTTCTGGGCAAGCAGCCAGGCCAGCGCGATCTGGGCAGGCGTCGCCTTCTTCTCTTTTCCGATTTTGCCCAGTAGTTCGACGAGGGCCTTGTTCGCCTTCAGGGCTTCCGGCGTGAAGCGCGGCAGCGTATTTCGGAAGTCGGTTTTGTCGAACTTGGTGTTCTCATCCATCTTTCCCGTCAGGAAGCCCTTGCCAAGCGGGCTGTAGGGAACGAAACCAATGCCTAGTTCCTCGAGCGTGGGCAGTACTTCCGCTTCCGGGCCTCTGGTCCACAGCGAGTATTCGCTCTGTACCGCTGTCACCGGCTGCACGGCGTGTGCGCGGCGGATGGTTTTCGCGGCCGCTTCGGACATGCCAAAGTGTTTCACCTTGCCCGCCTGTATCAGTTCCTTCACCGCTCCCGCTACGTCCTCGATGGGCACATCCAGGTCAACGCGATGCTGATAGAAGAGATCGATGGTATCGATCTTCAGGCGTTTGAGCGAGGCATCCGCCACCTGCTTGATGCGTTCCGGCCGGCTGTTGAGACCCTGCCAACCTGGGCTTCCGTCAGGATTGAGATTGAAGCCGAACTTGGTGGCGATCACCACCTTCCCGCGAAAGGGAGATAGGGCCTCGCCCAGGAGTTCTTCGTTTGTGAACGGGCCGTAGACCTCCGCCGTGTCAAAGAATGTGATGCCGCGCTCCACGGCCGCGCGGAGAAGGGCGATCATCTCCTGCTTGTCTTTGGGAGGACCGTAGGAAAAGCTCATGCCCATGCAACCAAGTCCGAGAGCCGATACTTCCAGATTGCTTTTTCCAAGTTTCCGCTTTTGCATTGTGTTTTCTCCTAATACTTGTTCAGGACTGTTTGGGACTGAACCACTTTGTATCGAATCCCGTGGCTACTGTTTGTCTTCTTCGAAGACTTTCTTCGCAACAGCGATTGCAGACATGGCGCTCGGCCATCCCGAATAGAAGGCCATGTGCGTGATGAGCTCTACGATTTCGTCTTGCGTCAAACCATTCTCGACACCTTTTTTCAGATGGAACGGAAGTTGTTCTGACGCGCGAAGAGCAATTAAGGCAGTGATTGTGGCGAGACTGCGATCCCGTTTGGAAAGCGCGCTTCTCTCCCAGACATCCCCAAAGAGAACATCGTCGGTCAGGCTCACAAGCTTGGGAGAGAAACTGCCAATAGCCTTTTCTGCACCGGTCGGATGGATTAGGTCTGTCATTTCTTGCTCCCTTTACTCAGATTTGAGCGAAGCCATATCGATGGAGAAGCGGTACTTCACATCGGACTTCACCAGTCTTTCGTAAGCTTCATTGATCTTCTGTATAGGAATGACCTCGACATCGGCGGTGATCTTGTGCTGGCCGCAGAAGTCGAGCATCTCCTGAGTTTCAGACTACAAAAGAGTGCCCTTCGAGCGGTATCCTGATCCTGCCAATCTATTGCCTATTCCTGTCGATACATACATTTTTATGCACACAACCCTGGGTTTAGCGCTACTTTGGTATTGAAGGAGTGGTGCGGTCCAAATGGGGAGATATAAGGATGCAAGCGGAGAGCTTAAGGTCGTTGAGATGCGGGCTGAGCTGGCCCGCAAGATTGCCGCCCACATCCATGTGGAGGGTCCGGTGGCCACTGATGTTCCAGGCCTGAGCCTCTCCCGCAGAAGTGCCACTACCGAATGCTATTCTGCCGCCTACGAGCCCGAACTGATTGTCTTCGCTCAGGGTGAAAAGCGCATCACCGTCGGCGGCACGACCCACCTCTGCGACGGTTCCACCTTTCTATTGACCTCGGTTGATCTGCCGGTATTGGGCCAGTTAACAAAAGCATCAAAGGACGAGCCGTTTCTGGCTCTGTCGGTCAAGCTCGAAATGCCCGTGGTGCGCGAGATTCTCAGCCAGGACGAGTTCCTGGTCCCTGAGGTCGCCTCCCGCACGCGGGGCATGGCGGTCGGCAAGACACCGGTCGAGTTGCTCAGCGCCTGCTGCCGGTTGCTGGACCTTCTGGATGCGCCCCAGGACATTCCCTTCCTCGGCAGCCTGATGCAGCGGGAGATCCTCTACCGGTTGCTGCGCTCGCCGCTCGGCAGGCACCTGCGCGCCATTGCCACGCTGGGCGAGCAGAGCAACCGGACGGCGAAAGCCGTTGCCTGGCTCAAGGCGAATTACGAAAAGCCCCTGCGCGTCGAAGAACTGGCCTCCGTAGCGCAGATGGGCGTCTCCACCTTTCACCATCATTTCCGCTCACTGACCGCGATGAGCCCACTGCAATACCAGAAGCGGCTACGCCTGCATGTGGCGCGCGTACGCATGTTCACGGAGGGTAAAGATGCCGCCAGTGCCGCCTTCGAGGTCGGCTATGAAAGTGCAAGCCAATTCAATCGGGAGTACAGCAGGTTCTTCGGCCAGCCTCCCATGCGGGATATCAAAGCGCGTCGGCTCGACAGCACCGGGACCGCCCGCAACTGACGACACCACTCAACCGCAATTCCATTGGAGAGTGCGAGGCTGGCAGAACTCACCTCAATTTGGGCATGATGCCGTTTCCGGCTCTGGCTCCCGCTTTTAGACCTGGGATACAACAACCTCAACCTCGATCCATCCGTATTCTCGCGACAAGGTCGGGAATCAACCTTATTTCGGCGCGTAAGGGTCGTTCACCGGCTTGGCGCTCTCCAGCCAGGCGGTGTAGATCATATCCCGCAACATGCTGGCCCCGGCTCCCAGCCGCTCGGCGGTAAACTCCCGCGACTCTGCTGTTCCCGCCCCCACAAACCCACCTGCCTTCTCCAGTTGGTAGACCTTTTCCGTGTAGGTTTTGGTGTTGCGCAAGTAGGCTACGTAGGCATCAAACATATCGCCGTCGATAGCCTTGACCGGCGTCATCGTCGCCCGCACGTCAGCTTCGTGGATGTTAGCCTCCACAAACGGCCCCTCGAACTGCCAGTGAATCTTGTGCTCGGTGGTGTAGCCGTTGGGATTAGGTCCTGTCCAGCCGTTGTATTGGATAGTGGTGTGCAGGGGCTGCGAGCCATCGCCCACGTAGTGGCCCAGCCAACCGGCATAAAACAGAATCGCCTGCTCCACAGGCCGGGTATCCTGCTTAGCTGCCGATAGCTTGCGGTACTCGCGCATGGACGACTTCAGCCGCTCCCACACCTCGTCGGTCTCCCAGGGTTGCAGGCCGATCTTCTCCGGCCGCTGTCCGGCGGCAAAGACCTTCGCCTCAAAGTCGAAGCGGCGATGCGGCAAGGGCCCCAGCGCGTCGGCCAGTTCCATGTCGATGAAGTGCTCGGGAGCCTGCGCGGCCACCAGCTCCGGCTCGGCAGGCGAGCGCCAACGGTCCGGCTCGGGCCCCAGGTACTCAATTTCGCTGATGGCTTCCGGAGTATGCAGAAACGCCGGAACATCGGCCGGCAGAGAGCTGGCCGCCAGCTTGTTCACCAGCTTGTGGCCCCCATTGCCCCAGGCATGGGCAGCGGGCGGTTGAGTAAGGAGGCAAACCAGCCCGGTCACGGCCAGAGCTGATAGAAACAGACGGGAATATCCAGAGAGAAATCGCATTGCGTCAGTATACCGCTGCCCCGCAATGCGCCGTTTTGCAACTCACGCATCAGTTCTCATCGCTGAAGATCGCCTCGATCGTGGTTTCAAAGAGGCGAGCAAGTTTGAAGGCCAGAGGAAGGCTGGGATCGAACTTGCCCGTCTCGATGGCGTTGACAGACTGCCGCGATACCTCCAGCCGTTCAGCCAGATCGGCCTGCGACCAGTCGCGTTCAGCACGCAATACTCGCAGCCGGTTTTTCATCTGTACCTCGCTCTGACAAACCCGTAGGAGATGCCCGCGAAAAGCCAGAAAAGAGGATAGACCCATACCAGGTCCAGGTGCGGGGCGTGAGCAAAATCCTCCATATAGCCCCAGGCGGTTGTCACTGCCAGAATCCCTCCCGTCCCGCCCAGCAAAGACTGTACGAGCAGATTGCGCTGGAACTCGTCCTTTTCTTCGGCCAGATAAACGCCGGTATAGATCAATGCTCCCGTGATGGGAAGCGCGGGAAGAACACCCACCAGATAAGCGAGGATGCCGTGCGGGTGACTAAGCCGAAATACCACTGCGGCCACGAGAGAAAATAGGACACACAGAGCCGCCATGATCCACATACGAATCACGTAGCGGCGTTCTGTAGGGCTTTTGATTGAGCAGAGCATGTTTGGTCTCCTTTACTTAATGACAACTTAACTTTACACTATTGCCCAAAAGATGTCAGGTACCATTGACATTTTATTTTTTGATTGCTCCCAAACTCTGTGGGTTATCGGCTTCGCGAGAGCATTAGCGCCGCAACTTGCGCTAAAGCTCGACAGTAAGCTGCGATGTGCTCTACGCTCAACCCATGGGCTTCCAGGATTTTCTCGGCAATTCGGCCACCGTCACCCGGCTTCGCGAGAGCATCGGCGCAGATCGTTTTCCGCAGTCGCTGATCCTTGCCGGTCCGCGCGGAGCGGGCAAGTACACCCTGGCCCTGATGCTCGCCAAAGCCGTCAACTGCCTCCGGGCCACCGAATCGGACGGCCTTCCAGACTTCTGCGGCGTCTGCGCCAACTGTACCCGCATCAATGATTCCGCTAATCTTGAAGCCCTGGTCGCCGAATCCGTCGCCGCTCGCGACGAGATGCGCGACACCGACAAGCGCGAGACCCGCATCCTCATTCAGACCCATCCGGATGTGCTCGTCATTCCCCCCGACCCGCCGCAACTGCTTATCAAAGTTGGCCAGGTCCGCCAGGCCATTCACGTGGCCTACTATCGTCCGCCGGTCGAGGCGAATCGCACATTCACCATCTTCACTTCGTCGGCCTTCATGAAGGAAGCGGCCAACTCCCTGCTCAAGCTTCTCGAGGAACCGCCCGCGCACAGTTCGCTTATTCTACTCACCGAGAATCCGCAGGAGCTGCTGCCTACCATCCGCTCCCGTGCTTCCGTGCATCGCCTCGGTGCGATTCCCGCCTCCGAGCTTGAAGCTCTACTCGCCAAGCGTCGTCCGCTGCTCAAAAAGACTGACCGCGCCCTTGCAGCACGCCTGGCCGAGGGAGCCGTGGGGCGCGCGCTGACACTCGATCTCGATGTCTATCTCGCCAGCCGCCAGGACGCCCTCGTCCTGCTGCGCAATGCGCTGCGCGAGCCGGACTACTCCGCTCTCTTTCACGCGACGGAAAGTTACAGGGCTGGCGCCGATGGTCAGGAGAAAACCTTCAACCTGCTCCGCGCTCTTAGCAGCCTCATTGAAGATCTGCTACTCATTGTCGCGGGCACCCCGCAGCTGATTCGCAATCTGGATATCGAGGTCGAACTCACCCAAATGGCTCAGGGGCTGAGTGTTGACTGGATCGACAATGCCGCTCATGCACTCGTCCAGGTCGAGCAGGGCATGCGCCGTAACCTGCTCCGTTCCCTCTCGCTCGACGCCATGGTGGTCAGCCTCGAGCCCAACTAACCCCCAATTAGCCAACGACTTCCCCGGGAGGACTGCTCTTCCATGATCACTCAATCCACTCCACACACCAAGGTCTACACGTGCAAACGGCCAGCCGCCTTAGCTCCCTTCCGCCTGGCGGCCTACGGCCAGGAGCAAGGGCAGCGGCCTCTCCAGCGCAACGCGGAACTCTTTTATTTGCAAAAGCAAATCCTGTCTCAGACCCCGATGGTCCTTATCATGGAAGATGGAGAGATGCTTGAAGGCTGCATCGAGTGGTACGACCGCAATGCCCTCAAGCTCCGCGGCCGCCACAAGACCCTGGTCTACAAATCCGCCATCAAATATATGTACAAGGTCGGCGACCAGGGGTAATGATCTTCGCGAAAATTGCGCATAAAACGCGAAAAACAACCTCTATTTATAGATAGAGGTTTTTTGCGCAAAATTGGGTTATTTGGGAAGCGGAAACCTATGAGTTTTTCGCTGTTTCTTCTCCTATTTGCTGGATCCAGCCTTGAGGAGGCGGTCGCGGATGGCCGCGCCGATCCCCTCGGGAGGGGGCAGCGGGCACAGAATCACCGTGCAACCGGCGCCATCCAGCGCCCGCAACCCCGCGTACAGCTCCCGCGCCATCTCCTCCGGCACATCCCATCGGCCCCAGGCATACACAGCAGCCGCCCCAGCCGGCGCAGCCACCTCGCCGGGCAGCATCACGCCCACCTGTGTCTCTGAAAGTTCTGATACCGCCCCGGCCAGCTTTGCGGACAGCTCGGCTAGCTGCCCTTCCACTAGCACCAGCCGCGCACGCGGCGCATAATGCCGCAGCCCCATTCCCGGTGAGAGCTGCGCCTCGCGTGGTTCGGCTTCCCGCACTCCGCCGTCGCGGTGAATCTCCACCGCCCCTACAGTCTCTCGAATCTGGACACTCGTCACCGCCCCCGGCCGGTAGATCACCATCGGAGTCTGGCAAGGGTCCAGCACCGTGGACTCGACGCCGTGCTCGGTAGGTCCCGCATCCACCACCGCATCAATCCGCCCGTCCAGGTCCGCGAGCACGTGCTCGGCGGTCGTCGGGCTGATGTGGCCAAAGAGATTGGCGCTGGGCGCGGCCACCGGAAGCCCGGCCCGTCGAATCAACTCCAGCGCTACTGGATGCGCCGGCATCCGCACACCCACCAGTGGCCTCCCTGCGGTCACCATATCGGGCACCGCCGCCGTTCGTGGCAACAGCAGCGTCAACGGTCCTGGCCAGAAGGCCTTCATCAACTTGCGCGCCGCCTCCGGAACTTCACGGACCAGCCCGTCGAGCATCACTTCATGGGCCACATGCACAATCACCGGATCCCACGCCGGCCTTTGCTTGGCCGCAAAAATGCGGCTCACCGCCGCGGTGTCCAAGGCATTCGCCCCCAGCCCGTATACCGTCTCTGTCGGCAGCGCCACCAGTCCGCCTGCGCGCAGAATTCCCGCGGCGCGCTCCAGGGTCTTCTCGGCCTCGGAACTCTCCAGATTCGCTGGATCGATTACCAGTCGCAGAGTCTTCATCTCTTTCATTGTCTCCTGTTGCGGCCAAACGCCACCATTCAGCTCTACGAAGAAGACGCGATTTCCCTATACCGGCATGTCCCGTGGTTTTTCATATCCTCTTCTCGGCCCGCGGCGGTATAGTTGAACCTCACACAGGCGCTGCTACGCCTTTCAGGCCATCGGGAGATTGCTTCCCTTCCCGCAACGGCCTTCTCTCAAGGAGATCGCATGAGTCCGAACCAGAGTTCTAGTGATGAACGCCTTGCCGCCATACCTCACGACAGCCAGGGCCTCAAATGGTGGCAGTTGGCAGGAATACTGGTCGGCTTCTTCCTGCTCGTCTATGGCGCTATCGTGGGTTGGCAATTTATGCGCGTGAGTAGCCAACTGGACATGCTAAAAAATGCGAATGCCGACGTCCGCCAAAAGGCTGCTGAAGCACTGGGCCAGAGCATGAGCTCTCGTGCGGTCGAGCCGCTCATTGCCGCCCTCGACGACCCGGACCCCGGAGTCCAGGGCAGCGCGGCCACGGCGCTAGGACAGATCAAGGACCCGCGCGCGCTTCAACCGCTGGTGGACGCGCTCAAACACAGCAAAGACGAAAAAGCTGTTTGCGACGCGTTGGGCAATCTGGGCCCCATCGCCCTTGAGCCCCTGATAACCGCGCTGAAAGACAAAAATCTCGGTTACGCAGCGGAAAGCGGGTTGGCGAAGATAGGGCCTCCAGCCGTCGAACCTCTCATGGCCGCATACAACGACAAGGAACACGACGTGCGGTTTTATGCGATCAGAGCATTGGGCGAGATTAAAGACCCCCGCGCTGTCGACCTGCTGATCAACGCCCTGAAGTACAAGAGCAAAGATCCGTTTGGCTATGACTATGAAATCCGCGAAGAGGCGGCACGGGCGTTGGGTGAAATCAAGGATCCCCGCGCCGACCAGCCCCTGATCGCCGCCCTCAAGGATTCCGATGGCAGAGTCGTGAAGGCCGCAGGCGACGCGCTGGGCGAAATCGGCGACCCCCAGGCGGTGGATTATCTCCTGACAGCCCTGCACACCCACAACAACGACGTGATCGCCGCGGCCAGCAGCTTCTACATCCGGCGCGGCGAGCCGGGCTCAGAAGATGCGCTCATCGAGGCCCTCGACAAGGCTGGCGACTCGGGCATGGCCATTGAATTCCTGAACAGCGGAAACGAAAAACTGTCCGCCGCCGCCCACGAGTGGGCCTCCAGAAACAACTACCAGACCACTTATATGCCGGGCTCAAAAGGCTCAGGATGGGGCGGCAAGCAGTAAGCGCAGCCGCCGTTGCCGTACACTCACCTTGATAGCTACTAGCTTGTGAGCGGAGTAGACGGACTGAAGGACGCAAAACTGCTTACAGGCAAGATAAGCTAAAGGCTAGCAGCTATAAGCTGGAAGCTGCCTTCCCATGCCCATCGAGACTGAGATTAAATTTCGCGTGGACGACCTGGCCGGACTGACCTGCCAACTGGAGGCGGCCGGCTTCCGCCTGCAAACCCCGCGCACCTTCGAGAGCAACGTCCTCTACGACACGCCGGACCGCCAGATGCGCGCCCGCACCGAGATTTTGCGCATTCGCAGCTATGCCGGGCGCTGGACCGTCACCCATAAGCGCCTGCCTGATGTTGGTCCCGGCGAAGATACACACAAGCATCGCCTCGAGAACGAGACCGAAGTCGCAGACGGTGCGGCTCTGGAGAAAATCTTTCTCTCCCTCGGCCTGGTCGCCGCCTTCCGCTACGAGAAATGGCGCACCGAGTGGAGCGACGGCGAGGGCCATTGCGTGGTCGATGAGACGCCCATCGGCAACTACGCCGAACTGGAAGGCAAGCCTGAGTGGATTGACCGCGCCGCCGCCCGCCTGTGTATCGATCAGGCACAGTACATCACCCTCAGCTACGGCCGCCTCTTCGATCTCTGGTGCGACGAGCACCACTCCGCCGCCCAGGACCTCACCTTCGCCACCGTAAGAACAGCCTCTAGCTTCTAGCCTCTAGCTTTTAGCTCAAATAATGGCCCCTTAATACTCGCTGCATACCATGATGGCGAATTGACCGTTGGTTCGCCCGATCTTCAGCTAGAGGCTAGCGGCTAGAAGCTGTATTCCTTCACCCCTCGGTAATCTAAACCTAAAAATCTATTAACGAAGGCTCCGCCAACCGCCGATAACCTCAACGAGAAGTTAAGAACTATGAGGTGCCAAATGGACAAAATTTGCTTTGAGCTTCCTCCCAACCGGTTGCAGCGTGCCGGAGCCTGGCTGATGCAGGCGGCCGCGCTGGCGCTCATGGTGGCGCTGACCATGCCTGCCAGGGCGGCGGACACGCGCGCCATCAAATTGCGGACCGCACCCCATTATCCAGAGATTGCCAAGCGCATGAGGGTGAGTGGCATGGTCCGGCTCACGGTTACAGTGGACGCGGAAGGCAAGGTAACTGACGTGCAACCGCTCAGCGGGAATGGCGCATTATCGGCCGCCGCCGAGGAGGCCGTGCGCAATTGGAGATTCGAACCCGGTCCCAGCGCTTCCACAGTGGAAGTGGCGCTCAACTTCTCTCTCTAGCAGCCGGAGTTGCAAAGGGCGCGCGGCATAGGAGTGGTTCGCCGGCGCGTGAGCATCCTCTGATTGCGCTTCGCGAGTTTCTTATGTTTTTCCGGAATTACTACCGTGTTTCTCCGGCCTCATATCATCCTGCCTCGATGCAGGCAAACGGAAGCAAACCGAGCCATGCCGATATATGACCTCATCTCCGTGGACCTGAACTCCGATGCTCCGGGTGTATTGTCTATCGTGCTCATCGATCCGGATGATATGCGCCGCGAAGAGGTGGCCCGCGCTCTGTCTGAATTCCCAGGCACAGCGGTGAAGGAGCATGCTTGCTTCCCTGCAGATCTAGATGACCTGCCCCTGATGCTGGAACAGCATAACGACGCTATCCTCATCGGCCTGGATAGCGACCCCGAGTACGCCTTCGATCTGGTGGAGAGCCTCTGCGCGGATAACTCCACCTCCGTGATGGTTTATTCCGCGCAAACCAACCTGGAGCAGGCTATCCGTTTTATGCGCGCCGGCGCCCGTGAGTTCCTCATACTGCCCCTCCTCCATGCGGAATTGGCCGATGCGCTGGACAGGGCTATGACCCGCCGCACGGTTACGCCGTCGGGCAGAAGAATCTCCAAAAAACTATTCGTCTTTCAGGGCGCCAAGGGCGGCTGCGGAGTCACCACCATCGCCTCCAATTTCGCCGTTGCGCTGGCTCAGGAGTCCGGCGAGAAAACCCTCTTGATTGACTTTGGAGTTCCTCTCGGAGATGCGGCGATCAACCTCGGGATGGCCGCCGAATACTCCACCGCCAACGCCTATGAGCATTCCAGCCGGCTGGACGCCAACTTCCTTCGCTCGCTGCTGGCCAGGCATGGCTCGGGATTATCCGTGCTTCCGGCTCCAGGTGAGTTCTCTCCCCACCAGGCCACCGGCGAAGCCATCGACAAACTGCTGACCGTTGCGCGGCAAAGTTTTGTTTATGTGGTCGTTGATGCCGGTTCTAGAGTTGACTTGATGGATACCTCCCTTTTTGGAGAATCCGCCATCGTCTATCTGATTACCCAGGTCGGCATTACGGAACTGCGCAACTCCAATCGCCTTATCACGCAATTTTTTGCCGCCCGCGGACGCAAGCTGCAGATCGTGCTCAACCGCTATACGCCGCATGCTCTGCTCTTCGATGAGCAGCAGATTACCAAGGCCCTCACCAGGCCCGCACTGTGGAAGATTCCCGACGATTATGCCACTGCCCGCCGCACCCGCAGCACGGCCACTCCGATTGCGCTGGAAGACACGCCCATTTCAAACGTGATCCGGCAGATGGCCAGAACCGCCTGCGGCATGTCCGCGAATCCGGATAAGAAAAAAGGCTTCTCCCTCTTCGGAAGAAAAAAGGATCCATGGCCTGGCAGGCCATTGCTGGAAGCCGCCGAATCGGAAGAAGAATAAATCAGCCCGCTCGCCGCTACTTCCCGGCCCCGTGGCATTTCTTGTACTTCTTCCCGCTCCCGCAGGGGCAAGGATCGTTGCGACCAACCTTCTCGCCCGTCCGCCGCTGCACCGGCTGGCTCGCGTCTCCCGCGCCCGCCATGCTGGCCGCTTCCAGCTCCCGCTGCTTCTTGCGCTGGAACTCCTTCTCCAGCGCGTCGATGGTCGTGGAGGGCTGGCGCGTTAAAATTCCAATCTCCCGCGGCTCCGCGTCCATCGTCAGAGGCCGTGCGGCACTGGCCACCGGAGGTGCGGAGGGAACCGTGCGATTGATCCGCGGAGCAGCATCCACCGGCTGGCCATCCGCGCCCAGAATCTGCATACGGAACAGGAACCGGACCGTGTCCTCTTGGAACTTGAGCATCATCGCCTCGAACATGTCGAAGGATTCCCGCTTGTATTCCACCAGCGGATCACGCTGCGCATATCCGCGCAACCCGATCCCTTCCTTCAGGTGGTCCATCGACAGCAGATGGTCCTTCCACAATCCGTCAATTACGCTCAGCATCACCATCCGCTCGTGGTAGCGCATGGTCGCCGCGCTGAGAATCTTCTCCTTGGCCTCGTATTGTTCCTTCAGCTTGGCGAAGATTGTCTCGCCGAGGTCGTGTCGGCCCAACTCCAGCGGTTTGATCCCGCCCGCCGCAAAGCTCAGCCCGAAGTGGTCGAAGAGCCTCTCGTCCAACCCCTTCACATTCCACTGATCCGGATGCATCTTCTCCGGGGCAAACTCGTCCAGCAGCGTGCTCAGAATCCCGCCAACATAATCCTCAAGAATCAGATCGCGCTGGTCTACGCCCTCCAGCAGTTGCCGCCGCAGCCCGTAAACCGCCTCGCGCTGCTTGTTCATCACATCGTCGTACTCCAGCAAGTGCTTGCGCGATTCGAAGTTCTGCGCTTCCACTGCTTTTTGAGCGCCCTCGATTCGCTTGGTGATCATCTTTGACTCGATGGGCTCGTCCTCTTTCATGCCCATCTTCTGCATCATCGCGCCCATCCACTGCTTGGCGAAGATGCGGATCAGGTCATCTTCCAGCGAGAGATAGAATCTTGACTCGCCCGGATCGCCTTGACGGCCCGCGCGCCCGCGCAATTGGTTGTCCACGCGACGCGATTCGTGCCGCTCCGTGCCTAGAATGAACAGCCCGCCGGCCGAGATCACCTGCTCGTGCTCCTCGCGTGCCGCCTCCGCGTGAACCTTGAAGACCTCCGCCCACTCCGGCTCAGCAATCTCAAACTCTTGCCCCTGGTAATAGAAGCGCAGAAATCCCGCCGGCGCCATGGGATTGATCGCGCCCTCGGCCACGCTGATCGCCCGCGCCTTGTTCTTCTTCACCAGCTCCTGGCGAGCCATAAAATCCGGGTTGCCGCCCAATAAAATATCGGTTCCGCGGCCGGCCATGTTCGTCGAGATGGTCACCATCCCCAACCGCCCGGCCTGCGCCACAATCTCCGCCTCGCGTTCGTGGAACTTGGCGTTCAGCACCACGTGCTTCACGCCCTTGCGCGCCAGAATTCCCGACAGCCGCTCGCTCTTCTCGATGGATGTAGTCCCCACCAGCACCGGCTGCTTCCGCTCGTGCAGGATGCCAATGTCCTCGGCCACCGCCTTGTATTTGGCCTTCTCCACCAGGTAGACCACGTCCGGATTTTCAAGCCGCAGCAACGGCTTGTTGGTTGGGATCACCACAATCTCCAGCTTGTAAATCTTCTCGAACTCTGCCGCTTCCGTCTCCGCCGTGCCCGTCATGCCGCTCAGCTTCTTGTACAGGCGGAAATAGTTCTGGAAGGTGATGGTGGCCAGCGTCTGGTCTTCCTTGCGGATGTTCACGCCCTCCTTGGCCTCGATGGATTGGTGCAGCCCATCCGACCAGCGGCGGCCCGGCATCAGACGCCCGGTGAAGGTGTCCACAATGATCACCTCACCGTCCTTCACCACGTACTCCACGTCCCGCTTGTAGAGAGCGTGCGCCTTGATGGCCGTCTCCACGTAGTGCTTCATCTCCCAGTTCTCGGCGTCGGCAATGTTGCCGATGCCCAGCAGCTTCTCGATGGTCACCCAGCCCTCGTCGGTGACTCCAATCGTGCGCTGCTTCTCGTCCACAATGTAGTCGCCGGTCAGGTACTTTTCACCTTCCCTGAGTTGCAGGCCAAGCTCCGCGACGCGCTGGGTGTCGATGGCTTCGATCTCCTCGCCCAGCACCAGCTTTGGAATAATCTGCCGTGCCTTGGCGTATTTGTCCGTCGTCTGATCGGTCGGCCCGGAGATAATCAGCGGCGTCCGCGCTTCGTCGATCAGGATCGAGTCCACCTCGTCCACAATCGCGTAGTAGTGCCCGCGCTGGACACAGTCTTTTATTTCGAACTTCATGTTGTCGCGCAGGTAGTCGAAGCCGAACTCGTTGTTGGTTCCGTAGGTGATGTCGGCCAGGTAAGCGGCTCGGCGCTCGTTGTCGTCCAGGTCGTGGACAATGACGCCGACGGTCAGCCCCAGAAATTCATAGATCTTGCCCATCCATTCGGCATCGCGCTTGGCCAGGTAGTCGTTCACCGTCACCACGTGCACGCCGTGGCCGACCAGTGCATTCAGATAGCAGGCCAGCGTCGCCACCAGCGTCTTGCCTTCGCCGGTCTTCATCTCGGCAATCTTGCCCTGGTGCAGCACCATGCCGCCGATCAGCTGCACGTCGAAGTGGCGCATCTGCACCGCACGCCAACCCGCCTCCCGCACCACCGCAAAAGCCTCCGGCAATATCTCGTCCATCGCCTCCCGTTCGGCCGCATCCTGCTCAACTGCTCTCCGTTCGGCAGCCTCGCGCGCTTCCGTCTCATGCCCCTCCGCCCTCAACTCTTCGGGGTCCTCAAGCCTCTTCAGCCGCTCCGCAACCCGCTCCGCAATCCGCGCCCGGAACTGGGCTGTTTTGGCGCGCAACTCGTCATCGGTCCGCTTCTGCGTATCCGCTTCCAGAGCGCCGATCACGGCCACCATCGGCATCAACCGCTTGATCATGCGCTCGTTCGCCGTGCCAAAAATCTTGGTTAAAATTTTATCGAAAAACACAGGATTCTCCGTCTACCAGTGTAAATGGTGGAGGTTACAAACCGTTTCAATATGCCAATTCGTGTAGTACCCATCAGTATGCAACAGGTCCAATTATGGAAGACGGAAGAACCAATCCGCCCAGCCCCGTACAATGGAAACTGAAAGCCTGACCCACCTGACCCATGGCGGACGAAGAACAAAAGAAACCTCAAAAATCCGATGACGAGCTGTCTGGAAAGATCTACGACTCCCGGCTTATGCGCCGCCTCGGCCACTATCTGCGCCCTTACTGGTGGCAGGCCACTGTTTCCGCACTAGCCGTCTCGCTCAAATCCCTCTGTGACGTCTCCGGCCCTTACCTGATTATGGTGGGCATTGACCGTTACTTTCCCAAAGACAACGGCTCCTCGGTTACCACCAGCCTTTTTGCCCACACCCTGGGCACGACCAACTGGCTCACCAGCCGCCTCCCCGCAGATCCCATCCGGGGCATCAACTGCCTGGCAGCTATCTATCTGGCCGCAATCCTTTGCGCCTATCTTTTCGAGTTCATTCAGATTTATCTGATGCAGTGGACCGGACAAAAGCTCATGTTCGATTTGCGCCGGGATATTTTCCGCCACATGCAGCGCTTGCACATCGGCTTCTATGACACCAACCCGGTCGGACGCCTGGTCACCCGCATCACCTCCGATGTAGACGCCATCAACGAAATGTTCACCGCCGGCGTGCTGGCCATCGTCGATGACTTCTTTAATCTCGCCATCATGGCAGCGCTGATGCTCAAAATCAACTGGCGGCTGGCGCTGCTGGCCTTCTCCGTGCTGCCCCTCATCCTCATCGTCACGCGCATCTTCCGCGATCACGTCCGCGCGAGCTTCCGCCGCGTCCGCACCGCCATCGGACGCATCAACAGCTTCACGCAGGAACACATCTCGGGGATGAGCGTGGTGCAACTCTTCAACCGCGAACAACGCGCCTTTGACGACTTCGAGATCGTCAATCGCCAGCACATGGTCGCATTCAAAGACACCATCTTCGCTTACGCGCTCTTTTATCCCGCGGTCGATCTGCTCTCCATGGTAGCCATCGCGCTGGTTGTATGGCGGGGCGGCTTCGGTGTGCTGAGCATTCCGCCCATCGTCACCATCGGCGTGCTGAATATGTTCATCCAGTATTCGCTGCGCTTTTGGCGGCCCATCCAGGACATGAGCGACAAGTACAACATCCTGCAATCCGCCATGGCCGCCGGCGAGCGCATATTCAAACTTCTGGATACCAAGCCGGAGATCGTCAGCCCCGCCCATCCCCTCCTCGGCGACGGAAGCAACAGGATTGAGTTCCGCCACGTCTGGTTTACTTATCAGACGCTCACGGATGAACAGCAGGCCATCGTGGCTGCGGCCGCGGATCTCGCCGCTATTTCCGGCATCGAATGGATTCTTAAGGATGTCTCCTTCACCGTCGAGCCTGGCCAAACAGTCGCCATCGTGGGCCACACCGGAGCCGGAAAAACTACCCTCACCAGCCTGATGATGCGCTTCTACGATGTCACCGCCGGCCAGATCCTGCTCGACGGCATCGACCTGCGCCAGCACGATCTGACCGCGCTGCGACAGCACTACGCCGTCGTCTTGCAAGACCCGTTTCTCTTCACCGGCACACTGGCCGAGAATATCCGCTTCGGCCATGAAGTCATCACCGACGCCGATCTGCGCCAGGCCGCGCGCGACGTCAACGTGCTGGACTTTATCGAGAGCCTGCCCCACCAATTCAACGAGCCGGTGCAGGAGCGCGGCAACTCGCTCTCAACCGGCCAGAAGCAGCTCATCAACTTTGCACGCGCATTGGCCTTCAATCCCCGCATTCTCATTCTGGATGAGGCCACCTCCAGTGTGGACACCGATACGGAGCTGCGCATCCGTGGCGCGCTGGAGCGCATGGTCGAAGGCCGGACCAGCGTGTTGATCGCCCACCGCCTCTCAACCGTGCAGCGGGCAGAGACAATTCTGGTGATGCACAAGGGGCAGTTGCGCGAGATGGGCACGCATCAGGAGTTGCTGGCGCAACGCGGGCTTTACTGGAAGCTCTACCAGTTGCAGTACAAGGATCAGGAAGACAGGGAACAGGGAATAGGGAACAGGGAACAGGGCGCGGCGAGTCAGCAATTGAGCGCACTGTGAAATTGAGTAGGCTTATATGCATACAAAAAAGAAGGAAAATGTCGGCCTGCAAGCCTGCAAACAAGAAGGAAAATGTCGGCCTAAAAGCCTGCAAAAGAAAATAGTGGGTGGTAATTTGCAATAAAGTCCATTTGCAGGTCTACAAAAAAACGCAAAAGGTCCGGATTGAACTCGACCAAAAGTGTGAAAAATAGCTGAAAAATGGCTGTTTTTGGCTCGATTTTGGTTGTTTTTTGTGTGCATTTGGATGCGGGGAAGGCGCTGGGGGAGATGGCGGAGTGGCGGAAGTGGGAGAAAAAGCTGAAGGCAGGGACTAGGGACTAAGGGACTAGGGACTAGGGACTAGGGACTAGTGGTCAGTGGTCAGTGGTCAGTGGTCAGTGGTCAGTTGTCAGTTGCCGGTGCTCAGTAATCAGCGGCCAAGTATCTCCAGTATCTTCTCGAAACGCATACGTGCAAGTTGCAGAATTTCGGAGAGTGACCACAAATGCAAATCAGCCGCTTGAAGTTTGTCGCGTGCAGCTAGAACCGACGAATCATATTCTCTACCAATGACATAGGTTTCAAAAGTTATGTTCGGCCTATGTTTCTTTATGATTGCCTCATATTCCAAAGCTTGGGTCACATGATCCATCATGACCTTCACTTTTGGTCGCTTGAATTCAAGTATGACTGCCTCGTTACCTTCATTTCGGGACCTGCAGACAATATCTGGTCTTTTATCTTTGTGATCCTTGTACACTTTATCGAGATGCCCCTCCAATACTTGCTTGAGTGGCTTATCTGAGCTCCATAGTTCAAGTCCTTCGCGAATTATCCAAAGATTACTCTCAACTAATCGGTGCACCTCCATCTCTTTAGCTGATTCAGACGTCATCAACTCTTGAAGCTTCTCAATGATCTCGATCTGCGTCTTAATGCTTTCGACAATGCTATTAACTTGCTTGAGCCCCCATTCTTCGACTAATTGTCCAAGCTTCTCCACATCAGTCAGTTCTGCGGCGATTATGGCACGCATGAGTTCCCGCAGTACATTTGATTCGTAATAACGGAGAACCCATTCAATCAGTTCTTCGGCTTCTTTTTCCTCGACGTTCTTAAGTTTGACAATCAACGCGCGCACCACGCTGGTTGCATTCGCACGTACGTGGGATGGCATTCGATCAAGCCGATCTCGGACGGCTGGCCGTTTTAATAGGGCGTCCGTGCGCTTCGTGATTTCTGAAGACTCCACGCCTTGAATAACTTTGCGAAGAAAGTTCTGAGCCCAGATGTCAAACTGCTTGACTATTGGTGAATCTTCTAGAAAACCATCACGCGTTGTATTGAGGAGGTCCTGTCTCTGTTCTGATCCGTATTCAGGATCAAGAAATTCTGCATTAACCTCTCCCACAACTTTCTCTGCTGTAAAAAAACCATGTGTTCGTGTGTTTAGCCCGAAGAGGGATGGCTCCCTGACGATACGGCCCCGCACTCGGACGGCCAAACCTGGCGCGTCTTGCCTGGCATCGGCTATAACATAAAAACCTTTCACATCTCCGATATCAGGTATCGATTCTGCAAAACTATAGCGAGTACCAGGAACATCCTCGGACGTGCACTCCACATCATTGACGAATACCCTGAAATCAGAACTCTTTGGGAGCGTCCGGTAAAGGTGCCGACGCACGGCATCATCACTGGGCAGGTTCAAGTTAGGGCTTAACTTCAATAAGCGTATCCTTGTTCCATCATGCATTTCTGTTTGCGCCGTTATGATACTGAGCGGTTGTTCTGATAAAGTTGCCAGATCTTCGAAATAACCGCGCTCGATTGTGAGTGAAGATTATATGCCGCCTTGGCATGCAATGACCTGGACGGTGCCTGCCACTCCGAAACCTGCGAGCTTACCGATGCCCTTACTGCCAATCAAAAGCCTACCTTTAGTTGTTCGCTGCCCAGCTTCTCTTCTATAACGTCCTATGAACAAAAACTTGTCTTCGAGATCTGCGAGGGACATTCCCACCCCTGTATCCGAGACCTCAATACCGGCATCTTCTCCTAATGTATCTGGCAATGTAATACGTACCTCTGCAGCATCTGCGTCATAAGAATTTGCCGCCAATTCTGACAGACATTTCTGAACACTGTTGTATGCGGAAATGCCTAGATGATCAAGTATCCTTGGCGAAAACTTAAAGTATGCGCTCTTTTTTTCGGCTTCTTTCAACATGATTTCCTTCCCATCTTCCCATCTTGTATCAATTTACCCGTTATTGTCTATGCAAAGTGACTCTGAAGCGGGAACCTAAGCGCGACTTTGTCGCGTTGATTGATTTCCAAGAACGGGTAGATGGCGTTATGCGGGGGTTGAAACCCCCGCCTCCCTCCGTAAAACATTCCTCAGGGGCTAAAGCCCAACGATTTATTTTTGCTTTTGCGGCAGTCAGGGTTAAAACCCTGACCTACCAGTCGTGCCCTGATACAAAGCCAGTGTTAAGCAGAGGTTCCTTCTACGTCCAGTAGATTTCAATGCCTTTGGCGGTGGCGCGGATGTTGGGCGGCTTGTGCTGAGTCAAGATTCGGATGGCGGAGAAGCCTCCGCCGAGCACACACACCGCTCCGCCGCCGACGAGCAGACCCAACTTGCTGGTTGGCTCCGGATCAAGGAACGCCAGGATCACCATGGTGACGCCAACGCCGCTCATGCCGAGCGCCACAGAGACGCTGGCAATTTCACGCCGTGAAAGGCCGGAGACGCGCGCCATCTGCAACAGCGTCTGGTCTTCCGGATTGATGCCGAGGCCGGCATCGTCAACGAGCACGCCAGACGCCCGGGCTCGATAAAGAAGCGCCAGTGTTCGCAGCCAGTTGGGATCGGAGGTCCGGACTATCTTCTCGAGGGAATCATCCATGGGAGAGAGTCTATACCCTGGGAGCAGGTGGAAACGAACGGCATCAGGGCTGGCGGCTTTTCGAAGCCAGGGCCCGTGCGGCAAAAATTAAGGCGCCAGAAACCGGAGTCTCTGGCGCCTTGATCGCGGTGAACCACAGGTTGCTCGGATCATGCATCTTCCCGTTCAGTTTCCCAATGCGCCCGCGAGTCGCTTCGCGGCTTGCATCTTCCGCTGTACCGGCGATGGAGCTTCGAGTTGCCTCGAATCTCGCGATCCTTCGGCATCGCAGTCTATGAATCTCCGGGTTGCCCCGCATCTCCTCTTCTGCGATGCCTCCGAGTCTCTGATGCGTCCGCGAGTTGCCCCGCATCGCGCATCTTCCGGCAGTGCCGACGGTAAGCCCACGGTTGCCCGCGCGCTCGCTCCCCCGGCTGCCCCCTAGCGGATGGCTCCACGAGTTGCCTCGCACAGCGCACCCTCCGGCGGCGCCATTGCTGCGTCTACGGGCTGCCTCGCGGCTATTCCCATATCCTGCAGTTTTGGCTGGGACGATCTGACTCCCCGGCTGAAAACAAACCTTGCATCCCCGGCGTGGCCGAGGATGAATCTTTGCTTCCTGCCGGCTTCTGCACATTCCCGACTGGCTCTGGATGTAATCTTGATTGAACCTGGAACGTCCCTGCCGTCGCCGGCTGGGGAGCGCCGCGCTCGATCCGATTCTGCATCGTCCTGTCAGGGGGGAACTGCGTTTCCAATTCCCTGGAGACCACCAACTGAGGATTACCGTAGCCCGATTGAATCTGTGGAAACAAGTGCAAAAAAGGGCTTAATCTGTGGATTTCACCAATCGTGGTGCATAAATCGACGCGGACTACGAAGCGATACAATGGTGCCCGGAGTTGAACCATGCAATTTTTTCTGGCATTCTTCTGCGCCTGTATCGCTTTTTACGCGTGGCAAAGCTGGCGCCGCAACCCGCTCTATTCGCTGAAGTCCACGCTCATGGACGCGGCCGTGATTCTGCTGGGCCTGGCGCTGGTGGTGGGCTTTAGCGAGCTGATCGCGTTCCATCTCCCCAGCCAGTCGCCCGCGGTGATCACCCTGTGCTGTGTAGCTGTTATCGCGGCCATCACCCTTGGCTTGTGCGCCGCGAGCTTCCGCATTACCGATGGCCCCATTGGCAGGGTGCCCGCGGGAACGAAGCCTGAGAACAGGAATCGGCGCAAGCTGACCCCGTGGATTCTGGGGACGGGGTTGGTCCTGCTGTTGTTGCTCGGGTGGGCCGCGCTGGTTTCGCCCGAGGATGCGGAGTTACTGGTTGTCATTGCGGCTCTTGTGTTGTGCGTGGGCGCGGCTGCATTGGGCGGCCTGTACATCAAAGCCCGGCGCTATGACTACGCCAGCACGGTTCTCAAGGGAAATTATTGGGTGCACTGGCAGGAAAACTCCGGTCAGGATGAGACTTGGCTGGGGCCCGACGGGCTGCTCGTCGGCAACGCGTTCACGCCGTGGCTTACCTCAGGCAACTATCTGACGAACGCGTGTGTTGAAACGATTCCTGCCGTATCGTTACTGCTGATCTTTCAAAAGGCCTTCGGCGCGCGCACCGATCCAGTTATGACACGGGTGTCCATCCCGGAGGGTCGAGAGGGCGACCTGGAAGCGCTAGAGGAAAAATTGCGCGCACGGTGCCCCAAGGCGTGCGTCAACTTTGGGATTGCAGACAGAGCGCAAGGCTGAGTTGCGGCTGCGGCGCGCGGCTGGGCTATCACCGCGCCTCTATTTACGACCGCTGTGCCAGAATTTTCGCCACTGCGTTCACGGCGCGCTCCACGTCGTCGTCGCTGGTTTGCCAGTTGCAGACGCTCACGCGCATGACACGATGCCCATTCCAGTTGCTGCCCGTGAAAAACGCTTCACCCGATGCCAGGATCGCCGCAATGATTTCGTCGGTTCGCCGGGCGTGATCGGAATCGGTCGAGCCGGGGCGGGAATCTGGAAATCGCACCAGGCCTTGATTGATGGTCGGCTCCGACATGATCTCGGCTCCCGGCAATTGACCGATGCGCGTTACCAGAGCATGGGCATGGACGCAACAGCGCTCGACCAGTGCGGCGACTCCCTCATGGCCGAGTTGGCGCAGCGCCGCGTAGGTGGGAAAGCCGCGAGCGCGCCGCGACCACTCCGGATTCCAGTCAATCTGATCGCGCGCGTCGGCATCGAAGGTCAAATACGATGCGCGATGAGACATGGCCGCCTGATGCGCTTCGGGATGCGCGACAAAAGCGTAGCCGCAATCGAAGGGAACGTTCAGCCATTTGTGGCCGTCCGTCGCCCACGAATCTGCCTCCTCAACGCCTTTTACGAAATGCCTCAACCTGGGACTGGCAGCGGCCCATAGTCCGAATGCGCCGTCCACATGAACCCAGGCGTTATGACTTTTTGCGATGGGAATCAGAAGATCGAAGAGGTCGCATGCGCCGGTATTGATATCGCCAGCCTGCAGGATGACGATGGCAGGCGAATCGGGATGACGCTGCAATTCCTCTTTGAGCCCATCAGGACGCACGCGGCCCAGCTCATCCTCGGGAAGATCGACGATGCAGGCGCACCCCATGCCCAGAAGGCGGACAGCGCACTCGACGGAGCCATGCCGCTGGCGATTGGCAAGAATGCGAATCGGCGGCGCGCCCGTGAGGCCCATCTGCTCGACATCCCAGCCCTGCTTGGCCAGCATCGCATTGCGAGCTGCGGCAAGGCAGGTGACGTGTGCCATTTTGCAGCCGCTCACCAAGGCGAAGCTGGCGCCTGGCGGAAGGCCAAGTATTTGCTTGAGCCATCCGCCGGCCACCTCTTCAACAACCGCCGCGGCCGGGCCACAGGAGTAGAGCGCCGCATTTTGATCCCATGCAGCGGTCAGCCAATCGGCGGCCAGTGCCGCGGGAAGCGATCCTCCAATCACCCAACCGAAAAATCGTCCTCCGGCAGAGCCCAGGATGCCGCCTTCCACATCCGCGACAAGCTCATCGATGACCTGCTGAGGAGGAAGGCCCTGCTGGGGCAGTTCTTTTCCCAGCTTGCCGCGGAGCGTTTGGAGATCTACCGTGGCAGCTACAGAGGCGCGATCAAGATTTGCGAGATAAGAGACTGCTGTCTGGGATGTGGAATGAAGCAACTGGTGGAATTGCTGGTTCGTGGTCGACATAGTTCCAGCCTAGCGGCTTGCGCTGCTGAAATCTACCCGAATCTTGCTGGTAATTATTTCGCGCCGACTGGTGTAGGATGCGCGGCATCTTGCCAGCAGCCTGCACGGCAGGTCTCGTGACAAAGAAAAGGACCACCCCGCAAACGCGGAGTGGCCCTTCGTTGTGAAGCCTGCCGGAGTTAGCGCGCAGCCACCAGCGGCTTGGTGCTGAGGCTGCCGTCCTTGTAGCCTTTGGCGATCTCGGCGATGGTGACGGCCTTGTAGTCGCCGGCGTGTCCGGCCTGGCCGAATTGTGCCATGCGCAGCGAGACGACCTTCTGCATGGCTTCGCGGGCAGGCTTCATGTAGTCGCGGGGATCGAACTTTTCCGGCGTCTCCCACAATACTTTGCGAATCGCGCCGGTCATAGCCAGGCGGTTGTCGGTGTCCACGTTGACCTTGCGCACGCCGTTGCGGATGCCGAGTTGAATCTCTTCGACGGGCACGCCCCAGGTCTCCTTCAGCTTGCCACCGTACTTATTAATGACGTCCTGCAAATCCTTGGGCACGGAGGAGCTGCCATGCATCACCAGGTGGGTGTTGGGCAGGCGCTTGTGGATGGCGATCAGCACGTCCATCTTGAGAACCGAGCCGTCGGGCTTTTTGGAGAACTTGTACGCGCCGTGGCTGGTGCCGATGGCGATGGCCAGGGCGTCCACGCCGGTCAGTTCGGCGAACTCGACCGCCTGGTCGGGATCGGTGATGTGCTCGAGGCCCGTGCCGCCCGCGCCGTGGCCGTCCTCGACGCCTCCCAACACGCCGATCTCGCCCTCCACGGTGACACCGCGCTCATGCGCGAAATCCACCACTTTTTTGGTGACTGCAACGTTCTCTTCGAAGGTGGCCGGGGTCTTGCCGTCTTCCTTGAGCGAACCGTCCATCATGACCGAGGTATAGCCCAGCTCGATGGCGCTCTTGCAGGTCTCGAAGCTGTTGCCGTGGTCCTGGTGCATGGCGATGGGAATCTCGGGATTCAGTTCGGCTGCGGCCAGGATGAGGTGGAAGAGATATTTGTCCTGGGCGAACTGGCGCGCGCCGCGGCTGGCCTGGATGATGACCGGCGAATTAGTTTCCTTGGCCGCGCCCATGATGGCCTGAATCTGTTCCATATCGTTGACGTTGAATGCGCCGACGCCGTAACCGCCCTTGGCGGCCTCGTCGAGCAACTGCCGCATGGAGACTAGAGGCATGGAAGTTTCTCCTTATGAATTTGCGTCCTGCCGCCTCCGTGCTCGGGCAGATGAGAGTAAGCAATCAGCCTGACGGACGGCGTTAACCGCGATCATCTTTATGGTAGCAGGGACACGCAAGGGGAAAGTGTGCTGTTGGACACAGGCGGCCAAAGGCGTTGCGGCGGCCCGATTCAGGAGGGCGCGTCCCGGAACGGATAGTTGAGTCAGCTACTTGGAATCGTATCTATAATATGGGCTCCCAATGATCCAGAGAATCTTGTCAAAAACTCGTACGGAGTAAGGGTAGTCGTGCTTTTCAAGGGCATCTATCGATTGCTTATTTAGATCATAAAGTGCTTTCCAAATATGGACGAATTGTCGGTACTCCCGATTTTTCAGCTGAGGCGCAAGGTCGATAAGTGCATTGTCTGAAAGGGGAGTAATGTCATTATCAATCTTGGCAAACACCCATAATGCACGTTGAGCAAAGCTATCAAAGATGGGAACATCGTTTGGATAACACAGCCACAAGGCTTTTGAGGCAAGGGACTTGAAATCTCTCTCCTTGCCATAGGCTTCGACGCATTTATTCATCAATGATTCATGCGCTTTGCACAGAGCATCCTCTGTCGTTAGCCTTATCGATATGTCCCGTGAGTCGGCCCAACATAGCACCGCAGCCGCAATTGCGGATCGTTGAGGTCCGGGAATGTATTGGAAGACTTCGTAGATTTGCAGCCAGTGTCGTATTTTGTCAACGCGCTCCGTATCAGATTGGGCTTTCACTGCATGGATTGCCTCATCGTCTGCTTTCACGTCTTTGTCGTTAAGCAGAAGATTTACGGCTTCTGGACCGAAACGACTGATTACGGCCTCAAAAATGACCATATCGCTTACCTCCGAATCCCTTCTTGAACCAGCAAAGCGTATGGTATCTGGCACGCGAGTATGCCGCTACATCCCCAGCACCAATCGCTGCGCGGCGAAGATTTCCTTGAGTCCCACCTCGGCCAGATCGATGAGAGCGTTGAGTTGCGCGCGCGCGAAGCTGCCCTTCTCCGCCGTAGCCTGGGTTTCGATGAGGCCGCCATCGGCTCGCATCACAACGTTCATGTCCACCTCGGCCTGCGAGTCCTCCTCATAACATAGGTCCAACAGCGCCGCACCATTGACGATGCCTACCGAGGTGGCGGCGACGAGCTGAATCAGCGGAGACTGTTTCAGCGTTCCGGCCTTGACCAATGCGTTGAGCGCCAGAGCGAGCGCCACCGCCGCGCCGGTGATCGCCGCGGTGCGCGTGCCACCGTCTGCCTGAATTACATCGCAGTCTAAGATCACAGTCCGCTCACCCAGTGCCTTCATGTCCACGACAGACCGCAGGCTGCGGCCAATGAGCCGCTGAATCTCGTGCGTGCGGCCGCCGATCTTGCCCCGTTCACTCTCTCGAGGAGTCCGCGTCACAGTCGAGCGGGGCAGCATGGAGTACTCGGCCGTCACCCAGCCGCGGCCGGAGTTGCGCAGCCAGCCGGGGACGCCTTGTTCCACCGTGGCATTGGTCAGCACCCGCGTGTTGCCCAGCGTGACCAGAACGGAACCCTCGGCGGTCTGGACAAAGCCCGGCGTGAGGGTGAGGGGGCGAAGCTGGAGCGGGCTTCTGCCGCCGGGGCGAAAAGAAGGGCTTTGCATGGAGAGATTGTACGGGAAACGGCCCGGGCGAGTGGGCGGAACCCTTCCAGAACCCCTGTCCCAGGATGGGAAACGGCTGAATTCCTGACCCAGAACAGGAATCTCTCCGTAACCTCTTGAAACAACGGCCATTGAGCCGAGTACGCCGCCGCCTTCTGTCCCATTTCGGGAGATTGAGCCTTGCAGGCTTGCATCCGTGCTTTATGGGAATTTGAGGCTAAACCCTTCCCTTATCAGGAACTTAATTCGAGTGTTCTGGTTTGGCACGCTGCGTGTATTAGAAGAGGACAGTTCCTCATACTGGAAAGCTGAAATGGGAAGACCTTGGACCCGGAATCAGGGACCAGTGAACCAGGGAACAGGGCATAGGGATTAGGAATCAGGGAAAAGAAAAAGGAGCGGGTCATGCAGCAGACAGGACAGACAGCGGAATTCAAAAACAGCGGGCTGGTGGAAACCGATTTGGTTGAAACAGGCCTGACGGCAGTGAGCCGGGCAGGAGTCTCCGTGACCGAGCGCAAGCGGGTCGTGGCAGTGGTTGAGACCCTGGCCGACTTACGCAGCCGGGGCGAGAGCCTGGCCGAGGTGGCCCATGACGCCCGTAATATGGTCACGGCGCTGGGGCTCTACTGCGACCTATTGGAGGAGCCGGGGGTGCTCAGCCCCTCGTTCCATCACTACTCCAGCGAACTGAGGCTGGTGGCCACGGCCAGCCGCCGGCTGGTAGAGAAGCTGCTGACGCTCGATGCCCGCCTGGGACCGGATCCTGGCCTCTTCAGCGACCTCGGCGCGACTCGGACGGGGGCCGAAACGCACAGCATCAGACGGCTGGAGCAGGCTCGCCGCTGGGATCTGCTGCCACCTATGCCGATCAACAACCTGGCCGAGGAGCTGCTGGCCAATCGCAATATGCTCTCCGCACTGGCCGGACCCTCCATCACACTGACCGTGGACGTCGAGAGTGGCGCGCTGCCGGTGCGGTTGACCAGCGAAGACCTGACCCGGATTCTGATCAACCTGGTCAAGAACGCCGCCGAGGCCATGCCCTTCGCGGGACGCATCGCGATCAACCTGCATGAGTTTCATGCCGGTGGAAAACTTCGTCCGTGGCTGCTGCTGACCATAGAAGACAACGGGCCCGGAATCCCCGTCGAGGCGCTGGACAAGATCTTCAACTCCGGCTACACCACCCGGCAAATCGACACATCCAGCCCTGTCGCTTCTGGTTCGGGCGGACCCATCCTCAGCAACTGGCCGACCTCTCATCGCGGGCTGGGGTTGCCCATTACCCGCTCCATCGTCGAGGCCGCCGGCGGCAACATTCACGCCGCCAACTGCGCCCTGGGCGGAGCCTGCTTCAAGATTGAGCTGCCCACCCGCTCCCTCTGAGCCTCTGACGAGGGCAGAAGGCAACCGCAGGTAGACGAAAATCCGCGATGCGTGGACCTCGAAAGACTTCCGGCATGGCGGCAACAAAAAATGCAATTTAACGATTTGCGCATGAGGCGAATACAATGCTCGAAACAGTTGTAAACACGAAAGCCATGGAATTTATCCCCCAACTCGCGGAGCCGCCGGTGCGATTGCACCTGCTGGTAGTCGATGCCGACACGGCAATGCGCTCGGCCTGCGCCGAGATTGCCAGTAGCCTGGGCTACGCGGTGGAAAGCACCGGCGACCTGGGGCAAGCCCGCAGCATGCTGCGTGGCTCGACCGCCGACATCTTGCTGGTCAACCTGCCGGCGGGCTCCAATCAGGGCCTGGAGCTGGTCAGCGAGGTCAAGCTCCTCTACCCCCAGACCGCGGTGATTGCCATGACCGCCTCGGGATCGGTGAACGCCGCCGTCGAAGCCATGCGCTGCGGAGCGAGCGACTACCTGGCCAAGCCCTTCGCCATGGACGAGCTTTCCACGGTGCTGGACCGCGCCGCGGCCTCTCTGGTCACCGACACCGCCACCCGCCAGTTGCGCGAGCGGCTCAGGCTCTCGCAGGGGCTGGGCGCCATGATTGGACGCTCCGGAGAGATGGAAAAGCTCTATCGCATCCTCTCCAAGGTCGCGCAAAGCTCCCACCCTGTGCTGATCCTGGGCGAGAGCGGCACCGGCAAGGAGTTAGTGGCCAGAACCATCCACGCCTACGGGCCCAATTCGCAGAAACCATTTTTGCCGGTCGATTGCGGGTCGCTGGTGCCGACACTGATTGAGAGCGAGTTGTTCGGTTATGTGAAGGGAGCCTTCACCGGGGCCAACCGCTCCAAAGATGGGTTATTGGTTTCGGCCGAGGGAGGCACGGTTTTTCTGGACGAGATCGGCGAACTTTCGCTCGACCTGCAGGCCAAGCTGCTGCGCGCTCTTCAGGAGAAAGAAGTCCGCCCGGTCGGCGCCACCCACCGCGTACCCATCAAGGCGCGCATTGTGGCTGCCACTAACCGTGATCTGGCGGTGATGGTCGAGAAGGGCACCTTCCGCAAGGATCTCTTCTACCGGCTCAATGTCGTCAACCTGCGGCTGCCTTCCTTGCGCGACCGCCGCGAGGACATTCCTCTGCTGGCAGCCCACTTTCTGGACCGTATCAGCCGCGAGCACGGCGCCAAGTTCACCTTGAGCGACGAGGCGCTGCGCACCATGATGCGGCACGACTGGCCGGGCAACGTGCGGGAGCTGGAAAACTCCATCGAACGGGCCTGTGCGCTTTCTTCCGGACCGATTCTGCATCTGGGCGACCTGCCTACGCAGCTTCAGCAACAAGGCCTGGAGGCGCGGCGCTCGGCCGCCATGGCCGGAGAGCCGGAGGCCGAGGGCAGCCAGCCGCAGTTGACCACCCTGGCCGATATGGAACGCCAGGCGATTCTGGGAGCCATTCGCGCCCTCAACGGCGACAAGCTGCAGGCCGCGAAGCTCTTGGGCATCGGCAAAACCACCCTCTACCGCAAGCTGAAGGAATACGGCATCGCCGACCCGCTTCGGGAAGAGTAGACGCCACTGACTCAAGCTGGAACAGTTTGCGCCGATAGGACAGTTACGGAACTCTACAGCCCTCAGGCGAGAAACTTCACAAGCCCCAGACGGGAAATTTCATTTGTCATCAGACGGAAATTGACCCGCTCGGAGCGCAAATCGCTTCGGCCATAGCTGGCCGGCGAAGCCAACAGAATCTAAGAGGAGCTGGAAATGAGCATTCTGATTGTGACCGGAATTGAAGGCGCCCGCAATTGCGCCGCCGTGGTGGCCGCGCAGTTGGGTATGGAAGTGGAAGTAGCCGACGGACGAAAGGCCGCACTGGCCGCGCTGCGCCGTCGCGAATATGCCGCCGTGACTGTGGACGAGACCATGGCGGAGTGCGATCCAGCCTCGGCCGAAGCTATCTGGGAGCACGCCGGGTTGGCCATCCCCCTGCAAATCAACTTCGCCCTCTCCGGATCCGCGCGTCTGATCCGCGAGCTCCGCTCCGCGCTGCACCGCCGCGAGCGAGAGCAGATGCTGGCCCGCCGCGCCGCCACCGCGGCCATTGAATCCGAACTAAAATCCACGGTCGCCGGTCTGCTGCTCCACTCCCAACTGGCTCTGACCGGAGCCGAGATGCCCCCTCTGGTAGCCGAGAAGCTGCGCATGGTGGCCGATCTGGCCGGCAGCCTCCGCCAGCAGTTGAATACTCCGCAGCAGGTCCGCGCCGACACCGCCGCCTGAGGCACCTGCGGGGACTGGCCGTCCAGGCAAACGCCTTCGGCCACCTGCGCCACCTGCGGTGGGTCAACTGCTCCTTCGGCGCATTCCGCGCCAAAATAAAGCTGGGTGCCCTATCCTTTCGCGTTCTTTGCGATTCGGGGTCCCCAACGACAGGTCTTCGTCGTTGGGGTGATGAAAGGGTGGGATACCGCGAACCCCAACCAGCCCGTCCCCGCTAACCTACTAACTCGCTATTTCCGCGCAGCGTGAGCTAACTTTCTGCATGGATCAGAATCCTCTCCGCGCCCCGCCACCATTGAATCCACCATTGCGCTCCTTTGCGCCGAGTGGAACAATGGTTCCACCACAAAATTCAAACGCGTGAACGCATGAAAACCTGCCCGCAGTGTGAAACCGGCTACCCCGACAGCCAGACCGCCTGCCCCACGCACGGCCATCTGCTCAACGAGATTCGTGAGCTAAGGCCGGGCTTGGTGATCCACAAGACCTATCGCATAGTCCGCAAGCTCGGCCAGGGCGGCATGGGAACTGTCTATCTTGCCCAACACATCCATATGGGAGAACATCGCGCACTCAAGTTTCTCTCTCATGAGTTGAGCTGCGATCAGGCCCTCACCAGCCGTTTTTTGCGCGAGGTGCGGACGCTGCGCCAGGTGCATAGCAGGAACGTGGTAGATTGCGGTGATCTGGAAGCCGCCGAGGATGACAGCCTTTTCTTTTCCATGGAGTTTGTCGATGGACCGGATTTGAGGGCATTTCTCCGCGACGCACATCAACCTTTCGATGTGGGGCTTGCGCTGAGCATCACTCGGAGTATCGCCGAAGGCCTCGGCGCGGCCCACTCCAAAGGCATGGTCCACCGCGACATCAAGCCGGAAAACATTCTCATGGCGCGCGAAGCCGCCGCATGGCTTCCCAAGATCGCCGACTTCGGCATCGTGGCCACCAAGGAGTCCAGCACCGCCTACACCCGCACCGGCGGAACTCTGCTGACTATGAATTATGCAGCCCCCGAGCAGTGGCGCGGAACCCCCGCCGCCTCGCTCGACGGACGCACCGATCTCTACGCCCTCGGCGGCCTTCTCTACGAGATGCTCACCGGGCAAACGCCCTTCCACGCCGAAAACTATGAAGGCTGGGCGCGCCAACATCAAACCACCCCGCCCCAGCCGCCCAGTACCCTCCGCCCCGATCTGGTTAACTGGCAAGGCCTCGACGCGCTCACCCTCCGCCTCCTTGCCAAAGACCGCGAAGACCGCCCCAAAGATGTTGCCGAACTGGTCGCCCTGCTCGACGCCATGCGGTTGATTCCATCCGAGGTGCACCGGGAAACCGTAAGGGAAGTCAAGGCTGCGAATGTGATTCAAGCATCCGCAGAAAACAGTCCCAAGCCAGAGACCCGTTCGGGATCGCGGTGGGTAGTAGCGGCGGTGGTGATGATTCTTGTCGGGCTTCTTGTTTTTGTACTGTTGAGATCGAAGTCATCAAACGAGCCTACGGAACGCCCACAAATCGATCCGCGCACGGGAGATCGTATTGCAACACCTCAATCGAAATATACGATTGAGGATGCACCTAGTTCTTCTCCGGGTACTACCACTCCCGATCAGAAGCCAACAGCAACCAAGCCAGATAAGTGGGAGCAATACGTGGTGGCATGGACCGACCCGGACACCGGCCTGATGTGGGCAAAGAAAGATAACGGCAGCGACGTTAACTGGAAAAAGGCGACAAATTACTGCCAGAATGTGATGGACAATCATACCGACTGGCGTCTGCCAACGATAGATGAGTTGCAGGGCATTTACGACGCAAACGCCAATGTTAATGGTTACCATGTAAAGGGTAACTTGCAATTGTCGGGTTGGCCTTGGAGCAGCTCGCAGGGCGATACTTCTGGGCAGGCGTGGTTCTTCGACTTCAAATACGGAGGGCGGGAATCCCGCTTTCTCAACACCTTCGGCTACAAACGTGCGCTGTGTGTGCGTGGCTCTGCGAACCAAAGCGGCAACTCAGCAGTGAAGCTTGCGCCAGCCGTCCCAGCGATTATCCGTGGAGATGGTGCCGAAGCTGAGGCCCTGATCTGGACAGACCCGGCAGCAGGGCTGATGTGGACGAAGAAGGACAACGGAAGTGATGTGAACTGGCAACAGGCAACAGATTACTGCCGGAAGCTGCAACTAGCCGGTCATTCGAACTGGCGCTTGCCCACGATTGATGAGTTGCAGGGAATCTACGACGCAAACGTCGACGTTGGCGGCTGGCACGTGAAGGGGAAACTGCAATTGTCGGGCTGGGATTGGAGTAGCTCGCAAGATGAGGCATCTGAGGAGGCCTGGGTTTTCTTTTTTACCCGCGGGATGCGGGGCTCCGCTCCTCTCCGCGTCTTCAGCGGTGAACGCGCACTGTGTGTGCGCCCTTCCGGTCAATGATTTCTTGGCGGGTTGCCCAGGCATGGACTGGTGCATGCTGCGAAGGGTTGGTCGATCCAAGTTCGCCTAATGGACACTTTTCTTAGCGAGCCACACGCCTGGGGATATAGAATTTCGTTAGGTTCCAATGAACCTATGGCATTCAACCTTTTACAGTTCGTTTCAAAATGGGTAGCGGATCATCTCTCGCCGCACTATTCGTCCATATTGGCCTTGTTTTTAGGATTCCTGCTTTGGTCTCCCGAGTCGTGGCTCAAGTATTTCCATTTGTTTGAGTTTTCGCAGAATTACCGATGGGCTATTTCTCTGACTCTTATACTATCGGTCTCAGTTTTGGTTGTCACTCTCGTAGAGAAAGCCTCTAAGAACGTTCATTCTTGGTTTCGTCGTATTCTGCACCAACGCCTAATCCAAAAATATATATTGACCATGCCAACTGATCAATTGGAGATTCTCTTAAAATATGCCAAAACTGACAAGAGTTCTTTGAATTTTGAGCTTAGTAACGGAGCTGTTTGTGACCTAGTAAATAGGGGTATCCTATACCAGCCTTCTAAAATCGGTCACTACATCGAAGGATTTCCGTTCAGCATACATCCAAACGCTCAGGCATTTCTGACGAGGGGGAAATATCAAAAAATCCTTCTTGCACGCTCCAAAGCCAAAAGATGAGAGGACGCTGGGTGCCACATCTCGCCGAGTTTTTGTTTTTGCGGCTAAAGTAGTATTTTTTAGATATGAAGATGTGCAAAGGACGATTCAGCGCGGAGACACTGGCTCTTTTGGAGAAAGCATTCGAAAGGGAGGGGGCGACTGCGGGCGAGACCTTCGGTACATATAGCTGTGCTGTTTGTGGTCGCACCGGGCTTCATGCCAAGGAACATGAAGGCGCTTGGTATCCCGAATCTCACGATCCACCACCGCGCAAGCGCGTGAATCCTTCGGGCAAATCGGGCTATTACAAGTCGATCAGGCGGTGAGGTCAAGCTTGGCCGGGTGGCGGGTGGCCCCGGTCTCCGGGTGCAATCCCCACCACAATCAGGGTGCCCCCGGTCCGGGGTCCTCACGGACAGGTCTTCGTCCGTGGGGTGGAGATCCCTCGCATTTGGGGACCGGGGAGGGAATGAGACAGACTCCGATTGTTTTTTAGACGGCGGGTGGCACGAGTCCCGGTAGGCCGGGGATTTATCCCCGGCAATTCGACAGCCTTTCACGAACGGGGTTTTAACCCCTGAGGTATGCTTTTCTCAAGCGGCTATGGAAACCTATGCGCTCACGACTACGACGTACCAACGGCGCGCTCTCTTCGTCAGAACCGCAAATGCCGAGTTGCTGGTTAAAACGCTCTTCCACTATCAGGATCAAGGACGTTATCAGCTGCATGGCTTCGCTATTATGCCGGAACATCTGCACGTCCTGTTGACACCGTCCGCGACTCAGACTATCGAGCGTTGCGCCCAATGCATCAAGGGCGGATTTTCGCATGAGGTGCGCGCGCAATTTGCCGGAGAAGTCTGGCAACCCGGTTTCCACGAGCATCGAATTCGCGACGCCGAGGATTATCGCAGGCAACTCGAATACATTACGGCCAACCCTGTACGGAGGCGGCTCGTTGATTATCCATTTGTTCACACGCGCTTCGTGGACCGGCTCGACCCGATGCCCGCACATTTTGAGTGAGTTTGGCTGAGAACGAAAAGCATACCTCAGGGGTTAAAACCCCTGGCGATAATGCCATCATATTGCCGGGGATAAATCCCCGGCCTACCATACCGGACATTCCAAGCAGGTGTGATCCCGGTCTCCGGGTACAATCCCACCACAATCAGGGTGCCCCCGGCCAGGCGGCACACAATCTTGATAGCAGTGCAGAAAAACTGATCACTGACAACTGATCACTGAGAACTGTCGTGGCACCCGCCACTTAAAGCAAGTGCGCCAGTTGGTCGACAGATAACTCCACGTCGCGCAGGATGGCTCGCAGCAGGCCAGGGCCAATGGTTTCGCCGGAATGGACGGGGACGGCAGTGGCCCTGCCGTCTGGATGTTTGAGGAAGTGATGACTTCCACGGGTTCGGTCCACAATAAAGCCCGCACTTTCGAGAGCGCGGGCCAGTTCTCTTCCCGTAATCCGTGGAAGTCGCGGCCTACAGTGACTTTTTAGATGCCGACCAGTTCCAGTGCTCCGGGTAGATCCTTTTCATCTTCGAGGCACAGGGCGATCACCTCGCGCACGCGCTTCATCAGAGTATCGAGGCTTTTCGCCTGCGTATGGCAACCGCGAAGGGCTGGGACAGTGGCAACGAGATAGCCCTCTTCGTCTTGCTCAATCAG
>Ga0224558_1000036_pt1 | contig 156075 bp, 139 predicted proteins | sample 714S32024metaG_FD_180682 | JGI IMG/M metagenome (GOLD analysis project Ga0224558, IMG submission 180682) | Peat soil microbial communities from Stordalen Mire, Sweden - 717 S3 20-24 | ecosystem: Environmental > Terrestrial > Soil > Wetlands > Peat | place: Sweden: Norrbotten County, Stordalen... | reverse complement strand
TGGGGGAAAGTTATATGCGGATAAGTGCGCGGGGTGCCATGGGAGCGGGGGCGGGGGGGCGGGGAACGTGCCGGCGCTGTATCGAGGGGCGACGCAGCGGGCGACGGATGGAGAGGTGTTTTGGTTTGTGACGGAGGGCTCGGCGAGTAATGGGATGCCGGCGTGGGGGAGTTTGCCGGAGGAGGAACGGTGGGAGATTGTGTCGTATGTGAAGTCGCTGAAGGGGGCGCGGCCGGTGAGTAAGATGGCGGGGGCGGGGGCTCCGGTGAAGACGAATGCGGCGATGCCGACGGAACCGTTTGTGGATTTCCGCGTGGAAGAGCCGGGGACGGTACATAAGATAACGGTGCAAGATTTGCCGGCACCTTATGGGACGGACTCGGCGGACAACGGGCCGGAGGTGGTGGAGAGGTCGGCGGGCGCGTGGCCGAAGGCTCCGCCGGGATTTAAGGTGGAGTTATATGCGACGGGGCTGGAGAATCCGCGACTAATAAGGACGGCGCCGAACGGGGATTACTTTGTGGCGGAGAGTGGGAGCGGGAAGATACTGGTGCTGCGCGGGATCACGGCGGAGGGAAAGGCGGAGCTGACTAGCGTGTTTGCGACGGGATTGAAGCAGCCGTATGGGATCGCGTTCTATCCGCCGGGGGAGAAGCCGGAGTGGGTATATGTGGGAGATACGGATGCGGTGGTGCGGTTTGCTTATCAGAATGGCGACTTGAAGGCGCGCGGGCGGACGGGGCGGATTGCGGCTCTGCCGCATGGAAGCGGGCACTGGACGCGGGATGTGCGATTTAGTTTGGATGGGAAGAAGATGTTTGTGGGAGTGGGGTCGGCGTCGAATGTGGACGATCCGGATACGACTCCGGGGGAGAACAATCGCGCGGACATTTTGGAGTTTAATCCGGATGGATCGGGGATGCGGGTGTATGCGTACGGGATACGCAATGCGGGCGGCGGTCTGGAGATACAGCCGAAGACGGGCGAGCTATGGTGCTCGGTGAATGAGAGGGATGGATTGGGAGACAACTTAGTGCCCGACTATATCACGCATGTGCAGGAGGGCGGATTTTATGGATGGCCTTGGTGGTACATGGGGGGAAACCAGGATCCGCGACATAAGGGGAAACATGCGGAGTTGAAGGATAAGGCGATTGTGCCGGATGTGCTGCTGCAACCGCATAATGCGTCGCTGGAGTTTACGTTTTATGAGGGAAAGCAATTTCCGGCGAAGTATGCTGGAGATATATTTACGTCGGAGCATGGATCGTGGAACAAGGCAGTGCGCGCGGGATATGAGGTGATACGAGTGCCGCTACACGGGACGGGGAAAGCGAGCGGGGAGTATGAAGATTTTGTGACGGGATTTGTGGTGGATAACGGCCACGTGTGGGGACGGCCGGTGGGAGTGACGGTGGCGGGGGATGGGTCGCTGCTGGTGACGGACGATGGATCGAACTCGATTTGGCGGGTGAGTTATACGGGGGCGAAGTAGGTAAAGGCTCGCGGTGTGTTGGTTATGAGCATCTCCAATTACAACCGATTTCTTTTGCTGGTGGCCGGCCTCGGCGGATTGCTGTATGGCGTGGATGTGGGGATTATTGCGGGAGCGTTGCCGTATCTGGAGGCGACATCGGGATTGAACGCGGGGCAGCTTTCGGTGGTAGTGGCGGCGGTGCTGCTGGGGAGCGTGATCTCGACGTTGTTCGCGGGGACGCTGGCGGACTGGGCGGGACGCAAGCCGCTGATGATTGCGAGCGGACTGCTGTTTGTGGCGAGCATTCCGACGATTGCGCTGTCAGAGGGATATGCTGCGCTGGTGCTGGGGCGACTGCTCCAAGGGATCAGCGCGGGACTGATTGGAGTGGTGGTACCGCTTTTTCTGGCGGAATGCCTGGTGGCGTCGAGCCGGGGGAAGGGGACGGGGATTTTTCAGTGGCTGCTGACGCTGGGGATTGTGACCGCGGCGGTGGTGGGAATGTATTTCAGTTTTCGCGTGGAGGAGGTGGCGAAGCTGGGCGATGCGGCGAGACTGCTGGCGTTCAAGGATCGAGCGTGGCGAAGTATTTTCTGGGTGTCACTGCCGCCGGGAATTTTATTTGTGGTGGGGAGCTTGATGGTGACGGAGTCGCCGCGGTGGCTGTTTCGGCGGGGACGAAGGGATGCGGCGGAGGCGGCGTTGCTGCGGTCGCGCACGCGGGAACAGGGGGAGATTGAGCTCGATCAGATGGGGCGGGCGGCGGGGGCGGAGAAGACTAAGTACGCGGGGGGAACGTCGATCAGGGAGCGGCTGTTGCAGAGCAAGTATGTAATTCCGTTTGTGCTGGCATGCGTGATCCTAGCGTGCAACCAGGCAACGGGGATTAACTCGATTATTGGTTATAACACCGACATACTTTTGCAGGGAGGGCTGTCAGACATACAGGCGCACTGGGGCTATGTGCTTTTCACGGTCGTAAATTTTTTGATGACGATTATTGGCGTGCTGCTGGTGGACCGGGTGGGACGGAAGATTCTGCTGTCAGTGGGGAGCGCGGGGATTATTGTCTCGCTCCTGTGCACGTGCGTTCTATTCCGGCAGACGGAGCGGCAGAGAGTGGACGTGGCGGGGCCGGTGCAGGCGATGGTTGGCGGGGACCAGGCGCTGACGATGAGTTATGACCGAGCAGTGGCGGACAGGCTGATGGGCGCGGTGGGAGATGCGGGGCAGGAGGGACGAGGGACGTCGCTGGAGATTATTTATTCGTGCGGAGGATTTCGGGCGGCGACGAAGGTGGCGCGATCAGACGATGTGGATGCGAAGCCGATCGCGATTACGCGGGAGACATGCGTGCCGAGGAATCGAGTCGTGGCTTTTTTCTCGAATCCATTTGCGGATTTGGCGGCGGCGCGGAGAGCGCCACTAAGGATTGAGAAGGCGCTGATTACGCCGGTGCCGAGCGCCAAGAATGGCTGGATGGTGTTGGTGAGCCTGCTGGTGTTTATCGCGTTTTACGCGATGGGGCCGGGGGTGTGCGTGTGGCTGGCGCTTTCGGAGTTGATGCCAACGCGCATACGGTCGAATGGGATGAGCATCGCGCTGGTGATTAACCAGGCGGTGTCGACGGGAATTGCGGCGTTTTTCTTGCCGACGGTGGGCAAGTACGGATATGCGGCGATGTTTTTGGGGTTTGCCGGGTGCACGGTGATTTATTTTCTGACAGCGGCGGTGTTTCTGCCGGAAACGAAGGGGAAGACGCTGGAGGAGATCGAAGCGGTGTTTGAGGGGGCGGGGTAAGTGTTCGCGGGCGTTCTGAACCACGCCTTCGGTGGAACGGTCAACTCTAAGTACGGCTGGCACTAGCAGGGGTCTCAATGACGGTTCGCATTTTCGTTTCCCAGGACACTTTTGATTTCAGCACACGGCAAACAACTTCTAACCGCAGAGTACCCAGAGATCGCGGAGGAATACCGGGAAACTTTATGCAAGTTCGTCGGGTCCCACCTCTACGTCTTGGCGGCGCTGGTATTCAGCTTTATTTGTACAACATTTATTGACGGTGATGCGGGCGCGCAGAAATGGCTCGGTAATCGCCAGCTGCAGAGGCTGTTGAGGCGTTAGGGGCTGGACCACGACCGAGCAAATTAACCCTCCTTTAACACGAGCGCAACATTGCCGCAACACGTGCGCTTTACTGTCACTCTGACAGTTTCCACCATAAGTTCAAGAGGGGCCGAGGCTTCTCGCTACGATCCATGCAAGCATTGGGGACGTTGGACAATTCGCGTCAACCGGACCTCATCTATGTGGTCGAGGACGACGTGGATGTGTCGCGCCTGATCGAACACAACCTGAGGACGGCGGGATTCGAGGTGTCGACGTTCTTCTCGGGAGCGCCGGTAGTTCCGTCGGCGGCGCTGGCGCAGCCGTCGCTGTTTCTGCTCGACATCATGCTGCCGGAGATCAATGGGTTCGACTTGTGCCGGCAGATCCGGCAGCATGAGCAACTGGGGAAGACGCCGATTATTTTTCTTTCGGCGCGCACACAGGAACCGGACCGGTTGCAGGCATTCGATGCGGGTGGGGATGGTTACATCACCAAGCCGTTCAGCCCGCGCGAACTGATTGCGCGGGTGCGGAATATTCTGCGGACGCAAAAAGAGGCGCCGTCGCGAGAGTTGATACAGCTCGGCGAACTGGAAATTGACCTGGCATCGATGACCGTGCGGGTGCAGGGCAAGGTAGTACCGACTACGGTGCGCGAGTTCCGGCTGCTGGAATATCTTGTGCGGCACCGCGGACGAGTGTTCACGCGCGATCAACTGCTTGACGCAGTGTGGAAGGAAGGGTCGTTTGTGACGCCGCGGTCGATTGACGTTTTTGTGCGGCGGTTGCGGGAAAAAATCGAACGCGACCCGCGGCATCCGCGGTATTTGAAGACGATGCGGGGCGTGGGGTACCGGTTTGAGGCGAATCGGTAGGGATGGGCGCTGTCGATCGCGGGCGTCAAGCCGTGCGCGGCTGCCTCGTGAGGCGAAGGGAGTTCACGACAACCGAAGCGCTGGAAAGCAGCATGGCGCCGGCGGCGAGGATGGGATTGAGAAGGCCGGCGATGGCTAGAGTAATGCCGATGCCGTTGTAGAAAAATGCCCAAAAGAGATTTTGGTGAACGACGCGAATTGTGCGCGATGCCAAGTCGAATACTTCGGGAATCTGGGCGAGCGAGTTGCGCATGAGCACGACGGCGGCGGCCTTCATGGCAATATCGGCGCCGGCGCCCATGGCGATGCCGAGATCGGCCTGAGCGAGAGCGGGAGCATCGTTGATGCCATCGCCGACCATGGCGACGCGCGAACCGGCGTCTTGCAGGCTCTTCACAAACTCCGCTTTTTCCTGGGGAAGAACCTCGGAGCGATAACGATCGGCCGCGATGGAATTGGCAACCCATTGAGTAGTGGCTTTGGAATCTCCGGAGACGAGGAAGACGGAAATACCTTGCCGCTGCAAGCGCGTGACGAGGGCCACGGCTTCGCTGCGCAGGCGATCGCCAAAGGCAGCCAGACCGCGCAACTCGCCGTCCCAGCCGAAGAAGGTAACGGTCTTGCCCTGGGATTCCCAGTGTTGAGCCTGGGCTTCGGTTTCGGAAGAGGGGACAATTCCCTGCTCTGCCAGCAGGCGGCGATTGCCAACGAAGACGTGGTGGCCTAGAACGAGGCCCGTGACGCCGGAACCTTTGTGGATACCAATGTTGGAGGCATCTTTAAGCGGTACGGACTCTGACTTCGCGAATTCGACGAAGGCGCGGCCGAGCGGATGCTCGGAGTATTGCTCGAGGGATGCGGTGAGCGAGAGGGCGTCGAGCCTAGAGTTAGTAAGATCGGTAAGTTGGGAGTTAGCGGCCGCAGCGGGATGGGGAGCGGACGCGGAGGCATTGGCGAGCGCTGGCACTAAGACTGGCTGAAGGCATTCGCGGGAGCACAGGGACAACTCGAGGAGCGAAAAACTGCCTTCGGTCACGGTGCCGGTTTTGTCGAGAATGACGGCGTTGACGTTGCGAACGGTTTCGAGGACCTGACTGTCGCGGAAGAGAATGCCGGCGCGGGAGGCCGCGCCCATGGCGGCGGTGACGGCGAGGGGAGTGGCGAGTCCAAGAGCGCAGGGGCACGCGATGACGAGCACGGTGATGGCGCGCATGAGGGCAGAACCGAGGGGCGCGGCGCCCGAGAGCCAGAGGGCGGCAAAGCTGAGAGATGCGAGCATGATGACGGAAGGGACGAAGATGCGGGAGACGCGGTCGACGGTTTTTCCCAGCGGGGAGCGGGTGCTGAGGGCGTGCTCGACGAGGGAGACGACGCGGGCGAGGGTGGAGTCGGAGGCCGTGCGGACGGCGCGGACCTGGAGAACACCGTCGAGGTTGATGCTGCCGGCGACGACGGAATCGCCGCGGCGTTTGCGGACGGGAGTCGATTCGCCAGTGAGGAGGGATTCGTCGGCATGCGACTCGCCGGCGGCAACGAGGCCATCGGCGGCAATGTGTTCGCCGGCCTTAGTTACGAATAACTGCCCGGGTTCAAGCGCCTCGATGCTGGCAAAGCGCTCCTGGCCGTTGGCGAGCAGTCGGACCTTATTCGGCATCCAGCGGTGGAGCGCGCTGATCCAGCCAGAGGCGCGCTCTTTGGCGTTGCGCTCGATCATCTTGCCAGTTAGGACTAAGGCGACAATGACGCAGGCTGTGTCGAAGTACACATGAGGATCGCTGCGGAAGGTCTGAACGATGCTGTAGAAATAAGCGACTAAGATACCGAGACTAAGGAGGGACTCAGAGCGAATTACGCGGTTGCGCAGGCCGCCCCAGGCGAGGCGCAGGATTGGAAAGCCGCTGTAAAAGACCACGGGAGTGGCAAAAGCCCAGACAAAGAAGGGGATGTAATGGCGGATACTGTCGTTGATATGTTCGAAAAAGCTGATATAAAACGTCATGCTGAGATACATGACGTTCATCCAGAGAAATCCGGCAAGGCCGAGACGGAGGAGTAAGTCACGATTCTCTTTGTCAGCGGAATTCGAGGAGGCGCGGAGGTCGCCGGCTTCGTAACCCAGGCTGTGAATACGATCTTTGATGCGGGCGGGAGGAAGGCGCTGCGGCTGGTATTTGACCTTGACGAGATCGGTGGCGAAGGAGGCCTCGACGGCGACTACGCCGGGAATTTTCGCGAGCGCATACTCGATGAGCCAGGCGCAGGAAGTGCACCACATGCCGCGGATGTGGAGAAGCAGTTCTTCGGTGGGGCCTTCGACGGGAGTGGCGACCGTGGGGCCGGGGGCCTCGGGGTGCGAGATCAGGCCGAGGGCGAGGCTGCGTTTAAAGAGTTCAGTATCGCGGAAATCCTGACCGGGCTCGAGACTTTCGTCGAGGATCAGGTAGACGTTCATGCAGCCGAGGCAGCAGAAGAGACGATCCTGCTCGCGGATATGCTGCTTATAAGGACTGCGGCCGCACGCCAGCCCACATAACTCGCAGGTCGTCCCGGGTACGAGTTGAGCGTCAGTGCCCGGCATGATCGTGCGAGGTGGACGAGGTGACAGGCTTGCCATGCTCGTCGAGGAAGACGGGGTTGGCGCGTTTGGTGACGATGTAACAGAAGATCAGGATTCCGATAAAAAGGACGAAGACGAATCCGAGGAAGTAAGCCAGGGGCGCCGGCTTCCTTTTATCGGGGATGTTGGACGTCATCGCGATTGCGCTCATGTTTCACTCCATCCGGGCCAAAAGGACGGCCCTGCCATCCGAGTTAGATTTAACCACGTTCACTTTGGCAAAAGGGCCGATAAGATGAACCGGCCCCGCATTTACCATCCGCGCGGCAATTGAGATACGGATTGCAATGCCGCAGTACGAGTTAGTAGTTCGGAATTCCGAGCGCGCCATTCAAGATCGTGCGGTGGCGGACCTCATCCACCAGAACGTTGGCGCCGAAATTCAACACGGCTTTGGTCATGATGTTGGACGCGAGCGTGCCATAGGCAAGCACAGCGCCATTCTCCCGGTCGCGAGCGAGGCGAAGAATATCCTTTTCGCTGTGCAAGCTTCCGAAGTCGTAGTGTTGTTCGGGACCCCTGGGTTCGACCCCAAGGGATTTGAGGACGCCGCCGATGCCATCGCGATGATACTTATGATCGCTTTGGAACGCGACGGCGACGTTGAGCACTCCGGGCGAGAGCAACTTACTCTCAGTTCCGGCCTGGTATGCTGCGACGGCCTCGTTCTCCAGGTAAAGAGCGGCCGAGAGAATGCCGAGGTCGCCGCCGAGGGATTGCGCGTATAACTGCCTGGTGTTACCGGTCAGCAAGAACAGGATCGCTCCCCCGCTTGCGGCGCCGGCCAAGCGAAGCCACTCGCGACGAATGTTCTTCTCATCGAGAACTGGCTCCACTAAGTTCACTGCCGGTTGTTGTTCCATCATGAACTCTCCTCCTGCCTTCAATACTTGAGCCGCCCGGTAACGTCCATGCCGAGCAGTTGTTTGAAGACGGTGTTGTGGCGCACTTCGTCCTCAAGGATGGGAACGGCGGCGTCGAGGATTTCGCGATTCTCGAGTTTGCCGGCGTTCGCGAGATAGGCTCCCATGGCACCGTCTTCCAGGCTTTGCGCGAGCTTGACGATGTCGGTTGCCGAGCCGATCGTGCCGAAGTCGTAACTGGCCTTGGGCGCGACCGGGGTTCCGCCGTAACGCTTGATAAACTTTGTTAGGGCGTCGCGGTGGCGTTTGTGATCGTTTTGAAAACTTACGGCGATCTTGAGTTGATCGGCGTTGAGGAGTTTACTGGCGGCGCCGGCATCGTAAGCGGCGATGGCCTGATGCTCGAGGCCGAGCGCCACATTGAGGATTGCAAGGTCACCTGCGTACCGGACCGCCTTAGCGGCACGCGCGGAGACGCCGGAGGCTACAACTCCGGCCGCGACCGACAAGCCTCCAGCACGCAGGAGTTGGCGCCGTGAGAGTGTTTTTGGATTCGGGTTGCTTTCATCGTTGGGCATGTGACCTCCGGCGCTTACCAGTGGAACCCTTGTTTGAAGGTGAAGGTGTTGAAGCCGGCGTTGCTGCCTTCAACCTGGTTGTGGCGGAAGTCGGCGCCGAGGGAGAGGCGAGGCGTGATGCGGAATTCCGCGCCGCCGCCGATCTGGCCGCCGAACAAGAGGTTACCCTGACCGTGGGGAACGCCGCGCGCTGCCAACTGGGGCGCTGTTGGAGCGAGGCCGCCGATTTGCGATCCTTGTAGGATGGCATTGAGGGTGGCACCGAGAGTCGAGCTGCCGACGGGCAATCCCGCCAGGGAACCTAATGCAGTGTTGGCGTTGAAGGTGGCCGTGTTGTTATCCGAGCCAATCCAGACATAGGCACCTAACCCGCCGACTACGTAGGGACGGAAGCGGCCTAGCTTGGTGATGGCATACTTCAGCTCAAAGGGGGCGACGGTGAGGACTTTGGAGCGCTCCTGGACTACGCTGGTAACTGGCAGCGGAGTTGTAAGATAGTCAGTAACCGAGGGAAGGGTCTCGAGACCTGCACTTACGAGATAGTTATTGAGAGCTGTATCGACCAGTGCGTTGACGCCCGAACTGGTTTGCTGGGTGGTCACCGACCGCTGGAGGCCGATCATAATTTCGTAGGAGAGTTTGCCGCCGGGAACGTTTTTCCAGGGCAGGTCGATATAGCCGCCGGAGGCGAAGCCCGTGTTGTCCTTATAGGGGTTAGTGGCGCCGCCGACGAAGAAGCCAAGCTCGGCGCCGATGTGGCCGATATCGGGGAGCAACTCACGCGGCGAGGTATAGCTCGCTTGTGAAGGCTCGACAGGAGATGGGGATGGAGACGGGGCGCCTCCGGGATAAGGGAGGAAGCCGATGCTGGTGTTGGGGAGAATGGCACGAGCGGAGGCGACCGGCTCGAGCATGGTTTGAAGTTTTTCTACGAGGGCGGTTAATTTATTGATTTCCTGCTGTTGCGCCTCGAGACGCGCCTGCAGGGCGGAAGTGGACGGGGTGACTTCGGAGGCCGGTTGAGAAATAACCGGGGCGACAGAGTTGGCGGCCATCTGGACTGGGGCCGAAGTCTGTCCGAAGGCGGCGACGCATACGATTGCAATCACCACGAGCAGGCTTGCAATCGCGAGCAGGCACGTTCTTTCTCTATTTCGCATTTACTATTCTCCTCCATATGAATTCCCGATCTCAGTTATGAACTTATGCCGGGGTCTTTCTTTAGACCGCCTTGATCTAGACGGTCTTTCGTTCAGTTTCGACTACTTACTGCATCGCGATAAGTGGTGACACTTAGCGCGTATCCTGGAACGGCGTAATAAAAGTCTCGTCAAAGGAGTCGTGCTCGTTGCCTGCGCGGCTTACCAGGCGAAAGTGATTCACGCCGGGCGGGAGGGCGGCGGCAGGCGGCGCGGCAATTTCGAAATCGTGTTCGAGGGTCTGGCCGGGATTGAGCACGCCGGCATTCTCAAAGGAGACGAAGTGGGTTCCGGGAAGGCCGTCGATTTGGAGGACGACCGTTTGCTGATGGCTGCTGCGATTGGCGGCCTTGAGGCGGAAGGTGTTGTAGACGACTCCGTCTTTATCCAAACGGTAGAGCGTGGCGCGCACGGGGGCGATTTGAACGAGGACGGCATGGCGCATGGAGAGCGCGGTAAACAAACCTGCGGCGTAAAACATGAGGACGAGAAGAACGACGACGCGCTTGGAGTCGCGTAGGCCGATCTTCTGAAACCAGGTACGGTCGCCGGTGCCGAGGCGCTCGCCGTTTTCGCCCCAGACATAGTGAATAAGGCCCTGCTTGCCGAGTTTGGCGAGAATGTCATTACAGGCATCGATGCATTCGCCGCAACCGACGCACTCGATCTGGTAAGGGGAGTTGCGGATGTCGATGTCCATGTGACACACGCGAATGCACTTTTTGCACTCGATGCACTCGTGGTCGGGATCGCGATAGTGGACGAGGAGAGTGTGGTCGTCGGTGAGCATTCCCTGGAGATAGCCGTAGGGACAGACGGTGGTGCAGAAACGCTGGCGAAGGAATAGAAAGTCGAGGAGGGTAAGAAGAGTAGTGGCGGCACCGGCGATGCCACCGGCGGTTTTGATATCGAAGGAGAGCAGGCGGTGGAGGAGATCTTTCGGCTCGACAAAGTAAGAGATGAAGACGAAGGCAAGAATGGTGGAGGCGACGCCGGCGATGAGATAGAAGAGGGCTTTGGCGAGGAGGAGGCGCTTTGGCGCGTTCCAGTTTACATATGTGTCGACGGTGCGCTGGAGCCAGCGCTCGAGGGAAAGCGAGGCCTCACTGAAGATCATCTGGGGGCAGAAGTAGCCGCAGTAGACACGGCCCCAAAGGATGGCCATGGCCGCGACGACGAACATCATGAACATCATGGAGAAGAAGAGGATGGAGAATTCGCTGATCCAGAGTTCGTAGCCGAAGAAATAAAAACGCTGACGCGGGATGTCGATGCGCATCAGGTTGGAAAGCGGAAGAAGGAAGAAGACGATGACGCAGATGACGTGGATGGCCTTGCGCAGGGGATGATAGTGGAAACCGGGATCGATGGGCGGAAGCTTGGTGCGCTTGGGCTTAGGCGGGTGGGCTGGCGCAGGGGCGGTGGTGCTGCCGGGTTCGGTGCCCTGATTAGTGGCAGACATGGGCGTGTGCTCCCGCCAGAAAAGCCGGCATAGTTCCGCGAACGATTAAGAGGGCGCCCATGGCTATGACACCGAGAGCGGCGAACTGGGTTCCCCAGCGCTGGAAAGTACCGCGCAGGGCGGAGGAAAAAATTCCGACGGCGAGGAGAGCGCCGGCGGTGCCAGCGCCAAAAGCGGCCATGGTGGCGGCTCCCCAGAGGGGCGAACCGGTGGCGAGGGCGCGGAGGAGAGCGGCGTAGATGAGTCCGCAGGGAAGAAGGCCGAGGGCGAGGCCAAGGAGAAAGCGCTTGCCGACGCTTGGCGAGGAGATAAGACTGGCGAGCGGGCGGATGTAACTCGAAGTAACTCGGAAGAAATTCGAGCCGAAGGTGTGGACGCCGGGGAAGGCGCCAAACATTATCAGTCCGGCGAGAAGCATAAGGACGCCGCCGACAATGGCTACGATGCTGGCGAAGCCGGCGAGACGGCCGATGAGGCTGACGGTTTTTCCGGCGAGTCCGGCGACGGCGCCGAGTGCGGCGTAGGTGAGAATGCGGCCGGCGTTGTAGGCGAGATGGCCGAAGAGCAGGGCGCGGGAGGTGGGGTTCGTTTGTTGCTGAGCAGGCGTTGAGAGGTCAGGGTTCGGCTGGTCGTGGGTTGGCTGAACGGGCTTGGGCTGGATCAGCTTTGGGCGATCGAGGGCGACGCTGTAGGAGAGGACGATGGGGCCGCACATCTGCACGCAGTGCAGACTGCTGACCAATCCCAGCGTGAAGACCACCCAGAGTTCAATCCCCGTCACTTACGACTCCCTTGGCGTCAGCGGACGTTGTTAGCGTGCGTTGTTAGCGCAGGCTTTCAGCGGACATTGTTAGCGCGCGCTTTTAGCGCACGTTCTTTAGCGCATATCGTCAGCGCAAGTCGTCAACGCACATTCGTGCCGGCCGCGTGGTAGAGAATTTTTTCGTTGGGCGTCGGCACGGTCACGCACTCGCGGTAAAACTCGAATTTCTTCATGGTGATGGCATGCGTTGGACAGCGCGAGGCGCACATGGCGCAACGGATGCAGGTGGATTCGTCTTTGAGCATGACGCCGCCGAGGGAATCGAGTTCGAACTTATTCATGCGGCGCAGTTCATCGCGGGGGACGGCGAGCGAAGTTGAGACCATGTCGAGCCAGCGATCTTCCTTGCAAAGCTCGCTTAGGCCAACGAGCTTGATGATGGATTGGGGGCAGACGTCGACGCAGCCGTTGCAGGCGATGCAGGTGGACGTGTCAAAGACGGTATTGATGTTGCAGCGGAGGCAGCGCGCGGCCTGGCGATGAGCCTCGGCGGGGGGATAAGACTCTTCGATGATGTCGAGCGAGGCGGAACGCTGGGCGGCGTCGATGACGGGCGGATTGCTGCGGGGAGTGCGCTCCCAGCCTTCGGCCATGGTGTAGATAGCGGGCGCCCACTGGCTGCGAACGGCGATTTCTGTGCGGGTGCCGCGAAGGAAGTCGTGCATAGACCGCGCCGCAACCTGCGCCGATGCAATGGCGTCGATGAAAAGGCGCGGCCCATGCGCGATGTCGCCGCAGGCGAATACATCCGGCGCGGTGGTCTGATAGGTCTCACGATTGACCTTGATCAAGCCGCGCTCGCTCTCAACGCCGTCCTCCGGTTTGAGGAAGGAGAGATCGGATGTCTGGCCGATGGCGAAAATGATGGTGTCAGCGGGAATGTCTTCGACGTCTTTTTCGTCGAATGAGGGATTGAAGCGGCCGGTGGCGTCAAAGACGGAAGTGCAGCGGGCGGTGCGCAGGCCGGTGACGGTGCCATTCTGGCCGAGAATTTCTCGGGGACCGCGGGAATCGTGGAGTTTGAGACCTTCCTCTTCGCCTTCGACGATTTCGACTTCGTCGGCGGGCATTTCGGCGCGCGACTCGAGACAGACGACGTGGACTTCTTTGTCACTGCTCATGCGAAGAGCGGAGCGGGCAACATCGTAGGCAACCTGCTCGCCGCGGCCCATCTCGGAGAGGGTCTCGCTCATGGAGGACATTTCGGGACGGACGGCGGAGCGGGCGACGTCGTAGGCGACATTGCCGCCGCCGATGACGACGACGCGGCGGCCGAGGGAGAGCGGCTTGCCTTCGTTGAAGGCGCGGAGGAAATCCATGCCGTCGTAGACCATCTCGCGGTCGCCGCCGGGGAGATTGAGCTTGCGGCCCTTGGGAAGACCGATGCCGAGGAAGATGGCTTTGAAGCCGTCGCTGCGGAGGCTGGCGATGGAGAAATCGCGACCGAGGCGCATGTTGCACTTGAGGTCGACGCCGAGGGCGAGGATGGCGTTGATTTCGGCTTTGACGAGTTCGCGCGGAAGACGAAAGACGGGGACGCCGACGGTAAGCATGCCGCCGGGCTCGGGGTTCGATTCGAAGACGGTGACCTTGTAGCCGATTTGTACGAGGTCGTGCGCGACGGTGAGGCCGGAGACGCCGCCGCCGACGACCGCGATTTTTTCGTAGTCGCCGCGATTGGGCGGGAGCATGCGTTGATCGCAGCCGGCGTGGTGAGTGGCGGGGCTGCCGCTTTCCGGGCCGAATTTATCGGTGACGAAGCGTTTGAGGGCGCGGATGGAGACGGCGGCATCGACATCGCCGCGGCGGCAGTTGACTTCGCAGGGGGCGCCGCAGACGCGTCCGCAGATGGAGGTAAAAGGATTGGTAGCGCGGGCGATTTTGTAAGCGTCTTCGTATCGGCCCTCGGCGATGGAGGTGACGTAGCCGCAGGCGTTGGTGTGGACGGGACAGGCGTGCTGACACTTCACCATCCGGATCCAGTAATCCGAGCCCTCAATCGCTTCGAATTGATTCCACTGATTGGTCATTAGAATTAGTCTTCAAACTTAGTCTTCGTGAAACTTGCTGAAGGCAAACTTAATGGTGACGATGGCGAAGATAGCGATCAACGCCGCGACGAAGTACATGAAGCCCGGCGAGGACTGGGTGACGGAATTAAATTGCCGGACGAGTGCGCCGCGGGTGGAGTGATTGACTTCGCCATTCATGAAAATGAAGAAATAGGCGAAGGCGCCGCCGGCGATGACGATGTAGGCGAACTTGAGGAACGTCGGAATCTCAGTGCCTTTGCGTTCGGTCATCCAGCCGCCGGCGTAGCTCTTGATCTCGTTGGACTCTTTGGTTTCGGCCATCTTGTTTCTCCTTAACCTTCTACTTCACTGGCTTTTCGCGTGGTCATTTCTTGCTCGTCGTCGGCGAGCATGCGGTACTTAGGATCTTCACTGTTCTTGCCCCAGTAGCCATGGCGGAGGGACTTGACCAGGAAGAAGATTCCGCCCACCAGGAAAATGAAGAACATGAAGTAGGCGAGAAAGATGCTCGGATAGACGTAATCATGCATAACCGGACTTACCTCTCGTAGTCGTTATCGGGACGCCAATCCTTGCAGCGGCCGAGGGTCTGAATGTAGGCGACGAGGGCGTTGAACTCGTCGGGGTTATCGACGATCCAGGGGAACGGAGGCATGACAGAGCCGGGAGTGAGATCGCGCGGGTTGCGGAAGTGGGTGCGATGCCACTGCGTGTCATACTTGCCGCCGACGCGGGAAAGATCGGGACCGGTGCGCTTTGTGCCGAACATGTGCGGGCTGTCATAGACGAACTCGTCGGGAGTGGAGATAGGCGAGTCGACGCCCTTCCATCCGGAACGCTTGGTATCGGCAAGAAGAGTGCGAGTTTGCTGAGTGTGGCAATACCAGCAACCTTCGCGGACATAGATGGCGCGGCCCTGTAACTGCTGCGCGTTGAGCGGAACGAGTTTGCCGGTGGGGCCTTTCGCGGGATCATGATTCTCGAAGGGCTGCGACCAGCTCTTGTCGACGAGGGGCGGAACGACGGTGGTCAGCAGACCTCCGATGAAGAAGAAGATCAGCGCGGCCACCACAAATCCCACAGCACTTTTATCGGTTTTTCCTAACATAGCATCCTCCTAGTGGCCTTACGCGTTGACGACTGCGGCCGCGGACCTGGCTTTGCCCTGGCTGTCAATGACGGTTGCCCAGATGTTGTAAAGAAAAGTTGTAATGCCGAGAAACATGAGAATCCCGGAGAAGAAGCGAACGGTCCAGACGGGCTTGAGGGCGCGGACGGTGTCAATGAAAGGGATGGAGGGGTTATTCCATTGCCAACCTTGCCAGAAGCCGCCGAGCCAGAGAGTGACGAAGAAGCCGAGGCCTCCGATCATGAAGAACCAAAACGACCAGTTAGCGAGTGGGATGGAGTGTAACTCGGTGCGGAACAGACGTGGGATGGTGTAGAAGCAACCGGCGATTGCGAAGAACGAGAAGCAGCCGAGAAGCGCCATGTGCGCGTGGCCGGGGATCCAGTCGGTTTTGGAGACGATGGCATTCACGGAACGCAGGCTGTGCATCGGGCCCTGAAAACAGGTGAGGAGGTAAAACACAACGCCCGACATGAGGAACTTAAGGGGGACGTTTTCGCGGAGTTGATACCACTGGCCGCGCATGGTGGCAAAGAAGTTATAGACCACGGTCCAGACCGGGATAAGAAGCATAAGTGAGAAAGTGATGGCGATGGTCTGCAGCCACTGTGAGATAGGGCCGTGGAGCATGTGGTGGGCGCCGGTCCAGACATAGACGAAGGCGAGCGCCCAGAAACCGACCATGGAGAGCTTATGGCTGTAGAGGGGAGTGCTGGAGGCCTTGGGAATGAAGTAATAAGCGATGGCAAGGCCGATGGGAGTGAAGATGAGGCCGACCGCGTTATGCACGTACATCCAGTTTAAGTTTGCCTGATTGACGCCGGTGGTGAAGAAGACGGCGATGTTGCCGGTGGCGTACACGAAGGTGGTCCAGAGGATGGTGCCCATGGTGTACCAGAGGCTGACATACATCTGCTCGTATTTGCGGGTGGCGACGGTGGCAAACACGTTGATGCCGAAGCAAACCCAGGCCACGACGACGAGGGCGGAGAGGACCGAGGGTAACTCGGCATACTCCCATCCTTTATTCAAGCCCATCGGGAGCATCACGACCGCGCCGAGGACGATGATGTTCCAGATGATGGCGGTGGCGACGCCTAACTTCTCGCTCCAGAGCTTGACGCCGCAGAGACGAGGGACAAAGTAGTAAGCGAGGCCCATATCGGCAGCGAGAAGCCAGCCGAAGAGCATGCCGTTGACGTGCAGAGGTCGGAGGCGTCCATAGGTAAGAACGGAGACGGTGCCCAGAAGTTGCGGCCAGACGAACTTGGCGGCAATGGTAAGAGCGACGATTCCGACGACAAAGAAGTAACTAATTGCACTTAGCATAAACCACTTGGCAGTGGTGTCCTCGTGAATGGACTCAACCGGCGAAACAGAGCCCGGGCCCCCGTAGGGAAGGGCACTTACATGTGCTGGTGCTGGCATGACGCCTCCTGGTTCAAGTGCGATCTTTCAACGACGAACAGTCAAACGCGACGTAAGTTTGGGTGACTTTCCCTCAGCGGGAGCGGCCGCCGGCTTAGGGTTCAAACTGCGAATAAAGTTAATGAGATTGCCGATGTCGGTCTGGGTAAGTCCGTAGTCCATCCATGAGGGCATGGCGGTCCCTTCGACCCCGTAGGTGATGGAGGTGAAGAGGCGCTTATCGGTGGTGTGATTGATAAATGCGCTGTTGCGCAGATTGCGCGGACGCGGGCTGATGTCGAGCGAGTTCGGCCCTTTGCCGTCGGATTTGCGGCCGTGACAACCGGTGCAGCGCTGGAGGAAAATCTGCTCGCCGGCGTTGACGGATTCGGGCGTGAAGGCAACTGGGTTCGTCTCCGGGACTTTGCGCTCTTTGAGTTCGCGGCGCGACTCTTTAACAAATGTCTTGAAGACATAGTCGAGCACGTCTTTGCGCTGCTGATCGGTCAGAACGCGCTCCCAGGGCGGCATGGAAGTTCCGGGCACGCCTTCCTTGAGCGACGTAAGGAAACGCTCTTCAGGCTTGGTGGTCATGAAAGCAGCCTTGGTGAGGTCGCGAGGTGCAGGATCGAGATATAAGTACGTTACGCCTTTGCCGTCGCCTTTTTCTCCGTGACAGCGGGCGCATAGACCTTTGTAAGTTTCCTCGCCGGTCTTAAAGTTGGGAGGAGTTTTGCGGCTCAGCAGAGAGTCGGTGATGGAACGATAGTCGCCCTCGCTAAAGCCGAACACGGGCATTATGGAATCGGGAATACGGGAGCGCGGTTCTTTGAAATGGGCCATGAGCCAGTTATCGTCGCGGATCAGACCTTCATAGGACAGGTCGGGCGAGATATGGCCGTCTTTGTCGCCGAGCCGGTGGCAGGCGGTGCAGGAACGCTGGGCGATCAGTTGCTCGCCGCGCGCGGCGGACGGTGTGTTGTCCGCATTTGCGCCCACGCCGGCGGGCAGACTGGTTTGCTGTAACTTAGCGCGGTACTGGTCCATGGTGGTTTCGGCGAAGTTCATGCCCTTGCGGCTCTTCAGGAAAACAACGAGCGCTTTGATTTCGTCGTCGTTGAGATCGAACTTGGGCATGAAGGAAACGGCGCTATAGTCGCGGGGATTGACGGTATGGCCCCAGAGATAGTCGATGCGCCACCGCTTGCCGACTTCGGTGAGATCGGGGCCGAGCGTGCCATGAGAAAGGCCCTGAATGCGATGGCATCCGTAGCAACCTTTTTCGAAGAAGAGCTGGCGGCCGCGAGTTACAAGGGGCGTGCCGGCAAAACTGTCTTCGGTGTGGCACTGGGCGCAGTTAGACTGCATGTACTCGGCGCCGGTAAGTTTGGCTTTGTAGGCGGGCTTCCAGTTGGCTTGGGTGGCAAAGCCGAGCAGAGGTTGTGGCCAGTTCTCGTCTTCACCGTGGGCGTAGAAGGTATCGAGGCCGCGCCCCTGGCCGTCGTGGCAGATGGTGCAGCCAAAGTCAGAGAATTTGTGACGGCGCTCCCAGCGGCCGTTTTTCTCGATGTCTCCGAGAGAGGCGGAATAGCTGTGGGTGTGCAGAGGCTGGGAGTAAGCCTGGAAGCGCGGGTCGTCGCTGGCGATGTGGCAGGTAGTGCAGCGATCGACGCGCGATTCGCCGAACTGGGTGACGATGATCTGCTCGATGCGAGGCTTGGCAGCGTCGATGGACTGGCGCTCGGCATCGGTTTTGGCCAGGCTGCGCGCCTGTTCGAGATAGGCCGTCTGGTGCTTCTCCCAGCGGTTCAAGAACTGATCGTAGAAAACGATCCCGTGCACAACCAGCACCACCAAACTGGCAATTGCCAACGATAGACGCGTACTCACGAGACTCTCCTCATCACTTCGTTCACCCCGGGGTTATCGTCACGCTGGGTTGTCACCATGGCGAGACGAACTCCCAGTTGGCACCGCGGAAGAATGTTCCGATCACCATCAGCACCACGTTGAGGACAGCGAAGGTTATGAACAACGTATTGGGTAAAAGGCGTTCCTTGGCGAACCAACGGCCGACGCCGACCTGTTTGCGGTCGAGATAGGGGACTAATAAGAGGATTAGCACCTCGATAGTCGGAATGCCGACGCCTCCCCAGAAAGCGGAGTAACTGACCATTTCCTGTAAGCCGAGGAAGTACCAGGGCGCCTTGGCGGGATTCGGGGGATGCATGGCATTTACCGGCTCTTCGAGGGGGGCGTTAAAGAAGAGAGAGACGACCAGGATGGCGGCGACGGTAATAACAAAGACGAGAAGCTCGGCCTGAAAGAGGCTGGGCCAGCTGAATTTCGAGCGGTCGGAAATGTTGCCAACCTTTGTGATGGGGCCGCGGACCAGGCCCTGAATGCCGTATTGCTTTCGTTCGAGGAGTGGCTTGGCGGCGGCAGCCGCGCCCGCGGAGGTCGCCATCACGACGGGAGCGGCGCTGACTACTTCCATTGGGCCAGGGGTCGAAGATTCACCCGGGAGCGCGTCTTCCTCGGGCGGGCGGGCCAGGCCGCCGTCTTTGCGAATGCGCCAGAAGTGAATGGTCGCGAGCATGGTAAGGACGATGGGGAGCACGGCGACGTGGAGGACGTAAAAGCGGAGAAGAGCTTCCTGTCCGACGGTGGAATCGCCTAATAAGAGGAAGCGAACGTCTTTGCCGACGAAGGGGGCGTAACCGGCGATGGAGGTGCCGACGGTGATGGCCCAGAAGGCGAGCTGATCCCAGGGCAGTAAGTAGCCGGTGAAGCTCATGAAGAAGGTGACGAGCAGGAGGAGGACGCCGAGGACCCAGTTGAACTCGCGCGGCGGTTTGTAGGCGCCGGTGAGAAAGACGCGACACATGTGCAGGAAGACAACCGCGACCATGGCGTGCGCGGACCAGCGATGCATGTTACGGAGAAAGATTCCGAAGGCGACGGTGCCGCGGAGATCGAGCATGCGGTCGTAGGCCTGGGTGGTCGAGGGCACATAGTAAAACATGAGGAGCACGCCGGTGACGGTCAGGATGAGAAACAAGAAGGCTGACATGAGGCCGAGTCCGAAGGTGTAAGTGGCCTTGAGACTATGCCGGCTAACCTTGACCGGGTGAATGTGGAGGAAGAAGTTGGTAAAGCTGGTGGAGGCGCGGCCCAAGTCGGAATCGGGCAGAGGGTTACGAAAAACCGACCGCCAAATGTTGCCGGGCAGAGCTAACCAGCCATCACGCGAGCGAGTTACAGTTTGAGTGCTCATACCTTCAAGTATTTCCCCGCTTCAATCTCGTTATCTTTATCGACGACTAATTCACCGTTGGGCGCCAGGGTCAGCTGGTACCAGGACAAGGCGCGAGGGGCAGGACCACCGGTAACGTTGCCGTCCTGGTCATAGTGCGAGCCATGGCAGGGACAGGCGAAACCGGTTTCGGAAACCGCGACGATGCAGCCGAGGTGGGTGCAGGTGGTGGAAATGGCGGCGAGGCTGTCGCCATCGCGGACGATGCAGACGCGGCGCGTATCGAGGGCAATGCGGGCGCCGGGAGGAAAGTCTTCGGGTTTGCCGATAGAAAAGCGGTTGGGGGCGCCGTAAGTAACTCGCGGCTTAATGAAGATCAGGTTCGCGAGCGCCGCAATAACCGCGGAACCAAATAGCCCGAACCCGCTGAGCCAGGACAAGAGCTTGCGCCGGTTCACATCCTCCGGAGCGCCGTCAGGTGCGCTCTTAGCCGGATTTTTCATCATCCTCTACCTCCTCGTTCGGATCGCGACGTTCTGTCGAATCCACCATCTCTTCCACGTCAGACCAGAAGACGTGATACTTAGCGTCCTCTACGTCCTTGAAATAGTTTTTCTTCACCGCGAAAACAAAAACCAGCGCGGCGCCGATTCCCATACACAAGCTGGCGAGAATTGCAATCCATGTGACTTCCATAACGGGCGCCTATCCATGACGGTGTTGCAGCCGGTTGGCGCCGGGCCGGCGGATCTGTTTTTGCAGCTTTGGCTCCAGCTCGCGAGCCGGGTTCCCCGAGGTTGATGCGAGATTCTGCGCCGAATCGCGAGCAAGGCGGGCGATGGATGCGTTCGCGAGGACGGCCTTCAACGCGTCCTGAGCCTCGCGCCACACCGGGTGCGCGCCACACCAGGATTTGCGATCGCAGGTTGCCTCTCCGGGCAGACACACGTTGATCTGAAGGGGGCCTTCGACCATTTCGACGACGTCGAGCAGCGAAATTTTTTCGGGAGAAACGGCGAGCTGAAAACCGCCGCCGGTTCCACGGGAAGACTTGATCAGGCCGCGCTGTACCAGGAGCTGGAGAATCTTGGAGACAAAACTGTCGGGCGCCTGGATGGCGCGGGACAACTCGGGGGCCGCAACGCGGGCGTCTTCCGGAGCGGCGGCGAGTTCGACCATGATGCGAACGGCGTAATCGGTAGCGCGCGTGATCTGCATGGCAGCAAATCGGACTAATCCTGTCCAATTTCCTGAAACGATAGAGAAAAACAAAATCGCGAGTCTGTGACGTGCGGCACGTGGGCGCGTGATAAGGATGGAACGCGAGGAGCAACATGCCCACAAGGAGCGGCGAGAATCAAATCAGGAAGAGTCAAAAAGGTCAAAAGAAAGATTTGTCCGTGCTGCACGAAGAAGCGGGAACTGCGGCGGGAGCGCAGTTCCCTTCTGGCTTACCGCTTCAACTTGCGCAGGTGTCGGAGCAACTCGGGGATATGCCGCGCGCGCTGGACGCGCTGAACGACGCGGCGCGTCTCTCCGGCGGCAACAGCAAGACGTTCGCTCTGCGCGGATATATCCTGGCGAAAATGGAGCGCATCCCTGAGGCGCACGAGGTGCTCGGGATGCTGGAGGCGCTGGGACGCGAGCGCTATGTGCCGCCCTACGCGTGCGCGATGATCCATGCGGGCCTGGGAGAATATGGGCCGGCGCTTGACGGTCTCGAGCGCGCGTTCGAGATGCGCGACGTTCATCTCGCGTTCCTGCCTAACGACGTAAAGTGGGACCCGCTGCGCGCGGATGCGCAGTTCGCGTCTCTGTTGAAACGCTGCGGCTTCACGTTTTAGGCCGCATTTACCGCGGGGTTGAGCGGATGGTTCTGGCTGCAACCGAGTGAGTGGGAGAGACATCTAAGGGGAAATGCGGGGCGGGGTTCGGGTGGGGTTGGTTGAGCAGGCGTTGCCCGCAGTCGCTTGCGGCCAGTAGCGTTCGTAGCCAACAAAAGGGAATTTCCAAAGAAAACGAACCGGGGTGCCGAATGCTTACGACGCAAACCGAATGCGCTGCGCGAAACCTGCTGGAACGAATGGCGGACGCGCGGCGGGAAAGCGACGCGCTTTTCGATATGGTGCGGCCCAGCGCGCTCTACGATCGTCCCATTCCCGAACGTCATCGCATCATTTTCTACGTAGGACACCTGGAAGCTTTTGACTGGAACCTGCTGCATACGCGCTTTTCGAATGTGAAGAGCTTCGATCCTCGGCTCGATCAACTATTCGCATTTGGCATCGATCCGGTAGATGGCGGGCTGCCCTCGGACCGAGCCTCCGATTGGCCCTCGGTGGAGAGCGTTCGCGAATATGTGGGCAAGATTCGGGCTGATTTGGATAAGGCGCTGGAGCGCCACGACCGCCTGACCGGCTATGAAGCGGCCGACGGGTTTTCTTTAGGCTTATTACTCAATGTTGCGGTCGAGCATAGGTTGATGCACGTCGAGACATTGAGTTATATGCTGCACCAGCTTCCCTTCGCGAGTAAGGTGCGGCGGCCCGCCGTTCCGTTATTGAACACGGCCGCGGTAAGTCATCGCATGATCACAATCCCAGCCGGAGTGGCGACGCTCGGCCTGCCACGAGCTGGCGGAAGCTTCGGGTGGGACAACGAGTACGAAGCATACACGGTTTCTGTGCCGGCGTTTGAGATCGATAAGTACAAAGTAACTAATCGCCAATATCTCGAGTTTATGAATGCTGGAGGATACGAGACGCGCTCCATTTGGAGCGACGAGGATTGGGCGTGGAAGGCGGCAGCAGGCGTTCAGCATCCCAGTTTTTGGACGAAAGCGAATGGAGAATGGGTTTTGCGCGGGATGTTCGACGAGGTTCCATTGCCGAGGGAGTGGCCGGTGTATGTAAGTCATGCGGAGGCGAGGGCCTACGCGCGATGGGCGGGCAAAGCGCTTCCGACGGAAGAAGAATGGCACCGCGCGGCTTATGGAACGAGCAAGGGGACGGAGCGCGATTACCCGTGGGGTAACAATGCGCCCGATGCGACGTTTGGCAATTTCGATTTGCGTGGTTGGGATCCGATGCCGGTGAATGCGTTCCCGAAAGGAGCGAGCGCATTTGGAGTCGAAGACATGTTGGGAAATGGATGGGAATGGACAGTGAGTCATTTCGCGCCGTTCCCAAGGTTCGAGCCGTTTCCGTTTTATCCGGGATACTCGGCTAATTTTGTCGATGGGAAGCACTTTGTAATGAAAGGCGGTTCGGCGCGCACCGCAAAGTGCATGCTGCGGCGCACGTTTCGCAACTGGTTTCAGGCGCATTATCCGTATATATATTCAGGATTTCGTTGCGTAAGCCGCTAACTTAGAGAATAAGGAAACAATATGATCTTACCGGCAATTACTCCGAATGCTTCCTATGAATTCGCCGAGGATGTGCGCGCGGGACTTAGCCGCAGCGGGCAGAAGGAACTGCCCTCGAAATATTTTTACGATGGCGTAGGTTCGGCGCTGTTTGAAGTTATCAGCCACTTACCCGAGTATGGACTAACGCGGGCGGACGAGCGGGTGCTGCGGCGGTACGCGCACGAAATTGTCGACCGTCTGCCTTCGCCGGTTGCGGTCGCGGAACTGGGCAGCGGCAGCGGGAAAAAGACGCGATGGCTGCTGGAGGCGATCGCGCGGCGCCAGCGCACGTCCTATTATCCGGTCGAGATATCGCGTGCAGCTTTGGAGATGTGCCGGCGCGAGCTGGGCGATATCGATTCGATCAGCATCGTCGGCTTTGAGAACGAGTATCTCGAGGGCTTGGCGAAAGCAGCGGCGCACCGCAAACCGGGACAACATCTCTTCGTCTTATTCCTGGGCAGCACGATTGGAAATTTTGACCGGCCCGCGGGCATTCGATTTCTGAGCCAGGTGCGGCGGATCCTCGGTGCGGGCGATTGTCTGCTGCTCGGAACCGACCTCGAGAAACCGAAGTCGCAATTATTGGCCGCTTACGACGACGAACTGGGAGTGACTGCCGCGTTCAATCTGAACTTACTGGCCCGAATCAATCGCGAACTGGAAGGCAACTTCGATCTTTCGCAATTCCTACATGTAGCCAAGCTGAATCGCGCCGAGCGCAGCGTGGAAATGCATCTTCTTTCGAAAAAGCGGCAAATTGTTCGCATTCCTGCCGCGGGAATTCAGGTGGAGTTCCGGAAAGGCGAGACGATCTGGACCGAGAGCAGCCACAAGTACTCCGCGAAAGAAATGTTCCAGATCGCCGAGGAGGCGGGCTTCCGGTGCGAGGCACAATGGATCGATGCGGAGTGGCCGTTCGCCGAAAACCTGTTTGTGGGCAAGTAAGGCGAATTTGCGGTGGCACCAGTTTTTCATGGGCGCGCATCATTTCGTGTCAGATTCCTCCCTGCGGTCGGAATGACAATCCTTAGAACTTTAGAACTTAAGAACTCACTTGCGATTGATGAGGCTGGCTACGTAGGCGGCGCCGAAGCCGTTATCGATATTTACTACGCTTACGTTGCTGGCGCAGGAGTTGAGCATGCCTAGGAGGGCGGCCAGCCCTTCGAAGGCGGCGCCGTAGCCGATGCTGGTGGGGACGGCGATGACGGGGACTCCGACGAGGCCGCCGACGACGCTGGGGAGAGCACCTTCCATGCCGGCGCAGACGATGATGACGCGGGCTTCGGCGAGGGCGGCGCGGTGGGCGAGGAGGCGGTGGATGCCGGCGACTCCGACGTCGTAGAGGTGCTGGACGCGGTTGCCCATGAGTTCGGCGGTGACGACGGCTTCTTCGGCGACGGGGATGTCGCTGGTGCCGGCCGAGACGACGAGGATGGTGCCTTTGCCCTGGCTTTTTTGGGAGGCCGGGCGATCGCGATGGAGGGTGATGCAACGGGCAAGCGGGCGGTATTCGAGAAAGTGGGCGTTGGCGGTGTCTTGGCGCTCGGCGAAGGTGGCGAAGACTTCGTCGAATTGTTCCTGGGTGGCGCGCGTGGCGAGGACGTTGGCTTCGTGCTCGGCGAGGTGGATGAAAATGTCGGCGACCTGCCGGGGCGTCTTGCCCTGGCTGAAAATGACTTCGGGCATGCCGTGGCGGAGAGCGCGGTGGTGGTCGACGTTGGCGAAGCCGAGGTCCTCGAAAGGAAGATGGCGCAGGCGCTGGACGGCGGCATCGGGGGAAAGCTTGCGGGCACGGACGTCTTTGAAGATGCGGGTGAGGGCGGCGGGGTTCATGGTGAGGATATTGTAGAAGACGTTGGAAGGCGAGGGCAGAAGTCAGAAGTCAGATTGCAGAAGTAAAAACTCTTACTTCGGGACCTCTGATCTTCCAAATCGTGTGCCTTCAGCGAGATTGCGGGATTACTCCAGAGGTTCTACGACCTTTGGAGAGATTGCTGGGGGCGAGTGGGAGACCTATAATCGTAATACTCTGGTTGTAATTCTCCGTCAGGCTCGCGGGTAGGGGACCCGGAGGTGGTGGTGTGTCCTCTGGGGTTGTTGGCCGGTTCTGAGCTGCCGATTGAAGCGTGATCGGCGAGACTTGGTGGCTTGGCCAAATCACGTTTGGCTGATCCTTACCCGTATGCGAAGACACCTGAAAAACTTCCTGATGGCCGGATTGACGGCGACCACTTTCCTTTCCAGTTTTATTGGAGCAACGTCGGTTTTGACGGGGCGCGCCTGGGCGGAGCCCGGGGAGATTACCGCTTCGAAGGATAAGGATGGGCGGACCATTTATGTGAATGATGGGCCGCCGGGGAGCGGGACGCGGGCTGGAGGACGAACCGCTCGCGCGGCGGGGAACGGGGGGAAGGCTGCCGGTTCGGCGGTGGAGGGGACAGCTGCCGACGGGACTCTGCCCCGCGGAACTGGGGCTCGCGGGACTGGGGCGACGAGCCTGGCGAGTGGGTCGGCGGGGGATCGGGCTTCGGGCTCGCAAACCAGCTGGCAGTCGGGCTCGCAATCGAATTGGGAATCGGGCGCGCGATCGGGGCTGGTTTATTGGAGCACGACCGAGCACCGCTACAAGCCGGTGCCGACGAGCGGGGCGGTGATGCGGGCGGCGCGGACGGCGGCGTCGGAGGTGAATACGTATTTGAGCGGCGGGTCGCAGGGGCGCGGGGGTGAGCGGGCGGCGCTGAATGTGGCGTTTACGGAGCAGGAGATCGATGCGGCGATTGAGCGGGCGGCGGCCGAGCATAATGTGGACCCGAACCTGGTGCGGTCGGTGATTAAGGTGGAGTCGAATTTCAATCCGAATGCGGTGTCGCGCAAGGGGGCGATGGGGCTGATGCAGCTGATGCCGGCGACGGCGCGGTCGCTGAATGTTTCCAATCCGTTTGACCCGCAACAAAATGTGGACGCCGGGGTTAGGCATTTAAAGCAGCTGCTGGAGAGCTATGGCGGCGACGTGCGCCTGAGCCTGGCGGCGTATAACGCGGGAGCGGGAGCGGTGGCGCGCAGCGCGGGGATTCCGCGGTTTGCGGAGACGCGGGATTACGTGCGGCGGATTACGCAGCTTTATGCGGGCGGCGGCGGCGGAACGCGGGTGAGTTTTGGCCCGGTGCATGAGCCGGTACGGGTGGAGCGGGATGCGCGGGGCGTTTTGTATATCAGCAACACGGAATGAGGGCAGAAGTTAAAAGTCAGAAGTTAGAAGTTAGAAGTCGAAACAGGTTCAGATTCGTAGGAATTTGGTTGTGAGTACCCAGGCTTCAACGACCCTAATTCGACGCCAATTGGGCTTCTTGCATCGCCGTGGGCGGTGGGGGGCGGGCTTGTGTTTGCTCCTCGCTTCGCTGTTTTTCGTCTGGACGCCTGCGGCTTCGGCGCGTGTTCATCACAATGACGCTTGGGCGCGGGCGCAACTCTTGCGGGCGGAAAGAATGCGGGAGGCGCTGAACGGCCGTCCCATGGGCGAGCGGACACGGCATGAATATCAGCGGGTGATTGACGCGTACCGGCGAGTGTATTTCGGGAGCCCGGCGTCGTCGAAGGCGGACCCGAGCGTGGTGGCAACGGCGGAGCTGCTGGTGGAGATGGGGCGGCGGTTTGACGACGACAAGATTTTGCGCGGGGCGGTCGAGGAGTATCGGTTTTTGCGGAAGGAGTATCCGGGCAGCAAGTACCGGTTTGAGGCGCTGTTTACGATCGCGGAGATTTATAAGGACGATCTGAACGATGCGGGGGAGGCGCGGAGGACGTTCGAAGATTTTGTGCATCGCTATCCGCGAAACCGGCTAGCGGAGGATGCGCGGGCCGCGGTCAAGGAGATTGACGACGCGGCTGAGGCGAGGGAACGGACGGCACGCAAGAATGGACGCGGCGGCAAGAAGGAAACGGCGCGGGCGGCGGCGCGCGACCGGAATGCGGCTTCTGGCGGCGGTTCGATGGGGGCGTCGGGCGGCCCTTTGTATGGGCCGGCGAAGCTGGCTGCGGGCGGGGTTGCTAAGGGGGGCTCGAACGCGGCGTCGAAAGAGGCGGCGTCGAAAGACACTCCCAAGGAACTTGGGAATGGAAATGGCCGCGAAGAAGCCGACGAGAGTGCGCGGGAAAGTGCGAGCTCGGAACTGAACGAGGCTGGGAACGCTGGGACGAGGAGCGCGGCGGAGACGAGCGGCGCGCGGCGAGACGAATTGCCGCGGGTCACGGGCGTGCGGCACTGGTCGACTCCGAATTACACGCGGGTGGCCATCGACGTGGAGCGCGAGGTGAAATTCGATTCGCAGCGGATTTCGAATCCGGACCGGATTTTCTTTGACCTGCGCGACACCAGGCTGGCGTCGACGCTGGTGGGAAAAACGTTCGATGTGGATGACGGATTTCTGAAGAAGATTCGCGTGGCGGAGTTCAACGCGGGGCGCACGCGGGTTGTGCTGGAGGTGGACGACCTTTCGAGTTATGACGCGTTTCTGCTGCCCGATCCTTACCGGCTGATCATCGACATTCATGGAAGGCAGAGCCGTGCGACGATGCTGGCCAAGGCGCACGAGCAGGAGAACGGCGGCGATACGTCGCCGGGTGGGGCGGCGAATGCGGTGGCGGGCGCGGCCGACGATGATGCGGAGGATCTGGCGACCGACATTGCGCCGGGACAGAAGGTGCAGCGTAAGAAAGAGAAGGAACACGCCATCGTAGCGAAGGCCGCGCCGGAGGATGCGGACGACGGCTCCGCGGGCGAGACAAGAGAGGCCGCGACCGCCAGTGATGCGGCGCATTCGCGAACTGGGGCGAAGTCGGCAGATCGGAACCCCAGGGATGCGGAAGGTTCGTCGGGCGTGACGAAGACTACGGTTGCGGTGAAGGGATCGAATCAGAGGATTCCGAAGACGATTGTGGAGGCCGATGACGATAGAGCGCCGTTGCGGCACAACGGGGACAAACAGCGCGGGCAGAGTCCGGCGACAACTACGCGGAAGGGTCCGGCAGTCAAAGATGCGCCGGGCAGGGGCCATGCGGGGGACGATACGGCGGATCTGGAAACGCGGGAGGCGCGGCCGACGGCTTCCGGGGATCGCTCGCTGACGCGGGCGCTGGGACTGAAGATCGGAAAAATCGTGATTGACGCAGGACACGGCGGGCACGATACGGGCACGATCGGGCCGCACGGATTGTACGAAAAAGATGTGGTGCTCGACGTGGCGCGACGGCTGGGCAGACTGCTGGAGGTGCGACTGGGCGCGGAGGTTGTGTACACGCGGCGCGACGACACGTTTATTCCGCTGGAGACACGGACGGCGATCGCCAATCGCGAACAGGCGGACCTGTTTATCTCGATCCATGCGAATTCAAGCCATGACCCGGACGCGCGCGGGGTGGAGACGTATTACCTGAATTTCACGTCGTCGCCGGAGGCGCTGGAGGTGGCGGCGCGGGAAAATGCGGTCTCGGAGAAATCGATTCACGAACTCCAAGACCTGGTGAAGAAAATTGCGCTGAAGGAAAAAATCGATGAGTCGCGCGAATTTGCCTCGGATGTGCAGGACTCGCTGTTTGACGGGCTGACGCTGAACAATGCCGGAATCCGCAACCGTGGCGTGAAGAAGGCGCCGTTCATCGTTCTGATCGGGGCGAATATGCCGTCGATCCTGGCGGAGATTTCGTTTGTGTCGAATCCGACGGATGAGCGCAAGCTGGAAACGTCAGAGCAGCGGCAGCGGATTTCCGAGTCGCTCTACCGCGGCGTGGCGAAATATGCGGGCGGGCTGAGCGGAGTGAAGGTGGCGAGCAAGATCGATAAGACGCAGGGGCAGTAGAAGTTGAAGCCCAATCCCACGCCGACCAGCCCTGAAGGGCGAAGTTAGCGTGGGCAGGCGCAGCTATACTCCACAATAGTTATCTAATCTCCTTCCGCCGACGGCTACTGTTTTGTTGCTGTGCCGCAGTGAACCGAGTTAGAACCTCCACTCTCCGCGGTCTTCAGCAGTTGGAGTCCCTTGGCGCCCGTGCCGTTGGCGCTCGCCGAATTAACCACGAAAGCAACCATAATCGAGGTACCGTTGGCATTTAAAGTCATCGACCCGCTTCCATCCGAATTGACAGAGTACGTTCCGGAATATGTAAAGCTCTGGGGGGTCCCCGCGGAAACGTCGGTGGCCGAGCCTTTGATGTTACCGTGGCCGTCGAAGATCATTGTGCCCAGGTTGACGTCCGCGTTCGAATTCTGATCGTTGGTCCATTTCGCCAGCAGCCACTCATAGTTGCCCTTCAAGTCGGCGGTGGTGAAGGACGAAGCACCCATGGCGACCGCGGTTCCGGACGAAACGCTGTTGTCACTGCCGCAACCGGTGCAGGAGATCTGAACGAACTGGAAGCTCTTGCCGCCGGTATCAAGCACCATGGTGTCGGTCAAACTGGGGCCACCAGAAAGTGTGAAACTCAAGGTTCCGGTACCGTCTTTGGCCACCGAATAAGTACCGGTGCCCGTATAGGTGGTTACAGTGCCGGCAGTGTTCATGGTCATGGAAAGCGTGAGGTTGCCGAGTCCATCGAAGTTCACGATTCCAACTGAGGCTCCGGGGTTGTTGTCAAGGTCTGACAGCCACTTGTTTCCGAGGAAGCTGTAAGGGCCCTTCAGACTGCTGTTGGAGTAAACGTCGGGGTGGACTTGCGCGGAAGCCGACAGGGTTAGGAAGAACAGACAGAACAAGGCGGTGGATAAAAGTACTGTTTTTTGTCTTTGCATTTGAGTCTTCTCCTTCAGGCGGCCCGCTTCGCTGACCTGGACGGATAGAGCGAGCCGGCGCGCCGATTGAATGAAATGTCTTGGAGCGACCCCTTAGGAAGTCATGGCAGATGGGGGCGCACGTGGCCTGGGAAGGAGCCGAGCTTATCGAGAGGGAGAGCGATTGCTCCCGGTAATTGTCCAGTCGAGGGGGACGCGAGTCAATGGAACTTTTCGGCCAGGGGATCGCCAATCCGCCCGTTATGCGATGCCCGAACGGGCCAATTCGACGGCGAGCGAGCGGGCTAGGGGGTCAACTTGAACACGGTGCCATAGCCGTAACGGTAGGCGCCGGCGGCGGACGTTGTGCCGTAGAGATTGCCTTGCGGGTCGAGGAGCACGCCCTGATTGGGATAATCCCCGACCGCGGGAATGAAACGACGGAGCGTCTTCAACCGGCCTTTGGCAGTGAGTTCGAATACGGTGCCGTGATAGGACTTTTCGTTAACCGAGTCGAAGGTTGTGCCGAAAAGGTTGCTGTGTTGATCAAGGGCGAGGGGTCCGTATGGATAAGCGCCATTGGACGGCTTGAGGAAAGTGTAGAGCGTCGATAACGTGCCGCTGGTGGGGACGAGCTTGTAAACCGTGCCATAGGCGTTCTGAGGGAAAAGCATGGGGACGGTTGTGCCGAAGAGATTTCCCTGCGGGTCGAAGATGGGAGTGGTGGCGGGGTTTGCGCCGTCAGCGGCATTGGCGAAGTTGTAGAGAACTGTCTCGGTGGAGTCAGGCGCGACTTTGAAAATAGTGCCCCAGTTATGTGCGCCGCCGTAGGTTGTAGTGCCGTAGAGATTGCCGGAGCTATCGAGGGCCAGACCCGCGGTGGACCAGGCACCGTCATCGGGGGCGCCGGTGAAGGTGTGGAGTACGGTCTCGGAGCCGTCAGGCGCGACCTTGAAGACGACGCCGCAACTGCCGCACTGCTCGTCGCCACCGTAGAAGGTTGTGCCATAGAGATTGCCTTGGGCGTCTCTGACGACACCTGCCAGAGGAGTGTTGCCGTCGGCGCCGCCGTTGAAAGCGTAGAGAACAGTTTCAGTACCGTTCGGGGTGAGCTTAAACACAGTTCCGTATCCCTCGTAGGGAGGAGTGCCGCCGTAACGGGTCACGCCATAAAAGTTGCCATCGCTCGCGAGCGTCAAACCGACCGGCCAGACTCCGTCGACTCCGCCCTGAAAACTGTAAAGCACGGTCTCGGTGCCGTCGGGGGAGAGCTTGAACACGGCGCCGAGCTGGTTGGCGCCGCCGGTCACGGTTGTGCCGTAGAGGTTGCCCTGGGAATCGCGAACAAGCGGCGAGTCAGGTTGGCTGCCGTCTGCGCCGCCGGTGAACTTGTAAAGAACCTCGAGCGTTTGAGAGTGTGCTGAAGCTCCCGCGAAGAGAATGCCAAGGACGAGAGTGAACGCGCAGTTCAGTAAGTTGCAAGTTAGTAAGTTGCGAAGCTGGTGGCTTACCCGGGGTGGGATCACGATGACCTCCAAGGATGGAAGTTGTAGCGTGGGGGGAACCGCCAAGCGAAGCGTAGGCCTTGGCGGCGGAGTATGTCAAGGGCGAGGAGTACGTGGCGAGAGTTCTGTTAGTGGCTTGTTATCCCATGCCGGAGCGGGCGAGGTCTACGGCGCGGAGGATGGCGCGGGATTTATTTTCGGTTTCTTCGAATTCGCGTTGGGGGTCGGAGTCGGCTACGATGCCGGCGCCGGCCTGGAGGTAGGCTTTTTTGCCTTTCATCAGCAGGGTGCGGATGGCGATGCAGGAATCGAGGTTGCCGGCGAAGTCGGCGTAGAGGACGGAGCCTCCGTAGAGGCCGCGGCGGGCGGGTTCCAGCTCTTCGATGATCTGCATGGCGCGGACTTTGGGGGCGCCGCTGAGGGTGCCGGCGGGAAAGCAGGAGGCGAAGGCGTCCATGACGTCGAGTTCGGGGCGAAGGCGGCCTTCGAGGGCGGAGACGATGTGCATGACGTGGGAGTAGCGCTCGACGTACATGAGGTCGCGAACTTTGACGGAACCGTATTCGCTGACGCGGCCGAGATCGTTGCGGCCGAGGTCGACGAGCATGACGTGCTCGGCGCGCTCTTTTTCGTCGGCGAGCATTTTCTTTTCGAGAGCGGCGTCTTCAGCTTCGTCTTTGCCGCGCGGGTGAGTGCCGGCGATGGGACGGTATTCGAGCTTGCGGCCGGCGGCGCGGACAAGCATTTCGGGGGAGGAGCCGAGGACGTGCAGCGCGGCGCTCCATTCGTTGGCGGAGTTCTTTGCTGAGCGGGCGCGGACGCCCGTCGCTCCACCTGCGCCGAAGCGGAGGAAATACATGTAGGGCGAAGGATTGACGGTGCGGAGGGCGCGATAGAGATCGAAGGGAGCGATGCCAGGCTCGAAATCCCAGCGCTGGGAGAGCACGACCTGGAAGATGTCGCCGGCGGCAATGTATTCCTTGGCGCGGCGGACGCTGGCGAGAAATTTTGCCTTGGGAGTGCGGGGGCGGACTTTGAGCCTGGACTTGGCGGCGGGGCGCGACGGCGCATTTAGGCGGGAGGGCTTCCATCCGGCCGCGAGCTTGCGCTCGATGGAAGCGATGTCGCGAAGGGCGCGCTGGTAGGCCGATTTGGGCGATTCGGAGGTGACGTCGGCGGAGGCGACGATGTGGATCTGGTGGCGAAGGTGATCGAAGGCGAGGACGCGATCGAAGAACATGAGGACGCAGTCGGGGACGTGGAGGTCGTCTTTGGCCTGAGAGCGGGCATGCGTGCCGATGTTTTCGAGCTGACGAACGATGTCGTAGGCGCAGTAGCCGACGGCTCCGGCGGTGAAGGGTGGAAGGCCATCGACGTGAGCGGGACGGTGCTGGTGGAGGAGTTCCTTGATGACGTCGAAGACGCTGGCGGTGCGAGTTTCGATTCTGGGGATGCGGGCGGACTTGGCGGTAAGAGGCTTTTTGCGCGGGCTGGAGGAGTTGCGGTGAATGGTGATCTGGTCGCCTCGCGACTCGAGGCGGAGGAAGGGACGGAAGCCGAGGAAAGTGTAGCGGCCAATTTTTTCGCCGCCTTCGACGGATTCGAGGAGGAAGGCATCGGGCTCGTTGGCGGCGACGGCGAGGAAGGCGGAGACGGGAGTGAGCAGGTCGGCGGAGATGGACTTGGCGACGGGGACGAGCGTGGCCGCGCGGGCGAGGCGGGAGAATTCTTTGAGGTCGGGGCGGATCATGGCTGAGGAAACATTATAGGTGGGAATGGCGGGTGCGTTTCAGTTCCGGGGGAGAGCTTTAAACGCAGAGGTCGCAGAGTACGCGGAGAAAATGGGCTAAACAGTCTGAGATGGGGATTGCCAGCGAATTGCAAACAGATTGTAAGATGTGGCTGCGGGCCGGGGTGGGGTGAACTTGCTTGAAGTTTGGGCGTAGCCATATACTTTCGGAGTTTGCGATCTGGACTTTTTAATCGATCGCGAAAAGCTCGTCAGCGAAATACCAAGCCATCATCGCGAGAAATTATTGGGGAGATGCTATGAAGACCATCGATCTGGAGCAGGAAACTAATCCGTGGCAGGCGCAAGCGGCGCGCTTCGACCTGGCCGCGCGCAAGTTGAACCTGGATGAGGGACTATGGCGGGTGTTGCGCAGCCCCAGCCGCGAGATCATCGTGCATATTCCGGTGCAGATGGACGACGGGCACTTGGAGGTGTTTACCGGATACCGGGTGCAGCACTCGATTGCGCGCGGGCCGGCGAAGGGCGGGATTCGCTATGCGCCGGACGTCAATCTGGACGAAGTGCGGGCGCTGGCGAGCTGGATGACGTGGAAGTGCGCGGTGGTGAATATTCCGTTTGGCGGGGCGAAGGGCGGAATTATTTGCGATCCGCACAAAATGTCGATGGGCGAACTGGAGCGAATGACGCGGCGCTACACGGCGGAGCTATTCGAATTTATTGGCCCGGAGAAGGACGTGCCCGCGCCGGACGTGAACACGAATGAGCAGATCATGGCGTGGATGATGGACACGTACTCGATGCACGCGCGCCAGACGGTGACGGCAGTGGTGACGGGCAAGCCGATCAACATTGGCGGATCGCGCGGGCGGCGCGAGGCCACGGGGCGCGGCGTGCTGATGGTGTGCGACCAGGCGGTAAAGAAGTTGAGATTGAATCGCAATGAAACACGGGTGATCGTGCAGGGCTTTGGGAATGTGGGGTCGAACGCGGCCCGGCTGATGGCCGAGGCGGGATATAAAGTGATTGGGATTCTTGAGGTGGGTGGAGGGCTGTACAACACCAAGGGAATCGACCTGGAACAATTGTGGGAGTTCCGGCAGCGCAATGGGACGATCCATGGATTTGCAGGGGCGGACAAATATGACAGCAACGATCTGTTGCTGGAAGATTGCGACATTCTGATTCCGGCGGCGACGGAGAATGTGATCACGAGCCAGAACGCGGACCGGGTGAAGTGCAAAATTCTGGCCGAGGGCGCGAATGGGCCGACGACGGCCGCGGCGGATGACATTCTGGCGGAGAAGAAGGTGTTTGTGATTCCGGATATTCTGGCCAACGCGGGCGGCGTGACGACGTCGTATTTCGAGTGGGTGCAGGACCGGCAGGGATATTTCTGGAAAGAGTCGGAAGTGAACGAGCGCCTGGGGGACATCATGGTGACGGCGTTCGAGGATGTGGTTCGCTACTCGGAGACGCATGGAGTGAACAATCGAATCGCCGCATATATGCTGGCGATCGACCGGGTGGCGTACACGATCCGGCAGCGCGGAATTTACGCGTAGGGGAATTGTCCAGCTGTAGTTGAAAGTCTTACGGGACGGACTGCACGATTCGGTAGGCGGACCGTCCCGCTCCATTCACCAGCGAACTGTGTGCGCGTTCTTAAGTGGACGCGAAGAGGGGCGCCTTCCCTTTCGAGTGGACGGGCCCTGCTAGTTCTTGTTGACCAGAAGTTCGCCCCAGTGTAATCATGGCGGGGCTTTCCGCACCGCATCCGTAAGGCAAGTCAGTAAAAATCAGTTCAAAATGATTTTAATCTTGGGGACAAAGCGTCCCGAATTCATGAGGAAATCAATGAACGCAAAAAGAAACGTTACTTTGTGGATGGTCCTTTTCTGTTTCATGGTGCTCGTAGCGGGCGCGCCGGCGTTGGCGACGGCGCAGGAGAGTTCAAGCGACACAACCAGCAGCGATACGACAACCAAGAAGTCGAAAAAGAAGGCGAAGAAAGACAAGGCGGCAGCGGAGGATGCGAAGGCGGCCGACGACACAAAGGCGGCAGACAAGAAAGCAGCCGATGACACTTCCGCTACGACGAGCAAGAAGAGCCACAAGAAATCGAAGGCAGCGGACGCGGGATCGGCGAGCCCCATGGCATCCGACTCAGCGAAGCCAGTGGCGAAAAGCGATACGAAGGCGGCCGCGGACACAGGCCAACCGCATCCCGAGCCGCACCCAACTCCAGCGCCCAGCCCAAGCCCGAGCCCAAAACCAAAAGACGCGTCGAGTTCCGGCAAGACGACTGCTTCGAGCCAGGAGATCGCGGACGCGAAATCGAGTGGCAAGGTTTGGGTCAACACGAGCACCGGTGTTTATCACAAGAGTGGGCGCTGGTATGGAAAGACCAAGGAAGGAAAATTCATGACCGAGTCGGAAGCCAAATCCGCCGGCTACAAGGCGGCTGCGAAAGAGTGATTTCGCCGGCGATTTGGCGGTTGGGGAGCCAGCGATAAGGAAGTTGCCAGGCGCGTGGGGGATGGGTGCAGGGCCCGTTGCCTGCGTGCTCTGGTTGACCGATTTTTACACGGCACGATAAGATAGTAGAGTTTGCCTGTACCTGCGGACCCGTTCTGGGCCGCGCCGCGTTTCTGGTCATAAGCCGCAGCGGGAAAACAGCAAGCAGAAGATTTTGAAGAGCCAAGCAAGCTTGGCGCGGGCGGAGAACAGTGTCCGCCCGATACGGGCAATTGGAGGACTTATGTACGCGGTGATCCGCGCAGGTGGTAAGCAGTATAAGGTGGCGCCGGGGGATGTGATCCGGGTCGAGAAGATGAATGGCACGGACGGTCGAGTGCAGTTCAGCGACGTGGTGGCGATATCGGCCGAAGCGGGCAAAGTGGTGCGGCCCGGCGAGGGCGCCATGGTGAGCGGCGAAATCGTCGAGCAGGGACGGGGCGCGAAGATTCTCGTCTTCCATTACAAGCGCAAAAAACAATACAAGAAGTTGCGCGGGCACCGCCAGGATTACAACGCCGTGCGCATCACCGAGATCGCATTTGACGGGCAGTCGTTCAAAGCGCCCGAGCTGCCCAAGAAAGAGAAGAAGGTGAAGGCAGCGCCGGCGGGAGATCACGAGGCGGAGGCTTCGGCGAAACCGGCGAAGAAAAAAGCGGCGAAGAAGGCCGGGGCGAAGAAGGCGACGAAGAAGAAGTAACGGCCGCAGAGATTCTTCGAGTCCGCGGATTGTCTCGCTTGGCGAGCCAATCTGCTCGCTCAGGATGACAACGTATTCGATGACAACTTATCGATGACAGCTTAAGGGTTGGCTGAGAACTGATTTTTCTGGCAACTGGCCACATTGGGATTGAGATTATGGCGCACAAAAAAGGACAGGGCACTTCACGAAACGGGCGCGACTCAAACGCGCAGCGGCTTGGGTTTAAGGCATTCGGCGGACAGGTGGTGCCGGGCGGCACGATCATCGTGCGGCAGCGGGGCACGCGGGTAAAGCCCGGGCTGAACGTGGGCCGAGGCAAAGACGATACGCTGTTCGCGAAAGTCACGGGCAAGATCAAGTTTCTGGACAAGGGTTCGATGGGAAAGTTCGTAATGGTCGAGCCGTTGGAAGTGAACTAGGCTGCGGCTGGATCAGCTGCGGATATCCAGAGTGACCAGCAGGCTCTCGCCCTCGCACGTGACGGGGAACTCAAGGCGTTCCCCCTTTTCCAAACAGTGAATGGTGTAGTTGCCGCCGACGACCACGGTGGGGACGGTCAAGGTGCAGCTCGATCCCGATCCGATTTTGCGTTTGAAGTGTCCGGCAATCATGTTGGAGACTTCGCCGATGGCATCGCACTTCTGTGCGGCTGCTTCCTCCAGGGAAATCATCAGCATCTGCGAGGCGATCGTGATGGCAGCACGATCGCTGCAACGCAGGCTGAACACGGCGCGCATAGCGCCGGCGATCCCGATCATGCCGGTGACATGGGGGCTCAGGGACGCATCCGCGGATGCAGGAGCGGGAGCGGCCTCGTCGCTCGGGGCGGGGAAGGTCAAAGTAATGCCGGTCATGGTGGAGAAGACCTCCAGCGTGACCTCGCGCAAGACATCGCGCCATTGGGCGCGTGGCAGCATGGGTTCGCCCTGTGCAGTCGGTTTGTCCGCGGCTTTTCTGGCCACTTTGGGCGTAGTCATAGATCGGCTCTTTTGAGCCGCATTTAGATAGATCGGCAGAATGCGGGATTCCATGACTTCGATTGCTGCGGGCAAAAGGGATTGGACCTTTATACTCAGTTCTGATTCTGGGCGGGCTCGGAGGGTACGTCGTTCGGGGTGCGCGAGGCGGCGTTTTAAGCGGCCTTTTCTTTACTGGACTGAATCTGTATCGATCGATTTGGTTTGCAGGTCCTTATGTTTATCGATGAAACCACAATTCGCGTAAAGGCCGGGAACGGCGGAAACGGCTGCATGGCGTTTCGGCGGGAGAAGTTTGTTCCGCGCGGCGGGCCGTCGGGCGGCGACGGCGGCAAGGGTGGCGACATCTGGATGGAATCGAGCGAGCGCCACAATACGCTGGTGCATTTTCGATTTAATCCGGAATATAAAGCGGGGCGTGGGCGCCACGGAGAAGGCGCGAACAAGACGGGGCGCGACGCGGAAGACATTGTTCTGAAAGTACCGGTGGGGACGGTGGTTTACGACGAAGAGAGCGGCGAAAAGGTGTATGACTTTTCGCGCGCGGACGAGAGGGTGGTGGTGGCGCGGGGCGGACGCGGGGGGCGAGGCAACGCGCGGTTCGCAACCTCCACGCACCAGGCGCCGCGCGAACATGAAGACGGACGCGAGGGAGAAGAACGGGTTTTGCGGCTGGAGCTGAAGCTACTCGCGGACGTGGGGCTGGTGGGATATCCGAATGTGGGGAAGTCGACGCTGATTTCGCGAATTTCCGCGGCGCGACCAAAGATTGCGGACTACCCATTTACCACGCTCGAACCGAACCTGGGCGTGGTGCTGGTGCGCGACAAGAAAGAGGAAACGAGTTTTGTAGTGGCGGATATTCCGGGATTGATTGAGGGCGCGCACACCGGCGCGGGACTGGGAACGCAGTTTTTGCGGCACATCGAGCGGACGCGCCTTTTGGTGCATCTGGTGGATGTATCGGACGGGAGTGGACGGCCGGACGTGGTGAAGGATGTGGAGGTCATCGTCGAGGAGTTGAAGAACTTTGGCGCCGATCTCGACAAGAAACCGGTGATCATGGTGGCGTCGAAGATCGATGTGGCCAATCCGGAAAAGCTTAAGAAGTTGAAACAGTGGTGCACGCGAAAAAAGTTGAAGCTCTATCCGATCTCGGCCGTAACGGGCGAAGGGATTGAGAAGCTGAAGTTTGCGATGGCGGACGAAGTGCGGGCCATGCGCGAGGCGAGCGCGTCTTCGGCGAGAGAATCGGAAGCAGTCGATCTTCGGTAGCTATCGTGGCGGTCGCGACGGCGCTGGTTGCTGCGAACAGCGCGGCGCGGTTTCCGATATACTCTTCGCAGCTTACTCTCGAAAAGGCCGCATTCGTTGGAGGAAGTAAGATGTGCGCAGCTCCGTCGATGGCGCTTGAGAAAGCGCGCCGCAAATCCCCTCGACATTTCATTGACGTTCCGCTGGACGTGATCGTGCTGCGATCCGGCGTGCCGGAAAACATGCCGGGGCGTTGCACGGACCTGAGCGAAACGGGTGTGGGCGGGATGGTGGCAGGCGAAGTATGTGCGGGCCAGCACGTAGCAGTGGAACTGCGGCTGCCGAATTTGGGTGTGCCGTTGCGGGCGCGGGCGGTGGTGCGTTATCAGGGAAGGCTGCGGTGCGGATTTGAATTCCTGGGACTGCCGGCGAGCGAGCAGGAGATGATCCGCTATTGGGCGAGCCGACTCTCAGTCGCCGACGCGCAGACGTTGCCGCGAATTGAAGCGGTGCCGAGAGTTGACGCTGCCGAATTGGTTGCGGCGCCTTCGGCGAGCAATCTGAGCGGGGCGGAACCCGGCTTCCACACGCGACCGCGGATCCGGATTCAGCGGAAGGGCTTGCAGGCTCTGCTGGCGGCGATGTTGCTGGTGGGCGCGGTGGGCTGGTGGCAATGGCAACGCTCGTGGACTGAACTGGAGGTTGGGACACAAACCGCGCCGGACAGGCCTTTGCGAGTATCGCCGGAGACGATGCAACTGCGGATCGTGTCGAAGATCGATCCGGTCTATCCGGAGGAGGCGAGGCGGGCGGGCGAGCAAGGGGTTGCGGTGCTGGACACGGTGATTGCTCCCGATGGATCGGTGGAGCGGGTGCAGCCGGTTTCGGGAGACGATGTGCTGGAAAAATCGGCGGCCGAGGCGGTGCGTTTGTGGAAGTTTGAACCGTACCAGTCGATGGGCCGGGCGATTGCGGTGGAAACGACGATTGCGGTCGAGTTCCGGCTGAACTGAGCTGGATTTTTTGGGGAAATGCGAGGATCCGTAATGGGAGGGGTCTGCGGCGACACAAGCGTGTGATCGGGCGCAGAAGCAAAAATGGCCACCGCATCCGTTACGATGCGGTGGCCATTTACCGATTTGTAATTATTCGTTTGTAGTTACCGAGCGGCGACGGGAGCCGGGGTGCGCTTCTCCATCGGAACGAACTCGCGGGTCTCATGGCCGATCCAGACCTGGCGTGGACGCGCGATCTTCTGCTCGGGATCGGTGATCATTTCCTGCCACTGGGCCAGCCAGCCGACGGTGCGGGGGATGGCGAAGAGCACGGTGAACATCTCCGGCCTGAAGCCCATAGCCTGGTAGATGATGCCGGAGTAGAAATCGACGTTGGGATAGAGCTTGCGCTGAACGAAGTAATCGTCCTGGAGCGCGATGCGTTCGAGCTCGAGGGCGATTTCGAGTTTGGCATTGCGGCCGGTAATCTCGAAGACGCGGTCGGCGGTCCACTTGATGATTTTGGCGCGCGGATCGTAGTTCTTGTAAATGCGATGGCCGAAGCCCATTAGCTTGCCTTTGCCTTCCTTGATGCCCTTGATGTAGGCGGGGACGTTGTCCTTGGAGCCGATTTCGTCGAGCATGCGCAGGACTTCTTCGTTGGCTCCTCCGTGCAGCGGGCCGGAGAGAGCGGCGGCGGCCGCCGCCGTCGACAGGTAGGGATCGGCCTGCGAACTGCCCACCGCGCGCATGGCGTTGGCGCTACAGTTCTGCTCGTGGTCGGCGTGGAGGATGAAGAGAATGTCGAGGGCGCGGGCAATCACGGGATTGGCGGCGTATTTGGGCTCGACCATCTTCCATAACATGTTCATGAAATTTTCTGCGTAAGTGAGATCGTTGTCGGGATAGACGTAGGGGAAACCGACGCTGTGGCGATAGGACATGGCGGCGATGGAGGGAACCTTGCCGATAAGACGCTTGATCTGGTGGAGTCGGATGGCGGGGTCATGAACATTGCGGGACTCGGGATAGACGCTGGAAAGAGCCGCGACGGTGCTGACGAACATGGCCATGGGATGGGCGTTGTAGCGGAAGCCCTCCATGAATTTCTTGGTGCTCTCGTGGATCATGGTGTGGTGGGTGATCTCGCTGATCCAGTCTTTGAGCTGGGGTTCGGTGGGGAGTTCGCCGAAGAGGAGAAGGTAGGCGACCTCGAGGAAGGTGCAATGCTCGGCGAGAACTTCGATGGGATAGCCGCGATAACGGAGGATGCCTTTGTCGCCATCGATGAAGGTGATGGCGCTGCGGCAGGACGCGGTATTCATGAAGGCGGGGTCGTAGGTCATGAGGCCGAAGTCGTTGGGCCCGGTTTTAATTTTGCGCAAATCCATGGCGCGGATCGTGCCATTCTCAACGGGCAGGGTGTAGTTTTGCCCAGTGCGATTATCAGTGATAGTTACGGTATCCTGCGGCATAGGGAGACTCCTGAAGTTGATAGTCGGGCGAAAGACCGCCTGCTGGACGCGCCGCCCGTTGGCAGAGACAGTAGCGGCTAAGACACAGGTTGGCGGTGAGCTACGTCACAAGGGGATGTTTTTTCGCCACCGGATTATTATGCTCCCGGAGGGTCTGCCAAGGCCATTCCAGCGAGAGGGCGGGGTTCACTCGTTGGCGGCTTTGCGCATGGATTTGAGGCAGCGCGCGAAAATGGCCGAGACGGCGGGGATCTCGTCGTCTTTGAGGCGAATGGCGCTGCCCAGCTTTTTTAATGCGGCGTTGAGGGCGGGCGGCTGGCCCTCGGTGATTTCGATGACTTTCTGCCACTCGCGGGCTACCGGCAGGCGCTCGTCGCTGTCGGCGTCTTCGCAGAACTGGTCGGCGGCTTCGGGAGGCGTGCCGTATTCGTCGGCCACATCCTCGTGAAAATAACCGCGCAGGAACGTATGCAGGGCGGGAAAATTCTCCGCCGTCATTTCCATTTTCGAATCTGTCGGTTTCATGAGCGACACTCCGGATAGGAAGTCAAAACATAATACCTGTTCGGCCCGCCGTACTTTAACACTACCAGCGCGTGGGTGCAGGGGTGCGAGTGGACTTCACCACGATTCATGGTGCGTCCAATGGGTTCGGTCCCGTCATAGTCGAGGACCAGGTTGGCATGGCGGTCCCGATTCAGCCAGCTTTGAATCCGGTCTTCGGACTGCGCGATTGCCGCGCCGACTACGTGCTCGGCAGTCTGGCGATCGGTATAGGTGGAGGCGCCCGTGATATTGCGCTCGCGCTCGAGGCGCTCGCGCAACTCCTCTTCGCTCTGGCCGACGTGCTTGCGGAGAATGTGACCGCCGGCGCGTTCGTCCTGGCTGAGGTCGCGGGTGGGGCCGCCGAGGAGATCGCTGTGACGGCTGTCGTCGCGCGAGTCGCGCGCCGGGGCGTTGGCCGCGTTGTTGGATGCAGGAGGCGGCTGGCAGGACAAGAGCAGAGTCAGGGTGAGGCAGCAGAGGATCGCGATGCACGCGCGCGTGTTTAGAAGTCGAGGCATTGAAATTCGACCCGTTAAATTCGTGCCATTTGCTGCCATTCGCTGCAACCTGCCACCCTCGGCTGTGCCCTTCGAGTAAAGATTCGGAAATTGTGCTACTAAACAGGGTGTGCGGACAAGTCTATTCGACTATCTCGATGAATTCGAACGCTGGGGCGAGGGAGCGGCGTATGTGTTTCCGCGGGGCTACCGGCATGAGCGGTGGTCGTACGGGCGGGTGGCCGTGGCGGCAAACCAGTTTGCGCGCGAACTGGCGGCGCGAAACATTGTAAAAGGCGACGCCGTCATTTTATGGGGCGCGAATTCGGCGGAGTGGGTGGCGGCATTTTTGGGCTGCGCTTTTTCCGGCGTGATCGCGGTGCCGGTGGATGAGGCTTCCAGCGCGGAGTTTGCGCGGCGCATCGGCGACCAGGTGCGAACGCGGCTGGTGGTTTGCGGGCGGGAACGGGCGGGGATTTTTCCGGGCGTGGATGCGATCGATCCGGTGAGGTTTAAGGCGGCGATCGGGCGGCATTCGGCGGCGCGCTTTCGGGCGGAGTCGATTCAGGCGTCGGATACGCTGGAGATCGTTTTCACGTCGGGCACGACGGCCGAGCCGAAGGGAGTGGTGCTGAGCCACGCAAATGTGGCCGCGAACCTGGCGCCGATTGCCGGGGAAATCGGGAAATATTTGAAGTATGAGCGGATTTTTCATCCGCTGCGGTTTTTGAATTTGCTGCCGCTGAGCCACGTGTTTGGACAGTTTCTGGGAATCTTTCTTCCGCCGCTGATGGGGGCGACGGTGGTGTTCGAGAGCAACTTTAATCCGGCGGAGATTATCGCGACGATTCGACGGGAGCGGGTGTCGGTGCTGGTGGCGGTGCCGCGGATTATTGAGTCGCTGAAGCAGAGAGTGGAGCGGCAGATTGAAGAGGCGGGCGGGAGAGAAGTTTTTGCGGCGGATTTCCGGCGCGCGGCGAACCAGCATTTTTTGCGGCGGTGGTGGTCGTTTCGGCGAATCCGGCGGAAATTTGGGTGGAAATTCTGGGCGATGATCAGCGGGGGAGCGGCGCTGGATCACGAGACGGAAGAGTTCTGGCACCGGCTGGGCTACGCAGTGGTGCAGGGCTACGGGCTGACGGAGACGACGTCGCTGATCAGCCTGAATCATCCGTTTCGCGCGAGCCGCGGATCGATTGGCAAAGTGCTGCCGGGGCGCGAAATGCGAGTTGCCGAGGACGGGGAAATCCTGGTGCGCGGAAGCGGCGTGGCGAGCGGTTACTGGAGCGGCGGCGAACTGGTGCGGGTGACGGGCGAGGAGGGGTGGTATCACACGGGCGACCTGGGGGCGCTCGACGAGCAGGGCAATCTTTTTTTCAAGGGGCGGAAGAAAGAAGTCATCGTCACGGCGGCCGGAATGAATGTCTATCCCGAGGACCTGGAGGCGGCGCTGCGCGCGCAACCGGAGGTGAGAGATGCGGTAGTGGTAGGCCTGGAGCGCGGAGGGAATGCGGAGGCTTGCGCGGCGGTGATTTTGCGGGAGGGCGGCGCTGCTGGAGAACGAGCGGGCGCGACCGGGCGAGCGGCGGTATTGGAGAGCGCGGCGAAGGCAGCGGTCGATGGGGCGAATCAAACTCTCGCCGAATATCAGAAGATGCGGCGGTGGGTGGTGTGGCCGGACGCGGACTTTCCGCGGACTTCGACGGGGAAGCCGCGGCGGAATGTGATTCGGGAGGCAGTGGCGGCGCGGCTGAGCGAGACGGCGGGGCAGTCAATTGGCGATGGAAGCGCGAGTCCGCTGGCGGAACTCGTGGCTAGAATTACCGGGCGGGCCGCGCCAAAGCTGGGGCCGGGCGCCAATCTCGAAGGCGATTTGGGGTTGACTTCGCTGGAGCGCGTAGAGTTGCTGGGCGCACTCGAGGATCGGTACCAGGTGGATTTGAGCGAGACGAGTTTTGCCGGGGCGGCGACCGTGGGGGATGTGGAGAGGCTGCTGCGAGGTGGGAGCGCGGATTTGCCGCGCTTGAACGGGGCGAAGTTCGGTTCCCACACAAAGACCGGCTCTCAAACGGCCTGCGCTGAGGCTAGGTCCGATGCAGATGATACGAGGGATAAACAGCGCACTGGGCGCGGGTTTCACTATCCGCGGTGGACGCTGCGCTGGCCGGCGACTTGGGTGCGGCTGGCGGCGCATTATCTGTTGTTGCGGCCGGCGGTGTTTGTTCTGGGCTGGCCGCGCGTAATCGGCGGGGAGAACCTGCGCGGAGTTGCGGGGCCGCTGCTGGTCATCTCGAATCATATTGACGACGTTGATGTTGGCTTCATTCAGACGGCGCTGCCGGCGCGCCTTCGAAACAAGCTGGCGACAGCTACGGGCGGAGAGGCGTTGGAGGCGCTGCGCTCACCTGCGGCGACGCGGTGGATGGTGTTGCGCGCCTACGATCGCGTGCAGTGGGCGCTGGGCGTCACGCTGCTCAATCTTTTTCCTCTGCCCCGCGAGGCCGGATTCCGCAAGAGTTTTGCGTATGCGGGAGAGGCGGTCGATCGCGGCTACAGCGTGCTGGTTTTCCCCGAAGGGCGGCACACGGAAGATGGCAAACTGCGGCCGTTTCGCACGGGAGTTGGGCTGCTGGCGAACAATCTGGGGATTCCCGTTTTGCCCATGCGAATCGATGGCTTGTACGAGGTGAAGAAGGCGGGCAGGAAATTCGCGCTGCCGGGAAGGATTCAGGTGCGCATCGGCAAGCCTGTGCAATTCGCGCCTGAGAAAACGGCGGAAGAGATCGCCCGGGAATTACGGCGAATGGTCGAAAGCCTGTAGCGGAAGTCCCGCACACTGTGCGCGGTTAGCTGCGTTTGGGCACGAAGATGGCTTGAAGGATCGAGTTAACCAGGCCTAGCAGGAGCGCTCCAATGAGGGCGGGGATAAAGCCGTGAACTTCGAAGCCTTTTACAAATCCGGAAGCGAGTTCGAGCATGAGCGCGTTGATGACGAACCAGAACAGGCCAAGCGTGAGGATGGTGAGCGGGAAGGTGAGGACTTTCAGGAGTAATCCGAGCGTGGCGTTGACGAGGCCGATGACAAGGGCGGCGATGAGCGCGGCTGCGGGACCGCTGACGGAGATGCCGGGGACGACGTGCGCGACGATCCATAGAGCGAGCGCGCTGATGAACCAATGGATAAGAAGACGCATGCGAAGCCTCCTGCGAATGATACAACGAAGTTGGAGTTGCGTATTAGGGAATGGGGGAGAATGGAGCGGGTCGCTTTGGACCCCCTCTACCTCGGTCTTTTAAAGTCAAAGACTTAGCGGGAGAATTTGCCAGGTCTTTGAGAAATAAGGACTTACGCGTAAAGTATTTTTAAATCAATCACTTATGGCGAAAACTGACCTTACCAAGGCCAAAACGAACGCGGCGCGGTTGCTGGATTCGCTGGGAATTCGGTATGAGTTGCGGGCGTATGAGGTGGACCCCGAGGACCTGGCGGCGGAAACCGTCGCGGCGAAGATCGGGCTGCCGGCCGAGCAGGTGTTTAAGACGCTGGTGGCGCGCGGAGAGCGGAATGGGGTGGTGATGGCGGTGATTCCGGGCGACCAGGAACTGGATTTGAAAACGCTGGCTGCGGCGGCGGGAGAGAAGAAAATTGAGCTTGTGCCGGTGAAGGAACTGCAAGGGATCACGGGCTACATTCGCGGAGGCGTGACGGCGCTGGCGGGGAAGAAGGAGTATCCGGTATTTGTGGATGAGACGATTGAGCTGTTTGATGTGGTGTCGATTTCGGCGGGAATGCGGGGGCTGCAGATTTTGATAGCGCCGGGGGACTATTTGCGCGCGACTAAGGGAACGATTGCCGCGCTGGGCCAACCGAAGAAGTGAGGCGGAGTGAAGGGCCGTTGAGATACAATGTATCTCATCGGAGGTTAACGTGGCGACTACGGAAATGGTGCATGTGCGGGTGGATAAGCGAGTGAAGGCGCGGGCGGCGAAGGCGCTGGCCACAATGGGTTTGTCGGTTTCCGATGCGGTTCGCGTCCTGCTGACGCGCGTTGCCACCGAGAAGGCGTTGCCGTTCGAGGTGAAAGCTCCCAATGCTGCCACTGCGGCGGCAATGCGGGAGGCGCGCAAGGGTGGCCTGCGCGCGTTCGATAGCGTCTCCGGGTTGATGGCCGACTTGAATGCGGAGGATTGAGAGCACGAACGCTTTTCGCCGCGACTTCAAGCGGGAGAAGCGCGGACAGCATCGTCATCACGTGGATGTGCAGCTAGCGGAGCGAAGTAGCGAACGCTGTAGGCAATGGGAAGTCCGACAACCAGCATTTTTCCGGCCAAGCCTTGGAGCAGGTAACGAGGAGTCAGGGGATCTGTGGCATGAAGGCCGGATAGCGGCAGCACGATGAGATTCATGAAGAGCTCGATCCAGACACCGAAGTTCAATCCGCAGATGAGCGGATGTTCGGTGAGAAAAGGTAGCTTTCGGCTTGCCAGATAGTAGACCGTTGCCCATGAAGTGGCGATGAAGAAGTGCAGGAGCAGGCCCAGAATGTATGTGCCTGCGCCGCCCTGGATCGCGCTGCGACCGAGCAGTCCGGCGGCGACGTAGAGAGGAATGTCCCATCCTTCCTGAATGCAGGCCATGAGGATGTCTATAGTCCCGCCAATGAAGGCACCCACGCCAATCGCCAGAACAACGTTCTTCACGGTTGGGCTTTCGGCTTTTGAATCTCTTACCGCTTGCGACGCTGAGATCATGGACGGTCTCCCATCTGGTCGGAAGATAGACGGACCACCTCTCAGGGCGTTAGCGCCCTCAGCGGATCGAACTTGACGATTCGCGGCGGTTGTAGACTATTAGGCGAAAGAACTATTCCGAGGTACGACTGATGCCTACTGCAACTCGCACGAACCCGCTCTCCTTCCTCACCGATCAACTTGACGAACTTAAGGCTAAGGGGACGCACTTTAAGCTGCGCGTGCTGGAGGATGAGCAGGCACCTGTGTGCACGTTTGACGGGAAGCGCGTTATCAATCTGGCTTCGAATAATTATCTGGGGCTGACTACGCATCCGAAGCTGCGGGAGGCGGCGCTGGAGGCGACGCGGAAGTTTGGCGTGGGGTCGGGCGCGGTGCGGACGATTGCCGGGACGATGCGGATCCACATGGACCTGGAGGAGAAGATTGCGCGCTTTAAGAACGTGGAGGCGTGCGTCGTGTTTCAGTCGGGATTTACGGCGAATGCGGGGACGGTTTCGGCGTTTCTCGGCAAGGACGATTTCATTATTTCCGACCAGCTGAATCATGCGTCGATCATCGACGGGGCGCGGCTGTCGCGGGCGAAGATTCTGGTCTTCAATCACAAAGACTTGGCGCACGCGGAAGCGCAACTGGCGAGCGTGAAGGATCAGCCGGGGCACAAGCTGCTGATTACGGACGGCGTGTTCTCGATGGATGGCGACATTGGCGCGCTGCCCGGGTTGTGCGAGCTGGCGGAAAAATATGGCGCGATCATGATGGTGGACGATGCGCATGCGTCGGGCGTGCTGGGGCGTAACGGGCGCGGGACGATCGATCATTTTGGCATGCACGGGCGCGTGGATATTCAGGTGGGCACGTTGTCAAAGGCGATTGGGGCGCTGGGCGGATATGTGTGCGGGACGCGGGATCTGATCGATTTTCTGTATCACCGGGCGCGGCCGTTTTTGTTTTCGACTTCGCATCCGCCGTCGGTGGCGGCGACGTGCATTGCGGCGTTCGACGTTCTGGAAAACGAGCCGCAGTGGATGGAGCAGCTTTGGGAGAACACGCGCTTCTGGAAAAAAGAGCTGGGGTTGCTCGGATTTAATATTGGCGGGCAGAACACTCCGGCGAGCGAGACGCCGATTACGCCGATCATTATTGGCGACGGGCGGCTGACGATGGACTTCTCGCGCGAGCTATTTAATGAGGGCATCTTCGGCACGGGCATCGCGTTTCCGACTGTGCCGGAGGGGAAGGCGCGCATTCGGACGATTATGACGGCGACGCACACGAAAGAGGAGTTGCAGCAGGCGCTGGAAGTGCTGCGGCGGGTGGGGAAGCGGATGGGGATTTTGGGGTAGGGAAATTCTGATTCGGTTTCGGCAAGAAGCCCGTTCACGACGGGGTACACGGAGAACACGGGGGAAGACAAATCCCTCGCCCGGCAGCCCGAGGAACGCCGGCGCTACATGTTGACCTCGTCTTAGCGCGTTGGCGCGTCTTCTACTATTGCTTCGACAATTTGATCAATCGTGTCGGTTACGCGCTTGGCGGGGGCATTCAAATTATTCGAAAGGATCGAGAACACTACGGGCTGGCCTGACTTGGTGGTGGCGTAGCCGGATAGAGCGCGGACTCCGCCCAGGGAGCCGGTTTTGGCGCTGACGCGCTTTTGCAGACTGGGCGAGGTGAGGCGCTCGGCGAGCGAGCCATCGACTCCGGCGACGGGCAGCGTGGAGCGGTAGGTTGCGCCCCAGGGCTGCGACGCGGCATAGCGCAGCAATTGCACGATGGCGTGCGGGGTGACGAGGTTTTGGCGCGAGAGGCCGGAGCCATCGTAAAAGGCGTACTGATCGCTCGCGATTCCGGCCTGCGTCAAAAACTGGCGCAGCACTTCGAGGCCGCCTTCGACGGTGCCCGCGGTGCCGCGCTCGCGGCCGAGGAGGCGAAGCAGGATTTCGGCGTGCAGGTTCTGGCTGACTTTGTTGATGACGCGGATGTCGTCGGAGAGGGGCCGCGACTCGAAGCTGGCGAGCGTGATGGGCTGATCGGTTCTTATCGGACGATCGAGCGGGCGGGCCGCGCCTTCGCTGCCGCCGTGTGAGGGCGCGAGGGCGGTGGCGGTGAAGGTGGAAAGCGTGGCGAGTTCGGTGTGGCGCGTGCGATCGTGGCCATAGATGACGATGCCGCGCTTTTCGAGGAGCTGGCGGAAGATGCGGGCGGCGAATTCGGCGGGATCTTCGATGGCGAGGGCCTCGGATGCGCCGGGATCGTCGAGCGGAAGATTGCCCCAGAGCGTGACGACGGTGGAACCGGGCTCGCGGTTAACGAAAAACCTGCGGCCTGTTCCGGCAGGCGTGGTGACGATGCGATTGTCGATGCGGTAATAGTCGGCGAAGGGCTTGGCGCTGACAAAGGCTTTTTCGCCGGCGCGATCGGCGGGCATGATGTTGATGAAGACGACATTGTCATTGACGGTGAGCGCGGAGACGGGCGCGCCATCGGCCCAGACGAGATCGTCCTGGCTCCAGCCTTCGCCATAACGCTCGAAAGCGAAATAGGAGTCGTCGGCGACGATGTCGCCGTCGATGAACTTGACGCCCTTTTTGACGAGCGCGTCGGCGAGCGATTCGAGGGCGAGGAGCGGATCGTCGCTGCGCTGCGTTTTTAGTTCATAAGGCAGTTCGCGGCCGGAGAGATTGGGATCGCCGTGGCCGACGAGGACGAGGTCTCCGTTGAGACGGCCATAGCGATCGAGCGTGCCGGTGGTTTCGACGGTGGTGCGGAATTTGTATTCGGGACCAATGAGGGCGAGCGCGGCGGCGGTGGTGAAGAGCTTGGTGTTGGAGGCGGGAGTGAATAGCTTTTCGGGATTTTGCGAGTAGACGGTTTCGCCGGTGGCGAGCGAGGCGACTTCGATTCCCCAGAAACCGTGCGCGAGATCGGGTGAATTGAGAAGGGCCGCGACGCGCGCCTGGAGCCGCTTTGAGGCGGGCGATAGGGGAGCGGGCGTTTGGAGGGCGGAACTGGGCGAAGGCGCGGTTGCCTGCGCGGCGCAAAAGGATGCGAGAGCGAGCGCGGTGGAAACGAGCAACGCCGCAACTGATCGCCGCCGGGACATTGCTGAAATTGTAACACCCGGAAAATTGCGGCTCGGTCTAGAATAGCGGCACGTCATCAAGCAAACGATACAGGCAAGCGTAGGGAAACTATGCGCGCTATTTTTCAGTGGAAGATCGGATCGCGCACGCTCGAACTGGGACGGCGCACGCTGATCATGGGTGTGGTGAACGTCACGCCGGACTCATTCTCCGACGGCGGACTGTACATTGACGCGGCCAAGGCGGTGGCGTATGCCGAGCGGCTGCTGGATGACGGCGCGGCGATTATTGACGTGGGCGGGGAATCGACGCGGCCGGGCGTGGTGGTGAGCGCGGCCCCGGCTGCTACGGCGGATGCGGGTGCGGCGGCGGGAACTTCGTCGTCGGGGTCATCGTCGTCAAGCCATGCGGTGTCGGAGGAGGAAGAACGAAACCGCGTGCTGCCGGTGATCCGCGACTTGAAGAAGCGGCGTCCCGAGGCGGTGATCAGCATCGACACGTATAAGTCGGGGGTGGCGCGCGCGGCGGTCGATTTGGGCGCGGAGGTGGTGAACGACATCAGCGGCTTCCGCTGGGATGCAAAGATGTCGAAGACGCTCGCTGAGTTGAAGGTGGGAGCGGTGCTGATGCACACGCGGGGGCGTCCGGAAGAGTGGAGCACGCTGCCGCCGATTGGCGATCCCGTGCTGCTGGTGAAGCGCGATCTGCGGCAGTGGGCGGAGGCGGCGACGCTGGCGGGCGTGAAGCGCGATCACCTTGTGCTTGATCCCGGTTTTGGCTTTGGAAAAAGGCTGGAAGAGAATTATCCGCTGCTGGCGCATTTCGGCGAACTACAGCAGATGGGATTTCCGCTGCTGGCAGGGGTTTCGCGGAAATCATTTATTGGACGGGCGCTGGCGCGCGACGGAAAGGATGCGCCGGTGGAAGATCGCATTTACGGAACAATGGCTGCGGAAGCGGTGCTGATTTTAAAAGGAGCGCATATCATCCGCACGCATGACGTGGCGTTGGCTTCCCGGGCCGCGCAGATGCTGGACGCGATTGTGGCGAGCGGAGGGTGAGAAGCAGCTTCGAGCTCTGAGCTTCGAGCTTGAAACTCAAAATCTCAGTCTCTGCAGATTCTTAGTAAAGCTGTGGCCAGCCCGGATCGAAATTGTCATGCTCGATGTGGCGGTTGCTCGAAGCTCGAAGCTCGTAGCTCATGGCTCGTAGCGCGTAGCTGTTCTCACGCCTTGGCTGTCATGGCGGAGGAGGATTTGAAGGCGGGGAGGCGAATCTCAAATACGGCTCCGCCTTCGGGGCGATTGAAGCAGGTGATCTGGCCTTTGTGGTCCTGGATCACGCCGTAGGTTGCGCTTAGCCCCAGGCCCGTGCCCTTGCCCACTGGCTTCGTCGTGTAAAAAGGATCGAAGACGCGCCCGGGATTCTGCAAGCCCGGTCCGCTGTCGGCGAATTGAACGATGACGTCCTGCGCATCGCGCCATAGGGAAATCTGAAGGCGCCCGCCTCCGACTTCCTGCAACGCGTCTACGGCGTTCTCCACGATCTGGACAAAGATCTGCAGCAACTGGTTGGAGTTGCCGAGAATGCGCGGAACGCCATCCTCGCCGTCGACGCTGAGATGGATGTTGCGATTTTCGAGTTTGAATCCTTCCATCTGCACGGCGCGCTGCAAAAGCGGCTTTAACTCGAGAGGAGCTTTTTCTCCGGGGGTCTGCTGGGCAAAACTCAGCAGATCGCTTACCAGGTCGCGGGTGCGGCGAGCCTGCTGGCCAATCTTCCGCGCATTGGCCAGCTGCTCGACCGTAAGATTGCCGCTCGTGGACATGCCCTCACTTCTCGTCAGAATTGCGGAAAGCGGATACTCAAGCTCGCTGGCGGCGAGCGCGATCAACTCTCCAAGCGAGGCGAGCTTGGCTTGCATGATGGCGCGCTCCTGGAGGCGTTCGAGATTGTCGAAGCTTTCGCGCGAGCGACTGAGAAGGTCCACCAGTCGCTGATCGAGCAAATATTGTTTGACGAAGAGAAAGAAGCCGAGCGCAGCCACACCCGCCATAGCGACGCCGAAGCGGACCTGCCGTAGGAAGAGCGCGTCATGGCTCAGGCAGAGCGCGGCATACCCCAGAACCGGCAATGACAGCAGGGCCAACTGAGCAAAAATGGGAGCGACCGCGCGCCTCGCACGCGCCGCCGTGGGCGCAGCGGTCATTTCAGGCAGCCAGTTCCTTCCAATCAGGGCGACGGCCAGAAAACCGAAGAGGGAAGCCACAAACAGGATGTCATACACTCCGCCGGTCTGGTAAGCGCCGCGCGCAAGCGCCGCATTCATCGCATCCGACGCCAAGGCGTAGAGCACGCTGGCGGCGAACATGCTGCCATAAAGTTTGCGCCACACTCCCGAACTGCCCAGGTAAGCGGATGCGGAAAGCCCAACCAGCATCAGCCCTTCGAGCGCATACAGAACGTCCCAGCGTAGCGTATAGCGCGGGATATTGGTGACCAGGTATTCGTCGGGAAAGACGAAGAACGCGTAGATCACCACCCACCATCCGAGCAGGATGAGGACGTTTAATGCGCTGATGAGCCGGCCCTCGCGCCCATCGGCATCGGTTGGGCGAATGGCCACCGCGGCCATCATGGGCACGACGTGCAAGAACAACACAATGTCGCCCGGGTAAGGGTGGGGCATCGGCTTGCGGCGGATCACCTCGTAACAGAGCCAGGAAGCCTGGTTGAAGGACCACATGATGACGCTGGCAGTAATCAGGCCCCAAAACAGGCGGGCGTGTCCGTGGCAGGCTTGGGCGTTGCGAAAGGAAAAATAGGCGATGGCCAGGAGGACGGCAAGGGGAACGAGGTCGCCCATGGCGGTGCGAAAGCTTGCACTGGGAAAAATGTGGGGCGCGAGGGCAAAGGCGATCAGGAAGCCGATCACGGCGGCCAGCCACGGCATGGGACGGGGGATCACCGCCTTGTATGGTAGCCAATTTATGTTGTTATGTTCAGTTCCAGTGGGTGCCGGGGATTACCAAGGTAACCATGGTAACCGGGGTAACCGTGAGGTGCGGCGGGCGCGGCCTGGTGATCGGCGTCACATGGGTTTGTGACGCTGCCGACCGTGGGGCCCCTCCGGCGGGCTGCTAGAATTCGCCTATGGCATTCCCTGAAAACCGCCTGCGCCGCCTGCGCCGGACCGAAACCCTGCGTTCGCTTGTACGCGAGACCCGGCTCACGCCCGAAAATTTCGTTTATCCGCTGTTCGTTTGCCCCGGCAAAGGGATTCGCAAAGAAGTGCGCTCCATGCCCGGAGTCTTCAACCTTTCCGTCGATGAAGCCGTGAAAGAAGTGCGCGAAACGCGCAAGCTGGGCGTGCTGTCGGTGATTCTGTTTGGACTTCCCGAGAGCAAAGACGAGGTGGCGACGGGCGCCTGGGCCGACGACGGCATTGTGCAACAAGCGGCGCGCGCGATTAAGAGCGAAGTGCGCGATGTGATCGTCATGGGCGACGTCTGCCTGTGCGAATACATGTCGCACGGCCATTGCGGGATTGTGGCCACGGCGCCGCAATCGCTGGGAGCGGCGGCGGCCGCGCCTCCGGTCACGGCGGACTACGAAATTTTGAATGACCCGAGTCTGGAGTTGCTGGCGCGGACGTCAGTGTCGCTGGCGCGCTCGGGCGTCGATATCATTGCGCCGTCGGACATGATGGATGGCCGCGTGGGCGCGATCCGCGCGGCGCTCGACAAAGCCGGCTACGAGAACACGCCGATCCTTTCTTATGCGGCGAAATTCGCGTCGGGCTTTTATGGGCCGTTCCGCGAGGCGGCCGATTCGACGCCACATTTTGGCGACCGCCGGTCTTATCAGATGGACCCAGCCAACATGCGGGAGGCGATGCGCGAGATCGCACTAGACATCGAAGAGGGCGCGGACATGATCATGGTCAAACCGGCCTTGCCCTATCTGGATGTGATTGCGGCGGCGCGCGAACGTTTCGATTTGCCGCTTGCCGCCTACCAGGTGTCGGGCGAATTCGCGATGATTGAGGCGGCGGCGCGCAACAACTGGATCGATCGCGATCGGGTGATGATGGAATCGCTGGTCAGCATACGCCGCGCGGGGGCGAGCATCATTCTCACTTATTTTGCCAAGGACGCGGCGCGGTTGCTGGCATAGAGGCAGCCTTTGGGAATTGCCGATCATTCCGACCGAAGCGAGGAATCTGCTCTGGGACTTCGGCGCCTGATTGGTTTGGGACCTTCGCAGGTCAATTCAGGCCGCCATGTTCCCCGGCGGCCATGGCGTGTAATCGCTCCGAAACCTCCCGCACCTGGCGCTCGGTCTCTTCCAGCGCGCCCGAGTTATCGATCACAAAATTTGCCGCTTTGATTTTTTCGTTGTCGGGCATTTGCGCGGCCATGCGCCGCGCAACTTCGGCGCGGGCCGCTTCGGGCGTGATGCCGAGACGGTGCGCAAGGCGCTCCACGCGCTGCTCGGGCAGGCAGGTGACGACGATCAGACAATCGAAGCGGTCGGCGGTTCCGGCTTCAAGGATGAGCGCGGCCTCGACGATGGCGATGGCATTCGGGTCGCGCGCGAAGATGTCCTGCATCCACTCATTTTCATGCGCAACGACGGCGGGATGGACGATGGCGTTCAGTTCCTTGACGCGCGGTGACGGGCTGCCGCCGGATTGGGCGCGCGCGGCGGAGGTTGGCGCGGCGGGCCCTTCGGCCGGCGCTCCGAAGGCGGCTTCTGCCAGTTTGGGACGGTTGATTGTTCCGTCTGCGTTGAGAATTTCGCGTCCGAAGCGACGCACGACTTCCTCGTAAACCGGCCGGCCCGGATTCATCAGCCAGTGCGCCACGGCGTCGGCCTGGAGGACGTGGGCACCGAGTTTTACGAATATCTCGCCGACCACCGACTTGCCGCTGGCAATGCCGCCGGTCAGCCCGACTTTGAGCACGAGGCCACCTCAGAAGTCAGAAGTAATGAAGTCAGATTGCAGAAGTAAAACCCGAGATTCGAGGAGTTGACACGTCTCAACCTTGCGACTCGCGATTGATTTGGGGTTTTCACTGCTGCAATCTGACTTCTGCCTTCTGACTTCTCATTTCTGACTTCTGCGCAGCTTCGCGGCCTTTACAGTGTTGGCCATAAGCATGGCGATGGTGAGCGGGCCGACGCCGCCGGGGACCGGGGTGAGCGCGCCCGCAATCTCGGCCACTTCGGGATGCACATCGCCGACCAGCGTCGATCCCTTGGCCAGAAAAGTTTCCAGCCGTTTCGCATTGCCCGCGAACAGGCGGTCGAACTCGGCGCGGTCGGCCACTCGATTGATGCCCACGTCGATCACGGTTGCGCCCGGCTTGACGAAGTCGCGGGTGACCATTCCCGCGCGGCCGATGGCCGCCACCAGAATATCGGCGCGGCGGCAGACGCCGGGCAGGTCGCGCGTTTTCGAATGACACACCGTCACGGTGGCATTCTGATTCAGCAGCAGCATCGCCACCGGCTTGCCGACGATGTCGCTGCGCCCGACCACCACCGCATCCTGTCCGGCGACGGGAATCGAACTGCGCCGCAGAATCTCCATGACGCCGGCCGGCGTGCAGGGCACCAGTCCCGGCCGCTGGGTGGAAAGATAGCCAACATTCATGGGATGAAATCCGTCGACGTCTTTTGCGGGATCGACGGCCAGCAGAACTCTCTTGGCGTCGACCTGGGCGGGCAGCGGCAACTGGACGAGAATGCCGTCGATTTCGTCGCGCGCATTGAGGGAGGCGATCAGCGCCAGCAATTCTTCGGTCGTCGCGGTTTCCGGCGGAGAATGCTGCTCGCTATAAATTCCCACCTCTTGTGAACTTTTTACTTTGCCGCGCACGTAAATTTCCGACGCTGGATTGTGGCCGACGAGCACGACCGCCAGCCCCGGCTTTCTTCCCGCGCCGCTCATGGCCGCGACCTCGGCGGCCACTTCGGCGCGAATCTCCGCCGCCAATTTCGTCCCGTCCAGAATTCTGGCTGTCATTTCGCCCGGCTCCCGCGCAATGGAACCAGCGATTCTATCGCATCGTTCGATTGCCGCATCAGACTTTGTCCAGCACCGGGCGCGCTGGGAAGCTTCGGCGGGCGCTACAATAGCGCATCATGGTTCCTCAGGATTTGCTGGATATGCTGGTCTGCCCGGTCTGCAAGAAACCGGTTGCGGTAGTCGGCGGCGGGCAGGGCCTGAAATGCGGCGAGTGCCGCCGTGTTTACCCGATCCAGGACGACATTCCGATCATGCTGGTGGATCGCGCGAAAATCGATGCGGCGTAATTCGGCGGCGCACTGGCGCGCTCGAACCTGATTTGGCAGCTCAGGTCACGTCGCCGCGCCAGCCTCACGAACGAGAATGACTACGAGGCCAGTAGCTCGGATTGCCCCGAAATGGCCTTTTTGTGACGCAACAAAACGACGCAGTGTGTCATTTTGTCCCGCGTCACGTTTGGCTCGGCAACTTTGCCGCGACCCGGTTCAACTACCGCAACCTTCTGCAAATCATCGGGTTTGAGTAACCAGCGGAATCAGGAAAGTTCCCCTGACCGTAGTACTTAGGTTACGGCATTTCGATTGCATGCAACGTCGTGAGTTGCCGATGAGTCTAATGGGACAGAAGCCGAAGGTGAGGACGGCCATGAGAGAGAAATTTACGGTAACGGAACTATCGGCACTGCGGAACGACCTGCTCCAGTCGGGCATGGTGGACTCGCGCGAAGCGGCCGAAGTGTTGCAGGTTTTTTTGATGGGCCGGGGGTACGGGGTTTCTACGCAGGCGGCGATTGATGCCGCCAGCCGGGTGGAAATGGCGGGGTGTTCGTTGCCCGTGCTGGAGCGGGAACTGGAGAGTTTGGCGCTGGTGATGTAGGCAGCGTGTGGCGCGTCGAATTGATTGCTGAAACGGAAAACAAGACGTTAAAGTGAACGACGTTAAAGTGAAACTGATCCGGTTTACGCGGACAGTTTCTCAGTACGAAAAGCCGGGCAAATCTGCCCGGCCTTTTGTTTTAGGCCTACTTTTCAGCGGCCGATTTCAGATTATCCAAGCCCGCTTCGAAATGCTTTCCCGCGATCTTGTCCATGCTCGCGACCAGGCTCATGAGCTTCATTATGTAGAGATTCGTGCCGTGCATGCTCCAGGTAACTTTGGTCGAAGTTCCGGCGGGCTCCAGGAGGAACTCGTTGACGTTGTGGGCCTCAAAGGGCTTCACGAAATCGACCTTCACCAAAATCTTTTGCGGGGGCGTCGATTCGGTGATTTCCATCCTGCCCGCACCGGCGCTGCCGGAACTGTTCCAGTCGGAGATGGCGCCTATGCCGCTTTCGGCACCGGTGAAGGTTCTTCGCATGGTCGGGTCTTCCCGATCCTGCGGCGCCCACTGGCTCCAATGGTGGAAGTCGTTGATGAGCGCGAAGATTTTTTCTGGCGGGGCCTGGATGGTTCGCGAGCGCTGGAGGTTGAACGTGTCGGGCCGACTCGCAGCCAGGATAAGGACCGCCGCGATCAAAGCAACACCCGCGATGAAGATTTTCAGGAACATGCCTTAAGGGCTCCCTAGTCAACGACGGTTAAAGCTCACGAAAATTTTGGCGATTGCAGCTTGCTACTCGCCGTTGTCGTCGTCAATGCCGATCTTCGAGAGGCGATAGCGGAGCGCGTTGCGGGAAAGGCCGAGCAGGCGGGCCGCCTGCGACTTGTTTCCGCCCGCCTTCTTCAACGCCTCGCGAATCATCTCGTCTTCCCATTGGTCGAGGGTCATGCCCTCAGGCAAGAAGCGCTCCGCAGGCGCGCCGGCGCGAGTGCGGGGCAGGTCAAGCTGTACATCGCGAGCCTCGAGTTCCGGCCCCGCCGCGAGGGCGCAAGCGCGCTCGATGGCGTTCTGCAACTCGCGCACATTTCCCGGCCAGTAATGCGCCAGCAAAATCTGCATCGCGGCGGGAGAAATGCCGCGCAACTCTCTGCCCGAATCCTTGGCAAAGCGAGCGAGAAAAAGATTGGCGAGATCGGGAATATCTTCCTTGCGCTCGCGCAGCGGCGCAATGTCGATGGGCACGACGTTGAGGCGGTAATAAAGGTCCTCGCGGAAGGTTCCCTGCTCCAGCGCGGCGCGCAGATCGCGATTGGTGGCGGCGAGCAGGCGGACATCAACCTTGACGGTGCGCGTGCCGCCCAGGCGCTCAAATTCGCGCTCCTGGAGCACGCGCAAAAGCTTGACCTGCGTGACGGCCGGAACGTCGCCAATCTCGTCGAGGAATAGCGTGCCCTTGTCGGCCAGCTCGAATTTGCCGGGCTTGCTGGAGACGGCGCCGGTGAATGCGCCTTTCTCGTAGCCGAAGAGTTCGCTCTCCAGCAAGTTTTCGGGAATTGCCGTGCTGTTGATTTTGACGAACGGCCCCGACGCGCGCCGCGACTTCTCGTGGATCGCGCGGGCGATCAAGTCCTTGCCCACGCCGCTTTCCCCGCCGAGCAGCACCGTCGAATTTGTCGGGGCCACGCGTTCGACCGTCGCCAGCACCTCCTGCATTTTCGCCGAGCGCGCCACAATATTCGGATGGCTATACTTTTGGCCGAGGGCCTCGCGCAGCGAACGGTTCTCTTCCTGGAGGCGCGAGTGGTCCAGCTCCTTGCGCACGACCATGCGCATCTCGGCCAGCGAAAACGGCTTGAGCACGTAATCGCTGGCGCCCGCTTTCATCGCTTCGACTGCGGTCTCCACCGAGCCGAACGCGGTCATGACCACAATCGGCAAGGCGGCGTTTTGCCGTTTTGCCGCCTGCAAAAATTCCAGCCCGCTCATGCCCGGCAGCTTGAGGTCGGTGAGCACCAGATGCACCGGCTCGGAGGCGAGCAGCTTCAGCGCGGTCTCGGCATCGCCGGCCGAGAGCGTTTTGAAGCCATCCTCGCCGAGGTTCAACTCGAGCAGACGGCGCATTTTTGCTTCATCTTCGATGATGAGAATGGTCGGCATTTCGTCGTTGGTCGTTGTCAGTCGTCAGTTTTCGGTTGTTCGTCTTCGTTGTTCATCATTGTTCATCATTCGGCGCTTGCGCGGCTTTCGATTCGCGAGCCTGACGGTAGTTTTGACGAGTGGCGGTCGCTCGATTCTTCTAACGGAAAGAACAGGGTAAATCGCGCCCCGCCCTCCGCGCCATTCTCCACGTGAATCCAGCCGTGATGGCCGTCCACAATCTTTGACACGATGGAAAGCCCCAGCCCCACGCCCGTTTTCTTCGTCGTGACAAAGGGATTGAATATTTCTTCGCGCAGATTGCCGGGCACGCCAGGGCCGGTGTCGGCGAGCACCACCTGCACGCCTTCGCGATCGTTCACGGTCGCCGTCCGCGCCTCCACCCGCAACGTGCCGCCGCTCTCCTCCATCGCCTCGTACCCATTCTGCACAAGATTCAAAAACGCCTGCTCGCACAGACTCTCATCCAAGGGAACTGGGGGCAACGCATCGGCGTAGTTGCGCTCGACGCGCACCGGCTTGCCCTTCCAGCGAAACGCCACAATCTCCAGCGCCCGATCGAGCACCGGCCGCACATCTCCCATCTGCAACTGCGCATGGAGGGGGCGCGCAAAATCGAGGAACTCGGTGACCAGCGCGCTCAGCCGGTTCACCTCGGTCGAGATATATCCGGCGAGTTCCCGCGACAAAGCGTCGGACGCCTCGAGCTTTTGCGACAGCATCTCGGCCGAGCCCTTGATCACACCCAGCGGATTACGAATTTCGTGCGCGAGTCCGGCGGAGAGCTGGCCGAGCGCGACCAGTCGCTCCGATCGCCGCGCCTCGGCCTGCGCCTGCTCGAGCCGCCGGTTTGTCTCGGCCAGCCGCTCCGCCAGTTCGCGATAAAGCTGCGTCTGGTGCCGGCTCTGCTGCGAAAAGCGGTTGACGACCATCGCCGCCAGAAAGAAAAACATGATGCGCAGCGCGAGAAAACCAATCGCCTCGCTGGTGACTTCATATTCCTGCCTCGCCGGAATCAGATACGAGCAGTAGGCCGCGGAGGAAATCGTTGTCCACGCGAGCGTCATCCACGGCCCGCAGTAGAGCGCCGCAGTCACGACTGGAAGGAAGTAGATAGGCCAGTAGCTGCTGTTGATACTCAGTTCACCGGTGTGATCGATGAGCAGGGTCGCCAGCAGAATTTTCAGAAGGATGACATAAGAAACCCCGCGCCGCTCAAAGCGCGCGACAATCCGCGACTCCAGCACCTGCACGGCGCCAATCGCCAGCAGGATGACCTGCTTGTGCCACTCGAGCTCGGGAGGCAGCGCCGCGAGAACGCCCAGGAAAACCAGCCAGATCGCCAGCCAGATCGCGTCCAGCCGGTTCCACCGCCGCGATTCGGGATCGAAGATGGGAGGGGCCGCGTCCACGCAGCTTCCATCCAATCGCAGAAAGGGCTCCCGCGTCAATCGAGGGATGGTATCTCAGTGTTGCCCGGTGAACTCGGCCAGCTTCCGCAGCTTTACCGATGCGTCGTTGGCAATGTCCTGCTGTAGCCATCCGAGGTGGCCGGCCCCATAGAGCACGAGAATTTTGTCGCTGGGGGATTCGATGAGGGTGACGATGTTGCGATAAATGCGAATGTTTCTCTCATACCAGGCCGCCAGCAGGTCCGATCCGGCATAGTCACCCGGCTCACCGTAAGGCACGAAGGCATAGTAGAAGGCCACGCCTTTTGCCGCCATCGCATCGGCATTCATGTACTCGAACGTCTCCAGCACGGAGTGCGAGTGCAGGAAATCGTCCTGCTCCTTCACCACCGTGCCCATGGTCGCCGCCAGCGCATCAATCTTTTCCTTGCGGCCCGTAGCTTTGGCGTAATTGACCACACGCTGCCAGGGGAAATCGCCGTCTTCATCGACTGGGTAAATCGCCTTATGGCCAAGCTCTTTGGCGAGGCGGTATGCGATCTGATTGGTCTCGTTGCGGGTCAGCGTGTACTTTCCCGCCACATAATCGGAATACTCTTGCGCCACGCGTTCGCTGCCAACATCGGCCTCAATCGCAATTTTGGTCGGATGAAACTTCTTCAGAACTTCGATGAACTGAGCGATTTCCTGCTGGCGTTTCGGCGATTGGACATCGTCCGCCTGCATGTTATACAAATCGCGTCCCGGATTCGACATGTGATACGTTCCGAGCACCAGAATTTCCGGGCGCGGGTCGGATTGAATGTTCGATTGAGCGTAAGAAGGGATCGATACCGCCAGCACTCCGAGAAACAGGAAGATATTCCTCATGCGTCCTCCGATGCTACATACGCGCCTGTGGCTGACAAAGTTCCCGCGAGATCTGGTGGACAAGGAATCATCCCATGCGCTTTATTGACCGCGAAGAAGTTTCGCGACGGCTTACTTATGAAATGTGCATTCCCATCGTGCGCCAGGCCATGATCGCGCTCTCGCGCGGCGAGACTAAACAACTGCTGCGGTCGATTATTCCGCTCTCGGATGGACGCCTGTTCGGCATCATGCCGGGCGCGCTGGGCGCAGGTGCGCCGTTTGGGGCGAAGCTGATCAGCGTCTTCCATGAAAACTCGGCGCGCGGGATGCAGTCGCACCAGGGGCTTGTGATTCTTTTTGAGCCCGAAAGCGGCGCGCCCGTGTGCGCGGTTCATGCGGGAGAACTTACGGCCATCCGTACCGCTGCGGCGAGCGCCGTAGCCACCGACGCGCTCGCGCGCAAAGATTCCCACTGCCTGGCCTTGCTCGGTACTGGCGAACAGGCGCAGACCCACGCGCGCGCAATCTCGAAAGTCCGTGCTCTCGAATCCATTGTGGTCTGGGGACGCTCGCCCGCTCGCGCACAGGCTTTCGCCGACCGCATGTCGGCCGAACTCAATCTGCCGGTCGTCACCGCGGCCGCCGTTCGCGAGGCCGTCGCCGCCGCCGACATCGTCTGCACTCTCACCTCGGCGTCTGAGCCAATTCTGCGCGGAGCCTGGGTGCGCCCCGGCACGCATCTCAACCTGGTCGGCTCCGGCTATGCGGGGCCCACGGAAGTGGACAACGACCTCGTCGTGCGCTCCCGCTTCATCGCCGACAGCCGCGAAGGCGTGCTGGAGCAGGGAGCAGAATTTCTGCGGGCCAAAGCGGCCGGCTTGATCGGCGATGAGCATGTGGTGGCTGAGATCGGACAGGTGCTGGCGGGCGAAATCGATGGCCGGCGATCGGTCGACGAGATCACTGTCTACAAATCGCTTGGGCATGTGGTGCAGGACCTCGCTACAGCCTGGGCGCTGTATTCGGAGGCATAAGAGAACGAAGAAGAGCTCTGGAAGGGACTCGAAAGTGCATCCATGTTCGCAGTTGGTTGCGAGTGGCTAGGCGGTACGGCGGCGCTAGAGCTCAATAACCATGGCACTTTCGTGGGGTATTAGTACTATGAAGGCTAGTCTGTACTCTTTAACTGCGAATTCTTTCACTCTACCCAAGCGCGCGAAACCCATATAGAGTATTGGTCTCGTGTGGGGTTGTCTTCCAACAGCCAAAACAAAAAGGGGAATTCCGCTTGAAATCACTTGGAACACTCGCTATCGCTTCCGTCGTGCTGTGCGCACTGGTCTTTACTTTGGCCGGGGCCGCTGGTGCCCAGACCTGGACACCTCTCAACCATCAACCCGGAGCTGACGTCGGCGTCATGCTGCAACTCAGAGACGGCAGAATTCTCGTGCACGAGGAGCAGTCGGGCAATTCCGCCAACTGGCATATCCTCACCCCGGACGCCACCGGCAGTTACATCAATGGCACGTGGACTTCGGGCGGAACGCTGCCTTCGGGCTACGCACCGTGGTTCTTCGGGTCGCAGGTATTGCTGGACGGGAAGACCATCGCCGTCGAAGGTGGCGAGTACAACGGCGGTTCGCAAGATTGGACGACGCTGGGCGCCCTTGGAACCATCTCCGGCAGTTCGATTACCTGGGCGAAAAATTCTCCTCCCTCCGGCTGGAGCCACATCGGCGACGCCGAGAGCGTCATTCTGCCGGACGGGACCTACATGCAGGCGAACTGCTGCACGGCGCAGAACGCGCTGTTTGACGGCCCGAATTCCTGGACCGCTACCGGTTCCGTGCTGCAGTCCAGCAACGATGAGTCGGGCTTTACGCTGCTAAGCAACGACCTCGTGCTGACCGTGGACACCAAAACTTCTTCTTGCGGTGGCAGCCAGGGTTCCGAGCTTTACGATCAGAATACTGGTGTCTGGTCCTGCGGGCCGAACACTCCGGTCAAGCTCTACAATCCAAACGACGAAGAGCTGGGCGCCGCCGTCCTGATGTACAACAACAAGGTTTTTCAGTTTGGCGGGAACGTAGTTGCGACCGCAATTTATGACGTTGCCAGCAACACCTGGTCGGCCGGCCCCACTCCCGCAAAGGGTCTGGATCAGGCCGATGGCCCGGCGTCACTGGAGCCGAACGGCAAAGTGCTTGCCATGTTGAGCCCCGGGCTGTTTCAAGGCGGGTGCCAGTTTGTCGAGTACGATCCCGTCGCCAACACCTTGACCAACACCGCCAATCCCGCCGATTGCCCGAATGATTCCTCCTACGTTGGGCACCTGATGATGCTGCCCACGGGCCAGATCATGTTCACGGACTTCAGCGGCACGGTAGAAATCTACACCCCGATCTCGGGCACCGTTTCCGGAGTCGAGCCGACGATCACATCGGTGAGTTCCTCACTGAACAGTCCCTCAACCAACAATCCTCTTTCGGGCACGCAGTTGAACGGCTTAACCGAGAACAACGGCTACGGAGACGACTACCAGGGCGCGACCAACTATCCGCTGGTGCGGCTGGTGCAAGTCAATTCTCCGAACAATGTTTATTACGCCACTACCCACGACGAAACAACCCACTCCATCGCGCCCGGCACTCCAAACAGCACTTTGTTCGACGTGCCGAGCGGCCTACCCGACGGGAATTACGATTTGTATGTGGTTGCCAACGGCATTGAGTCGACGCCGGTAACGGTGAGTGTTGCGGCGGGCCCGAGTTTCACTCTGACCGCAAATCCGAGTTCGCTCAGCATTGCGCAGGGCCAGCAGGGCACCAGCACCATCACGGTCGTTCCTGTGAACGGCTTTAACGGGAGCGTCACTTTGAACGCAACCGGGCTGCCCAGCGGCGTGACGGCGCAGTTCGCGCCGAACCCCACGTCGACCACCAGCACCCTGACCCTGAGCGCGAGCGGCACTGCCACCAAGGGAACGTCGACGGTGACCATTACGGGTACGTCGGGCGCCATCACCAGCAGCACGACGATTCAACTCACCATTACGACCGGTAGCAGCCCGATCGTAACGCTCTCGCCGACCTCGCTGGCATTCGGCAAGGAGGTTGTCGGAGGTACCAGCAAAGGAAAGAGCGTCACGCTTACCAACACCGGGAACGCGACACTGAATATCACCAGCATCGCGGCCAGCGGTGATTTTGGAATCATCGCCAGTTCTAAGCCCTGCGGCAGCACGCTGGCGGCAGGACAGAGTTGCACGATCGAGGTTGTTTTCAGTCCAACCCAGGTTGGATCCCGAACCGGAAACGTATCCGTCACCGACAACGCTCCGGGAAGTCCGCAGACGGTCGCGCTCTCCGGCACGGGCACCGCGCCGGTCACGCTGACACCCGCCAGCGCAACGTTCCCCGCCACCAAGGTGGGAGCGACGAGCAAGGCAAAGGTGTTCACGCTGGCCAATAAACAGAGCGTGGCGCTGACCGGAATCACGATCGGAACAACCGGAGACTTCAGCGTCTCCACCACGACGTGTTCGTCCAGTCTGGCGGCCAAGTCCAATTGCAAGATCAGCGTGGTGTTCAAGCCAACGCAGACTGGCACGAGGACGGGCAGCTTGCAGGTGAGCGACAGCGCAGCCGGCAGCCCGCAGACTTCAAGTCTGACGGGAACTGGCGACTAACAATAGGCAGCAGTAGCCTGAAGCACTGCGTAAACGGGGCCGCGTAAGCGGCCCCTTTTTTATTGGATGGTGGAGCGGGACGCCGCTGCTTTGTCATTTGGAGGCGGCGCAGGTTTGTCGTTCGATCAGGGCGTGGGCTCGTACAGCGGCCACAGCTGATCGGCCGCGACGCGATAGATCGCGTAGGCGCTGCCGGAATCGAAAATGCGCCGGAACAGCAACTCGCCGCGGCCATCGCCGTCGGCATCGACCGCGTCGATCAGCTCCATCCGCGGCCGCATATCGAGATGCCGCGAATCGGTCTGGGCGAAAAACAGCTTCAGCAGTTCGCCCTCAAGATTGGTGCGCGCAATCAAAGTGATCTCTTGCGGAAGCTGGCTGCCGGGCGAGCCCGCGGCAGGCACCGGCGTGCGCGCGGAAAGCACCAGCACCGGCTCATTCGAGTTGGAAAGATCGAAGATGCGCAGCTTCACATCTTCAAATTGAGGCTTTGCGGCCTTCGCGTCCGCGGTTTTCTTGTGGGCGGTTGCCGAGGTTTTCGCGCTCGCGGCATTCGTATTCGGAGAATTCGAAGATGAGTGCGCGCTTCGCCGCAACTGCTCGGCGGCGAGGTCGAGCATCTTGTTGCGATAGATCGCCTCTTCCGCCGGTTTCAGATCGTAGGTATAAGGCCGCGGGTCGGGCCCTGCGGCGTCTGAGATCGCAACCACGGTCAGCACGGGAGCGGGCACAGTGGTCGCATCTTTGCCCGTGTTTTTGTCGGCGCCTGCGGCGGAAGCCCCGGCATTTTTCCCGGCTTCGGCCACATCGGTCTCGTCGAAATCGACGAACGGCTCATGATGCAGATTGGGATCGGGCTTGCCGCGTCGCAGGATCGGCCGATTCGGATCGTTGGGGGGCTGCTCGTACTCCGATCTTTTGGCGGAATTCGCCTCCGCAGTTTTGCTCGCACCGGCATCGGCGGTCTTGTTGCCGCCTGACGCCGTCGAGTTTGCGGATGCACTATTTGGCGGCGCGGAATTCGCCGGCGGTGTGGACTGCGAGGAGTCTTTGCCCGTGCTCGAAGGCGAAGATGTGGTCGTCGATGAAGTCGGTGTCGTGGGCGGCGAGCCCGTCCCGGAATTGGCAGCCGGTTTCGTCTCGTCTTTGTCGGCCTCTCCACCCGTTCGCCGATGTAGCACCGGACGATCGTCTTTTTCTCCCTCGTCAATTACGGGAGCGGAGTACTTGTGGGTTGTTTCCGGCGGCTTCACGCCCGCCGGCAACCACGTGCCCTCGGCAATCCACGCGCGATTCAGTTGCCCGGGCTGCGTAATGGTAAACAGGCCCTCGGAGACGCCGGCGCGGAAGGCCTCATAGACGATTCCGAAATCAAGCGCCATGGGAACTGGATCGGCCTTGTAGGCGCCGGCATCGAAGAACTTGCCGTTCATCATGATAGCGATCGGAATCATCCGCGCTTTGCCGCTCTTGGAAACTTGCACCAGTCCAAGGGCGCGCGGCCCTTTGTCGACCTGTTTGCGCTCGAGGTGCTGCGTGAGTTCCTGGGCGTGAAGCGCGGCGCCAAGCCAGAAGCCCGCGAAAGCCATGACCGCCAGGGCGGAGATGACGGCGGGCCGACGCATGCGATATAACGATGTTCGGCGAGGAGAGATTCCCATGAACGTCAATGATAAAGCCCCTGACTTCCGTACGACGGACGAGAACGGCAAAGAGGTTGCCTTGAAAGATTATCGCGGCAAAACAGTTGTGCTCTATTTTTACCCCAAGGCCGATACGCCGGGCTGCACGAAAGAAGCGTGCGGCTTCCGCGACACCTATAAAAGGATCGAGAAAACGGGCGCGGTTCTGGCCGGAATTTCCGCCGACACCGCGACCTCGCAGAAGAAATTTCAGGACAAGTTCAGCCTGCCGTTCACGCTGCTGGCCGATGCCGACAAGAAGATTGCCGAGAAGTTCGGCGTGGTGAAAGAGAAGAATATGTACGGCCGCAAGGTGATGGGCATTGCGCGCACTACCTTCGTGATTGGCCCCGACGGCAAGATTGAGCACATCTTCAACAACGTGAAGCCCGAAGGCCATGCCGAGGAAGTGCTGGACTATCTTCGAAGTCAGAAGCGAGAAGTAAGAAGTGAGAAATAAGACGTCAGAAGTCAGATTGCAGATGTAGGAGCCGATTACAGAGGTCGGATTGCAGAAGTAAACCCCACAGTTTCATCGGTGCGGCGTGCGTCGAGGGTTTTACTTCTGCAATCTGACTTCTGACTTCTTACTTCCGACCTCTGCAATCGCGCATAGGCATCCAGAATGCTCGCACCGTCTCGACTCCTCTCTCCCGCGTTCTTCAATCGCGATCCGCGCCGGGTGGCGCGGGCGCTGCTGGGGAAGGTGCTCGTACGCAAAACTTCGCGGGGCATTCTCGCCGGACGCATCGTCGAGACTGAAGCATACCTGGGACGGGGCGATGCGGCGGCGCACTCGGCCTCCGGCCGGACGGCGCGAAACTCCGTTGTCTTCGGTCCTCCCGGCCATGCTTACGTGTACTTCATTTATGGCAATCACTACTGCCTGAATGTCTCCTGCCTGCCGGAGGGCGAGGCGGGCGGCGTGCTTTTCCGCGCGCTCGAACCGGTAGCCGGGATCGAGGAGATGGCGCAAGCGCGAGAAATCGAGATCGCGCGGGCAGAGGCGCTATCGCCCGTCGTCCGTAGCGGACGAAAGTCGGCGCTCGCCACGGGTGAACGCAAATCCGCGTCCGCGACGGCGCAACCATCCGAGTTGTACAAGATTTCTTTTCTTCAGAAAATTTCCTCCGGGCCCGGACGCCTGTGCGAAGCGCTGGGCGTCACGCGCGCTCGCGACAATGGCAAAAGCTTCGTCGCTTCGCGCTCCGATCTGCAAATCGTAGACGATGGATATCGCGTGCGCCGGGTGGCGATCGGCCCGCGCATCGGAATCACCAAGTCAGCGGAAGAACCGCTGCGTTTTCTGATCGCGGACAGTGCCTTCGTGTCGGCGCGGCTTCCGCGCGCCGTTACGGCGTGAGCACAACATTGTCGATCAGGCGCGTGGGGCCGACATAGGCGGCGACGGCAACCAGCGTTGATCGCGATATGCGAGCGACGGGCTCCAGCGTCTCGGGATCGACGACTTCAAAATAATCGAGCCGGACCTGCGGTTCCTGGGCAATTACGTCACGTGCAGTTTTGCTGAGTTCGGCAGCATTCGTTTCGCCGGCACGAAATTGCTTTTCCGCGCTGTTCAGCGAGCGCTGCAGAACGAGCGCGCGAACTCGCTCTTCGGGACTGAGGTAAACATTGCGCGAGCTCATCGCCAGTCCGTCGGGTTCGCGCACAATCGGGCAGCCGACAACCTCAACGGGAAAGTTCAGATCCCGCACCATGCGCCGAATGACGGCCAGTTGCGCGGCGTCTTTCTGGCCGAAGAACGCCGCATCCGGCTCGATGATGTGAAAGAGCTTTGCGACAACCGTGGTTACGCCGCGGAAATGTAGGGGCCGCGAGCACCCGTCGAGGCGTTCGCTCAACCCCTCGACCGTCACCCATGTGGTCTCACCCTGCGAATACATTTCTTCAACCGTGGGCGCAAGAACAATGCTGACGCCCGCTTTGTCCAGCGCCGCGCAATCGCTCTCGAATGAACGCGGATATTTTGCGAAATCTTCCGACGGCCCGAACTGCGTGGGATTCACGAAAATGGAGGCCGCCACCACGTCGCATCGCATTTTGGCGGCGCGCACCAGCGACAAGTGCCCGGCATGCAGCGCTCCCATGGTGGGCACAAACCCTAGGCAAGAGCGAGCGCCAGCATCGCCGGCAGCAGGTTTTGTGCGCTTGAACTGGGCTCGCGCCTCGCGGCAGGCCGCGCGCGCATCGGCAATAGTTGCGCAGATTTTCACAGGCTGCTCTTTTTTCGAGTCGCCGCGTTGCCGGGCCAGCTCTTCACGGCGCCTCTTGCACGGCGACGTCGAGTTCTTTCAGCGTGCCCAGCAACAGGCCGCGATTTTTGCGGATCTCGGCTTTTGCCTCATTCGTGGAAGTTTTGGGCACGGCCTCGGCAACCAGCACCACACGCCCGTAGGGCCACGCATCCGATCCCAGCGAGACCAGTTCCGCCGGAATCTGCTCGGGCGTCAGCATGCGAACCTCGCGATTGGAGAGATCGACGAACCCGATCCCGTCCTCACGCACGACGAAGTAGGGATTCTTCCAGCTGCGCAGGTCCTGAAAGGGCGGATATTTCGAACGGTCGGGCGGTGGAATCGACTCCAGCCCGGTTGTCTTGGCCGGCTCAGTTGCAGCCTCGGGAGCCGGATTCGGCGGCTTTGAACACGCTACCAACGACGCCAACGATAGCAGCACGACCAGCGCCAGTGGCAGGATGCGCCGGCGAAAGGTGGAATCGCACATTCGCACTCTGCCAATTCGCGGGACCGTAATTCGCACGAAGTTTCTCTCCGCTGGCTATTATCACCGCATCGCGCGCTTGCGGTGAAGTACGGTTTCGAGTGCGGCCTGCGTATCCTTCGGCAAATGGTAGGACTCGCTATCGTTCGGAAACTGGTGCGAAGTAATGTCGGCCTTGAACGCCAGCACCGATTCCGTGATGAGCGCGGCCGCGTCTCCATAACGGCGCACAAATTTGGCCGCGTGCCCAAACGTCAGGTTGACCAGATCATGGAACACCAGCACCTGGCCATCGCAATCGGGGCCGGCGCCAATGCCGATGGTCGGAGCCTCGACTTCGGCGGTAATCATGGCGGCCACCTCGCGCGGAATGCCTTCGAGGTAAATGCACGCCACGCCCGCGCGATCCAGCGCGACCGCGTCGCGCATCAGTTGCTCGATGGCGTTGAGCGTTTTGCCCTGCACCTTGTAGCCGCCCATCACGTTGACCGATTGCGGCGTCAGGCCGATATGCCCGGCGACGGGAATTTCGGCATCGATGACGCGGCGGATCACGTCGACACGTTTTTCGCCACCCTCGATTTTGACCGCCTCGGCGCCGCCTTCTTTCACAAAGCGAGCCGCGTTATGGATCGCTTCCACGGCGGTTGCGTGATACGAGCCGTAGGGCATGTCGGCGATCAGCAGCGCGTTCTTCACGCCCCGCCGCACCGCGCGGACGTGATGCAGCATCTCGTCGACCGTAACCGAGAGCGTGTTTTCGTAGCCAAGCATGGTCATGGCGAGCGAGTCGCCGACCAGCACGACGTCGATGCCGGCCTCATCGACCAGGCGCGCGGTGGCGTAGTCGTAAGCAGTCAGGCTAGAAATGGGATCCCGGCGAAGTTTTTTTTCGCGAATGGTAGCGGTGGTGATCTTGTGGCGAGGTTCGCCGATCGGGGTGAGACTCATCGTGCCCTCCAGTGCCCCTCCGCATTCGCGGATAGAGCCTGTTGCGTCTGATTGGATGACGCGAGAGCTATTGTAGCCGCAAAAAGGCTCGTTTAGAGAAAAAAATGAGGATTGCCTGGAGCGTGTTTCATAAACATCTTAACCGCCCTCCGAGCGCATACAATCGATTTCCGGCAGCGTCACCCACCTCATCGCCGCCCTCAGTGCATGATCGTGGCAAGGTTTCGTCATCCCGCTCCACATTTTTCCGTCACTCCGTTTCATTATTTGGTATCATCCCGCAGCACCTGCTTTTGTTGTCTCGTAGCGCAGCGGAGAGATCTTCTTTTCCTCCCCCGCTCGCACACTCCTAAGGAGACCCTCATGGCACGAGTCACCGGAATCGGCGGCGTCTTCCTCAAAGCCCGCGACCCCAAAGCCCTCGCCGCCTGGTACGCCCAGTACCTCGGCATCCAGCTCGCCGACTACGGCGGTGCCACCCTCCTCTGGTCCGACGAAGTCCCCGCCGGTACCGGCCAAACCGCCTGGATGCTCTTCCCCGACACCACCAAACACTTCGGCGACCCCGCCCAGCGCGCCATGATCAACTACCGCGTCGACGACCTCGAGGCCCTCCTCACCAAGCTCCGCGCCGCCAACGTCCCCATCGACCCCAAGCAGGAATCCGCCTCCTACGGCCACTTCGCCTGGATCACCGACCCCGAGGGCAACCGCGTGGAACTCTGGCAACCCCTCGTCGACACACCGGCCTCATGAAGTCGAGACACCGTCAAAATTCGACACACCGTAAAGTTAGTCTAGTTCCGGCCTCACGAATAGGTTTTGGGAAGGGCACGGCTTTAGCCGTGCTTCGCAGCCACCAAAGATAGGGGCTTTACAGTTTGCTGAAAAACTCAGTTTTTGGGTGGCGCAGCGGTTCACCGCTGCGATAAGTCGTCTGTTTTGACTTGGGCTTTAGTCCCTGAGGGCCCGGCACTCCACAGCCTGAAGTATGGGACGGTCCCGATCATGCGGGCGACCGGTGGATTGGACGACACAATCAACTTCACAACGGACTCAACCTTACGGCTACGCTCCATCTTCAATGGCCGAACAACGCCGCGATGTTCCGGCTGCCGCGCAGCACGCGGAGAATCACCACGTCCTCGCCCTCGATACGGTAGAAGATGATGTAGTCGCCAACGGGAAACGTCCGCAGGCCAGGACGAAGATCCTCATTGCGGGCACGCCCTAGATTGGGATAGGAGGCGAGAAGAGGGAACCGGTCTGTGATGGAGCCAATCAAACGATCGGCGGCATCCGTGCTGCCGCTTCGGGAAGCGACGTAATACCAGATTTCGTCCAGATCGGAGTCGGCCAGCGCCGAACGACGATGGCTCATCGGCGCGGCGTCTGTTTTTCGGACTGCTGTTCATTGGCAAGGCGCGCTCGTCCGCGATCCATCACTTGCTGGGCAAGCTCGCGCATAGACTCGGCCGTTATCGGACGCCCTTCCCCGCGGGCAAGAGAGGCTTCCGCCTCGTCGATGGCCGCGAGGATTTCCGCACGCCCGCGTTCGCGTTCCTCCCACAAAGAAAGGGCTTCCTTGACTGCGTCCTCCTCGCGTCGGAGCCGGCCGCTCTCGATCGCTTGCCGGACAAAGGCTCTTTGATCGGCGGTGAGTTGCACATCCATATCACGTTAGCGTAGGAGCGTGACGGAACCCTGTCAAGCGCGCGATTGGCATGCAGAAGTACTCGAATCGTACTCCTGACGGGCGGTGGCCCATTCAAGCCATCTTTTGGCTTGAGTGGGGGCACTTCAACGTGCCGAACTAAGCAAAGGCAATCGCCGGTAACACGAACAGGTAATGAAGTGCAGGTTAGGAACACCGTAAGTGCGATGCAGGCCGCTGGGCATGGCAAATCCCATCGTACCGGCAGCATCGTACCCGACCTTGCAAAAGCGTAAGAGCGGACCACCCTCACTTCGTTTTGGGAAAGGAATCACGACACCTGGGAGGGTGGGCCACGCGCCATCCAAAACTCTCAGCGCCTCCGCTGGGGCTTCGCGTTCTCCCGGAGCCACTTGCTGTAGCCAATTTCACTGAGCGTGCCGGCCGCCAGAGCCATGACAGCTTGGGCTGCATCCTCCTCGCTGGCCCCGAAGTGGAAGGCGTGCAGTTCGAGGAAGAGAACGCCGATCACAAATCCGGTCCGCTTGTTGCCATCGACAAAAGGATGGTTACGGACGATGCCCGCCGTGTACAGCGCGGCCATTTCGAGTACATCGGAAGTATTCGCGTAAGAATAGTGCTGCCGGGGACGCGCCAGCGCGGACTCCAGAAGCCCGCGATCGCGCAAGCCAGCGCGCCCGCCGTGGAGCGCCAGGAGCCGATCATGGATCGCGAGGGCGTCGCGTTCTTCGATCCAAAGTGGTTCCTTCTTTTTCACGTTGCTTCGTTACTTGGAAAGGGCGTGCAGCGTGTTGCGGTAACGCGCCATAATGTCTTCCGCTTTCGTCATTTTCTTCTCGAACGCCGGATCGTAAGGCGTGAGCCGGTAATCGCCGTCGCCGGACTCGATGAGAAACAGCCGCTCTCCATCGCTGGTCTGCAAGCGGTCGATCACCTCTTTCGGCAGAACGACGCCCAGGGAGTTGCCAAACTTCCGGATCTTAAGCTCAACCATGGCGCTCCTTTCTGTGTTATTACAATTGTAATAACATAGAGCCCATCCGCGCAAGTTCGCTGAAAGGCGGGGGCCGATGGCCCACGCTTCTGACATTCCTCGCCGCCAGGTCGCTGGGCATGGCAAATCCCATCGTACCGGCCGCTTCGTACCCGCCCTTGCAAAAAGCGCAAGAGCGGGGCATCCCTTATTTCGATTTGGGAAAGGAATCAGAACACTTTCAGAGGGTCGGCCACCCGCCCAAGGATAAAATGTTGCAAGTAGCGAATGGCGGTAAAGACGATGGATGAACTAGGGCGTGGGCGACTTCAGGCTGTCGATAGATTCATTGCATCGCTGACACCTCAACAACAGGCGTTGATGAAGGTTGGTGCCCTCGGAGAGAATCAACTGACTCCTCATCAGAAGAGTTTGGCAGAAGAAATGGGCCGCACCGTACCTGAAGGGATGACTCCAGAACAAGCGTCAGAATGGACGAGACAACTTACTTTGGGGGAAAACAGAGAGCGCTTTCAGGAGGGCTTCCAAAGAGGTTGGGGACATGCAGATAAGCAAGCCAACAAGCTAAAGTGGATGGGCTTAGGAATTGGTTGCTGCATTTGCCATTCTTATCTTGCTTAGTCACTGTTAGCCTTGAGAACACTTGCAGCTCACGTTTTGTCCTTGTACGTGCGTGCCGTGCTTGCCTCAGAGGGGAAACCGCGCTAGGGTATAGGCGTATGAGCGATTTGCGAAACCAGATAAACAGCCTCTCTCCCGCGGAGAAGGCAGAACTGTTGGATACGGTCTGGGAAAGTCTGGAAGCGGACGCGGTATCGCTGACGGACGCGCAACGGGCGGAGCTTGACTACCGCATCGCTCGGCATGAGCAAAATCCTTCCGATGTCATCCCGTGGCAGCAAGTCAGGGCGGGCCTGTTTAAAAAACCGTGACGCTCCCGGTCGTCTGGATTCCAGAAGCGAATGAGGACTTGCTGGAAGCGCGGGCATGGTATGACAACATCCGCCCGGAGCTTGGGGAGCGTTTCGCGCTGGCGGTCGAGGTCACGGTTGAGGCACTAGCGGAACATCCCTTGCAATTCCCTGTTGTGTACAGAAGCCGTCGTCGTGTGGGAGTGCGGCGTTTTCCGTATGGCATATTCTTCGAGGTGCAGGACAATCGGATTGTGGTGATAGCCTGCTTCCACGGCAGACGCAATCCAAGGCGCTGGCAATTGCGGTAGTGCCAGAGCTAAGAGCCATGACTGAGACGCCCAAAACGGCTGGCGAAATAGTCTTTGAGAAGTATCTCAACTTCCAGCAGATTCCCTTCGAGTTTGAGAAGAAACATCCGGGGAAGAGCAAGCGACCTGACTACACCATTGAATGGGAAGATCGTCCAATCGTATTCGATGTGAAAGATTTCGACCCTCCCAGTAAGCTCTTGAAAGGTTTCGGCGCGTTCGACCCGTATCCGCCGATCAGAGAAAAGATCAACCAAGGGCGGGACAAATTCAAACAGTTCAAGGAATACTGCTGTGGTCTGGTGCTGTTCAATGTGGGCCATCCGCTTGTTTTCATCGACAGCCCCACTACGATGCTCGGTTCGATGTGTGGCGATTCAGGATTCACGTTCCCCTTCAACACTGAGACAGGTATTGGCGATGCTAGTCAGACGAGACAAGCATTCTTGGGTAGAGGCAAGATGATTCGTCCGAATTGGACGAAGCCACAGAACACGACCTTGTCTGCAATCATCACCGTGGACATCATCAAACCGTTCCTGATGCAGATGGAGGATTTGATTGCCGAAGATCGCACAAGAGATTGGGAAACCGAACTACGAGGGAAGATACCCCGCTTCGATCCGAATCTTCAGGTTCCCCGCGTGATCGTTTGGCACAACGCCGTCGCACGAATTTCGTTCCCGGCCAATCTATTCTGCGGGGATTACGACACCCACTACGGGATCATGGCCGTTGAGCAGGGCGTCACGTATGAAGGAATCGCACTACCTGATCGCCTTAAGCTGTCGGAGAGCCACGCTCGATTGGGCAGACGATTGAAGAAAGCCTCACGGAGCCAGTAGCTATCGGGCGTTGTGGGAAAGATTAGAACGTGGATCTGTTCTGTTCTCATGGGCAGAGCAAATAATGAATGAGATTGACGCGCGCCGGCCGAACAGAGCAAATCGGGTTAGCAATAAAACACAAGCCATGGACCCCTCTTAACACTACGACCTGAGACCCTCCTTACGCGCTGGCGGCGTTTTCGCTGCCGAGCGGCAGGAAGTATTGCGTGCCCTTAATTGGGGCGGAAACTTTTTTCAGCAGCTCTTGCAGGTCTTCATTGCGGTCGACGAAGTCGATTTCGCTGGTATTGACGATGAGCAGGTCGGACTGGGTGTAGTGAAAGAAGAAATGCTCGTAGGCTTTCACTACCTCCATCAGGTAATCCTCGCTGATGGCTTTTTCGCCGGCGGCGTTTTTCTTTTTTAGGCGCTTTTTGAGCACCTCGGGCGTGGCTTGCAGGTAGATGACGAGGTCGGGCGTGGGCACCTGCTCGCGAAAATAATTGAAATAGCGGTTGTAGGTTTCGAGCTCCTGATCGTTGAGATTCAGGCAGGCAAAGAGCTTGTCTTTTTCGAAAATGTAATCCGCCACCACCGTTTGATTCGAGCGCGGTCCCAGGTCAAGCGAACGCAGCTGCTCGAAACGGCGGATCAGGAACGCCATCTGGGCCTGAAATGCGGCGCCCGCCTCGCCTCCATAAAAAGCCGCGAGGAACGGGTTGTCTTCCGGTTCAATGACGCGCTGGGCGGCCAGCCGCTCGCCCAGAACCCGGGCCAGAGTGCTCTTCCCGACTCGTATCGGACCTTCGACCGCAATGTAACGAGGGAGCTCGAAAAGCTTGGCCATGGGACGTGAGCCAGAATATATCGCTTCGGGCGAACGCGCAATTGTGGATAAAAGAGAGGGAAGAGGTTGGAGGGTCGAGTGCAGAGGTGGAGCGAGGTTTCAAAGTTTCAAGGTTTCAGAGTTTCAAATTGAAGCGGCAACCTCTATCCGTCGACCTGAGTTGAGACCTTGAAACTTTGGGACCTTGAAACCTCATTCTCCGCCTTCTGCAATCTGCAATACTATTCTTCATGCTTCCTGCGCTGATCGGAGCCGTCGCAGCTGTCGCAGCGGCTTCTGCTGCTGGATACCAGTCCATGGCACCGACTGGGCAGTGGTTTGGGCGGACGGTGGCTGCGGGAACGCGCGGCAGCAGGCAACTCGCGCTGACATACGACGACGGGCCGAACGATCCGCACACGCTGAAACTGCTCGATGTGCTGGCGAGGCACAACGTGCGCGCGACATTCTTCATGATCGGGCGCTACGTGCGCGAGCGGCCTGACATTGCGCGTGCGGTTGCCGCGGCCGGACACGTGATCGGCAACCACACCTTCACACACCCGCTGCTTACGTTCCAGTCGAAGGCGCAAACGCGGGCCGAGCTTACTGGCTGCCAGCAGGCTCTGGACGATGCGATTGGCGCGCATTCCAAGCTGTTCCGTCCGCCGTTTGGCGGTAGACGTCCGGCGACACTGCGGATTGCGCGTGAACTGGGCCTGGAAACGGTGATGTGGAACGTAACGGGCTACGACTGGAACGCGCCACCTGCATCGAGGATCGAAGCCAAAGTCAGTCGGCAGATTCGCGAGGGCGGAGGCGACATCGTTCTGCTGCACGATGGCAGTCATCGCGCGATGGGCGCGGACCGCGCGCAGACGGTAATCGCGACGGACAATCTGATTCGGCGATATAAAAATCAGGGATACGAATTCGTGACTGTCCCGGAGATGGTGAGAGCCGTCGGACCTCAGCTCTCAGCCGTCCGGTGAAGTCAGCGGTGATGCGGAAAGAAATCTCCGCGCCACACGCTATGCGTGGGCCGCTACCGCGAACGCCTGCTTCGCTGCTGCGATCGTCTGCTGCACATCGTTCTCCGTGTGGGCTGCGCTCAGGAATGCGGCTTCGAACTGCGAAGGAGGCAGGTAAATTCCGCTCTCCAGCATGGAGCGGAAGAAGCGGCCGAAAGCTTCGGTGTTGCTCTTGGCCGCCGAAGTCCAATCGGTCACTGGTCCCGGCGCGAAAAACCACGTGAACATAGATCCCACGCGGTTGTTGCAGATCTCGACTCCGGAATCTTTCGCGGCAGCGGTCACGCCGGCGACGACTTCGGCAGCGAGTTTCTCCAGCTTCGCATATACATCTTTGTGCTCGCGCAGGTAACGCAGTGTCGCATAACCCGCGGCCATCGCCAGCGGATTGCCGGAGAGCGTTCCAGCCTGATAGACAGGGCCGAGTGGCGCAACCATGTCCATGATGTCGCTGGCGCCGCCGTACGCGCCTACAGGCAAGCCGCCGCCAATGATTTTGCCCATCGTCGTGAGGTCGGGCTGAATCGCGTATAGCTCCTGCGCTCCGCCGTAGGCAACACGAAAGCCGGTCATGACCTCGTCGAAGATGAGCAGCGCTTTGTCGCGCGAGGTGATGGCGCGCAGCGCTTCCAGGTAGCCGCGGGCGGGCGGAACGCAGCCCATATTTCCCACCACGGGCTCGACGATGACGCAGGCGATCTGGTGCTTGTACTTCTTGAAGACCTGCTCCAGCACATCGGTATCGTTGTAGGGCAGGGCGAGCGTGAACTGCGTGAACTCTTCAGGAACGCCCGCCGAGCCGGGAATTCCGAGCGTGGCAACGCCAGAGCCGGCCTTCACGAGCAGCGCATCGGCGTGTCCGTGATAGCAGCCTTCAAACTTCACAATGTATTTACGCTTGGTGTAAGCGCGCGCCAGGCGAATCGCGGACATGGTCGCTTCGGTGCCGGAACTGACGAAGCGGACCTTCTGCATGTGCGGGAAGGCGGAGATGACAAGTTCCGCGAGATCGGCTTCGGTGGGCGTCGAAGCGCCAAAGCTGGTGCCACTGCGGGCGGCGGAGATCACGGCTTCAATCACGGTAGGAGCGGCGTGACCGAGAATGAGCGGTCCCCATGAACCGATGTAGTCGATATATTCGTTGCCGTCCGCGTCCCAGATGTGCGAGCCTTGTCCGCGCACGATGAAGAGCGGATCGCCGCCAACGGAACCGAAGGCGCGCACGGGAGAGTTCACGCCTCCGGGAATGACTTGCTCGGCGCGTTTTTGGAGTTTATGGGAATGCTCAGTTTTGCGTGGCATTGCTCCTCCACAGACAAAAGTTAGACTGGGAATCTTCGTTCTGACAGTCGCGTTTTGAGGTCTCAGGCCACTTTAGCAGAAGCCGGGATGGGTGCAGCGCGAGCGATCACAAGGGGTTGTGATGGGTGAACGGAGCTGTTATCAGTTCTCAGTCGTCAGTTCTCAGTTGTCAGTTCTCAGTAACAAAGCTCCAAGCTCTCAGCTCCAAGCTCCACGCTCTCCAGGGACGAGCCGGCCGAAGTATCGACGAGTTGGACGAGTTCGTTGGAGAGAAACCCCAAAGGTGCTGGCGGGCGCGAATTCATCGGAATTTTACAATTCCGCAACCTTCGTGCAACGTCTTCGGGATAGATTGACGACAGTTGCCCTTCTAACCGGGAGGGTTTATAAGGACGGCCTTGGGGGGCTCCGGGCTGTCCTTTTTTAGTTATTGGTCGTTCGTCGTTGGTCGTTCGTCGTCGGTCGTTCGTCGTCGGTCGTTTTGGTCCGAGCGGTCGTTGGACGCGTTTGGGCCGTTGTGCTGGGCCTTTTCGGGTACCCCCCTCCCCCCCTCCCCCTGCCTCCGTCACTGTCTAATGGAATCATGAACTTAGAGTAAGTTGGATGGCAAAGTATTCAAAAATATAGGCTTGAACTTAGTTCTTACAACTCTTTTTCTGAGTTGGAGTTAGGTGCGGTTTTCGGAAATTTTGCGATTTTTTACCTGCCAAAGTCTTGAGAAATCGGGACTTAGAGGTAAAGTCTTGAGCGCATGGGAGTTAACTGCGATTAAATAAGGCTTTCCGGCTCGCTCCTCGCAAAGTATTCATTCTACAATACTTAAATCTAAAGTATTAAAAATAAAAGACTTAATCTCCTCCAGAACCCGCATTTAGCAGGAGACAACGACGGGCGCACCGAAGGTTCACGAAGGAACAGCGAAAGGAGAGGCTTTGTGGCAATGGTCGGGGACTGGGTATCCCCCCTCCCCTGGTCTAATGAAGCCAAAGACTTAGAGGGGGCGGGGCTCCAGGTCTTTGAGGAATAAGGACTTAGAGCTAAAGTCTTTATAAACCAAAGACTTAGCGTCAAGAAATCGAGAAGCGGCTCGACTTGGCAAACCCGCATGATCCACGGCTCACGCCGGGCCATGAAATGTCGAACCTGCATGGTCCACGGCTCACATAAATGTCAAAGACCCGATTCCAGCCCTTGCCTCCTGGGAGGCATTTTCGAAGCAAGAAACAAAAAACCTTCTACAACGGAAGGCGACGGCCCTGGGGCGCGCTCTGATGGAACCTTCTACTTACATTATAAGTTTGGGTGTCAAGGACATTTGGTCATGGGGTGGTTCGTGCTTACTGTATCTCGCGGTACCTTTGGTCGGTTTCTTTGTTCATACTCGCGCTCGTGAGTGTAATGGCCTGGTTGCGACAATTATCACGGACCTCGAATTATTCGGCTACACGGCTTTTGGGATTGATCCCGAAGTCGAGCACGATTCGAGCATAATGATCTCAGCTTTCGGAACGAGGAACATGAAACTACGCCAGCGGTTTCCCGCATTGTTGCTAATCGCACTTGCCATCCCCATCTATGGTCAAGTTCAGCCGCAGCCAGACATCGATTCTCTGCTGAAAGCGGCCAGCAAGGCGCTGGATCACTATCAGCAACTTGCACCCGGCATCCGTTGCGAGGACGCAACGAAAGTAGAGTTGCGTGATGCTTGCAAGATAGGGCTCGAGGATCTGGGAACTCGCGTTCAAGAAGCCAAAGCGGAGATCACACACTATCGTCGGCTCTCCGCTCCTCAGGTTGTTGATCTATTCAATGCCTATGAGAGTTTTCGGAGAGTTATGGAACCTCTCGTCATCCTGGACCTCACCCCCGAACCAGAATTGTGGGGTGAACACAATCAACAGCTCTTCGCCAAGATCTACAACAGCTTCGTCAAGATCGTTGGATGGTTTGGAGGCGTAGTGAGAGATACTCTCAACGACGTCGGCAAATGCGGCGCTCCCATCACTGGAATTGCACTTTGCCTTTCACCGGGTCGCGGGACGCTCGAAGTGAGGAATATTGGCGCGAAGGATGCGGTCCTTAATCTAGGGACGATGGAGGCGAACGGTATGCGGCAGTACCCAACGGCTATTACCTTGTTGTTAAAGGACGCACACGGCGTAGAGCACCACGCTAGATTAGCCGAACCGGTGGGACTGATTGGCGGCCGGATCGACGCCCTTATCGTCCCTTTGCCGAGCGGCGCATCCTTCATGCTCCCACTAGACGTTTTTAGGAGTCGGCCTTGGTACGCCTCCGGGCAAGTTGAGGATTTCAAGCCTGATCCCACGAAGCAATATACACTTCAAGCTCAGTTCACGGGAAGAGGCGTCAGCCAAGCTGAAGCCAACCTCGATCTCAAGGGGGTGGCTCTCATGCCCTTTTGGACAGGTGCAGTGGTCTCGAATGTTGCCGCAATCGGCACAAAGTAGAAAGGCCGCCTGCAGTACCTGAGTTGGATTCATTACTTGGCGAAAAATCCCCATTACACTCACGATCCATGATCGAACCGCCGGTTGCGCGCTGGCTGCTGAATCGTTGCGTGCACGGGCTGGGCGCGCGGGCCTCCACCTTGTTGGTGGCCACTATGCGGGCGAGGACTCTCGCTTCTGGACGCGCGGGGACAGGAGTGTCCGCGCCACACGGTTCTTGCTAAGGAAACTCTGATTAGGTCCCTCAGGGGCTGCCCCTGTTATGAAGGACGCCTTGCGGCGCGGCTAGCTAAAGCCGCGCCCGTCAAAGCAACACCGACTTTTCGGTCGTCCCTCGTGGACTTTCGCTGGCACCTCGAACTTTTCCCCGGGCCCTAAAGAGGCGGTTACGAAACTGGATCGTCCCTCCGGGACATGGGGCACGGAATCCGCACGGAACCCGCACGGCTTGGCGATTGACCCGGGGCCGCCTCTTATGATTTACTTTCAACCATCGGGGCTGGCTCAACGGTAGCTTTGGCAACTCGTACCACGCATTTTGGGGCGTGAGACCGAGGTGATTCGATGAAAGCCAGCAGCACGTTCTGTGCGATTGCTGTAGTGTCCTTCCTCTGCTTAACCCTCACCTTGAGTGCCAGCGCGCGGGAAATGGTCCTGCCCGCCGGAACTCTTCTGCAGTGCACACTCAGTGAACCCAACTTTTCTACGGCCACGGTTGCCATCGGCGATCCCGTGCTCTGTCATCTGCACTCGCTGACCGAGTTCGGCCACCAGGCGTTTCCGCGCGGAAGTTACCTGGTCGGACACCTCGAAGCGGCGCAGGATCCCGGCCACTTCTGGGGCAAGGGCTACATGAAGATTCAGTTCGACCGGATCGGAATGCCCAACGGCGACATGCCCCTGGACGCCAAAGTGATCTCGACGCGCGGTTACAAGGTCGATAAGTACGGCGACATCGACGGCAAGGGCCATGCCAAGCGCGACGTCGTCGAGTGGATGATTCCTCCGCTCTGGCCATGGAAGATCATCATGCTGCCGGCGCGCGGGCCGCGGCCTTCGCTGAAGGGCGAGAGCGTGCTCACGTTGCGGCTGATGGATGATGTCGAGATGCCGCAGGTCGCCACCACGTTCGGGCCGGACTGGCATTTCTTCGGGCATCCGTACAACGAGTCGTACAGCACGGACGCATACAACAGTGGCTATAACGGTGCGAGCGACAACTCGGGGCCGCATCTCGCGGTGCGCCACCTCAAGCCGTCGGCGAGCGAGCCAACGCTTGAGGAAGTTCCGCAGCTTCGGTATGCCAGCTATAAAACGATTGACGTGCCGCAGGGCAACGCCGCACCAGTCAACGCAAACCTAAGCCTGAGCGACGCGCGCTTTACCGGCACGTCTCCGGGCGTGCCAGTGTTCGTGCTGAAGACGGGTATGGTTCTGGCGGTCGGAAATTATGGCTACCGGGACGGCCGCATCAGCTATGAACTTTCCAGCGGAGGCAGCGGCGTGATCGGCGCCGATGAAGTCGACTGGACAACAACCACACACCTCAACGGGCAGCGCGGGGTGCGCGTGATGCTGCCGCCGGGGCACTCGGGCACGGGGGCCGCGGGCTTGTAACGCCGCGGGTCGCAAGAAGCAAAAGGCCGTGGGCGCTTGCCTGCGGCTTTTTTTGCGACTGCCGGGACGATTGCGATATCCAAAGCTGTGCGAGCTTTGCTTGCCGGAGCCACCATGACAAAGGTCAACATCGCCGAGAAATTTGCCCGGATCACCGAGTTTGAGCACCCACGCATCGCGGCCGAGCTCAACGGACAGCATGTGAAGTTCGTAAAGCTCAATGGCGAGTTTGTCTTCCACCATCACGAGAACGAAGATGAGCTGTTTCTCGTGGTCAAGGGGCGCTTGCGCATGGATTTCCGTGATCGTCACGAATGGATCGAAGAGGGCGAATTGATTGTTGTGCCGCGGGGAGTGGAGCACCGGCCGGTGGCGGACGAAGAGTGCTGGATTGTGCTCTTCGAGCCGGCGACGACGCTCAACACCGGCAACGTTGAAAATGAGCTGACGCAGCGCGAGTTGGAGTGGGTGTAAACTTTTGGACGCGTTAGAACCGCGTTTGAGCTGTGCAAGACCCGCGCGTGCGACTTGCGAGCGGACCGCCGCATCTATTGATCACCATGCAACTCACCGTTTATTCGGCCCCCTGGTGTCCTGACTGCCGCGAGGCCAAGCGCTTTCTCGAGCGCTATAAAATCGCCTATACGGACGTGAATATCGAAACCACGCCGGGCGCGGCGGAGGAAGTTGTTCAGCGCACCGGCATGCGCGCCGTCCCACAGTTTGTGATTGACGGCGAATGGGTGCAGCCCTACCGCCCGGGCGAAGGCTTTCTTTACGACGAAATGGCGAAGCGGCTGGGAATCGACGAATCGCAGTAGCCGGCGATCCATAGCCTGTAACTTCAGCGGGAGATTGAACATTCCCGCTCCTGCCCCCGTTTTGTGCCGAAGCAAGCTGCTGCGGAGGCGCCGTTCATGGTTTGAAGTGCGGCCGAGGGGTCGCAGACAAAGCCCAGGGATTCAGGTACATTTGTAAAATATAGTTGGGCAGTTTTGCCGGCCGGCTTCGGTCAGATTGGCGTCGGCTTTAGACTCTGCCTCGTTGATTCTACGGGCGACAGCAGGCCTATCTCTGCGAGCGGCAGATTCACCAGTGAGAACCTGATCATGAAAAAACTACTATTTGCAGCGGCACTTATGAGTCTGGCGTTAGCCAGCGGATGCGCGACGGGCGGCAGTGGGCCCTGTGTTAGTAACTGTGCGGCCATCACGGTGGCGGCGACGGGGGCCGGGGAACCCACGAGTTCGGCCGGACTGAATCTCCCGCTTTCAATCACGGCGACCATCTCACACGCAGCGCAGTCGGCGGTGACCTGGAGCATCACGGGCACGTCATGCACGGGGTCGGGGTCTTCCAATCCTTGCGGATATTTCACCGCGACCGGAGGCACAACGGCGACCTATATGGGGCCGGCCGCCGTACCGACGGACCCGTCCGTCAACATTGTAGCCACGTCGCAGGCCGACAGCGGCCTCTCCGGGACGCTGGTATTGACTGTTGTTCCCGACACGACCTACGTTGCGCCGAACAACCTGGTGACCAATTCGCTGTACGTAGGTCTCGGCCTGACGCAACAGTTTGCCTCCACGGTCACGCCTGACTGGTCGCCGCAGACGCAGACCTGGACATGTTTGGCAGCCGGCGCGCCGTGCGCGAGCTTTACTCCCGCTCCTGGGCAAGCCGGCCCGGGGGTAGCCACGTACACGCCCGTTCTCAGCGAGGAATGCGGCAACGGGTGCGTCCAGATTTCGTCCGTGGGGACGATCGACACCGGCGGTTGCGGGGCGGGACAGGGGTCCGCTACTTGTACGGCTGCGTCCGTAACGGTGGTCAATTCCCGGGTGAACGGGACTTATGCATTCCAGTTCTCCGGCTTTGACAACAGCAGCAAGCCAGTCAGCGTCGCGGGTACCTTTACCGCCAGTGCGAACCCGGACGGAACCGCGACAGTCACCGGTGGCGTGGAAGACGTGTTGACGGCGAGCGGCCCCAATACGGGGGTGACGATTACCGGCGGCCAGTTCACACCTTCGTCGACCGACCCAAATAACTCCAACAACGCCGGCACGCTGACGCTAACGAACGGGGCGGGAGTTTACCCCGTGCAATATCAAATTGTTCTCGACGGGCCCGGCGATATCCAGATGATCGAATCGGACTCGCCTTATGCGGGCAAGGGCCAGGGCATTGCCGAAGCAACGTCGACCAAGAAATTTAATCAGGCCAACGCGACATATGCGTTTGGCTTTACCGGCGTGGATTCGAGCGGGAACCGCATTGGCTATGCGGGCCTGCTGCCCATGGTTCCGGGCACAAATGGCGGGACGATTACGGGCGGGCTGATCGATGTGAACGACAACGGACACAGCAGCAATGCAATTTGTACTTCCGCGCCGTGCAATGTTGCGGGAAGCTATGCCGCGGATGGAAGCATCAGCGGCCTCTGGCATTTGACGTTGACTTCGCCGCACGCCATGGCCTTTGACTTTTTCGTGGCCAACGGAAATGCGACTTCGAATAATCCGCTCAACCTGTACGCCATTTCCACCGACAGCAATCCGGCCGTGCTGGGAACGCTGACGCTCCAGGATGCGAAGACGACCTACAACAATGCGGGTTTGAGCGGCACGTCCGTGTCGGTGCTTGCGGGCGCGAACGACAACGTTGCGCTGGTGCTGGGCTCGCCGGATGGCAATTCCAGCGGCAGCGGCGTTACGGGCGCATGCCCAGGTTCGGGCACGGGCGGCGTCCAAGGCCAGTTCGACCAGAACAATGCGGGCGCAATTACGGCCGTAGGACTCTTCCCATCCTCGGCGCAATCCCCCAGCCCGTATACATACGTGGCGACCAACAACAACACGGGACGCTACATCTTCTGCATGCTGGGCAATCCGAGTGCAACCCCATCGCCTATTCTGCCGATCCCATTCGTCGTTTACGCCAGCGGAGCCAATCGCGGTTACGTGCTCGATCAATCGAGTGCGTCGGTGATGACCGGAGCCATGTACGCTCAGAACGCCCCGAAAGTGACGCAGGGAGACTTTACCAGCACGACGACGATCGGGACGTTTGCAGTGGCGACCAACAGCAATAGCGTTGCGAGCGTTTCGCCCGTCACCATGAACCTGCTGCTCACCTCGCCGGGTAATTCTAAGTTCAATGTGAACGGGACACAGAATCCGGGCGGACACGCCGTCACCGGAGCGTACACTGCGCAAGGCCAGGGCTATGGCACCATTACTCTCACCGCGCCGGCGGCCGCGCCCTATGTGATTTACGGGCTGACGGAGACGCAGTTTTTCATGATTGAGGAGAAAAGCGGCGCGGCGAGTCCCGTCTTCTATCTGGCGCAGTGAGATTTGAGTCTTGCGCCATAAGTCGCGAGCTTCGAGCCATTCGCGACTTTGAGGCGCGGCAGGCCGCGTTTCTCCACACGACTGATTTGCCGGCTTATTTGGCGCGGATCAGCGTCTTTGCGGTGGCTGGATTGTCGAAGCGATCATAAGCCCGCACCACCACCACGTGATCGCCGGCCTCGGCCTGAATCACCGGCGGCGGAGGCTGCGGCGGCGGCACCGGCACGACGAAATCGTAATCCTCCGTTTTCGAATCTGATAGCTTGCCCACCGGTTCGACAAACTGCCAGTCACCGCCATCCAGCGAATACTCCGCGCGCTTGATCGTCGAAAACGAATCGTTCGCGCGAAAGCGGACATGGATTTGTTTCCCTTCCAGCGCGGCTTTCAGATCGGAAATAATGGGCGCGGTATTATCCACTTCGAAGCGGGCCGAGACCTTTTGCGCATAGAGCGCGTCGCCCGGCGAGTGCGAAGGCGCGTCACTGGCCACGATCATCAAGGTGTAGCCGCCATCGGGCATCAGGCTCGAATCGAAGGAATAAAAGCGGTCAGTGATCCCATCTTTCAAGAGCAGCCAGCGCGATTCACTGTCGCCGCGATAGTAAATGGAATAGACCAGTTGATCGTCGTCGTCATCGCGAATCGTCCAGCGCACGCCAATCGCGTCGCGGTCGCGCACCGGGGACGGGGGCGAAGATTCGATTCGCGCAGCCGATGAGATTTCGATGTTTGTGGCGCGGGAAGCCGCAGGATAGCGGAAGCCGGGCTGCACCGTGACGTCCTCGATTTCCGGCGCGATGTTTTTGGGCAAATAATAGAGCAGAACGCTATCGACGCGCGGCCCCACGTTGCCCGCATGCAGGACGCACTTCCACTGCACAAAACGCGCTGGAGGTACGTTCAGGTCCGAGTTCGCCGTGAAATCGATTGGCGTCCACGCGCTCCAGTTGCGGTCGGGATTGTCCACGTTGCCGCTGCGCGCAAATAGTTCCACGTTGCCGGAGCTGCGCATGGCGGCGCGTCCCCAGCGCGAAAAAACGTGCGCATCGAAAACGTCGCTCTCGTAGGAGCCTTCCGCTTCCGGGCCTGCGCCCAGCAGAAAGACCTTGCCGAGGTTGCTGCCCGAGGCATAGAGACCGCCGCCCGGGGCAGCGGCGAAGGCGGTAATCTGGCTGGCGCTGGCCCGCACGAGATCGGAGAAATCGCCCGCCGCGTCGATGGCAAAAATATGGCCGCGATTTCCCGTGCCGGCGATCAGCCGCCCAGCCCGATCGAAGCCCAGCGCATAGACGAGATCTTCGTGCGAACTCCACAGGCGCTCCGGCGCGCCGTCGGGCGCGATGCGATAAATTTCCGAGCCGCCGGTCGCGCCTTGTCCGGGCGAGGGGAAACTCGTGCTCGCGCTGCCGGAACTGGGAGTGATGGTGATGCTTGCGCTGCCGGCGGGCGCGCTCGGCGATAAGGACGAACTTGGAAAGCTCAACGACGGCGCCAGAGAGCCGGGGTGTTTCTCTCCCGCTCCGGCGGCGTAGATGTTGCCCGAGCCATCGACCGCGAGCGCGGTGATTTCTTTTTTCGGCGCGCTGTACAGAACAAACGCCTCGCCGCTCGGCGCGATGCGATATACCAGACCGCTGCCATCGGAGCCGGCAATCAGGTTTCCCTTGGGGTCGAGTGCCAGCGCGCGAATGTGCACTTCATCGCTCTTGAAGAAGAGGGAATGCTGCCCGTCGGCGGCGACTTTGAAGATCTCTCCATGATCGCCGGTGGCCACATACAAATTGCCCTTGGCGTCGAGCGCGAGATTCCAGATGTATTTCGCCCCCGGATCGAAGTAGAGCGAGGCGCTCCACGCGCCGGTCGCCGGACCTGTCGTGGCGAGCCGATATACTTTGCCGTCGGGCGCGGTGGCCGCATAGACGACGCCGTTTTTGGCGGCGGCCAGCGCCTGCACCTGCAACTCCTGCGGCTCAAAAATCGTCGTGATTTTGCCCGCCGGCGTGATCAGATAAACGCGCGCAGGAGAGCCGGCCGCCGCATAAACATTGCCGGCGGCATCCGACGCCAGCGCCCAAATGTAAGTTGAGGGAGTAGTCGCTATCGCCTTGAATGCCGGAGCGAGTTCCAATCCACCTTCGCTGCGGAAGGCGATTCCGTTCGCCGTGCCCTTAATCAGTTCGTCAAATTTCGATTGTTCCCAGGTGCGCGTGCCTTCGGCGGAGACGCATACGGAAAGAGCTAGTACGAAGATAACCAATACCGGCAGAACAAATTTCTTACGAGTCATGTCTTATTCTACGCTCAGCCAAAAAACCGAACTGGAATTGCGATGCTCAATCCTATGTAAGTGGCGAGATTTACTGCTAACTCTGCCGCAAATCCAATCTTGTCCCAAGACAGCGTGTGATGGTCCCCCACAACGAACGAATGGAAAGCGATCCCGATGAATAGAGGATAGGCGAAGGTCGGATTCCAATGCGATTGTGCGTGTACAACAACCGTCCAGATCACCACGAGAGCGGTGACTCCCAGGACGACTCTGTTCTTCACGCGACGGCCCCGATTACCTTCCATAATAGAGCCGGCGAGATACTGCTCTCCTACTTGATGTTGATCGTCAGCATCTGCGCGCCGGAAACGACGTAATCCAGCGGCTCGCTCGCAGCTTCGCTCACCGACGATTCGCCGAGCACGACCATATCCTGCGTGCCGCGCATGTTCTCCATCACGTTCATGACGGAAAGCGGCAGCGTGGGCATGACTTTGTCGGCGACCATCGCTTCCGGGTCGGAATCGAAGAGCGAAACATAGACGCGATCGTTGGAGCGCTCTTTGTTGAGCAGCGAGATGGTGGGCGCGAGGCCGAGGCCGCGAGTCATGGTCGGCGCGGCGCGATGAATTTTGTCGAGCGTGTCGCCATCGCTGACGAGCAGGCGCAGCGGGCCTTTCGAGGCGGTCGTCGGAATACGAATTGGAATCTGGCTGACTTGCCGCTCGCCGCGATATGGGCGAATGGCGGTCTCAACGGTAATCAAGTCGCCGGGCCGAGCTTCAGAAACATCCGCGCGCGAGGTTTCCAGCCGCGCCGAGCGGCGGTCGCGCACCAGGTCGAAGTCAAGCTTCACGCCCTCGACGTCGGGCGCGTCGTAAGGGTTGCTGTAAATGCGCCCAAAGCGCTCGCCGATGCTGGAAGCCGCAACCGCTGCGGCTGGCTGGCCGCTATCGAGCGGAGCAAACATGTTCCGCATGGTCACGTCGGGGTAGCCCTTCACGCTGAGCACGCCCGTCATGCGATAGGTAATGTCTTCGCCGTATTCGTTCGTGCCGTGCAGTGCGTTGAACACCGTCGCCATCATGGCGAGCGGGCTAAGCTTGGCGTTATTCAGCACCTCGTAGTGAAACTCTTTGATGGCCGTGCCGGTGTGCAGGGAAACGGTTACGGGAATCATCTTCGGCTCGTGGCCCATCAAGCCAAGTATGCCGGCCTGCCGGTCTTGAACGAATGCGCCCACCGTCTCGGTCGTGTTGACGATCTTGAAAGCGTTCATCGGCGAGGGCAGCGTAGCCACCACATTCGCCTTCGTCATGGGCAGGTCGACCTCGCCAAACTGCAGCAGCGGATGCCCGCAGGCCAGCAGGTATTTCGGATCGACATAGGTGACCGTGCATGTGGCCGCGATGTCCATGTCGCCGCGCACCAGCACCGCGCTCACCGCCGAGCCGGGTTCGATTGGCTCAGGCTGCTTCTGGTCGCTGGCCGAGCCGGCACCCATCACCGGAACGATTCCCGCGGCGGCGAACTGGCCGGCAAAACGCCGCACGGTATCTTCCGAAAATCCGTTGAACACGAAGGGCGCGTCAATCGGTTTGAGATACTCGCGATAATCGGAAACGGGCAGCGCCGGGCTCTCTCCGGGTCCGGAGGTCGGCGTCTTGCCGCTGGCAGTGGCCGAGCTCGCCGGCACCGGCGCTGGAGTCGGCCGGCTATCGAACGCATTGATCTCGAACATTTCCGCAATGGGCGTGACGCCGGCGATCGGCTCTTTGGAGAATTCGCCAATGCGGAACGCCAGCGCGCCCGCCAGCTTGCCGTCCAAATACACCGGGCTTCCGCTCATGCCGGCGACCACGCCGGTATATTCGGGCTTGGTGCCGTGCAGCCGCACCAGGATGATGTCGCCCTTGGGCCCGTTCACGTTGCGCAGTACGCCCAGAACTTCCACGTCCATCGACTCGGGCTTCACGCCCTGAAACACGGTCAGGGCCGTGCCTTTCATGCCGGCGTGAATCTGGTCCAGCGTGATGATGTCTGGCTTATTTTCGCCGGCTGCGGGCAGGGTGAACGTAAGAGACAAGAGGGCGGCGAGAAGCGCCGTGATTCGCATGAATATCCCCGGAGGCCGAAAAACGGACCCACTTACTTGGACTCCACGTGTTGTCGAAATGGTTTTGCTGGGAGAAGCGACGTTTTGCCGCTCGCAAACTATCCCAACCGCAGAGCGTTGCATCTATACTAGCACAGGTGATTTCGAGGACCTCCCATGATTTTTAGCGTGTTTCAAGGGCAGAACTATGCGCGGCTGACGCGCCGAAAGGGCTTGACAGCCATGGCGATTCTTATCTGCCTGGCGATCCTGCCGGCCGGAGCGCGTGCCCAAAACAACAGCCAGCCGCCGGCTAATCCCAATCAGCAGGAAGCGCCACCCGAAGCCGGTGGCCCGCAAAACGACGTGGGCCCGTACGTCATTCCGAAAAAGAAAGATGAGCCGCCTCCGCCCGCGCCCGAGAAGCCCAAGAAGATCGACAACATGCCCGATTACTCGATCAAGGTCGACGTGCCGCTCGTCACGCTTGACGTGCTGGTCACAACCAAAGACGGCCAGACGATTCCGGGTCTGAAGCAGGACAACTTCAAGATTTTTGAAGACGGGCAGGAGCAAAAGATCTCTGCGTTCAATCAGACGCAGGCGCCAATCACCGCCGTGCTGCTGGTGGAATACGCCGCCACCAACCTGCAATACATGTATGACGCGCTCAATGCGTCGTACACATTCGCCAACGGTCTGAGAAAAGATGACTGGGTCGCGGTGGTTGCCTACGACATGAAGCCGAAAATTCTGGTCGACTTCACGCAGGATAAGCGCGCGGTGATGGGGGCGCTCAATATGCTGCGCATTCCCGGCTTCCGCGAGCGCAACCTGTTTGACGCCGTGTTCGATACGATCGATCGCATCGATCGCATCGAGGGGAAGAAGTACATCATTCTGGTTTCGTCCGGCGCGGACACTTTCAGCAAGCTGACCTACGACCAAATTTTGAAGAAAGTAAAGTCCACGCGCGATACGACGATTTATGCCGTGAGCGTCGGCTGGCAGTGGCGCGAGTATCTGGACGCGCACGGAATGGCCGGCGGAATGCGCGAAGTGGGCTGGCTGCAAAACGATAATCAGCTCAACACGTTCGCCAAGCTGACCGGCGGCCGCGCCTACTTTCCGCGCTTCGAAGGCGAACTGCCGGAAATTTTTCAGCAGGTCTCCGCCGATATTCGCAATCAATACACGATTGCCTACCATCCTACGAACGCGAAGCTCGACGGCACCTATCGCAAGTTGAAAGTGGAATTGCAGGCGCCGGACGGCGGCCCGCTGAAGGTGCACGACCAGAAAGGCAAGGACGTCAAGACCATCGTCTACGCGCGCGAGGGCTACACCGCGAAGCACACGGTGGACTAGGCGCGAGCGGCACTGTGCGGCGCGCCTCGTCGTGATTTACAATCCTCCGTTCCCTTCAGGAGAGAAGCGCCGTGATTCCACGCTACACGCGGCCGGAGATGGCCCGCATCTGGAGCGATGAAAATCGCTTTCGCACCTGGCTCGCGGTTGAAGTCGCCGCCACGGAAACTTTGGCCGAGGCCGGCATCGTACCCAAAGAAGCCGCGAGAGCCATTCGCGCGCGCGCCAATTTCAACGTCGAGCGCATCTTCGAGATCGAAGCCGAGGTCAAGCACGATGTCATCGCCTTCACCACGGCGGTGGCCGAAATCGTAGGGCCGCACGCGCGCTGGTTCCACTATGGCCTCACCTCGAACGATGTTGTCGACACCGCACAGGCATTGCTCATCCAGCAGGCCTCATCGCTGATTGCGGGCGACCTCGAGCGCCTGGCCGATGTGCTCGAACGCCGCGCCTGGGAATTCAAAGACACGCCGATGATCGGCCGCACGCATGGCGTTCATGCCGAGCCGATCACGTTCGGATTCAAGATTGCGAACTGGTATTCCGAGACGCGGCGCAACATTGCGCGGTTTGCCGCGGCCGCCGAAGATCTGCGCGTCGGCAAATTTTCGGGAGCGGTCGGAACCTTCGCGCATCTCAGCCCGGAACTCGAAGAGAAGATCTGTGCGCGGCTGGGGCTGAAGGCCGCGGCCGTTTCATCGCAGGTGATCCAGCGCGACCGGCATGCGCATTTCCTCGCAACGCTGGCCGTGATTGCCTCCACGCTCGACAAGATCGCTACCGAGATCCGCCACCTTCAGCGCACGGAAGTGCGGGAGGCGGAGGAATTCTTCAGCGAAAAGCAAAAAGGCTCGTCGGCCATGCCGCACAAGCGCAACCCCGTGAACTGCGAGCAGATCAGCGGCCTGGCGCGGGTAGTGCGCGCGAATGCGCAGGCCGGGTTCGAAAATGTTCCGCTCTGGCACGAGCGCGACATCTCGCATTCCTCGGCCGAGCGCATCATCATTCCCGACTCGACGACGCTCGCCGACTACCTGCTGAACAAAACGGCGAACCTCATCGAAACCATGTTCGTCTATCCCGAGCGCATGCTGGCGAACCTCGGGAGCACGCGCGGCCTGGTTTTCAGCGGCCAGCTATTGCTTGACCTGGTGGAAAGCGGAATTTCGCGCGAAGACGCGTATCGCCTGGTGCAGTCGCACGCCATGCGGGCGTGGAAAGAGGATCTCGATTTCCACGAACTCGTGCTCGGCGATCCGGCAATCGCGGGCCGCGTGCCGCGCGCAAAGATCGAGCGCGCCTTCGACCTGCGGCGGCAACTGAAAAATATCGATAAGATTTTCGCGCGCGTCTTTCCGGAAAAGAAATCGCGCGAAGATCGGGCATCGAAGAGCAGGAACAAAAAAACACAAAAGAGCCGGAAGTAGTTTCGGGGCGGCGGTGCCCGAAAATCGCCCGGCTTACGCGCCCCCGCTATCATCTGTATTTTCCGCCAGTTGGCGAGACAACCTTTTGCCAACGTAATACTTTGTAAACAGTTCCTTCAAGCGCATCTCCCGCCCGCAGCAACGCATCTATTTAACTAACCGGTTAAACAGTTATAAAAACCGGAATTCTCGTGAGGATGGCAACCATGAAGAAACAAAGTCTTGCGGTAACCGTGGTGCTCGTCGTCCTGCTGAGTTTGACGGCAATGGCCGCAACCGATAGCGGCCGCTACGATCAACAGGTTCAGCAGGCCGTCAGCCAGAAACTGCACCATGCCAAGCAACTGCAAAGCGTGAATGCGAGCGTCGAGGACGGGATCGTGACGCTGACCGGCACGGTAAATCTTTACCAGGCGAAACTCGATGCGGCGAAGAAAATCAAGAAGATTGCGAACGTCTCCGGCGTGCGAAATAACATCGTGGTCGCTGGGCAGAATGTTCCCGACAACCAACTCGAACAGAAGCTCGCGAAAAAGCTGGCTTACGATCGCGTGGGCTACCGCGACAACACGTTCAATTTTCTCGCGCTCGAAGTTCAGAACGGCGTCGTGACGCTGACCGGCGACACGGTGTACGACACGCCCAGGGATTCGGCGATGGCGATTGTCGCCAGCACGCCGGGCGTCAAGGACGTAGTCAATGACATAAAGGTGCTGCCCGCGTCGAGCTTTGACGATTCGCTGCGGGTCCGGTTGGCGCGCGCCATTTACCGCGACCCGGTGCTCGGCCGCTACGGAATCGATCCCGTGCATCCGATCCGCATCGTCGTTGACAACGGGCACGTGACGCTCTACGGCTCGGTGCAAAGCACGATGGACAAGAACATTGCCGGAATACGCGCTGGAGCTGTACCGGGAGCGTTCAGCGTAGAAAATAAGCTCGTCGTAAATAAAGGGTAAGCAAGAAAGCGAAGCGGGCACGTTCTAAGAATAGAAGCTCTCCTCCTGGAAGGCGCGGTGGAAGCCGCGCCTATTTTTTCAAGGAGGATTGAGACTAGCGCCTAATTGGAAATCCCTTGGACTACGCCGCCGGCTTCCACTTATTCAGGAATGCCAGAAAGTCGTCGGGAGACATGGCTCGGGCATTTTCGAACTCGCCATTTTTTTGGCTGTAAACCAACTTGCCATCGGGATCGAGCACGGCCAGGCCCGGAATTCCGCGCTTCATCGGCACTTCATATTTCGTCATCAAATCCTGATTCTTTTCGCCTTTGCCGATGTCCACGTGCACAACCTTGTAATTGGCCGCGATGATGGCGGCCAGGTCCGCGCGATGGAACGCCTTGTCGAGGACGTGGCAGTCGTAGCACCAGTTGGCCCCAAAAACCACGATGACGCGCTTATGTTCAGCGCGGGCCTCATGCAGAGCCTCTTTGATCTCGGCATGCGCGTCGGTGGTCTCGGAGTAAATCTGCTTCTCCTTGGGCGCCTCCTGGGCAAACAAGAGTCCGCCTGCAACGACCACCGCCAGGGCAAGACTCACGGAAGTAATTCGTTCGTAAAGTTTCATAAGTTGTCCCTCTGCATGCAAATCAAGATCAGTCTACCGCACCGGAATGCAGGCTCGCGCGGGAGAGAAGCACGGCGGATAGGCAACCGAAAGAACCAAGGCAGATAAGTTGCGGAAGAGAGAATTTAGATCGCTTAGAACTGCGGCTCGCCCCCGCGCATTCCTCTCAGGCGGTTTCCCCCACCGTATTGCGCGAGTGAACCAGCTTCAATTTATCGCCCTGAAGAATGCGCTGGATCTGATGTTTGGCGTGTACGTTCCACGGTCCCGTCGTATCCAGCTTCACGTAGGAGCGCCAGTGCACGAGCGCCTTGCGCGGCTCGCGCACTTTTTCGTAAGCGAGCGCAATGTTGTAGTGCGCGTCGGCGTATGTCGGAGCCAGTTGAATCGCCGCCTTATAAGTATCAATCGCCTCCGCGATCCGCCCCGTTTCATCCAGCACATTGCCCAGGTCGAAATAGGCTAGGGCATAGCGGGGATCGATCTGGATCGCCGACCGGTAATGCTTTTCGGCCAGCCCATATTCCTGCCGGTTGTAGTAGAGCGTGCCCAGGTTGATGTGCGCGGCGGCGTGTTGAGGATCCATTTCGAGAACCTTCAAATAAATGTCAATCGCCTCGCCCTGCGTGGACGGATCTTCTTCCAGCACGATCCCCCGCGCAAACAGGTCGACGACGTCGGTGACGACCAACGCCGGGCCACTGGAGCGCGGGCTGGTCACAATTTTTGTTTCTTCGGAGGCGAAGTCGAACATGAACTGCCCGGCAATCGGTTCCAGCAGGCGCCCCTCGTGGCGGAACGCGACCCGGTGCCCGCTTTGATACGCGCCCGCCTCGAGCAGCGGATTTTCCATTCCCGACACCTGCTTCAGCATGGCATCGAGCGACCGCCGGATCACCGCCGGGCGCACCCGTTTCCCGCACAGATCGCGCACTTTCTTGATTTGCAGCAGATCAAAAAACGTATAGCCGTCGCTCGGCTTGACCAGCCCGGCTTTCTCCCACGTTTGCAGCTGGCGGGGAGTCAGCCGCAGAATGCGCAGCAGATCGAGTCGGCTATAGCGATACATAACAGTAAATATGTCGCTTTGAATTATCTGGAAGTTGCGGCGGAATCGCAAGTATCGTCGCGGTGGAAGCTGTGGAGAACTGGGCTGAAATGGCACGGAAGTGGGATCGACGGCAAGGCCAAAAACTCCATCCGCCTGCGCCCGGAAAACTGCACTTTCGTAATCCCCCAAGCCCATCGAATCTTCATTCCTATCCCGGTTCTGCCGATTTCTAAATAGCAGGGCCCACTATGCCACCGACTCAATTACTGGAAGGTTCGTCGCAGGAGTTGCAGCCGGAAATACAAGTGATTCTCAATGCTGTCGTCGAAGGCCTCTTCGGTCTCGACGCGCAGGGCAGGACCACATTCTGCAACGAGGCCCTCCTCCGCATGACCGGCTATCGCCCCGGGGAGTTGATTGGAAAGAACCTGCACACCCTGATTCATCACAGCCGTCCGGATAAAACACCCTACCCGGAGGCAGAATGCCCGTTGCACAAGGCGCTGGTCTCGCGGGAAACGTTTCATGCCGAACACGAATTTTACTGGCGCAAAGACGGAACCTGCTTTCCCGCCGAATACTGGGCTCATCCCTTGCACCATCCCGCCAGCCGGACGACCTGCGTAGTGACGGTGCAGGAGATTACGGAGCGCGAGCGCGCCACCGAAGCGCTGCGCATCAGCGAAGAACGTTTTCGCCAGATCAGCAACAACATCGACCAGGCCTTCTACCTGGTCGACGTCAACGCTTCGCGGCTGGTTTATGCCAGCCCTGCCTTCGAGACCATCACCGGATGCAGTCGCCGCGAAGCCTACGAGAAGCCTTCCCCGTGGGGCGATCTCGCCCTCCCCGAGCATAAAGAGAGAGTTCGCGGAGACTATCGCCGGGTCGTGGCCGGGGATGAGACCGTCACCGAGTATGCCATCCGGCGTAGCGACGGCTCGACCCGCTGGATCAAGGATCGCGCCAAACCGATCCGTGACCCGAATGGCCGGGTTTCCATGTTTGTCGGGATCGCCGAAGATATCACCGAACTCTACGAAGCCCGCGAGGTGCTGCGCAAGAGCGAAGAGAAGTTTCGCAGAATCCTCATCAGTATGGCCGACGTGGCGTGGACCTCCGATGGCGAGCGCCGCACCATTTACATCAGCCCGAAAGTGGAGAGCGTCCTCGGCTACACGAAACAGGAAATCTGTACCGGCGGGGGCAGCTTTCGCTCCGGTCTGATCCACCCGGAAGATTTTGGCCGCGTCAATCACGCCTACCAGAAGCTTTTTGAAAATCAGGGCGGATTTGACGAAGAATACCGCCTCCGGCGAAAAGACGGCGCCTGGATCTGGATCCATGACCGCGCCACCGGCGTTCACGAGGAAAACGGCGTCCTTTACGCCGACGGCGTGTTCAGTGACATCACCGAGCGCAAGCAGGCTGAGGCTGAACTGCAATGGAAGACGGCCTTCCTGGAAGCGCAAGTCAACTCCACCATCGACGGCATACTGGTCGTGGGCAGCGGCGGAGAGCGCTTGCTCATGAATCAGAGGATGGGCGAGCTATTCAAAATTCCCCCGGAAATTGCCGCCGACACCAACGACTGCCGTATGCTCGAATACCTCACCACCCTGATCCGGGACCGCCACTCGTTCCGGGCCAAGGTGGACCAACTCTATAAAGATCCCAACGCCGTCAGCTGCGACGAAATCGAACTCAACGACGGACGCTTCATGGATCGCTATTCCGCTCCCGTGATGGATAAGGGCGGCAAATATTACGGGCGGATTTGGACCTTTCGCGACGTCACCGAACGAAAATTCGCCGAAAAAGAACTCCTCCTGACCAAAACTTCTCTCGAGAGCGCCTCCGATGCCGTCTTCTGGGCCGATTCCGAGGGCCGCATCGTCTATGCCAACGCGGCCGCCTGCCGCTCCGTCGGCTGGACGCGCGAGGAACTCAGTTCGCTCACCATCTCCGATCTCAATCCGCTTTTCCCCAAAGAGGCTTGGAAAAAGGTCTGGGAAGACATCAAGGCGCAGGGCTCGATGAACTTTGAAAGCCGCCACAAGCACAAAGATGGCCGCATCTTTCCCGTGGATGTCACCGTCAACTACCTGGAGTTCGATGGGCAGGAATACGCCTTCGCCTTCGTCCGCGACATCACCGAGCGGCGCGAGATGGAAGGCCGTCTCCGCCAGGCGCACAAGCTCGAAGGCATCGGCCAACTCGCCGCCGGCATCGCCCACGAGATTAATACCCCCACCCAGTTTGTCAGCGATAACCTCACCTTCCTGGGCGAATCCTGGAAGTCGACTCGCGACCTGCTGGAACAGTATCGCCAGGCCGTGCGCAGCACCGCCGACTCTTTGCCCGTGGGCATGGCCGCCGCGCTCCAGGAAACCGAGCGGCAGTGCGATCTGGAGTTCATTCTGGCCGAGGTGCCGCGCGCCATCGAGCAGGGTCTGGAGGGCGCCCACCGGGTCGCCAAAATCGTTCGCGCCATGAAGGAGTTCTCCCACCCCGACTCGGCCGATAAGACCGCGGCCGATCTCAACAAAGCCGTCGAGTCCACCATCACCGTCGCCCGCAACGAGTGGAAATATGTGGCCGACATTGCCCTCGAGCTCGATGAAAATCTGCCCGCCGTGGTCTGCTATCCCGGCGATATCAACCAGGTCGTTCTCAATCTCCTCGTCAATGCCGCCCATGCCATCAAGGACAAAATCAAAGAAGGCGAAAAAGGCAAGATCACCGTCGCCACTCGACAGCGCGGCGAATTTGCCGAGATCGCAGTCACCGATACCGGCACCGGCATCCCCGAAGCCATTCGTACCAGAATCTTCGACCCATTCTTCACCACCAAAGAGGTGGGCAAAGGCACCGGACAAGGCCTGTCTCTCGCCCACACGATCGTCGTCAAGAAGCACTCCGGCAAGATCTGGTTTGAAACCGACAGCAATGGCACCACATTTTTCATCGACCTACCCATCAAGCCGGCGGATCGAGCCAAGGAGTCCTAATGCCCAAGCGCCTGCTCTTTGTCGATGACGACGCCATGATTCTCAGTGGCCTGCGCCGCGCTCTGCATGGCATGCGCGGAGACTGGGAGATGGATTTCGTGGGCAGCGGCGAGGCCGCCCTGCGCGCGCTCGACGAGAAGCCCTATGACGCCATCATCACCGATATGCGCATGCCCGTCATGGACGGCGCTCAACTCCTCGAGCACACCAAGCAGCGCCATCCCGATGTCATGCGCATGGTGCTTTCCGGCCAGTCCAGCCGCGCCGCTCTTTATCGCTCGCTCTCCCTCACTCACCAATTCCTGTCCAAGCCTTGCGACCCCCAGGAATTGGCTTCCCGCCTCACCCAGGCATTCGCCACGCGCGATCTGCTCGCCAACCAGGCTCTCAAGACGATTGTCGCCCGTCTGAAGTCACTCCCCAGCCTGCCTATCATCTACGAAGAACTCACCGCCGCTCTGCGCCTCGAGGATCCCTCCATCGCGCAACTGGAACGGATCATTGCCAAGGATGTTGGAATGGCCGCCAAGATCCTGCAACTGGCGAACTCCGCTTTCATTGGCGCCTCCGGCCGCGTCACCAGTCTCCTGCAAGCCATGTCTCTGATCGGCACGGAGGCCGTGCGCATGCTGGTTTTGTCGGTTCATGTCTTCTCTCAGTTCGATGGCAACCCCAAAGTGGCCGCCTACTTGCCTGTTTTATGGGATCACAGTGTGTCCACCGCCTCGCTCGCTCAGCACATCGCGACCTCCGAAGGCGTGGCCAAGCCGCTGGTCGAAGAATGCTTTACCGCCGGACTTCTCCACGATGTCGGCAAGGCGGTCCTGTTGTCGGAGATGCCGGTCGAGTATCGCCTCATCGTGGAGCGCAAAGAGCCCCCCGCGCAAGAGGTCGGCGAACTCGAGAGCACCGAGCGCAAGCTTCTCGGTTGCACCCATGCCGAGATCGGAGCCTACCTGATGAGCATCTGGGGCCTCCCCCTGCCACTAGTGCGCGCGGTGGCCTTTCACCATTGTCCGGCCGCGAGCGCCGAGACTGAGTTTTCCTCCCTCACCGCGGTCCATGCCGCCGACGCCATCGTCGCCTCCGTCGATTCGTCCCCTTTGAACCGCGATACACGAATCGATCTGGGCTACCTCGAGGCCCTCGGGTTCGGCCCGAAGGTCGAGGTGTGGCGCGGTCTTTTTGCCGCGGACACCGCGGCAAAACAACAGGCGATGGAAGAAAAACTCGCAGCGGAAAAACGGGTGAAGGAATCCGCCTCCGCAGCTAAGAAACAGGCGTCCTCCGGCTAACCAACCGGAGAGAACGCACCGGAAAAAACGCCCCGCGAAGGCGCGCCGGAAAAGACGCAAGTGAAAGGAAACACAAAATGATGCCTGAGAAGATCCTGCTCGTCGACGACGACAGCAACATCCTGGATGGATTCCGGCGCATATTGGCCCGCGAGTTTACCATCGATACCGCTCTCGGCGGCGAGCCGGCGCTCAAAAACATCGCCAGCAACGGGCCCTATGCGGTCGTGGTCTCCGACATGAGAATGCCCGGCATGGATGGCATTCAGTTCCTCAACAAGGTCAAACTCGAATCGCCCAACACCGTCCGCGTCATGCTCACCGGCAACTCGGATATGGATACGGCCGTCGTCGCCATCAATGAAGGCAGCATCTTCCGCTTCCTCAATAAGCCTTGCAGCAAAGAGATGATGGCCAAGACCCTCACCGCCGCGCTCGTGCAGTATCGGCTCGTCACCGCCGAAAGCCAGTTGCTCGAGCAGACTCTCAGTGGCTGCATTCAGGTCCTCACAGAAGTCCTCAGCCTGGTCAATCCCGCCGCCTTCAGTCGCGCCGAACGCGCCCGCCGGTACATCCATCAGGTCGTTACCCTGATGAAGCTCGGCAATCCCTGGCAATACGAAGTCGCCGCCATGATGTCCCAACTGGGCTGTGTCACCCTCGCCCCAGAGACCATCGACGCCGTTTACAGCGGCGGGAAGCTCTCCGACAGCGAGCAGGCCCAATTCGAATCGCACCCCACCGTCGCCTTCGGACTTCTCTCCAAGATTCCCCGCCTTGAGCCCATCGCCTGGATGATCCGAAATCAAAACAGCCCCAGCCATGCAATGGACGAGTCCGCTCCCATGGATATGCGGCAGGCTGCCGAAATCCTCCGCCTCACGCTCGAGTACGAGCGGCTGATCCAGCGCGGCGTTTCCCGTACCGAGGCAGTCCACACCCTGTCCCGGCAAAACAAGGGTTTCAATCCGGAGTTCTTTAACGCCCTGATCTCCCTCGATCCCAACGCCGAGGAAGGCGAGGTTCGCAAGTGCCGCATCGACATGCTCTCCCCCGGCATGATCGTTCAAGGTGAGGTTCGCAGCGTCGACGGCAGCCTCGTCATCTCCAAAGGCCAGGAGGTCACTCCGCCGCTCATCCTCAAGCTCAAGAACCTGCTGGCCCGCAAAATGGTCGCCTCCGAAATGCTTACGTCGATGCCCGCGACCACGCTCTCGTTCGTCAAGAGCGCTTCGAAATAGATTCGTAAGTAGATTCGAAATATAGTTCGAAATAGAGAGATGAGACCCGCGCCGCCGCGCATGCCAAAACTGGCCCGCAGTCGGGGGTAGGGGCAACCGGACGGGTACGGTACGAATCTGGCAGGCGAGTGCGGAGTGCGGGCGTCAGCACGAAACGGTAAGCCCGGCGCAAAGTCCAGAGGCGGGCATTGCGCCGCGAACCCAGTGCACGGCCCGAGAAATATGGAGCCGACGACCAGACTTGAACTGGTGACCTGCCGATTACGAATCGGCTGCTCTACCAACTGAGCTACGTCGGCCCGTCAACCGATTCTATCATTTCACTTTCACGGCAAACGCATAACCGAAGTCGTCCGCCCCCAGTTCAATTCGTCCGCTCCCTGGCGCGAAGGCCCCGACAAGCAAGAGCACTTTGAGAACTGGACCCCGAAACCTGACACCTGAGAACTGCCCTATGCCGCCGCCAGCGCCCGATACTCTTCCTCCGACTTTGACGGCAGCAGCACCCACAGCGTATAAATTCCAATCCCCGTCCCAATCGGAACGTTCAACAGCGCAACGAACGCCACCACCAGCGCGAACACCCGTGCCCACTCCTCATGCTGCAACAAACCCCAGCCCACTGCGATGCCGACGCCCGCTTTTACCAACAACAGCCAGCCGATCGTGGTGACCAGCGCCGGCAGCCACGCCATCACTTCCGGCGGCGGGCCATTCGGAATTTCACCGATCCTCACCACCACGAACTTTCCAATCAGCAGGACAATCAGTCCGCCCACCACGTGCAGCGCCGAATATGCCATCCACAAGATTCCCACCAGCTTGACGTGCTCTCGCACTCGCGTCTTCCCATACTCCAAAGGGCCGGTAATCGCTTTCCCGCAGCGCACGCAATGCATCTGCCCCGCCTGTAATTGCGCGCCACATTGATCGCAAAACATGTTCGCCTCCATTTCTCTTCGTTCCCTAGACAATACGCGTGCCGACCGTGCGAAGTTTCAGCGGACTCGATTCTGTGCGAACTGCGACTCGCGCCCGCTTGCTCGCGACTCGAGGTTCGAAGCCAAAAACGAAAAGGCCACCCGGCAACTGGGCAGCCTTTTCTTCAAGGGAGAATAGTTCCAACGGAACTTAGAAACCCATCAGAACTTTCTGCGGGAATCTTATGGGCCGGAAAACCCGGGTGTCAAGTAAATTTTGTGCCTTAAATAGTCCTGTTTTCAATAGCTTACAAGCGTGGTCCACAACTCGATAAACCGTCTCAAAACGGTACAAAACCGCCCATTTTCTCCCTTAACAGACTTCGATTGAGTCACTTACCGTCCGCCCGATCCCCCCGGTGCCCGATCCTCCAGGTGCAAACTGATGATTTCGGTCTCCTCCGGCCGGTCAAACACCCGCCCCGGAAAAAGCCGCTTTGCCATGATCCGAATCCCGCCAAATCCCACTCCCACCACCAGCGCCAGCCCTATCAAAATTCCGCACAGCAGAATCACATTAAAGAGGAGATTCGCCAGATTGTCTTTCTTCGTCGCGTATGTGTTCTCGTTCCACGTGACGTCGGCCTCGTAGCTCACCGACCCGAGCAGCGCCCGCGCCTCACTCTGCGAAAGCGGCCCCGCTGCAATCGCCACGATTGGCCCAGTTCGCTTGTCGAAGAACGGTCCCACATCCAAAATCGTCGCCATGCCGGGTTGCTGCGCGGTCACCTGGTGCGCCGCATCGATCTGCCGCAACCGCTCCGCCGCGATCTGCGGCGTCGGATACTCAATCAGCATCAGCGTCGCATCGCCCGCCCCCGCCGTGTACTTCCCGAGCAGCACCTCCGCGCCCGACTTGAAATCGACCATTGAGCTCGCAAGCGGCGCGCCCAGCCGGTCCAGCGCCACCGGCCCCAGAATGTACTTGGCGGTATTTTTTTGATATCCGCGCGCCGGCAGATAATTGTGCAATGGCGGCAGCTTGCCCGTGCTCCCCGCGGGTTTCGGCACCGCGCCCGCCAGTTCCCGCAATTCCGCCGCTGACATCACGCTCAGCTTGTCGAACACCGCGTCGACCAGCACGTTCCCCTGAAAAAACAGCACGCGATTGCCAAACGAGCACGCTCGCTCGCCAATCTTTTCCTCCAGCATCTCCGGATTCTGATAATAGGTGAACGCCCCATACGCCCCGCTGGCATCGTCAAACACGGCGGCCTTAATCGTCAGATGGCGCCCGTCATCGCGCGTGTATTCGGCTTTCTCAACCGTTTTGAATCCGTATTCTCTAAGGACGGCTGCATTCGCGGGATCGGCCACAACCGCGTCCCCGCTATTCGTTGACGAGTCGGCCATCTGCCAGCCGCCAAATTGCTTCGGCAGGACGGAAGTCGAGGCGGGCGAACTCGAGGTGGGCGAATCCGCGCCGTGCGAATCCGCAGCCATCGCCGAAGCGCAGCAACCCGCAACCACGAGGAAAACAAACAGAAGATGGGAGAATTTCATTCGGAATAAACGCCGCACCACACTACTCGATTAGACTACCGGCAGCCCGCGAAAGTTTCCAGTTGGCATCCCCCGTCGCCGGCGGTCGCGCCTTCCGGACAAGTCGGGCCTCCCGACCTTGACATTCACCCCCGAAACGACGACGATGGCTCGCCGCTCAACTCCGGCACTTCCGCACTAGGAGAGCAAGATGAAAATAAGAACGATCGCATTGACGATCGCCACCTGCTTTGCCGCGCTGACGCTTAGCTTCGCCAGCCCCCAGATGGGCACCTGGAAGCTGAACGACGCCAAATCAAAATTCCCGCCGAAAGCCGCGAAAAACAACACGGTCGTTTATGAGGCCGCCGGCGACAACACTAAGGTCACGGTGGACGGCGTCGACGCCGATGGCAAAGCTACCCACAACGAGTGGACCGGCAAGTTCGACGGCAAAGATTATCCGCTGGTGGGCGATCCGTCTGCCGATACCCGCGCCTATAAAAAGATCAGCGACCACAAGCTGGAACTGACCAACAAGAAGGACGGCAAAGTGACGGCCACCGGCACCATCGTGGTTTCCGCTGACGGCAAAACCCGCACCGTCACCGTCAACGCAACCAATCCAGAAGGCAAGAAAGTGCACTACACCGCGGTCTACGACAAGCAGTAAGACACTCTTCGCGAATTCCACGCCAAGCGCACATTGAGGGCCGCACAACTCGCGGCCCCTCGTGTTTGCCAATCTTGTCTGCTCACTCCGGTAGGGTAGCCGCGCCCGCCCAGGTTCGGAGCCATCACAAGGACATGGGGGCGCGCTCACCAGATTTCGGGGGCCTCCGGAGGCGGCGTGTTGGGCAAAGCCGAGCGCCTCTTCACCGGCCCACACTTCCCCAAAATCTCGGGCACGCGAATTGTGATCCGCCCGGATCCCAGGTCAGTCCTTATGGCATAAGTGTCTGACACCGCCGAATCGATCTGACTTCACGGTAGTGGGTCGATAAGATTTCCACAGCGTCTTATCCACTCTTGGTTTGCTGCGCCTTGGCGAGTTCGAGCAATTCCCGTTTGCGTTCTTGGCGTTTTCTAAATGCAGTCATTGCTTCAGCTGTATGTTTCTCTTCGAGAAGAAACACAGTGTCAAGCTGCCCCATGGCTCTGAGTTCCTGTCCGATTTGATCCAGAGTCAGCATGGGCGCAACGAAGTTTACTGCTCAACTCGCCGCACGGTCGAGCAGACGGTGAGCGGCCTTTTCATATTCGCGCTTTGTGGGGATTTCTGCCAGTTTCAGTTTCCAACATTGCTGTTTGCGAGGAAGTGGGTCAGCGACGCCCAAAAGGTTCAGCACTAGGATCGCATCTTTTATCGTTCGCGGCGTCTCTCTGAATCGAAAAGCTAATTCGGGAATCTCGACGATAATGTATTGTGGCGGCGTTGCTGACCAATTCTCCTGCGATTGGATCATTTGCCCATAATCGCGGATCGCTTGCGCGAGTTCACATAGTTCCTCAATGTTGAGCTGCCGCTCCAGTCGTAGGACACGCCGGACGTTGCGAAGACCTCGTCGCACTTGCTCCCAAAGCATAGACTTGCCCGTTCACTCTATATCGCTTCTCCGTCGCTCTCATGTCAAAACTGATCTTGTTCGCTTTTTGTAAATCAAAGTCATTGTGAAGGAGTCCAACATCAAATATCGGCGATAGTACATGGATCGGTGCGGCGTCCTTTCTCGCGTGAGGGAAGGCTGCTGGATTAAAAGCCGCAAGCCATCCCGGGCCTGCGTGCCCCCGTATCCAGCGGCTATTTCGAACGGTCGGTATCCAACCCGGCCCGCACCAAGCTTGACGACTCGCCTGCCAGATTCTTCTGTGCTTCACGCGTCGAGTGACGGCGTTATTTCCACAAATAGAAGAAACTCACTTCCTGCTCCAGCATCTTCTCCCGCGTCGGCAAGTAATCTGAAACGTCGCCAAACATCATGTCCAACACCGATCGCTTCTCCTTTTGCGGATAGACCAGCGACGGCTCGCCAGAAATATTCACGGCCCGCGCCGTATCCTTCACCGCGCCTTCAAAATCCGCAATCTGGTCGATCAGTTTCAGCGGCAGCGCTTCTTCGCCGGTCCAGACTTTTCCATCCGCCAGGGGACGAATTTCTTCAACTTTTTCATGCCGCCCGTCCGCCACCGCCTGAATAAACTGCGCATGCATGTTGTCGAGCATGCCTTGGAAATACTGCTTCTCCGCCGGAGTCATCTCGCGCGTCGGGCTGCCCGTATCTTTGAATTCGCCCGCCTTCATCGTGATCGGCTCCAGTTTCGCCCATTTCAGCAGCTCGCCGTAGTTCACCCACTCGGCAATCACGCCAATCGATCCGACGATGCTTCCTTTGTCCGCATAAATTTTGTTGGTCGCCGAAGCTACATAATATGCGCCGCTCGCTCCCACCGTTTCAATCGACGCCACAATCCGCTTCTTCTTCTCGTCGCGAATCCGCTTCACTTCGCGGTAAATTTCCTCCGACGCGGCCACTCCTCCGCCCGGCGAATTCACGTGAATGACGATCGCCTTAACCGAATCGTCATCCGCAAAGTCCTTCAGCTGTTTCACCACCTGCTTGGGAGAAAGCAGCACGCCATCAAGTTCCACGACCGCAATCTTCGGCCCGAATCCCGAGAACGACTCTTCCTCGCTCCCGCCGAAGCTGAAATACACCAGCGTAATCACCGCCGCAGCGAACAGCACAAAAAGTCCGCATCCCACCAAAACCCAAATCCAGATCCGCGATCGTCCTTCTGCCATAATTGAACGAGTCTACACGAAGGTGAGAGAGTTGAGAGGTCAGAGGTCGGAGGTGAGAGGTCAGAAGTTAGAATCTCTCGGTCCTGACATCAATGCTGACGCAAAAGGCGGTTAACTTCTGACTTCTGCCCTCTGACTTCTGACTTCCCATGCGCGATCCCATCGAACTCGAAGTATTCAAGAACCTCTACCACTCCATCGCCGAAGAAATGGGCGCGGCGCTGCGCCGCACTTCTTTCTCTCCCAATATTAAGGAGCGGCGCGACTACTCCTGCGCCGTCTTCGACGCGCGCGGCCAGGTCATCGCCATGGGCGATCACATGCCTGTTCATCTCGGCTCCATGCCCATGTCAGTCGCGGCCGCCATCGAGCAATGCGAGTTCAACCAATCCCGCATCGGCTGCGGCCGCTTCGAACCCGGCGACGTTGTCATGCTCAACGATCCGTTCCGCGGCGGCACACATCTCCCCGACATCACCATGGTGATGTCCGTATTTATCGGCGCCAAGAGAACATCCTCGACCAACGCCACGAGCGCGATTGCTCCCGACTTCTACGTCGCCTCGCGCGCCCATCACGCCGACGTTGGAGGCGCTTATCCTGGCTCGATGGGCCCGTGCCGCGAAATCTACCAGGAAGGCCTGCGCATTCCGCCCGTCAAGCTCATGCGTGCCGGGAAGATCGTCCCCGACGTGCTCGCTCTGCTGCTCAACAACGTCCGCACGCCCGAGGAGCGCGAAGGCGATCTTGGCGCCCAGATCGCGGCCTGCCAAACGGGCGCTCAACGTCTGCGCGAACTCGTCTCCCGCTATGGTCTCGCCCGCACGCAACAAGCCGCATCCGGTCTCCTCGACTACTCTGAGGAACTTATGCGCGCTTTCCTCGCCACCGTTCCCCCGGGCAAATACCACGCGGAAGACTTCCTCGATGACGACGGCGTAGACTCCAAACCCGTCCGCATCGCCGTTACCATCAACATCGCGCGCCCGCGCAGGAACCCCGCAGTCACCATCGACTTCGCCGGCAGCGACCCGCAAGTCCAGGGCGCAGTCAACGCCGTCGAAGCCATCACCTACTCCGCCTGCTTCTACGTCTTGCGCTGCCTGCTGCGCGAAGACATTCCCGCCACTGCCGGACTCATGCGCCCCATCCGAGTCATCGCGCCCGCTGGCACCATCGTCAATGCCCGTCCTCCCGCCGCCGTCGCCGGAGGCAATGTCGAAACCTCGCAACGCATGGTCGATGTTCTCCTCCGCGCTCTGGCACAGGCCATTCCCGATCGCATTCCCGCCGCTGCCGCCGGAACCATGAACAACCTGACCATCGGCGGGATCGATTCACGCACGCATCAGCCCTTCGCCTATTACGAAACCATCGCCGGCGGAATGGGCGCGCGCCCCACCAAAGACGGCGTCTCCGGCGTCCACACCCACATGACCAATTCGCTCAACACCCCCGCGGAAGCCCTCGAGAACGCCTATCCCGTTCGCCTGCGCCAGTATTCCCTGCGCGCAGGAAGCGGAGGCAAAGGTCTCTACAATGGCGGAGACGGCATCATCCGCGAGATCGAAGTCCTCACCGACGCGCAAGTCACCCTGCTCGCCGACCGCCGCACCCGCGGTCCCTACGGCCTTGCCGGCGGCGAAGACGGCGCTCCCGGCCGCACCACCATCATTCGTCAGGACGGCTCGGAAGAGATTCTCCCCGGCAAAACCAGCGCCCGCCTCCGCGCCGGTGACCGCGTCCGCATCGAGTCCCCGGGCGGCGGCGCCTGGGGCAAGTCCCCGCGTTAACCTCCGAATCGCCCATCAGCCACATCTTTCGCTAAAATTCTTACTATCCTGTTTCACGGAGCCATCTTTTACGGAGCCACTGATGAAATTTCTTCGTCCCACCATCTTCGCCATCATTCTCGCGGCCGGATTCTTCTACTTCACCACCTACCGCACCGGCACTTTTCATCCCGCCAGTTTCCTCTCCCACCCCCAGCATCTTGAAATCACCGAAGCCGCCAGTGGCGGGCAGTTTGACTCCGAGGAGCAGAACAACATCTCCGTCTACCGCCGCAACATCGGCTCCGTCGTCAACGTTACCTCGCGCGTCATGACCTTTGATTTCTTCTACGGGTCTGTCCCGCAGGAAGGCCAGGGTTCCGGCTTCGTCATCGATAAAGAAGGCCACATCCTCACCAACTATCACGTCATCGAGAATGCGCACGACGTTTGGGTCACCCTCCACGACCGCAAGAAGTACCGCGCCTCCATCGTCGGCACCGACCGGGGCCATGACCTCGCTGTCGTGCAGATCAAAGCGCCCAGTCTTCAGCCTATGACCCTCGGCGACTCCACCAATCTGCAAGTCGGCCAAAATGTCTATGCCATCGGCAATCCCTTCGGATTCTCCGGCACCCTCACGCGCGGCATCGTCAGCTCCATTCGCCAGGTGCAGGAACCCAGCGGCGTAGTCATCGAAGAAGCCATCCAGACCGACGCCGCCATCAACCCCGGCAACTCCGGAGGTCCGCTCCTTAACTCGCACGGCGAGGTCATCGGTATTAATACGATGATTGCTGCTGCCGGTGGCGCCGAACAAAATTCCGGCATCGGCTTCGCCATCCCCATCAACACCGCCAAAGCCGTTCTCAACGATCTCGTCACCCTCGGCCGCGTTCGCCGTCCCGCACTCGGCGTCCGCACCATTCCCATCGATCCCGAACTCGCCACCGAACTCGGCCTCCCCGCCGATTCCGGCCTCCTCATCGTGCAAGCCGTCCCCGGAGGCGCCGCCGACCGCGCCGGCCTGCGCGGCGGCACCGAACGCGCCTACCTCGGCAACATGCCCATCATGATCGGCGGCGACCTCATCGTCGCCATCGACAGCAAGCCCGTCGAGAGTCAGCAGGACCTGGCCCAGGTAATGAACAACCACCGCGCCGGCGACACGGTCAAAGTATCCATCTTCCGCGGCAAACAAAGGCAAGACGTAGCGGTAGTTCTGGGCGAAACCCGCGACCAGGTGTGAGGGCCGGAAGGAATTTCGAAACGGTTGCGCCACGTTGCCGACGTAACCGGGAAGGGCACGAGTTCCACTCGTGCCAGTAAGTCGTTGAAAACTGTGTCCGCGCTTTAGCGCCTGAGGCAGCCTTTTCGCGGACTGCCCGACTTTTTTCGCAGCCTCTTCAGCCGATGAGGTACAGCTTCGCGCGCGAAGGACGTGCTCCGCAGACTGCGATGGAACCCAGTCGATTCACCGCCAGCTTGACATTTGGCGGAGGTATATATCACAATATATACCATGCCGCGAACCGCCAAGCTGTTTCGCAATGGACGAAGCCAGGCCGTGCGCTTGCCCTCGGAATATCGCTTCGAAGGCTCGGAGGTTTTTGTCCGGCGTGATCCGGCCACGGGCGATGTAATCTTGTCGCGGCGTCCCGAATCCTGGAAGGATTTTTTCGCGTTTCTCAAGACCGCCGACGTGCCGAAAGACTTTCTCTCCGATCGCCAGGACGGGCCCCCGCAAAAGCGCGAGTTGTTCTAAGTGGCTGTCCGCTATCTTCTCGATACCAACACCGCCAGCTATGTAATCAAAGGAAATTTTCCGCGCGTGCGCGAGCGCCTGCTGAAAGTGCCCATGGCCGAAGTCGGAATCTCGGTCGTCACCGAGGCCGAATTGCGCTTCGGTGTTGCGCGCCGTCCTGAGGCGGCGTCTCTGAAAAAAGTAGTCGAGGAATTTCTTCTGCGAGTGGAAGTGCTGCCATGGAACTCCGATGCCGCACAGCAGTATGCCCGCATCCGCGCGGCACTGGAGAAAGACGGAGAACCAATGGGCAACCTCGACATGATGATCGCGGCGCACGCGGTCGCCGCAGAAGCGGTGCTGGTTACGCATGATCACGTGTTTCGGCGGGTGAAGGGGTTGAAGGTGGAGGATTGGAGCAGGTGACTGAGGGCTGCGGCGGAGCATATTCAGGAACTCGAAGCATCATGGGAGGCCATTCATGAGGAGGAATAGGAGCAGGCGGCATCGGATTTCAACGAGCGACGTCGAGATTGATCGCGCCATTCAACGCGCGAAGGGCCTGCATGCCAATTCTCCGCATGCTGTCTCGGCGCGGTATGACCGGGCCAGCGGGAAGGTCGTGATTGAGCTGAGTTCGAAGCTGACATTGAGTTTTTCGCCGCACGACGCACAAGGACTGGAAAATGCCACGCCGGCGCGGCTCGAGGAAATTGAGTTGAGTCCGTCAGGCTTTGGAGTGCACTTTCCGAAAATCGACGCCGACCTCTATATTCCGGGGTTGCTGGAAGGGCTGATGGGATCAAAGAACTGGATGGCGGCACGTCTTGGGCAGGCCGGAGGGCAGTCGCGAAGCCGGGCCAAGAAGGCGCCATCGCGGGCGAACGGGCTAAAGGGCGGTCGGCCCCGGCGGGGGGAAGTTGCGGAGGGGGATTAGTGAGATGGAGTCGATGAACCCACACATTCGCAAAGAATGTGTGGGGCATCTCGCTAGTTCCATGGGCGGACAGGATCCATAGTGCCGCGCTGTTCCGGTCTTGGAAGAGTGCACGATAAGCTGTGTCGGCGCCTGGTGTGCGAAGGCCTACGGCAGCAAAAAATCCCACATTCTGCACCGCTTCGCACTTTTGGTCCAGTGAATGTAGTTTTCAATGTGCATCTTCGTCATTTCTTCGTTTCCTCGGTCACGGTATAGACTCGCATCCCTGTTGTGCTCCGCAGCGCGGGCTTCAGCATCCTTTGTCCAGCCCTTGATCGTTTTGTGCATGTTACGGCGCCAGTCATTCACAATCAGGGCAGACAATACGGCCACAAAGATTGTCGCGAACATAAATCACACCCCTTGGTCCAAGTGGATTCTACAACTCGCGCTGCACCTAAGGACGGCGAGGTGTTTGCGGTCGCGGGAAATCGCAGGGTACATTCGGGAATTCCTTTTCCCATTTATCGACTTGCGCGTGTTTAGCTTCGGCAATCAGTTCTAGGGCAGTCTTGTAATCATCACTTCCGATAAACTCCAGGTATGCATACGATTCCGGACCTCAAAAAGTGTTCGACGAGACCAGTGCGGTTCTCAATGGGGTTATGCGTCTCTGGCAAGATACGTAAGCTTGGCACGGCTTTCGAGACCTGCCGGATCGACCACGGTTCCTGGGTCTAAATGGGCAATCGCCTCGTTTCTCCGTTTTTATACTGACAAGAGAATGTCCTGAAGACCAGCAATACGCTTTTCGGCGTCCTTCACAGCTAACGATACCTGTTCAGGTGTTCCATGCTTGAAAGTTGCCGCCTCCAATTTAGCCCTATCAAGGAGTGACCTCACCGTGACCGACTTGCTTGTTTTGTCATACAGTTTCGCGGCGTACATCTGTGACATTTGCAAGCTCGCCTCGAAAGCTAAGCCAAAGAATGTGGGGGAAGACTTGAAAACGACAGCATCCGCACCCCTCAACCCATTAGCGATGGTGAGATACCCTCGCCCCAACATTACTTCATTGTTCAGACTGACGAGAATTTGGTCGATTGTCGGTTTGCCCACCTCTTGCCTCCATTTTTGATTTTAACGTGGCGCACCCGCGAGTCGTGGTGAGGATAGGAAGTCAAAGTCCCCGTCCTGTCGCGCCGCCCAAAAATTCATTGACTTAGCGAATCACATCGCCAACAATTTCATCAGGGGACCTGAAACCGGGCCCCGACCCCGCCCAGGCGGGGGTGGCACTTAACTTCTTTGAAAATTGGACTTTGCGGAGAATATGGTTGTGGCGTCAGCCGTCACACGCGTAAGCCTTTCAGCAAGTCCTTATTCCTCAAAGACCTGGAGGAAACCAGTAAGACGCGGCTCCTAAGTCTCTGATTTATAAATACTTTACCTGTAAGTCCTTATTTCTCAAAGACCTGGCGCGATAGCTTTCGCTAAGCCTCTGATTCTAAAGACAACCCATTCTTGGGTGTGGGGGTTCACTGGGACCGGAACCTCGATACGATACGTAGCTGGCTCTTCCGGTAAGTGCTTATTTCTCAAAGTCCTTGGAGGGGAATTCACCGGGAAGCATAGGCAAGTCTCTGATTTATAAAGACTTTACTCGCAAGTCCCTATTCCTCAAAGACCTGGCGGGAGAGAGCCGCTAAGTCTTTGATTCTAAGAGACCGGGTCTAGGGGGGTAGGGGGTACCTGGGAGAAGCGATAGCCGCGCGAGAGACGCCAGGCCGAGATAAGAAAGCAAAAGCCGCCAGCTTTCGCTGACGGCCTTTACTGAAAACTGACAACTGATGACTGAAAACTAGCTCTCGTACAGCAGCACGCCCTCGGCCTTCTCCGCGTCCACTGGACGGTAGTAAAGCTTGTTGTCTTCGAGGAAGACCTCGATGAAGGCTGGCCTCGTGGTGATCGTCCCCTGGATCAGCGCTTCCGACAGCGGGTCTTCGATGTACTTTTGCAGTGCCCGGCGGAGCGGTCTGGCTCCGTAGCTGCGGTCGGTTAGCGTCTGGTTCAGGATCCACTTCTTGGCATCGTCGGCTACCGTGACTGTGATCGAGCGCTGCGCCAGGTTCTGGTTGAGCTGGTTGACCAGCAGTTCGAGAATCTGGATCAGGTCCTGCTCGCTCAACGCCGTGAAGAGGATGACCTCGTCGAGGCGATTCAGGAACTCGGGATTGAAGGTGCGTTTGACTTCGCCCTTGACCAGGTCCTCAACCTTCTCGGAGACCATATCTTCTTTGGACGACTGGAAACCGAGGCCTTCGCGCTTCATCAGGTGGCGAGCGCCGATATTCGAAGTCATGATCAGGATGACGTTCTTGAAATCGACGGTGTTGCCTAAGCCGTCGGTCAACTGCCCGTCTTCAAAAACCTGCAACAGGATGTTGAACACATCCGGATGCGCTTTTTCGATTTCGTCGAGCAGAACGACAGAATATGGCGCGCGCTTGACGCGTTCGGTCAATTGCCCGCCTTCTTCGTAGCCGACGTATCCCGGAGGCGAGCCGATCAGCTTCGAGACCGAATGCTTCTCCATGAACTCGGACATATCGAAGCGGACGAGCGCTTTGTCGCTGCCGAACATGAAACTCGCCAGCGTACGCGCGACTTCCGTTTTGCCTACGCCGGTCGGCCCCAAAAAGAGGAACGATCCGATCGGCCGATTCGGGCTTTTCAACCCCGCGCGCGAACGCCGAATCGCGCGAGCGAGGGCGCTGATCGCTTTGTCCTGCGAAATGATGCGCTTGTGCAACTCTTCTTCAATGCGCAGCAGCTTCTGCGTTTCTTCTTCTTTGATCGAGGTGATCGGCACGCCGGTCCAGCGGCTGACCACGTCCTCGATGTCCTCCCGACCGACTACGCCGGTGGAGGATTCATCGAGGTGGTATTTTTCGCGAAGAGCGCGCAGGTTTTCGCGCTCCTTGCGTTCTTCGTCCGAGTAGAAGCGCGCCTTCTCGAACTCGTGGTTCGCGATGGCGTTCTCCATACGGTGAACGATGAACTTGATGCGTTTTTGGACTTCGGTCAACTCTTCGGGAAGCGAGGTCTGGCGCAGCTTCACGCGCGCTCCCGCTTCGTCGATCAAATCGATGGCCTTGTCGGGCAAGAAGCGATCCGGAATATAGCGATTCGAATGCGAGACTGAGAAGTTGATGGCATCGTCGGTATAGGTAACCGCGTGAAATTTCTCGTAGCGCTCTTTGATCCCGAACAAAATTTTGATGGCGTCGACTTCGTTGGGCGGTGGAACCTTTACCGCCTGGAAGCGGCGCTCGAGCGAGCGATCTTTCTCGATCGACTTGCGATATTCGGCCGGCGTGGTTGCGCCGATGCACTGAATTTCGCCGCGCGATAGAGCAGGCTTCAGAATGTTGGCGGCATCGAGCGAACCTTCCGCCGAGCCCGCGCCCACCAGCGTGTGCAACTCGTCGATGAAGATGATGGAATTCTGCGACTCCATCAGCTCCTTCATGATGGTCTTCAGCCGCTCTTCGAACTGGCCGCGATATTTCGTGCCCGCGACGATCAAAGAAAGGTCCAAAGCCAGGATGCGCTTGTCGGCCAAAAACGAAGGCACTTCGCCGTCCGCGATGCGCTGCGCCAGGCCTTCAACGATTGCCGTCTTGCCAACGCCGGGCTCGCCGATCAGCACCGGATTGTTCTTGGTGCGGCGGCAGAGAATCTGCACGACGCGCTCGACTTCGCCTTCGCGGCCGACGAGTGGATCAAGCTGGCTGTCCATGGCAGCCTGAGTGAGGTCGCGAGAGAATTCGCTCAGCAGAGAAGATTCGCGCTGGCCGCGTTGCGGGGCAGCTTTTTCCTGGCTGGTGCGGGCGAGTTCTTCGCGGATGGTCGAAAGGCGCAACCCACGCTCATGCAGAATTTCGGCGGCAAAGCACTTCTCTTCGCGCAGCAGCCCTAATAGCAGGTGCTCGGTGCCAATATGCTTATGTGACAGCCGTTCCGCCTCTTCGGCCGCGTATGCCAAAACGCGCTTGCATTCGTTGCTCAGGGGTAGATCGACAGACGTGGAGACCTTCTCCCGGATGGTCGTGTGGCCTTCGATCTGCTTGCGGATCGACTCCACCGATGCATGGGATTTCAGGAACCGGTTGGTCAGGGCCTTGTCTTCGCGCAGCAAGCCCAGCAGCAGGTGTTCGGTCTCAATATAAGGAGAGCCGAACTGGCTGGCCTCGTATCTGGCGAAGAAAATTACGCGCCTGGCTTTCTCCGTGTAGCGTTCGAACATATACTCATTCCCCCCAGGTTCCTTGCGGAAAGCTCCTTGCGGATCGCCCCTCTCCGCCAAACCGTGTCCCTACCACTAATTATGCCTTTTCCTCGCCGAATCTCCTAAGCGAGAATCACTCTCTGGTAACAGGCGCCCATCCGCGGGCGTCCCATCCAACTCTGCCTTTTCCTCACGCCGGAAGCGATTCCGGCGCCACCTCTTCCATTCTGCCCCGATCCAGCCGGAGCACTCTATGGCACCGACGTGCGAAAGCCACATTATGAGTAGCGATCAACGATGTCAATTGACACTCGCGGTGCAGTCGCGCAACCAACTCGAAGACCACTTCCGCCGTCCGCCCGTCGAGATCGCCCGTCGGCTCATCGGCCAAGAGCAGTTGAGGCTGGGTGATCAGCGCCCTGGCCAGCGCCAGCCGTTGCTGCTCGCCTCCCGAAAGCTCGCCGGAGCGATGCGTGCTGCGCGCTTCAAGTCCCACTTCGCGCAACCAACGCGCCGCTTCCTGCTCCGCAGCGGAGCGTGCCTGCCCTCGCGCCAGCAGGGGCATGGCGACGTTCTCCAGGGCGGTGAACTCGGGAAGCAGATAATGAAATTGCCAGACGTAGCCAACTTCGCGGTTGCGGAAATCCGCAGCGTCATCCTCGGAGAGCTGATTCACCCGGGAGTTCGCGCAGTATACGTCACCTGCGGAAGGCCGATCAAGCGCGCCAAGAATGTGCAACAAGGTGCTCTTTCCGGCACCCGATTGCCCCACGATCGCCAGCATCGTTCCCTTTTCCACTTGAAAAGACAGATTTTCAAAGAGCACCAAGTCCGCTTCGCCTGAGCGAAAGACTTTACTCAATCCCTCGACCCTCAACAGAGGATCTTGAGCTATTGGATGCAAGTCCACCCTCCCAAGGATCACAGAGAGCCTTCGCACCCTGGGGTGCTGCGAGCGTAGCTCCCACTCCATTAGATCACGAGGAGGATTCCCCTGTTCCCGCGACTTGAATCGCGGAAATTGGGTATGCCAAAAACTGTATACCTAGGGAAAACGGATGCAATGTGACCGTAGTCACAGGTAGAAGGAACAGCAGACACCTCCGCGAACTGTCGTGACGATTACGCCCGCTCCACCGTTGGTATCCAGTTGCGCCGCTCCAGAAATGTGGGCGGCTCATAGGTCACGCCCGTGGCCAGGCGCCGGTCCTCACGCCGCGTGGTCCATAGCAGGACCGGTCCCATCGCCGCGGAAGCGATGCGCGACATCCAGCCAAATTCCTCGCCAATCTCGCGCCGCAACTCGTGGATTTGCCGGCTTACATCCTCATTTACTTTGCGGAAGTAGCGCTCGGCCGCCCACAAGGCCGCGCTGTAGGCGGTGCGCAGTTTCACATTCTCGCGGGCAAAGCGTTCGCGGACGCGCAGGTCCGGATAATCTTTGTAGCGCCGCCAACCTTGCAGCATGGTCTCGCACATGCGGTAGAGGCTCGGCCCGTTGCGCTCGAAGTCCCGCCAAAATGCCCAATCCAGAAAGCGCTTCGAGTCTTCCCGGGAAATCGCCGCATGCCGGAAGTTGAACTTATCCTGCCCGTGAATATCGGCCACGTTAATGCCTTCCAGCATTCGTCCCTGCGCCGTCATCTCCTGGTGCAGCGGCGTGCCTGGCACCGGAGTGTAGAGCATGAACTGGTGGAAGTCGGTGTTGTGCGCGACCGCGTATTCGATTTCTTCGCGGATGTTGTCGGGCGTGTGGTGTTCCAGTCCGATGATGGTTGAGCCCTGCACACGAATCCCGTGCTCGCGCAGCATGTGCGTAAGCTCATGAGAATCGGTTCCTTCAAGCTTTACATACCGCGAGCGCGGAGACTCCAGCCCCATCCAGATCCACGAAACGCCAAGCTCCACCAGTTCCTCGATTTTGTATTGACGGACCGCATTGGCCGAGGCAAAGACGGCCATCCCCCAGGCTTTCTTGCCTTCTTTCATGCGTTCGAGCAGACGCATGGCGCGCTTTTTATGGAGTAGAAAATTCTCGTCCATGACGAAAAAAGTCTGGACGCCGAGCGCGGCTTCGGCATGGCAAAAAACGTCGTAGAGTTGGTCGCCCGTCTCGTAAAAGTTTACGAACTTCCCTTTGCCGCCAAAAAATGCCGAGGTGGTGCAGAAGTTGCAGCCCATCGGGCAACCGACGGACGGAATGATAGTCGCCGCTGTTCCGCCTTTTCGCTCCGGCATCTTGAGGCCCATGATGCGGGTGCTGAGTCCGGAAACAATATCGGGATGTTGAATGGGCGCGTCGGGATCTTCGCCGAGATAGCGCCGCATCCAGGAAATTCCCTCGCCGCGCACGATGTAATCGGCGTCGACTAGGTGGTCGAGCCCGGGCGTCGCCGCCACATGTCCGCCAATCACAATCACAGATTTCGGCGAGAGCTTGCGCACGATGCGGCACATCTCACGCACCTTGCCGACATTGATGATGATCGAAGAAATTCCGACGATATCGTATTCGTTGGCCTGCAGCTCGCGCGCGAAGTCTTCGCGGGTGGGAAAATCCAGCACCGCGCAAGGCGCGGAGATATTCTGCTGAATCATCATGATCCCCCACGACCGGTGGAACATGCGCAGCGAAAATCCGCCCTGCGCCCGCGTCACCTGGTTGTGGTAAAGCTCCATCGGATTGATGGCGCGGGAGCCGAACTCATCGTCCTGCGCATAAGGACCGAATACCGAACTCAAAAGTACGCGCGCGTTCTTGCCCTTGGGGTGAACGGTTGTTTCCTGCATTGTGGTCATAACTTGAACGTAGCGAAGTGTGGGCGGAAGAGTCTGTGAGCGATGGCGGGTAATACAAAACTTTTACATGCCAATACTCGCCCGTATAGGCAGTGTCCAGCACCTTCGTCACCGCCGATTTGTAAGCCCAAGCGCGATCTGGGCCCAACGTCTTATTTCGTGCGAATCAATTCCCACCTTTGCATCAAGCCGGGTTCACGTGTTGCCGATAAATAATTGAGCAGGCTGTCGAAAGCCCCATTGGTTCGCCGAGGCTAATCGGCACAAATCGTGCCTATGCAAGGAAAGGGTCGGACGGGCATTGTGAGGACCTTGGACGTCGAATCTTGTCAATTTTCCGACGAAGCCGATCTCCCGCGCGAACCTACACAAACGCCGGAGTCAACGTGTCCGCCTGCTCGAAACGAATCTTCTATCGACCCACCCGCGTGCCACGAGTTGGATTGGCGCAGCGCTCCGCTTCATAAACAGCTTCTGCTGGGACTGTTCTTCTTCGCCGCGTTCCTCATTTCGGATGGCTCATCCACGGCCGCCCAGGCCTGGGAGGGGGCGCCCCCTTGGTATCTTCCCGTCGGCCTTTCCCTGGTCATGCTGCTCTGCGGGGGAATGAGGTACTTGCCTCTCATATTCATCGCCAGCGCGATTGCATCCTCGGTGAATTACCATTGGCCAATTTTTTCGTGGTGCGGGCTGCCCGGGTCGGTCGCCGTTTATCTCGGCTACATTGCCGGCGCCTTAATCCTACGCGGCCGGTGGCGGGTCGATTTACGCTTTCAGACTCTGCGCGACGTCGGACGATACCTCGCGGTCTGTCTCGGGGCCGCCGTCCTGAGTGCAGCTATCGGAACACTCACTCTTCTCGGAGACGGGAGGATTCGCCGATCCGACGCACTTTGGGCTACCGCGCAATGGTGGGCGAGCGATGCCCTCGCCATCATCAGCTTTACTCCCTTCGTTTTGCTGCATATCGCCCCGCGCGTCGGTCGCTGGCTACACTCGAAAAGCAGTCTTCGCCGGCCCCTACGGCGGCGGCACTTTTTGACATTCGGAATTCTCGAACTGATGACGCAGTGTGGATTCGCCGCGCTGGTCATCTGGCTCTTATTCGGTTATGCGCCCGCGAGCCCCTACCAGCCACTTTACTTGCTCTTTGTCCCAGTCATCTGGGTTGCCGTTCGCCGCGGTCTTCCCGGCGCCGTCGCGATCACGTTCGCCATCAGTGTTGGAATGACGTTTGCCGCCTGGGTCACGCAGGCACACCACGGGTCGCTCCCCAGGTTGCAGCTCGCCATGTTGGCCTTGGGACTCACCGGTCTTTGCCTGGGTGCGGTGGTCACGGAGCAAAAACGTGTGGCGCGGGCCGTTCGCGAGTCGGAAAAACGATATCGGCTGCTGTTTGAGCGGAACCTCGCCGGCGTCCTCCGCACCACACTTCCCGGCCGCATCCTGGAGTGCAATCAAGCCGCGGCTTCCATGCTTGGCTATCACTCACCGAAGGAAGTCCTGGCTCTCCCGGTGGGGGCTCTTTATCAAATGATTTCGGATCGCGAAGCATTCTTGACAAAGATCAAATCCGAAAAATACCTTACCAACCACGAGTTGCGGCTGCGACGCAAGAGCGGCGAATTGGCATGGGCGATGTTAAATGTAACTCTAGTGGAGGGTCATTCCGGCGCCCCCGACATTATCGAGGGCACCCTCGTCGATATCACCGAGCGCAAGGTCGCCGAGGAGAAAGTTCAATCGCTAGCCTACTTCGATGCTCTTACCGGACTGCCCAACCGCCTTCTGCTGCACGATCGATTGTCGAAGGCGCTGGCCGCTGCCCATCGCCAGAAGCACGAAGTTGCACTCTTGTTCCTGGATATCGACCGCTTCAAAGTCATTAACGACTCGCTCGGGCATTCCGTCGGGGATCTCCTTCTCAAAGAAATTGCGGATCGCCTCAATCGATGTGCGCGCGATCAGGACACCGTGGCCCGGCTCGGCGGAGACGAATTCCTGATCGTGCTCACCAATGTGGAAAAGAAACACGACGTCGCGGTTGCCGCCCGGCGTTTCATGGATGCGATAACCGCCGGATTCTGCATTCAGGGCCACGAGCTTACCCTCAGTTGCAGCCTCGGCATCAGCATTTTCCCCGAACACGGCGCGGACAGCGAAATCCTTATCAAAAACGCCGATGCCGCGATGTATAGCGCCAAGTACAGTGGACGGAACAACTTTCGCGTCTTCGAGCCGAGCATGAACGCTCGGGCTGCCGAAGAGCTGGCCATCGAGAACGGCTTGCGATCCGCACTCGCAAAGAACGAACTCTCTCTCGTTTACCAGCCGCAGGTAGATGTGGTCACCAATAAAATCTCGGGAGTGGAAGCGCTCCTGCGCTGGCAGCACCCGGAATTGGGCCATGTATCGCCCAAGGACTTCATTCCCGTCGCGGAGAACAGCGGCCTCATCGTGCCCATCGGGGAATGGGTACTCAGAACGGCCTGCGCGCAAGCCCGGAAATGGCACGACCAGGGTTTAACCGCGCTGTCGATCGCGGTCAATGTATCGGCGGTGCAGTTTCGCCAGACCGACTTCCCTAAAACCATCCGCAGCGTGCTCCAGGAAACCGGCCTCGACCCCCAATACCTCGAATTGGAACTTACAGAAAGCGTTCTGCTATCGAATGCCGATGGGATGTTCTCGATTCTTCAACAACTAACCGCTATGGGATTGAGACTCGCCATCGACGATTTTGGAACGGGCTATTCCAGTCTCAGTTATTTGAAGCGGTTTCCCTTTAGCAAGTTAAAGATCGACTGTTCCTTCATCCGAGATATTGCCTTCGATCACGATGACGCGGCCATCACAGCCGCCATCATCAGCATGGCCAAAAGCTTGAACGTCAAGGTGGTCGCCGAGGGCGTCGAAACCGAAGAGCAGATGTCATTCCTCCGGCTGCATCAGTGTGACGCCGTTCAAGGCTACTACTTCAGCAAGCCATTAGCGGTCGACGAAGCTCTGGTTTGGCTGCGAGGCAACTATCCCCACGCGCCGGTCGCGGTACATGCCAGCACCGACGACTCTCCACGTGGGCGAGGCGCCGCCGCCAATTAAAGACCGCGGGGTTCGCCTGTGACGGGGGCGTGGCCTCGCCAAACCCGCAACGGTGATCTCCGTCACCGCCGTGCTCATTGACCCGTTCCACCATAGAGATGACCGGTGGGCCAATTCGGGCATGGCTTCCTTTGTCGCTTGGAAGCCGCACTGAAAATTCCCCCAACCGGCTATCGGTGACGCCATGGCAGATGAACAACTTTTGAATTCCTTCCGGGCCTTGATCCGAGCGGCAGAAGAAGGTGCTGCCATACCACCCGTCGGCGAAAACGATCTCAAGTGCCTGCACGAGGCGAGCATCGATCTGGCGAAACGCTATTGCGGCAAAGACGGCGCGATCAGCATCGATCTGATGGCCCGCGCGTGCAGTCGCGACGCCGACCTGCCCGCCGTATGGCTGCGCCACACCCAGCTCCGCTTGCTGATTCGACAGGGCCTTCTTGCCGAATGGCAACATGGCACAGCCCTCGACGACGCGGTCTTCCGCGTGGCCGCGACCCTGCCGCTGAGTGGCGTTCACTTCGATCCGGACACCTTCATTCGGCAATTGCGCAAGGGCGCCGCAGTCGGAAATCCCTAACAGTTCGCCAAACGCAGCCAATCTGTGCGCCGAATCCGGAGTCTTCTTCTTTACTTGAACTGAGGGTTGGAGGCGTTGACAAGGCGCGGAGGCGTGCGCGGGGATTTGGAGGCGCGGGTCGGAATCGAACCGACGAATAGAGGTTTTGCAGACCTCTGCCTTACCACTTGGCTACCGCGCCGAACTGCCGTCAAACGCCACAATAAAACGAAAAGCCCTCGCGGGCGCGGGGCTCGACGCAAATCTGGAGCGGGAGACGGGATTTGAACCCGCGACTTCGACCTTGGCAAGGTCGCACTCTACCACTGAGTTACTCCCGCTCGTCGCCTCATTCTACAGCAGTTGCGTTCTCGCTGACAATTCGCGATCTCCGCCGCTCCGAGTACTTTCGTACGCCGCGCCGGTGACCTCTCCCTATCCCCCTCCGCCGCGAAACCATGACTGGAACAACGCGCAGCCTCGTGTAAGGCATAAAATACGGGGGAACCTCCGAATTGCATTTTTCGTAGTCTGAACCGGATGGCGACGATGCGAACTTTTCTAATCACACTGGTGGCTTCTCTGGTCTTATCCATCGTGCTCTGGAATTTCGGCCTGGCCCATAAAATCTGGCCCGCCCACCCTCTCTTCGCGACCACCCTGATTGCAGGAGTCTGTGCCAGCATCCTTCAAATGATCCTGGCTCGCGATGACGCTGCGGAGAAGCGGGAACGATCCCTTCCACCACGGCGCAATTAAGACCGCAGCGGCTCGGCCGGGCGATGCGGACTCCACTGCGGATCTTCCTCCGGCGTCACAATCTCGCCGTCCCGCATGTGAATAATTCGGTCGCCGTACTCCGCCGCTTCCGGATTGTGCGTGATCATCAACACGGTTTGCCCCAGCTCTTGATTCGACTGGCGCAGCATCCTCAGCACCGCTGCCGAGTTTTTCGTGTCGAGATTTCCAGTGGGTTCGTCGGCCAGCACGATTGCCGGCTGATTAATCAGGGCGCGAGCGAGCGCCACGCGTTGCTGCTCGCCGCCAGAAAGTTCGTTCGGCCGATGCTCCAGGCGGCCCGCGATGCCCAGCATTGCGCTGATTCGTTTTAGAAACTCGGGATCGGGAGCGCCTCGCCCCGCGATGTCGGCCGCAATCTCGATGTTGCCCAGCGCACTGAGCGTCGGCAGAAGATTAAATTTCTGAAAGACGAATCCAATTTTGCTCTTTCGCAAACGCGTGCGCTGGCTATCGGAAAGCGACGCAAAATCCACCCCGTCGATCGTCACACTGCCGGAATCCGGCCGCGTCAGCCCGCCCAGCAGATAAAACAGTGTCGACTTGCCGCTGCCCGACGGCCCCACAATCGTTACAAACTCGCCCTTTTGTACGCCAAGAGAAATGCCGCGCAACGCTTGCACCTCGACTTTGCCGACGCGGTAGGTCTTGCGCAGTTCTTTGGCTTCTATGAAGGCCGCCATTCATCAAAAACCATATCACAGGCGTGCCTTGTTCCAGGCGGCGCGATCGCCAAAAAGCCACATGCAATCTGAATCGTCGCTTACGCAACTGTAGCTTCTGCCGCTGGCCGGCCGCGCACTTCAAAGGGACGCCTTGGCCCGCGTTTGCGCACCAGCAATAACCGAATCTTCTCCAGCAAGTCCATCGGTTCGTACATTCCTTTGGGAAGGAAAATGTCGGCCAGCGTGTCGCGCTCGTAGATTTTTGTCTGCGCCGAAATCAACACCGCCGGAGTCTGCGGTGAGAGCGCTTTGATTTTGTCAATCAGCCGCGAGCCATCGAGCCCGGGCATGACCAGGTCCGTCAGCACCAGGTCGATTCCGCCACGGCGGAATGCCGCGAGCGCGTGGTCGCCGTTGCTGCACGCAACCACGCGATATCCGCGGGTTTCCAGCAGGATTTTGCGAATGGAGAGCGCCTGTTCGTTGTCATCGACGCAGAGAATCGTTTTCTTCGGTTTCATGGAACCTGACCGGGAGACTGTCGTCGCCGCTTTTTTTTTAATTTTGGAGATGCAGAGCGAATTGAATCGTAGTCAGAATTTGGATTCCGGTAAAGTGTCGCGCTCGCTAACGGCACCGCCGTGGATGGCTCGGGTGCAGCCCACGCTCGCGACCGCAATTCGAGCAGCGGTGGGCCCGGTTAGAGCGCAAAAATAATTTCGCCGCGCAGAACTTCTACACAATTTCCACCGACGCGCACATTGACCACTTGGTTATCCCCGGTCGGGCCCCGCTTCGTGGCGCGCACGAAAATGCAACTCGGGCGGTGCATTTCGAGGCCTTGTTCGATCATCACCTGCTCGTCGCTCGCAGCCACGCCGTGCGCCACCATCCACGCCGCGCAACAGCCTGCGGCAGAACCGGTCGCCGGATCTTCTCCGTTGTAGAAAAACAGTCGAGCGTGCAGCCGCGCCTTTGGATCGACCGTCTCGCGGCTAACAAAATACAGAAATTTTGCGCCGCTCCGCTCCAGATATTCCGCGGCGCGATTCAGATCCAGGCGAAATCCTTGCAGCGTCTGGAGCGAGCGCAGCGGGGTCACCGTAAAAGGGACGCCCGTGGAAACGGTTTGGATCGGAGCCGAATCGTCGAAATCGCTCACGCTCAAACCCGTCGCGCTCGCCACCGCCGCGCGGTCGTGAATCATGCCGAATTCCGGATCCTTCTGCATCATTTCGCCAAAGGCAAGCGCGGATGACGGCGGCTGCGAGAAACGTACCGGCACAGTTCCCACCTTTAGTGCCAGGCGCACTTCGTCCGCGCCCGAACTCCCGCGCAAAACAAATGCCGTGCCGAGCGTTGGGTGGCCGGCAAACGGCAGTTCTTCCTGCACCGTAAAAATGCGAACCCGCACCCCGGATTCCCGCTCGGCATCCGCATCACCCGGCAAAATGAAGGTCGTCTCCGACAAATTCGTTTCCCGCGCAATGGCCTGCATCTGTTCGGTCGTCAGGCCGCTTCCATCGAGGACAACCGCCAGCGCGTTGCCGGTGAAAGCGCGGTCGGTAAAAACGTCCACTTGCACCAGAGAAAGTTTCCGCATCGCATTCGCCATAAGTTTGATAGTGCCAGGAACCCTGATCAGCCAATCCAATTGCCGGGAATTCTGACCGGCGACATTCTACTCCGATGCGCCGCCGGCACCGAGGATTCAGCCCCGTTTGACGTTTCCGTTTCCGCGCCCTTATCATGTTCTCTACTCAACCGATAGGGTTTATCTTTCTTTCGGGGGCCGTTCGAGGGCCAATCGACACTTCACAATTGAGAGGAAGTCATGTCGTTACGTATCAACTCCGAGGCGCCGAATTTTACCGCCGAAACCACTCAGGGCAAGATCGATTTCCACCAGTGGATCGGCGACGGCTGGGCGATTCTGTTTTCCCATCCCAAGGATTTCACCCCGGTTTGCACCACCGAACTTGGCTACATGGCCGGATTAAAAGATGAGTTCGCACGGCGCAACACCAAGATCATCGGCCTGAGCGTCGACCCGGTCACCAATCATGGCAAGTGGGCCGCCGATATCGAGGAAACGCAGGGCCACAAAGTCACCTATCCCATGATTGGCGACACGGATTTGAAAGTCGCCAAGCTCTATGACATGCTTCCCGCCGAAGCCGGCGAAACCTGCGAAGGCCGCACCGCCGCCGATAACGCCACCGTGCGCACCGTCTTTATCGTCGGCCCGGACAAGAAAATCAAGCTGATGATGAGCTACCCCATGAGCAGCGGGCGCAACTTCGATGAGGTGCTGCGCGTGCTCGACTCGATCCAGTTGACCGCCAAATACAACGTCGCGACCCCTGTGAACTGGCGCCCGGGAAACGACGTGATCATCCCGCCGGCAGTCTCCGACGAACAGGCAAAGCAGAAATTTCCGGGCGGTTGGAAAACCCTGAAGCCGTATCTGCGGATGGTGGCGCAGCCCAAGTAAGAAGGAAAGAACTTAAAGAAAGAAGTAGCGGCAGAACCCGGCACGAGGATTCTCGTCCGCGCCGCTCGCCTACCCAAGACTGTTCGCACGAGCGGCTTCAAATCTGGGTTTCGAACGCGCGGGCGGCTGAACCTGAGATACGGAAGCGCATGGGGTCCGGTGATCCTCCCGGTCTTCAAAACCGGCGGGCGGCAGGTTTCCTGTCGCCGGTGTGTTCGACTCACACTCGCTTCCGCCAGTTTTCAATTACTTACAGGCTGCGAAATCACTCGGAAATCAGTTCACGGGGACAAGTGCCATGCGAACGACCTTCGAGTGAGCTTGCTCCATCTCATCCGTCACCACGTCGCCGTAGACATTCATCGTGGTGCGGATGTCCGCGTGCCTCAGCAGCTTTTGCTGGACGGCGATTGGCGTTCCCACTGCATCAAGCCACGAGCGGTAGGTGTGTCGCATCGTGTGACTGCTCACATGTCCAATGCCCGCGATCTTCGCTACCTTCGCGTAAGCGTCGTTCACTGAATCATGCGACCACGGTAAACGCCCCAGCTTCACCGGGGCGGCAAACACCACATGACGGAACTGAAGTAACCTGTCTAGGAGCCTTCACGAGCAGTGATCCAAGCGACCCGAATTGTGTTTGCGCGTGGCGGTGGGCATGTTCCACGTTCACTCCGAGTAGCCGTCGTCGGTCATATCCTCATCATCCTCTTTTTCTTTGCCGTCACCTTCGTCTTCCTCCTCGTCTTCTTCCTCGTCTGGTTCTTGTCGAAGGAGGACATCGGCAGCTACCGACCGATCAGAAAGGTCTAGTTCGGGGCATTCTGGTTGTATTCTGCTCATGCCCAATGGTACGCCTCACGCTTGGCAACCTCGGCTATGTTCGAGCGGGGGTTGATCTGTTGTGCTGCTCTTAGCCTGTGTTCTCACATTCTCTGGAGTTCGCTACTAAGCCTCCGACCTGAAGCGCCCCATTCTTAGGTTGGGCTTTGGCGGAACAATCTTCACTATCCGTTCCGGAAGAGTTAGAAAACTGGCATCGCTGGGTTACCGACGAAGAGACCTCGATCAAGGCTCTGGACTTGCGACACTTTGCCATCGTTCATTTCGACGACCAAAACAGGCTGCCAACGCACCCAAGGGCTAAAAGGCTGATCCTGCGCAAGCCCACCTTTTGATCGCAAAAACACCAATTTCACTCCCTGCTTTGCTAAGTTCAGGTCTTCGGCCTTTCGACGCATCATACCGGCGTCGATCATTATATGAACAACCGGACGCTTTCCTTCCATTGCTTGCACGAGAATCCAAGTATCCTCTGCCTTGATCCGATCTTGGGCTTCTTCAGCGCCTTCCGCCGATTGGATAAGGTCGCGCAGTTGTTCCTCATTCTCAGATAAAAATGATACTGCCGCAATCTTCTGTTTCGGCAGGATGATATGCGTGGTCAGAGCAAGGCTGGTCTCGCGCAGCCCGAATGCTACGTTGATCGTGACCGCCAGAGAGACTAAGTAGATGACAAACAGTCTCGCTCGCCAAGGGTATATCCAGCCAAACAGGTGCTTCTGCAAATATTCACCGGCTTCCCTCGGCAAAAACATCCAAGTTCGCTGCTTTTGCTCACGATAGGCTTCTCCATAGCGGGCCTCCATCCGACCCTCCTCGCTACGCGCCAAAAAGTAGTAGAACCAAAGCATATTGATATAAACGATGAGCAGGATAAAGCGCGGCCACAGGATCAGAAGCCCGAGACCAGCGAGTCCGAGAAACAGGTACTGGGGATGTCGAATGCGCTTGTAAAGGCCGCTCTGTACCACGCCTCGCCGCCTGAATTTGGCGTAGTAAAGTTGAAAAGCACTCACGGCGAAGCCGACCAAACCGAGCAAGACGATCAATGCGCCCATGCTTGGAAGAATTTTCGTCGAGAGATGAGGCAAAAAGAAAGCTGGCAGCCATCCCGTGGCCGGAAGACTGAAAGAACCCACGAGCACCGGGCTGTAGACCGAATAGTAGTAGAGAGCGAAGGGCGTGACCATGAAGAGCATTTCCAGCGTGATGAGCAAGTACGCGAGAAATCCAGCCGCCCTTGCGAACGACTTAAGCATTTTCGTTCTTTCCCCAGCCCCTCCTCACTCGCTATTGTTTCAACCGCCCGCTTGACGTTGGACTGCGCTCCAGTCGGAGTCTCCTGCGCTCTGTGTACGACTCGCGATCTCCCGCAATTGCTCTGAAGTCAGACCGTAAAGCGGCGGCACGTTAATACCGAGCACTCCGAGAAAAGCGTATAGTTCGCCGCGATGGTGAACCTCGTGCTCCACCATCGAGCGCAAGAGCTTCCAAGTGGTCATCGGGGTTCCGTCCGCCGACTGGCACTTTTGCTGCAATTGGTCGTCGCTCAGCCGCGTCAGCATATTCATTGATTCGCTGTGCATTCGTTCCATGAATTGCACAACCGCGTCGCGGCCTTCCGCCAGTTCGCGTCCACACCCCGTATAGCGGTTACGCCCACCGCATGCGCACTCCACAAAGACGTTTCTTTCGGTCGCGGCAATGTGTCGGGCAAGGTCACCGAGCGTAAACTTGCCTGCCGCCGCACGCCACTCGATTTTGTCGGGTGGAATACAGGCAACGACCCGCATCGTGCGCTCACGAATTTTGCTGAAGTAATCGAGAAACGACTGGATAGTGCTGACTTCCATGGGAATTATGGTACCGCACTCGCATAGCGCGATCACGCGATTGGGCGATTTATAATCAGGCCCATGAAAGCGACCATTCGTGCGATTACTTCAGCGTGGTTCCTGATTCTCGGTTCTCTGGCTCCGCTATTTGCCCAAGCGCCCCCACAGCAACAACCTGAGTTCGTCAAACAAGGGCAGCAGTTAGTGCGGGACGGAAAACCGGAAGAGGCGTTGGCTCTGTATCGGCAGACGCTCCGGACCTCACCGAATTCGGTTCCTGCCAACATCGCGGCTGGGAGTGTACTCGACCTGATGGGCAAGGGCGAGGAGGCCCGGAAGTATTTTACGAAGGCAATCGACGTTGCGGACACGCCTGAGGGCAAGGCGTCAGCCAAGAGAGCGATGGCGATGTCCTATGCGTTCGAGGGGAATTGCCAGAAAACCGTCGAGTACGAACAGGAGGGTTTCGAGTTCTACGGCAACGCGAAGAACTTCTTTCAGCAGGGAGAGATTGCGAACGAGGCGGCTCGCGTTTGTATCGATTCGGGCGATTTGGATGCCGCTTACAGGTGGTACCAGATTGGCCATGACACGGGACTCAAGGAACCCGACATCACACCCGCTCGGCAAGACTTGTGGAACTTCCGGTGGGAGCACGCGCAGGCTCGCATCGCCGCCCGGCGCGGCGACCAAGCGGAAGCGCAAAAGCATGTTGTTGCGGCGAAAACCATTCTCGACAAGGGCACCATCCCAGAGCAAGCACCTTTCTTCCCCTACCTGAAAGGCTACGTGGCCTTCTATGCGGGCGACTACAAAACAACACTGGACGAGCTAAGCAAAGCGAACCCGAACGATCCATTCATCCAGTGCATGATTGGGCAAACCTACGAAAAGCTGGGCGAGAAGGACAAGGCAGTCGAATACTACCGCAAGGCGTCCACAGCAAGCTCGCACAATTCCACTGCCGCATACGCAGTCCCGTTTGCCAGAAAGAAGCTGTCTTAATCGGCTTTCAGTTTTCTCAAGCTCTCCCTTGGAGCGGGCAGCGGATTCGCACTGTTGATGCCGTTCCGCTAAAGTATCACCCGATGAAATTCATCTCTTGCGCCATGTTCCTGCTCTTCACGATGAGTGCTGCCGCCCAAAACACAGCGGAGTTCGACACCAGAGCGGCTCAGCGGTTTGCGAGTCTTGCCCTTGCTTGCGTGCACAAAGAGTACCCAAATCACATTAGCCACACGTTGAATAGCGATGCAGATGCGGCCCCACCTCGGAAATTGACGCCCGCATTCTATGGCTGCTACGACTGGCATTCTTCCGTCCACGGACATTGGCTTCTCGTTCGCTTGGTCAGGACCTTTCCGGACGCCCCGTTTGTTCAGTCGGCTCGCGAAGCATTGCGGCAGAGCCTGACGGCAGAAAACATCGTGCAGGAGGCCGCATACCTCCGGGGAGAGGGACGCGCCAGTTTTGAGCGCCCATATGGGCTGGCGTGGCTGCTTCAGTTGGTTGGGGAATTACGCGAATGGGACGATCCGCAGAGTAAAGAGATGGCGGCTAATCTGCGCCCGCTTGAGACGGTCGTACTGGAACGGCTGAACAACTGGCTGCCGAAGCTCTCCCACCCTGTTCGGATCGGCGAACACGACCAGACGGCTTTCGCGCTCGGTCTGATGCTCGATTATGCGCATGGGAGTGGCGACGAGAAATTCGCTGAGTTAGTGGTTTCCAAAGCCAAACAGTTCTACCTTAGCGACAAGAACTGCCCGCTAACCTATGAGCCCTCTGGCGAGGATTTCCTTTCGCCGTGCCTCGGCGAAGCGGACGTGATGCGGCGGGTTTTGCCGAGCCAAGAGTTTGCACGCTGGCTCCGGACCTTCATGCCTCAAATTTCCACGTCGGGCGCCGGTAAATGGTTACAGCCCGTCGTGTCGCCTGATCCAAGCGATCCGAAGCTCGCCCATTTAGACGGGCTCAATCTCAGCCGAGCATGGATGCTGGAGGGAATCGCCGCTGGTTTGCCGAAAAATGACAAGCGGCTGCCGTCGATCAAGGCGACCGCCGAGGCGCACAGGCGGACGGGTTTGGCTGCTGTGACAGGCGAGCATTACGAGGGCGGCCATTGGCTGGGAAGCTTTGCGGTTTATCTGGTCACAAGGCGAGGCATCTCACCGAAGTAGGCAGGACGTTCCTGCACAGCACAATGGGCTCGCGAATTCTAGTATGCTTGTCGCAGCGTATCCAAATTGAGCGGCATGAACATTGACCGAACCATCGCCGAAATCGAATACCTTGAGCGAATCTACGAAGTGCCGGACACGCGACCGCTGAGCTTGAGCGATCTCGCGGCTGCGAATCGCAGGCACGACGACATGCTCGCGCATAGCCCGTGGTTCCGAATCTGGCAGCGGTATGGCGTTTGTTGCCGAGGCGAACCCGAATGCGGGATTGGCTGAAGATCTAGTGCCTCCTTCCCATCTTGAGTCTCGGTACCTCGGAACGATTAAACCTTCGGTCGCCCGTTCGCTCTGCATGGCCAGCATGAAGGAATTTTTGACGCTGGCCAAAGCTGCATTGTTAGATCGGACCGACTCGACCCGAAAGGACCCATCAAATCGAGGCACCCTCCCAGAGCGATAAGCCACGAGCCACATCGGGGGCTTCGATTACAGCCTTCGTGTTCTCATCGAGCGGCCTCACGTACGTTGGAATAATCTGAGTACTGGCCTTGTCCGTCGTAAGAGCCCGGTAGCCCTCTGCAAGTTTGACGGTGGGTGCAAAGTAGAAAAGGCTATGGAAAAGTAGGAAAGCGAAAAGCCGCTTTCCAACTTTCCCACAGCCACGATTACTACGAAGTACGCTCAGTTATGGGATACGGATTCAAGGGGCAAGTCCACCTAGCGCTTCCCCTGCCCGGTCGCGAGCTGCGTCTTTAGCGTCTCGATTTCCTCGCGCTGGTCGGAGAGCTCCTTCTGCTGCTGTTGGACAACCTTGGTGAGCACGGCGACGATATCCATCGCGCTCAGGCCCTTACGATCATCGGTCGCGACCAGGTCGGGCACGTCTTCGGCGATGAAGCCGACGTGCGCCTCATCGTCGATCTTGTACTTGAAGGTGACCGGATCGAGGCCCGTCAGCGTCTCCATCGCCTGGTCAGTGGACAGCGGCTGGATGTCCTTCTTGAACTCCCGGCTGGAAGCGTTCGTCCACACCCCCCCCGGCGTGACGTACGCCCCGCCCCCCGTCTGAATCGGATAGGAGGGGAGGGCGGTTCCGAAGCCCACGTTTCCTGCGAAGTAGCTGTTGTTCTCGCTCCCGTTGTAGATCGACCACACCCTGTTTCCCGCGTCCGGGCAGTTGCCGGACTGGTTCGGCATCGAGATGTTGAGCGCCGCGCTGCAGGACGTGCCGGACGGGCCAGCGGCCGGCTGCCCCAACTCGAGTGAGGACACGACGTTTGCGTATCCCGACGTGATGTTCGGCGCCGCGATGTAAGCCCCTTCGGCGTAGTTGCCGTAGCCGTCGCTGAAGTTGAAGTTCGGGCCGATGATCACTCCGCGCAGGTAGGCCTGGGCGTAAGGGCTCGATGCGACAGTTCCCTCGACGACCAGCTGTGTTGCGCTATAGCCGTTGGGGGAGCCCTCGCTGACCGTTCCCTGGATGTCCACACCCATTGGAGATGAGACCACGCCCGAGCCCGGTGCGCCATTGAAACCGACAGCCGTGTTAGACCAGCCGCTGGGCTGTGCCTGTTGAATCGCCGAATCGCCCATCGTCGTCGCAGCCGAGAACAGCGGCAAAAAGTTGACCGTCCCACTACCGCCCATCCCGCTGGTCCCGGCGGGGCCTTCCGGACCTTGCGGTCCAGTCGGGCCTGTTGCACCGGTCATCCCTATAAGACCCATGGGACCTTGCGGACCAGTAGCTCCAGCGGGACCCGCTGATCCCGTTGCGCCCGTGGCACCCGCTTGCGCCATCATCACCCACGGAGACGTGCCCGGTATAGCCGTACCGGCCGCTACGGGCCCGGTTGCAAGATACGTCGACGTGACAGGGGTCGCAACCGTGCCGCCAGTGCCAATTACCTGTGAACCTCCGGCACCAGAGTACGAGTACGTGCTGTCGCCATTGATGTCCCACGTTCCGTAGGCAATAGGTCCGAAGCAGTTCGACCAGTCCGTCATGCAGAACGCCCCGGACGCGCCGCCTACGCTCCAGAAACCGCCGCCGCTATATGTCATCGTTAGGTTGGTCGGAGTTGCGCTGAAGTCACCGTTGGGTTGGCCACCTGTATTGTAGTTGCCGGAATTAAATGCGGAGTTAGCCGGTGTCAGGGTGGTGCTGTTGGTCCCGTAATCCGTTAACGTCAGGTTCCACGAAACGATGTTGGAAGTGTTAAGTACGCCGAGAGTGCCATCGGTCGTGATCGTGCCAACCATAGAACCAGCGGAACCGAAGGTCAGGTTGACGTTGTAAGTGATATTGGCGGGAGCGTAGGTCACAACATCGTTAGTGGCATAGGTATTGCTCATGTTGAAAGCGCCACGGAAGTTGAAGCCCGTGCCATTGGCGCCGTTCGTGCCATTTGTGCCGTTCGTGCCATTTGTTCCAGCAGTGCCCTGCGGACCCTGCACGCCTTGCGGCCCTTGAGCACCAGTCAAGCCGATGGGTCCTTGTGGTCCCGCCGGTCCAGTGGCGCCCGTAAGGCCAATCGGACCTGCCGAACCTTGCGGACCCATGGCTCCGGGCGTTCCAGTCGGTCCAATCGGCCCTGCCGGACCTTGCGGACCGGCTGGATATTGGAAGAAGGACTCGGCGGTGGCCACGTTTGAACCTGCCTGAGCGCCTCCAGCGATGTAAATCACTCCGCCGACAACAGCGGCTGCGGGGAGGTTCCATGGCGTGTCCAACGCGGACAAGGTTGTCCATGTATCCGAGGCCGGGTTATAAGCCTGCACGGCGTTAACCTGACCCGTGAAGTTGCCGCCGCCGATGACGTAGGCCAAGCCGTTCATGACGACGACCGCGGGGCCGTCCCACGTCGGGGTGGGTATGGGCGAGACGCCCTGCGACCAGGTGTTGGTAGTGGGGTTGTAAATCGAAACGGGGAACGACTGCGACGAGGACAAGCCGTTGGTGCCGCCGAGGACGTACAAGTTGCCATTGATCGCCGCTCCGCCGGCTCCGTTCATTGCGGTAGGCATCGGGGCTAACGTCGTCCAGCTATTCGCTACGGGATCGTAAACCTGGAGGGTGGATACGGTCTGGAAGCCATAGGTCTGGCCGCCGGCCACATACAGCAAGCCATTGATTACGGCACTGGCCGCGGCAAAGACGGTGGTTGGAATCGGTGCGCCCGACGACCAGGAGTTGGTCGTGGGGTTGTAGATGTTCATCTGGTTGGTTGCCGAGCCGCAATTCGAGTTGATGCAGCCGCCGACGATGTAGAGTTGACCGTTCATCACCGCGGCGGTGGCATAATTCACGGAAACCGGCGCGGTGGTAAGAGTGGTCCAGGTATTGGCGGTCGGGTTGTAGGCTTCCACATTGGCGCTTGGGTACCCGCCCGCGATTACAAACTGGCCATTCAACACGACTCCCGGTCCCGTGGTCGCTGTTGGCAACGAGGCGATCGAACTCCAGGTGCCGGGAGGAATACCCGATGCGCCCGCTGATCCAGCCGGTCCCGAAACACCTTGCGGACCTTGAGCACCAGTCAAGCCGATGGGTCCCTGCGGTCCCGCAGCTCCGGTGGCTCCGGGCGTTCCCGACGGTCCAATCGGACCTGCCGGACCCGCTGGGCCAGTAGCTCCGGTTGCACCGGTTGCACCGGTGAGGCCGATGAGACCTTGCGGACCAGTAGCTCCCGTCAGACCCGCTGATCCCGTTGCGCCTGTGGCGCCAGCTTGTGCCATCAATGCCCACGGAGACGTGCCCGGTATAGCAGTGCCCGCCGCTACGGGAGCGGTTGCAACATAGGTGGACGTGACAGGGGTCGTAACTGTGCCGCCAGTGCCGATTAGCTGTGAACTTCCGGCTCCGGCACCAGAGTACGACCACGCGCTGTCACCATTGATGCTCCACGTTCCGTAGGCGATGGGTCCGAAGCAGTTAGACCAGTCCGTCATACAGAATTGCCCGGATGCCCCGCTGACAGCCCAGAAACCAGCGTTGCTGTAGGTCATCGTCAGGGTGGTCGAAGTTGCGGTGAAGTCGCTGTTGGGTTGACCGCCGGTATTGTAGTTGCCAGAACTAAATGCGGAATTGCTAGGCGTTAGAACTGTCGAGTTGGTAGGACTGTCAGCCAGCGTGAGGTTCCACGAGACGATGTTGGAAGTGCTCAACGCTCCTATGGTGCCATCGGTCGTGATCGTGCCAACCATCGAACCAGCGGAACCGAAGGTCAGGTTGACGTTATAAGTGATATTGGCGGGAGCGTAGGTCACAACATCGTTCGTGGCATAGGTATTGCTCGTGTTGAAAGCGCCACGGAAGTTAAAGCCCATGCCATTGGCGCCGTTCGACCCAGCGACACCCTGCGGTCCTTGAATGCCTTGCGGTCCTTGTGCACCATCGACTCCATTGGCGCCATTGGCTCCAGCAGGACCAGCTACACCTTGTGGTCCCTGAGGACCAGCAGGACCAGTTGCCCCTGTGGCTCCAGTCAAACCTTGCGGTCCGGTTGCACCGGTTGCGCCTGCTAACCCCTGTGGACCTTGTGCGCCCGTTAGTCCCTGCGGACCGGCCGGACCTTGCGGTCCAGTAGCGCCTGTTGCACCGGTCAACCCGATGGGTCCCTGGGGGCCAACGGCACCATAGGTCACATCGAACGTGCTCGAGCCCGTGCTCCCGTTGGTGACCGTCAGCTTGTAAGAACCCTGTGCTTGCGCAGGCAGGTTGGCTTCCACCGAAGTGTTTGAGCAGACGGTGGTGACGAGCTTGAGCTGGGTCAGGTTGAAAACGACTATGGGCAGTTTGCTGTCAGCGCAAAACCCCTGTCCGGTAACGGTGATGGTATTTGTTTTGTAGTTGATGGACGCGCTGTCGATCGTGACCGGCAACACAGTTCCGAAAGACAGTGCCGAAATCAGAGAGAACAACACAACGTACAGGTAGCGTTTCATTCCATTCTCCAGTCCAGTCCGATACTCGGCTCGCGCCTCTGTTTAAGGTTCGCGACCACGGTCTCTCGCGTTCAGTTCTTAACCTGATCTCTTCTGCCGCACGGGGAGGTGCGGGTTTTTCCCGGGAATGTTCCGAGGGGGAATTGCAGTCGCCATTCTTAGGCGTGGGAGCGGGGCAGCGAAAGATAACCTTCGGGCCATTACGTTAACAGTACTTTGGGGGCCATTCTGGTATCGATACTAAGGTGCCGTGCAGGAGCAGCGCTGATACGTTCGGATCCACTCGCAACTTGCACCTGAGTATGTGACTGTTAGCGCTCCAAACAGTATCCTCGTATCCGACCAGGCGGGGACCTTTACGGCACCACCACGCTGGGCGGTAAGTCGAACGCTGGAACGGTCTATAAGCTCGCTCCTGTAACGTCCGGCAAAAAGAAGGGAACATGGACGGAGAAGCTTCTCTGGTCGTTTACGGGCGGAACAAAAGATGGCGCCAATCCCTATGGGCAGATTGTGTTTGACGCGTCCGGAAACATCTGCGGTGAAACGGTCGGCGGCAAGGACTAAGGATGGCGTCGTCTACGAACTCGTGTTTTCAGCCGGCAAGTACAAAGAGAAGGTTCTCTGGAGTTTCACCGGCACGGGCGGAGTGAACCCGGGCGCGGCAGGGTGGTACGGGCTGACTCCAGACGGGGCAGGCAACTTCTATAGCGCGACCGCGGTCGGCGGGACGGACAACTGGGGCCTTGTGTTCGAACTGACTCCGTAATGCGTACAGCTTCCAGACACGGAATCCCCACGCAAGGAGGAATACGCTTTCGGCGGCGTGCTGTCTGGTAAATATTGCTCACTATTGCTGCACTCGGGAAAATCGGTTCGAAACTCGAGTTTGTGCGCTCGTAGCGGCAGCCATTTCGAGGAATTTGATTCCGTTGCCAAACTGCGGCGTGCAGGTAACGACCACCGCTGCGGCTTGAATCTTGGCCCCGCCGAGCCACAGCACGATGCTGAGCTTCGATCCGATCGGCTGCGTAAACATAGTCTCAATCCAACTGACACCGCCGCTCGCTTGCGCGGGAACTGCCGGTGTTCACCGGGATACTGGGCTCCCAACGAGCACCTCCGAGACAGCGAAAGGATACACGAAGGGGAAATACAGGGTAAGGCCCGTACCGGTTCACAAATCGATGGCCTGGGGGAAGCGTCTATGGCATGTACGCGCGTAGTTTTGATGAGGCACAGGGATGAGTGAGGCGTCGGCTCGCGTCCGCGTCTAGAGGTCGAAGTCATCAATTTATAAACCAGCAAAAGCGTGCAAAAGTGAACATCTTTCGCGCTCTTAAGTCTGGAAAATCGACTTGCAGGACACCTATGCCCAGCTTGGTTCAAAATGCCGTCAACAACGCAGTTGTCCTCTGCATCGACGACGACCCGGCAATATTGGAGTGCGAAAAGAGGTTCCTCGAAACCTTTGGGTATAAGGTGCTGACCGCAGCGAGCGGCAGCAAAGGACTAGAACTGGCTTCCATTCATCCCGTTGATGTTGTAATCGTTGACTATTGCATGCCCGGCATGAACGGACCAGAGGTTGCAATCGAGATCAAACGCCTCAGACCGCAGGCTCCAATCATCATGCTTTCCGGCGCAGTTGACATTCCAAAGAAAGCTCTGAAAACGATAGACGCCTTTGTAGCCAAGGATCGTCTGGGCAGCCAGTTGTTGCCTGTGATCGCTGAATTGCACAAAGGCGGAGGGTCTGTGTCGGCGAGGACGAGAATCTCATCCTAAGAGCGGACGCCCTAGAGTGCCTTCGCGGCCCGATACTGAGATAACGGACCGGACCGGCCACAATGGTCGTTCTCGACAGGCGTGGTCACAGCCATCATAGACTCGTCAACTCTTGAAACATCCCCCAATTCGCATCAACCACCAACGCATTTTCTTTGACGGTGAGCGATTCTTGAACAGACCGCCCATTAGCCGATATGGAAACTACTTACCATCAACAGTCCTTAGAGTCGCGACACCAGCCGCATCGCATCAGCGCACGATCCTACAGGCAACGCGCAGGATGGCGGGACGGGTATAGACGGGACGGGTATAGAATGGGTACCGTTTCCGAAGGCCAAAAGGAGAAGCTCGAATAAGGGTGCTCCGAATTTGGGGACAGGAATGATAAGACTCGTTTTACTTATGAAGCAATTGTGGTCGCAGGAGTTTCGGGTGCTGCTCGTCGCAGCGTTGACCTTGGCGGGCGGCTTGCCTGCTTGGGCGGCGAATAAGGACGGCAACGTTCAGGTGACACATGACAGCAAGCACGACGTGTCGCCGCCACTGCGGCAGATGGCTCTGACGGCCGCGTTAAAGGGAGGCGAGGGCCTTGAGAAATTCGAGAAGGAAGAGCTCCGGCCACCGAAAGGATATTTGACGGCTGTGCCAGGAAACGATCCGGTGGTGCAGGAGCGGTACCTGCCACAGGTTGCGATCAAACGCGGATTGAGCTTCGACGGAATCAACCACCTGGAAGCCCCGGATTTTCCTCCGGACACGAATGGAACGGTCGGAGCGACGCAATTCGTCGAGCAGGCGGGAGCTGCCTTGCAGGTGTACGACAAGGCGACGGGGAAGGCGTTGCTGCCGAAGCCGGTGGCGATTGACACGCTGTTTCAGGGATTCGGAGGACTCTGCGAAACAACCAATGGAGGCGACTCGGTTGTCCTGTGGGACAAGCTGGCGCAACAATGGTTTGTGTCGCAACTCGGCGACACGCAAAACAACCCGCCGTATTTTCTCTGCATCGCGATATCCACGACCGCAGATGCGACCGGAAGCTACTATCGCTACAGCTTTGCGGCCGGGCAGAATCTTCCCGATTATCCGAAGTATGGGGTGTGGCCCGATGCCTATTACGGAAGCAGCAACGTCTTTAATTTAGCCCTTGGGAAATATTACGGCGCCCAGCCGTGCGCGTTTGACCGCGCAGCGATGCTGGCGGGGCAAGCGGCGACCATGATTTGCATGACGGCGAATGCGGCAAACTTTACGTTGCTGCCGTCGGACCTGGACGGGCAAACGCTTCCGCCGAGTGGCGAACCTAACCACTACGTGGAACTCGGAAGCCAGACCAATGAATTGAACGAATTTGATTTCCATGTGGATTTTGTGAACCCGCAGAATTCAACGTTTACCGGGCCGAATGTAATCGCGGTACCGAATTATCTTCTTCCCTGCAATGACGGACCTCGCTGCGTGCCGCAGCCGAGTCCGGGAGAAAACGTGGACGCGTTGAGCGGCCGCCTGATGTTCCGGCTCGCGTATCGAAATTTTGGCGACCATGAATCCATGGTGGCGACAAACGCGGTGGCGCCGGGGACGGGTTCGACTGCGGCAGCGGCGGTGCGGTGGTATGAATTGCGGTCGACGGGCGGGGCGTTCTCACTGTATCAGTCGGGCACATATCAGAGCGCGAATGACAATTTGTGGATGCCCAGCATTGCCATGGATAAGGATGGCGACATTGCGATGGGCATGAGTGCAGACTCAGCGACCAGCCTCGACACCAGCGTCTGGTACACGGGCCGGGCGCCCTCCGATCCGCTGGGGCAGATGGAAGCGCCAAGAGTGGCCGTGAAAGGAAGCGCGGTGCAAGTGAACGGATCAAATCGTTGGGGCGACTATAGCAGCATGAGTGTGGATCCGAGCGATGATTGCACGTTCTGGTATACGCAGGAGTATTACAAATCGAAGGTGGGAGGGGCAGAGAGCAATGACTTCAGCACGCACATTGTGTCGTTTCGCTTCCCGCAGTGCCAGTGACGTAGGCAGCCCGCGAAGGCGTATTGCGAAAGTTTAGACTTCGTTCAACAGATCTGTCGTAAACGACTTATTCTCGTTGCAACGCCTCATAAAGCGTTGCTTAAAATGGCAGGCTACGGCTTCCACGTCCACGCCTTCATGTTTGTACTCCAGCAGAACCGCAGCCACCGCCGATTCCTCCAACATCTTCATCGCGGTGTAGCCGCTCGACGCTATCTTGATGCAATAACCGTGAGATTCTCGATAGTCACAAGCTGTATTTGGCTCACCGTTGCCCGCTGTGATAACACGCAAGGCGGCACACATTCGCAGCGACCTGATGACGCATGCAGTCGAAAGGAGCCTCCCGCTAGCAGTAAGCCATGATTGCAAAATAAGCAGCCAAAAGACACGTCTCTGTTCAAAAGTGAACAACTTTCCAGAAGATGCCGATGGTGTGATCTCCTTGGATATGGGGAACGGAAGTAGAGGCTAACTGATACCGACTGTGCCTGCACCCCAATAGACTCAGCGAGCTGCAACATTCCAAGGTGCGTGAATGATATACTTGATTTTAGGTGGTTACCACCTTCTCCTCCTTCAGGTTCCCTGAACTAAGTCAGCCCATCTGAAGTTTTCTCTCCTTAGGCTTTCGAAGAAAGCCGCGTACCCTATGCATTCGAATGCGATCCTGCACGAAGTACAGCAACTCTACAACGTGAGTGACCGTCTTGACACGCTGGCGGAGCAACATCCTCTCGTCTCAGAAGCGCTCATCACCATCTCGGGAAGCGTTCGTAATACCGCCACGTTGTTGGAGGTGCTGGTTGCAACGAAAATAGCGCCGCTCGCCGGATTAGACCCAGCAAGTGCCTGATTTGCTCATTGCTGTGATTCGACGGGTGGTAATGAAGAGGGATCGTTTCTCCCTAAAGTATCAACGTCCCACCCTCGCACAGGCCGTTTATGCGATCCGGGCGCGGCAGTCGCGGAGGTAGGGCTTTCGCGACTGCGGTCCGTCACACGCGCCCTTATCACGCTACTCGATATAGACCTGGAAGGTTAGAGAAGGGTCACCGTATGCAACCGCATACCATAGCCCATCCGCTCCCATAATGAAGTACACGTCCTGCTGGTAAAACCACGGCGGATATGCTCCTGCATAGAACCAATAGCCGCCATAAGAGTATTCCCGGCGTCCGTTATACTCGCGCCCACCATTTGCCTCAAAGCGTCCATGATGGTTGGGACCAAAATGACTTTCGTTGTATTCGTGTCCATACCTATCTTTCTGACCACTTCGTGCGTATTGGGTTTGTGATTGTTGCCCATGGCCAGTGGCTTGCTGTTGTTGGTGCTGCTGCTGACTCTTTTGCTGGTTCTGCTGAGTCTTGGTCTGCTGTTGCTGTTGTTTCTTTTCTTGTTGCTGGCCCTTGGCTTGTTGCTGTGCCGCTTTCTGTTGGTTCTGTTCTTGGCTCTTCGCTTGTTGCTCCTGCTTCTGTGGCTTAGCTTGCTGTTGCTGCTTCTCCGGTTTCGCCTGCTCCTGCTTTGCAGGCTTTGCTTGCTGTTCCTGTTTCTGAGGCCTGGCTTGTTCTTGCTTTGCAGCAGGCTTAGCCTGTTCTTCATGCTGTGCTGGCTTAGCGCTCTCTTCATGGCGCTCCTCCTGCGAGAAAGCAGGAAGAGTGACCCCGACAATAAGTAACAACATTCCAATGATCACTGACTTCATATGGTTTCCTCCAAAAACTAAGACCCGTTGGTAAAGTCTTTTTCCCGCTTCTACAAACCGTTCGGCAAGAACCGATTTGAACATTTACATTCGGCCGCTGCGGTTTGGGCGGCGACAGTACGTTGTGCCTTGTTCTGAATGTCCACTTCCGGTGGGCCGGTCTTATCCCAAATGTTCTTCTCGGCGACTCGGGAGTGCCATTCCAGTCATTTCTTGGCCGTAACCCGGTCCGCAATTTTGTCGTACTCAGTCTTCGGCATGATGTGCCGCGTCACCACATCGCCGGATTCGGTATAGGGACGCCCTGCAATCACCCGGTTCGCTTCTGCCTCGGTTACGCCAGGAAGGCTCAGCAACTGCTCTTTTGTGGCAGTATTCAAATCGAGTGGCTTATCGCGGCTCCAGCCCTCCCGTATGCCTGCCGCCACAGCTTCCGCATCGTGCTTAACCTCCGCCGTTGCTTGCGCGGTTTTCTCCTTCAATTCCTGCGTGTTTTGTGGTTGAGTGCAGCCTGCAAGCGCAGCCAGCAGCAAAATTGTGGGAACGTGCCGATATCTGAATAGGTCCATTTGATGAGCTCCGTTTCAGCCATGTGTGGTTGGCCATTCTTCTGGCGTCGGGAGCCAAGTGCCAATGCGACGCTCATGCGGCAGGTGGCTTATCCAATTTTTCTTAGGTCAGAGCTCCTTGTCCGCCGGTATTACGACCCGTTCGAACACCTGGAGGTCGAAATCATGGCGAAGAATCGGAGCACCGTCGTCTGCTCCATACCATTCAAACGATTCTCCAAAGGGAACCATGTCAAGCCCCGCCCGGCGTTCAACCTCAAATTCATTGTTCGCCATATCAGCTCCTTCTCAATCGCAGTCTCACCGTCACACCGGCAGACCCTGCCGCGAACCCGGCCTGCGGTTGTAGCTCTGGCGCTGTCTGGCGTGGTTCCACCTGTTAGTCAGAACCTTGTGACTTATCAGTATCAAACGGTTGGCTTTGGGAAAACTGGTCAGAATTGATCATGCGGTAAATCGACGCTATTTGGCCCTGGTGTTCCTCGGTTATGGGCACAAACATGGAATGTGACTTCTGTGCTGTCGTTGAATGCCGTCTCCCATCGCTGGGTGCGATTTACCAGTCACAATCCTCCAGACTGTCCAATTTTGGACAGATTTCCGAATTGGCGTTGTTGTAACTTGTTTTTCCAACGAGCTACGCGGCCCCGGAGGTCGTTTGCTCCAATAGTGGCGCAGCCGAGTGGCTGTGCCATTTTTCTGTGATTTGCAGGCCGATGCTCGGAATCCCGCCGACCCGCTCGCTTTAGAAAATCGCCATAAGAGTGTGCACAATTGAACATCTTTCGCGATTTCGAATATGCCAAGGTTTCTAGGAGTGTATCTCCACTCCTGGAGACCCGTTGACGGCACCACCAACCACGCTAGCTAAGAAAGGGCGCGAGTTCGACCCTGAGGACTTTCTTGCGACCATCGGCGCGGGCAGGATAGTTGTAGATTTTCCAAAGAAACAAGCGATCTTCGTACAGGGCGACGTGGCGGACGCAGTTTTCTACATCTAGGAAGGTAAGGTTCGACTCACAGTTGTATCCAAGGCTGGCAAGGAAGCAACCCTCGCAATATTAAGTAGCGGAGAGTTTTTCGGGGAAGGCGGGCTGGCTGGACAGCCCTTTGCGCATGGGCTCCGCGACAGTGTTGACCGACTGCGAACTTCTGCGAATTGATAAGAAGGCCATGATGCTCGCACTCCACCGGGAACACACGTTCTCGGATCTGTTCGTGGCGTACTTTCGCACGGAATATCCGCTACGAGGAGGATTTAGTCGATCAACTGTTCAAGTCGAGTGAAAAGAGACTAGCTCGGATGTTCCTATTGCTGGCTCATTTCGGCAAAGAAGGAGTACCGGAGACAGTAATTCCCAAGATCAGTCAGGAGACCCTGGCAGAGATGATCGGCACAACCCGTTCTCGGGTGAGTTTTTTCATGAATAGGTTCAGAAGGTTAGGCTTCCTTGGAGTATGGCGGAGACGGCCTGCAAGTTCATAGTTCGCTGCTCAACGTGTTTTTACACGACTAAGCTGGGAAGCCCCAAAAGGTAAACTATGCCAACCGTTCAAAAGGACAGCGCAGTCCTGCTTTGCATTGACTCTAACCTGGATGTCTTGGGGTGCGAAAAAGCGTTCCTCGAAGCCTTTGGATATACCGTTCTGACCGCGCCCAGCGACAGCAAAGGACTGGAACTGGCTTCCGTCCATTCGGTGGATGTTGTAATCGTGGACTATTTCATGCCCGAGATGAACGGGCAAGAGTTTGCAATTAGAATGAGACGGCTGAAGCCGAAAGCGCCAATTATTATGCTTTCCGCAGCAGTGGATGTTCCTAAGCAAGCCTTGAAGCTCGTCAACGCTTTCGTGCAGAAGGATCAGTTGGCGAGCCACTTGTTGCCCGCAATCGCGCAATTGCAGGAAAGTCAATCAATCTCTACGCGTTCCTACGGTCAGCGTCGCGCGCCAAGCCGCAAAGTCATGTGCAATCTTGACCAGACAACGCCCCCCAGAACCCCCAATACTCGATAGAGACGAAGACCCAGCGCGCCATAGTGGCGGCTACCTCTTGAGCCTTCGCGATTGAGAGGCTTGACCTCCAACGGAAGGCTGCCCCACATGACCCGCGCAAATCACCCTAGATTGTCTGCTTACACGCTGCTCTTTCTCTTTCTCTTTCTCCTGCCCTCTGGTTGTTGGGGCCAGGAAGTGCCCGAGAGCCCTGCCCCGCTGGTCATTCCGAACGGTACTCCTGTCAAACTTCAGATGGTCCGGACCATCTCCTCTGGGCACGCTCAAAAAGGCGATCGCCTCGATTTTGTGGTCGTAAAAGATGTGACGGTGGGGGGATTCACGATTATCCAGGCAGGTACCATCGCCAGCGGTTCGGTCGTTGGAGTTAAAGGTAAGCGCTTCCTCGGAATTGGAGGCAATGTGGTCATCAAGCTCGATTCCGTTGAACTCATCACCGGCGATGAGGTTGCGTTGCGAGCCCGCAAGGAAATCAAAGGAGGCTCCCGTACCAAGCTCATGCTGGTAGAGATGATCGCTACGGGGCTGTTCTACTTACCGGCCGCACCCGTATTCCTCCTTTCCCGCGGCCACGAAAGCACTGTCCTGAAAGGCACAGAAGTGACAGCGTACATTAACGGGGATTCTCTTGTGCAGACGGTAAACTTGTTGGGAGCAAGAGAAGGCGTTTCAGAACTCGGCGAGATGATCAGTTTCCTGCCGCCCCGCACGGTCGATGGTCAAGGGCGCGAGGGCGACATGCTGAACCTGATCTTCATTGCAAAAAGAGAGGACTTGGAAGGGGCGTTCGAGCGCGCCGGCTGGGTTAAAACGGAGAAATCAAAGCCTGCGATTGTCTGGCACCTGTTATGGCAGCGGAAACATTATGCCAAGTTGCCCATGGACACGCTTTACGTGTTCGGGAGGGCACAGAGTTACTCTTATGCCCTGCCTGACCCGGCTTCGATAGTGGCCCGGCGTCATCACCTCCGAATCTGGAGAACTGATTACGAAAAGGATGGCGCACCGATATGGGTGGGCGCCGCAACTCACGACGTTGCAATTCAAATCGAGATGAAGAAACTTAGGATCGTTCACAGGATCGACCCTCAAGTGGACGCGGAGCGTGATTTCATTGCCGGCAATTTGGCGGACAACACACGGCTGGTAACGCACGAAGAATACCTTCATTGCGTTGATCCAGTTTTCAAGGGACAAACGGCTACCGGCGGGACCTACTATTCAGACAGCAGAATGCTCTTACTGCAACTGCATCAGGTAAAGTCTGGCAATTTCGGTCTGCAACTGGATACGTCCATCTTCAATAGAAGCACCGGCGGTGGCGCGGTATTGATAAATGCGAGTCGCTGAGTGGATTCAGATCGTTTTTTTTTCGATTCTTGCCTTGGCGGCTTGGAGACATCCCCTCGCACGCCGTCGGCGACTGAGGGTCACTGCGTTCGCAACCCTGGCGATCGCGGCCATTTTAGCAACCCGTTTCATGTCCTACTTTGCGCCACCTCTTTTTTCTTCTGTCGTTCGTGACTGGGTTCCTGCTGCCTTGCTACTTGTAGCGTATTGGCAGATCGGTGAGTTCTTCACCGAACCAGAACAAAGCGTGCAAGCTAGGCTTGCTGCATTCGATCTGTCCTTTTTTAGAGCCGTGCATATCCAACCCGCGAAAACACTAATTGGTCCGCTCCGCGCTCTCTATCTGGAGCTTGCCTATCTGATGGTTTATCCCCTTATCCCGCTGGGCGTTGCCGCTCTCTATATTGCTGGTATGCGCCACAATTCGGATTATTATTGGGTGGTGGTCTTACTGGCTACTTACACTTGCTTCGCGGTGACGCCGTTCGTGCCGGCGCTGCCCCCGCGCGTGTTGACCGGTTACGACATGTTCGAGATCTCGCCCAACCGCGTCCGGGCTTTGAATCGGTGGGTACTCCGCCGCGCGAGCATTCAGGCAATCACGTTTCCAAGCGCTCACGTAGCCTCTTCCACCGCGGCAGCCCTGGTTCTGCTTCGATTGGAGCCCCGCGTGGGCCTGATCTTCCTTTGGATGGCGCTCAGCATTGCTGTAGCGACGGTCGTGGGCGGCTACCACTACGCCGCCGACGTTCTGTTCGCTTTACTCGTCGCTGTCCTGGTGTTTGTTGGTACTCTCTGGTTTTGGTAGGAGCACAGCAATCGTCTGTCAGCTTCGGATCGGTGGGCAACTCCCCATGGATGAACCTAAGATATCTTCACCTCCGGACTTTGCAATAATCACTACTCGCGTAAAGCGTAAAATTCGCGCCATCTCCCGGAACCTGCGGCAAGTCCGCGTCGTCGCAAAAGCCTTGCATTCTCTGCGCCATCCCATCGTCGCGCATATTGTGCCGATCCGGCGCTGCAATCTCTCCTGCACTTACTGCAACGAGTTTGACGATTTCTCACAGCCTGTTCCAACCGCCGTAATGTTGCGCCGCGTGGACCGGCTCATTGAGCTGGGCACAACCGTCATCACCATCAGTGGGGGCGAACCGCTGCTGCACCCGGAACTGGACCAGATCATTCTCCACATTCGCAGTCGGGGAAGCATGGCTACTCTAATCACCAACGGGTACCTGCTCACTCCAGACCGCATCAAGCTCTTGAACCGCGCCGGCCTCGATCATCTTCAGATCAGCATTGACAACGCCGTGCCGGACGAGGTTTCCAAGAAAAGCTTAAAAGTACTGGATAAGAAGCTCCAGTGGCTGGCTCAATATGCGGAATTTCAAGTTAACATCAATTCGGTGATCGGAACATCTGTCCACCATCCGGAGGATGCCGCTCGTGTCGCCCGGCGGGCAGGGCAGCTCGGTCTCGTGACCACGGTTGGAATCATTCACGACGGTGGCGGCCAGCTTCGACCGTTGAGCGAACCACAGCAGCAGGTTTACCAGGAGATTGTGAGCGTAGTTACTAAGTCCTTTTCGACATTTGCGTATTACAACCAGTTTCAGAAGAACCTAGTTCGCGGACTCTCCAACGACTGGCACTGTCGTGCCGGCAGCCGCTATCTCTACATTTGCGAGAACGGACTGGTACATTACTGTTCGCAGCAACGTGGTTTTCCCGGCATACCGCTCGAGCAGTACGGGGCGGAGCACCTGGAGCGCGAATATCACACCGTCAAGCCCTGTGCCCCCTACTGCACGGTATCCTGCGTACACCAGGTGTCCATGATCGACCAGTTCCGAGAGCACCCGTTGGAGGCGCTCAGTCGATTCTTTCCGCCCAAGTCGGACCGGGGAATGCCCTACGATTTGCCGATCACGATCCGCGTACTTACTTGGATGTTCCTGCCGCCCGCTTACAACACCGGCACCAGACGCCGGCTTCTGACGCGCACTTTCACTCGCGCCGCATTGTGGTGTCTGAGAGTGAAATGAGACGCGGTTCACGTGACCTTTGCGACGGCGGATTCAAGAGATTCAAGCCGCTCTGAGCACAGCTTGGGTGTCGAAAAAAGATTCCACGTCGATGCGGAGGGATTCCAGATCGCCGCACACCGCGGCCAAGCGGCTTATCGACTCGATGGCACGGTTTAGCTCGTTCGCCGGGATTTCATGCACTTTGACTGTGAGTTCCAGATTGTACTTCCCCGTTTTCGCGTGGTCTCCGGGGGACTGTGGCTTTTGGCTCCGCAGAGCCCTTCCCAACATCCGGCTGCTCCCGGACCATGAAGCAGGCCAATATTAAGCTCAGAAACGCGAGGCATTTCAACGCTCTGTGGATGCCTTCCCGGTCCCGAATCAGGTATCGCAACAGGAAGTAGGCGCCGAGCTGGTCGATCAAGAAGCCAAACTGATTGATCAGGGCTTGCGACTGCATGTACTGGAGCACCATGCAAGTCGCCTGGCAAAGCACACAGAATAAAAACGCCTGGTCAACGGAGTTAAATCCGCCCGCAAAGAGACTGCTTTTCGAGGAGAACTTGTTTCCAGCGAGGCGAACACAACCGGCGAGGATAACGATTCTGAGAGCCGGCCAGTGGACTCCCCCAACATAAACTTGCTGACCGAGAAGAACGAGAAATGTGAAGAACAGGAAAGGCACGATGACATATTTTCGCGGCAGTACAAGAATTATTGACATTCGCATAATATAGGGACACTTGTCCCCGGGAACCGATCATAGCCCCTGGGTCTTTCCCGACATTTGGACTTCGACGTGGCGTTGGTCAGCGCATTGTCGGATTACCAGTCAAGGAAGAAACCGGGGATTGCATTGGTCCGGGTGGACTGGAACGCAGTGGGTCGACGTCTGCGGGAATTGCGCGGTTTCGATGTAACACAGCAAGAATTTGCTCGCCGGATCGGTGTCAGCCAAAACTACCTTTCCACTATGGAACGAGGTAAAGTCGAGATCGGCGCGGAAATTCTCCTGAGAATTGGCTTGGAATTTGGCAAAAGTCTTGAGTGGTTGCTGACGGGAGAGATCGGGCCAAGATAAATGATTGATTGGGCAGTGATAGAGCCAACGAACAGCTGGACGAGCGATCCCGCGGGGAAAGCCCTGTTCTATAAAACCGGCGCTTTGTGAGCACCTGTGCGAACCCTGATCTTCCAAGAGCATCCCCTGTAGTGGCTGCAGCGCTTTCCCTCGCAGCACTGCTCGGTCCTCGCCAATGTGCCCACTGCCGCGGTTAGTTCGACGCACGGCTGCGCGGGTCCTGGGGAACTTGGTTGCAAAATATACGTTACTATCGTATATTTAGCACCATGTGGATACCGCGGGATATCGAGCCCCGCCTGCTACGCTCTGCGCGGTCCCGTCCAGTCGTAGTGCTCACGGGCGCCCGCCAGACCGGCAAGACTTCTACATTTCGACGGCTCTTTCCGAACCATCAATTCGTATCCCTGGACCTTCCTACCGAAGCCGAACAGGCCGAAAAAGAACCACAAAGCTTTCTTCGCCGCCACTCGCCGCCAGTGATCATCGATGAGGTGCAATACGCACCCGGTTTATTCCGATATCTCAAGAGCGCCGTGGATGCTAGTCGGACCCGCAATGGACAATTCCTTCTTACCGGCTCTCAGAAGTTCACGCTGATAAAGAGTGTTTCCGACTCCCTGGCCGGACGGGCCGACGTCGCAGAATTGGAAACACTATCCTTTAGGGAGATTCTTGCGGCGCTGCCTCGAACCGTGCTCGAAGCTGCCATCGTGCGGGGTGGGTTTCCGGAGCTCCATGCCAACCCGGACATCGACGGGACAGCCTTCTACAACTCTTATCTGGCCACCTATCTAGAACGCGACGTGCGGTCGCTCGCCAACGTGGGCAGCTTGCGCGATTTCGAGCGCTTTCTGCGCGCTTGTGCGCTCCGTTCCGCAAACTTACTCAACAAAGCCGACCTGGCGCGAGACATCGGGATTGCTCCCTCCACCGCGAACCATTGGATGTCCACCCTCGAGGCTTCCGGGCAGATCGTGTTGCTTGAGCCATGGTTCTCGAACCGCACCAAGTCCATCGTCAAAAGTCCCAAACTTTACTTGGCGGATACCGGACTCCTTTGCGCGCTGCTGAACATCCGCTCCGAAGAAGCTCTCCGTCAAGCGCCGGGGGCAGGCGCCATCTGGGAAACCTTTGTTTTTGCGCAATTGCGCGAGCGCGAGCGCCGTGCCGGACGCATGGGCAGCCTATTTTTCTGGCGTGACCGGTCGCGGGAGGTGGATTTCGTGGTTGATATCGGCGGACGTTTGGAACTATTCGAAGCAAAATGGACCGAAGTACCGGCTGCCGGCGATGCCGTGAACCTCGATTTCGTGCGCAACGTGATTGGCAAATCGCGGATCGCCAGCGGCGCGATTATCTGTCGCACTTCGAACAGTTTCCCAATCGCCGACGGAGTCCGCGCTTTGCCCGTGACCGAACTCTGATAGACCACGCGAGCAGGCGACGTTCTACCTGGTCGAACCTTCATTGGAGGGGGGACGAACCCTCCTACGCTTAGCTCCAGGACTGTGAGTTTTGTCTCCGTGGGGATGTGCAATGGCCTTCCCCGCAGCGCGCTCGTGATCAAGTTCTCTTCCCACAGGACAAAACCTGATCTGCTGACATTCCCCTCGAAACTCAGCAGAAATAGCTTGTCGAAACCGGTCGACTCTGTCTTACATCTAGCAGGCGCGTCATGAGCAAAGGGGGAGGGACTTGACTACACGTAAAATACGTGTTACACGTATTTTACGTGGATTTGAGAGGGAACCATGACGACTTCACGGAATGGCGGGAAGCAGAACGTCACGATAAGTCTGAGTCGGCAGCTGCTCAAGAAAGCCAAGATTCTCGCTGCCCGACGTGAAACTTCGATCAGTGGCCTCCTGGCACAGGAGATCGAGTTCCTCGTTGGCGACCAAGAAACGTACGACCGCGCCGAACGGCAGGCGAGGGCGATTCTCGACAAAGGATTTCACATGGGCGGAATAATCCGAGCGGGCCGGGACGAATTGCATGAGCGATAGGACATTTGTCGATACGAATGTGTTGATTTACGCTCACGACGTCGATGCGAAAGCAAAGCACGAAGCCGCGAAGATGGTTCTCCATGACCTTTGGAGTGAACGGACTGGCGTTCTCAGCATACAGGTGCTGCACGAATTCTATGTGAATGTCACGCGCAAGATTCCGCATCCGATATCGAAAGAATCGGCCCGCCTTGTTGTGAGCAGCTACGCAATCTGGTGCGTCGACACCACACCTGCTGAAATCTCAACTGCATTTAGAATCGAGGATGAATCCCAGATCGGATTCTGGGATGCTCTCATTGTCGCGTCTGCTCTCAAAAGCGGCGCCAATCGGATCCTCTCGGAGGACCTGAACGCGGGACAGACGATCGCAGGTATGCGTATCGAAAACCCCTTCGCAACCCCCACTGATTTGTGAGCGCCCGTCCCTTTCCCGATTCCCAGCAAGGGGGCAGTGGCTCTCGGACGACTTGGTGGGCTGAAGGGCGGTAAGGCTCGCACCGCAAAACTGACGGTCGAACAAGGGCGGGAACAAGCCCGTCAGGCCGTAAACGCCAGGTGGGCCAAGGCCAGGGAAAAAGCCCAGCAGAAGGACCTGCGAGACAAAACCTGATCGTCGTGAGAGTCCTGCGCAAGATTGACCTGAGATGGCCGCGGGTCAGACCTGGATCATCTAAGAACCGGCGGGCGAATGGCTGGACCAGACAGTCCAGGATCAACAAGGCGAGGCAAGGTCATGTCGGTCGCCTTCGCGCGTGCTGATTTCCTCACGCGTGAACGGGGGCTACCTGGTGAATCCGCCGCAGGTGGATGTGCTTCTCCCGCTTGCGGGTTTGGGCGATGTCGTAGGAGGCTTGCATCCGCATGAGCGTGTCCATCTTCACGCCAAAGGCTTTCTCAATGTGGAGCGCCATATCCCCGGAAAGGTCAGCCTTGCCGTTAAGCAGGCTGGACAGCGCGGGCCGGAAAACCGAAGCGCGGCCGCCGCTGCCGTTACCGACAGACCCGCGGGCTCGATAATCTCCGGCCAAATGAAATCTCCCGGATGGGGCGGGTTCTTCATAGTGCGGCCACTTGCCACTGAAAGGCACGAAACTCGGCGAGCCTGCTGAAATCTCGTTCGTTGGCTGTGATCACCCGGATGCCCAGTCGAACCGCGCTCATCGCGATCAGTGCATCATTGGTTAAACGTCCTTGCCCGATCTTTTCGTAATGATACTTGGCCGCCAAGCGAGCAAGCACTCTGCCGGCCTGAGTCCAGTCACTGAGATTCGGAACCAGGATCCGCTTCGCCCTGTCAAAATCTCGCTCCAGGCGTTCTACAACTTGACGATCGCGGTCGGCAGTCCCGGCATAGAGTTCTTCGAGTACCACGGCACTGAGCCAAAGCGGCGCATCCGCAGTCAACCGGCGCAGCGCCAGAACCGCGTCGTCTCCTTGCCGCAGGGCGGTAATGTAAATGGAAGAGTCGAACAGAGCGGGCTGCATCTAACCACGCAACGTACCGTATACGTCCTTGATCTCAATGCCGCTCTTGACAAAGCGCTCGGTGGCTTCGAGAGCCAGTCGATTGCTCTCGTGTTCGCGAATCGCCAAATCCAAGGCGCGCTCGATGGCCTCCGTCTCGGTTTTCGCTCGCAAAGCTTTTTGGGCGCGCTTGATTTTCACGGCATCCAACTGAAAGTGCTTGTGTGATCGACTCCTAGCAGTAGCCATGAAAATACCCCTTCCCTCAAAAGATACCCCCATAATGTACACATGTGCAACATTTATGTACATGTTTGAAACGTTCAAGGCGGACCACTGGCGCCTCCGGATTACGGGAGTCTCAGTATTCAACCCCTGGGCATCGTGAACGCAGCCCAGTGGCAACGCGCTGCCCAGGTGAATACGGTCAACATGCTTTCTCGCCGGAGGCTTTCGAGAAAAGCCTGCTCTTGATCTTCTGGCAGGGAACTGATGAATCGTGTCAATGGCAACAGCAGCGTCTCGGGGTTCCCATTATTCAGGTTCGCCCCTAGAGAAAGTCGGCGCACAGATCATCTCCAGGCATTAGCCGCGCGACTTGTCTGAGCCGAGCATCCGTGCCGGCGTCTCGGTCGCCTGTTCGATCACCGGGATCTGGCTCTTGTAGGGCTTGAAGTAGATCAACTCCGTCAGTTCCTTCTCCACCTCCTGCCGAAACTCCTCCTTCCCCCTCCTTCCCTCCTTCGGCATCTCGCGCGCCTTCTGCAACGATTGTGGAAGAGGTGAATGCCGAAGCTGCTGGGAACATGCTGAACGGTCTGCGCGACGCCGAAGCCGTTGGTCACCCAACGTATCCAGCCTGTATTCGTAGTGCTGCGAGAATGACAGCCCGACGTGAGAGCGCTTGAGCGAGGCCTATTAAGTCTCTATCTCCGGGTTCTGTCAGCTCTTCAACCCTGCTTTCCCTGGTTTCGGCTTTCTCAGCAGGAACAGGAACGGAATCATGGCAACGAACATCAAGGCCATGAAGAAAAACGTGTCGTTATAAGACAGCATTGCCGCCTGCCGTTGCACCATTCCCCATATCGACTGATAGGCCTGCTTTGTCGCGGTGGCGGAACTGGAGCCTTGGCTCATAAATAGCGCTTTCATGCTTTCCAACACCTGCCGAGATGCGCTACTTTGCGGATAGATATGCGGACTCAAGGTATTGATGTGCTTCTGCTCATTGCGGGCCTGCAAGGTCTCGACTGTGGCAATCCCAATGCTGGCGCCGATGTTTCGCATCAGGTTGAACAAGCTGGTGGCATTACCCATGCGCTCATTCGGAATCGCGCCATTGGTGATGGTAGTAAGTGGCACGAAGACAAAACCCAACGCTGCACCTTGAATCAGCAGCGGCCACCAGAAATCCACCGAAGCCACGTTCAGGCTGAACCGGGAGAGCGACCACATGGCATAGGCGGAGGCTACCAGGCCAACCGCAAGCAACTTCCGCTGATCGAATTTGCCGATCAAGCGGCCGACGATTGGCATGATCAGAAACGACGCCAGGCCGCGCGGCAGATTGGTGATGCCGGCGTGCGTCGCCGTATAGCCCAGCAGCACCTGCATCAGCAGCGGCAATAGCACCGTGCTGCCGTACAGCACGAAGCCAATCAGCGTCATCAGGAATGTGCCGATGGCGAACGAGCGATACTTGAACACCGTGAGATCCAACACTGGATGGTCAGCGTTCAGCTCGCGAACGATCAGCGCAGCCAGTCCTCCTACTGCCAGGATGCAGAGCACAACGATGAAGCGCGAACCGAACCAATCGTCTTCCTGTCCCTTGTCGAGCATGATCTGAAGGCTTCCGATACCCACCGCCAGTAGTCCAATTCCCCAATAGTCGATGCCAGTTTTTTGGCGCCGCAGATAAGGCGGATCGAAGATGAACAGTTGCGTCAGAACCAGGGCGGCAACACCGATCGGCACGTTGATGTAAAAGACCCATCGCCAACTGTAATTATCGGTGAGCCAGCCTCCCGCCACTGGGCCGAGCATGGGCGCCACCACGATGCCCAGGGCCCAGAATGCCATTGCCTGACCGCGCTTTTCGGGCGGAAACGATTCCAAAAGGATCGCCTGCGAGAGCGGTTGCAGTCCGCCGCCGCACGCGCCTTGAATCACGCGACAAAAAATGAGTAACGGCAGGGACGGCGCCAGCCCGCACAAAAATGACGCACCGGTGAAGCCGGTCACCGCGAGCATCAGCAATCGTTTTCTGCCGAAGCGCCCCGCAAGCCAGCCGGTCATAGGAAGGATGATGGCGTTGGCCACCAGATAAGAGGTGAGCGACCAGGTGGCTTCGTCGTTGCTGGCAGACAGGCTGCCCGCGATATGCGGCAGCGAAACGTTGACCACGGTCGTGTCCAGCACTTCCATGAATGTGCTTGACATGACCGCGATGGCAATCAGCCACGGATTGATATCACGATGTTCCCTGCTTCCGATCAGCCCCATTCCCGTGTGTCGTTTCCGTTTCCCAAGATGATCATCCAATGTAATCCAATCCGGAATTTCCTTTTTGACCTCGAAAACGCCCCCAGAACACACCGGTCTGGCCTGTTCGCGACATCGTAAGGCGATTTTCCATCGGGAGCACTCCCGACGGTCTGCCAGCCGCAGCAGCAGAGCCCAAAATTGCCTCCTCTGTGGCCTACTTTTGCAACACCTCTCCTTATCCCAACCAGGCTATAGACGGATTCCGTTGCTGACTGGACCACGATCCACCTATCCCGGTGTCGGTAGCAGCGCGATCCAACCCAGCATCGCCCCGAAGCGCCGCCTCGTCAGTCAATACTCCCATGTTTTCGGAGACTGGGGAATGATGCATTGCGTGTGGAGCAAAGCGTGATCAGGTTCTCTTCCGAGTCGGGGCCGGAGTGGCTGCGAAGCCGCTTGTGATGGACCGCCAGGTTCGGCATCGTGCCGCACGATTGACACCGCCGGCCGTCGCGATGCAGGACTGCTGCCGGAGACTTTCGTCCAACTGGGGATCAAGTTGTCGGCGAGCGGCTCTTGGCGTTCCGCACACGGACCCCAGGCGGCAACGTATGGAATCTTGGCTGTTGACATTCGTCTTATGTTCGTCTTGAATGTATCCCCCCGTTTTGTGGACTCATAGATATGAGTCATGGCTAAGAGACTGCAAGTGGATCATGCAGGACCCGGAATATCGGGAAATTCAGCACGCGGCGCGTTCGCGCCACATGTCGGCCCCGACCTCAATCTCGCCCTCGGTTCCGGCAGTCATGCGCGTCAGACCGCCGACATCATGGTTTGTTTTGAATCGCTCGTCGTTGAATGAAGGCCAGACCTCGTTCTCGTGAAATTGATGTCGCCGTAGAGCTTATCGCGCCCACTCTTGTCTGCGAGTCACGACAGTGGTCCAGGCACCAACTCTGGTGACGGCAGACCATGCGATTCGACAGACGCATGCTTTCCGCCAGGGTTCCCGAAGGCGGGGTATAGCCGTTGATTAAGGTGACGTTCAACGACCCGGCCAGAGTAGCCGCGCCGCCGATGAGTGTCTTCTCAAACTGATTCGCTTGCGTTCCTCCAATCTTGGCGTTGCAGGAGGCTGCGCAGGCTTGCGAATACGTGCTGCCCGTTCCAGACAAGCTGATGACGATGGATGCCTTAACATGGTGCCATCCGCCGACCGCCAGCGAGCGGGCTGTTTGGAATGGGTCTCAAAAAGGCATATTTCCGCTCTTGACTAATTCTTCCCAATGCTTCACGATCACTGCCTTGGAGGCAGAGGTCAAAATGAAGCCTTTTCTATGCGGGTTATGGCGGGACGACCAGGGTCAGGACATCGCTGAATACGCAGTGATGTTGGCGGTCATTCTCGTATTGGTAGTAGGAACGGTCCAGCTCGTAGGAACAAATTCGAACACCATATTTTCGCAGGTAGCTAGCGCAATTCAATAACCGTGCGACGAGTCGTGCGTTCCTATTCGCACGGCGCTTCTTTAGAAAGCGACGGCATGTTAGGCCTCTTGTGCGGTGGTGGTGGAACGTTGTGAGCTGGTAAAGAAGGGAGCCTTATAAATGATAGTGCTAACCTCATTTGGCATCGTGTTATGTGCGATGACCGCACTGAGCTTCATTGAATTGCGACGAATCCGCAAGATGCTGGCAGCAGACCAGCCAGATCAGAGGAATCGCAAATGATCGGGTCCGGCGACCGAGCGTCGTTTCACGCCCGTTCGAGGTGCAATTCTTTCTGGGCATTTCTATCTCTGCCGGGCACCGCAATGCTCGCTAAGTTATCCTCCCTTCGCTAAGCTTCGAATCGCTCGCTGCAACTCTTTCGTAGCCCCTGTCCGAGATCCCTTCCTACGCCGTTGTCAAACGGTAATCCACTATCCGACCACAATTACTCTCCGTGCACTCGTGTACTTTCGCCCGTAGTTCTTTGTAAGTTTTGGGCAAACGTGCGTGAGGGCTGCTAGCCCGCCCTGTTGCGTCCAGTGGTAGACTTTCGGCCACTACTCTAGTCGTCGCGGCGGAGCGGAGATGTGGAAAGATGCTGCTCTTATGCATTGCGAGGCAATGGACGCAGACTCGAACTTACGCGAACTAGGGCCTGTTCACACTAAGTCAACAATCTTCGGGTAAGATGCAAGGCATGGAGATTACTGCCGAGCAGTATGAGCGAATTCAAGATTGCTTGCCGGTGCAGCGCGGCAATGTGCGTCATGAGAAT